>SKEF01000173.1_pt1 | contig 66538 bp, 62 predicted proteins | sample 4826691 | NCBI WGS metagenome assembly SKEF01 (sample SAMN11008816, study PRJNA524170) | human gut metagenome | biome: Human fecal sample; material: Feces; isolation source: fecal sample from pouch patient p23, p27 | host: Homo sapiens | place: Israel: Tel-Aviv | collected 2016-08-24
TTTGTGGTTTGCAGACCTACATTTATTTTAACACAGGAGATTACTTATATCTAAAGATCTTCCCTCCCCCTGCATAGCAGGGGGTTTATTTTTACTGTCACACAAAAAGATCCCACAGAACTCGCTTTATCCGGCAATTCTGTGGGATTTCTCTATTCTTTATTCTTCCGTTGTCTCTTCTGCTTTTTCTTCTGCCTCATCAGCTGCAGTTTCCTCTGTTTCCGCTTCCGTCTCTTCTTCCTCAGCTGGCGCTTCTTTTGCATCTTCTTCTGTCTCTTTGGAAACTTCTACAGTCTCAGATGCGGTTTTGTCCCAGTCCTGGAAGACTTCTTTCTCTTCTTTTTCTTCTTTCTTCTCGTCCTCTTCAATATCATCGAGATCATCGAAGTCATCTTCAAAATCGTCTTCACATACAGATTTTCTGGATATAATCGCTGCAATAGCTCCTGCTGCTGCCGCGGTAAGAGCTCCTACTGCAACCAGTCCCCAGTATTTATTGATCTTTGCCATAATTGGTCTCCTTTCTTGTTCCGCTGTTTTTAACATCATTTTAATACTTTTATATCCAAAAGAAAAGAGGGGAATTAACTTTCTCCAAAACAGCGTTTCATTTTTTTGCGGATCCTTCGCAAGGCATTATCAACAGCCTTCGGCGTTTTGCCCAGGATTTCCGCGATCTCCACATAGCCGTTTCCTGCAGCATACAGCTGAAACACCTGATTTTCCAGAGAACTTAAGCTCTTTTTCATTTCTTCTTTCAGCGCTGTTACATTTTCCCGGTCAATCAGGATTGCTTCCGGATTATCATGTTCCGTACAGGAATCTCTGAGATTTTCTTCCATTTCCCTGTCACTTAAGGATATATACGTATTCAGCGGCTGGTGTTTCTGACGGTTCGAACTTTTAATCGCACTGTAGATCTGTCTGTCAATACACATATTCGCAAAAGACTGAAAGGATGATTCCCGGTCAGGCTGGTAATCCCGGACTGCTTTAAACAGCCCGATCATACCTTCCTGAATCAGGTCATCGGTATCCCCGCCAATAAGAAACATGGCTCTTGCTTTTTTTCTGACCAGACCTTTGTACTTTTCCATCAGATAATCTGCAATCATGGATTCTCCGGCACGAAGTCTCTGGATGAGAACTTCGTCCTCTGTCTCATTATATCGGCACATTTTTTCTCCGAGCAGCTTAAGCTGTATCTGTTATTTTGCCATTCTCTGTCTCACGATCTCAAATGCAAGCACTCCTGCTGCTACAGAAGCGTTGAGGGAATCAATGTCTCCATTCATTGGGATCGCGGTAGTAAAATCACATTTTTCCTTTACAAGACGGCTGACGCCATTTCCTTCATTTCCGATCACAAGACCGATAGGTCCTGTCAGGTTCTGGCGGTACATCACTTCTCCGTCCATATCCGCGCACACAAACCAGATTCCTTTTTCTTTCAGCTCGTCAATAGTCTGTCCAAGATTGGCAACCTTGGCAACCGGTGTATAATTCAGTGCACCGGCAGAAGTCTTTGCGACGGTAGCTGTCAGACCTACTGCTCTATGTTTCGGGATAATTACTCCATGGGCACCGGCAAGGTTGGCGGTACGGATGATTGCTCCCAGATTATGGGGATCCTCAATATTGTCAAGAAGAATAATAAAAGGAGGCTCCCCTTTTTCTTCTGCTTTTTTCAGGATATCTTCCACTGTGGAATAATCGTAGGCTGCAACCTGCGCGATTACGCCCTGATGTGCACCTGTCTCGCTCATGGAATCCAGACGTTCCTTCGGAACAAACTTTACAATGGTATCATGTTTTCTGGCTTCTCTTGCGATGGTACGGACCGGACCGTCCTGGCAGCCATCCAGAATAAACAGTTTATCAACACATTTGCCAGAACGAAATGCCTCAAGTACCGCATTTCTTCCTTCTATCATTTCAGTCACTTTAAACTTCCTCCTTCTCAAGTCCTGCGTGGACCAGCTCCAGTATCCTTGAAAAATCCTCTTTCAGATAAAGATATCCCATCAGCGCCTCAAAACCTGTGGCACGCCGGTAATCTGCCATGGTCGCATGTTTGGCCATGGTAGCGGAATGGGCGTTTCTTCCTCTCCGGTATACGCTTTTTTCATCTTCTGTCAGAAGCGGTTCAATGATCTCCATCATACCCGACTGCGCGGACGCTTTTACAAGACTGCTGGCTTTTTTGTGGAGACGGTTTACCGGGCAGTTTGCTCTTTTTACGAGGATGGTACGGATCACCAGTTCATAAACACCATCCCCGATATAGGCCAGTGTCAGAGGTGAATAGGTCCGAAGATCTGCGTCTTTGAGATCAAACAGCTCTTTAAGCTCCCTTAAGCTCTCTGCCATTTCACACCTTCTCTTGTATCTTTCAAAATGATACCTTTTTTCAGAAGCTCGTCACGGATCTCATCTGCTCTCTTGAAATCTTTAGCCTTTCTTGCAGCCTGACGCTCCTGGATCAGATCCTCGATCTCTTTATCAAGGATTTCCTCTTTCTTCTCGATCTTCAGTCCCAGCACATCACTGAGTTTGAAAAGTTCCTCATAAAGACCTGCCGCAAATTCTTTTGAGCTGTTTTCGTTTACATTCGTATTGGCAAATTTAACAAGCTCAAAGATGGCAGCAAGTGCATCTGCAGTGTTGAAATCATCATCCATGGCAGCTTCAAATTTGGTAACAAAGCCTTCTGCCTCTTTGAGAAGTGCAAGTTCTTCCTCTGTGATATTTTCTGCTGCCGCATTGTCTTTACGATCGCTGAGCTTGCCTGCAGCCTCCAAGATACGCTCCAGAGAATTCTTGGCTGCTTCCATCAGATCCGCACTGAAATTCAGCGGGCTTCTGTAATGCGCGTTCAGCATAAAGAAACGAAGGACCTGAAGATCATACTGCTCACCGATCTGACGTACAGTACGGAAGTTTCCAAAAGATTTGGACATCTTGCGGTTGTCGATGTTGAGGAAACCGTTATGCATCCAGTATCTTGCAAAAATCTTACCATTGCAGCACTCGCTCTGTGCGATCTCATTCTCGTGATGCGGGAAGATCAGATCCTCTCCGCCTGCATGGATATCAATCTCTTCTCCAAGATATTTTTTGGACATGACAGAGCACTCGATATGCCAGCCAGGACGTCCGTCACACCACGGTGACGGCCAGGACGGCTCGCCCTCTTTTTTCGGTTTCCAGAGTACGAAGTCCAGCGGATCTTCTTTCTGGTCCTCACCGGATACCTTCAGAGAACGGAAACCGGACTGGAGATCATCCAGATTCTTATGAGAAAGCTTGCCGTACTCTTTGAATTTCTTTACACGGAAATATACGGTTCCGTCGGCTGCCGGATACGCGTATCCCTTGTCAATAAGGGTCTGGATCATGTCGATCATGCCCTGGATCTCCTGTGTTGCCTGAGGTGCGGTTGTGGCAGGTTTTACATTCATGTCTGCCATATCTTTCTTGCACTCTTTGATATAGCGGGTGGAAATTTCCTCTGCGGAAACACCCTCTTCAATGGCTTTTTTGATGATTTTGTCATCCACATCTGTGAAGTTGGATACATAGTTAACCTCGTATCCTTTATATTCCATGTATCTTCGTACCGTATCAAAAATGATCATGGGGCGGGCATTTCCGATATGGATCAGATTGTAAACCGTAGGTCCGCAGACATACATTTTTACCTTGCCCTCTTCCAGAGGTACGAACTCCTCTTTTCTTCTTGTGAGTGTGTTAAAAATCTTCATGTTACTCTTCCTCCAATTTCCCGATTCTATACAGGGAGCAGATCGCCTGAGAAGAAATTCCCTCTCCCTGTCCTGTAAAACCAAGGCCCTCTTCTGTAGTTGCCTTGATATTCAGCTGTGATATTTCAATTCCAAGTGCTTTCGCAATGTTTTCTCTCATCTCTGGAATATGTGGTGCCATCTTTGGCTTCTGGGCAATGATCGTAGCATCAATATTCCCCACCGCATAGGCGTTTTCTTTCAGAAGTCCGGCAACATGTACCAGAAGTTTTACACTGGAAATTCCCTTATATGCAGGGTCTGTGTCCGGAAAATGTTTTCCGATGTCTCCAAGAGCCGCAGCTCCCAGAAGTGCATCCATGATCGCATGGATCAGCACATCCGCATCGGAATGACCAAGAAGGCCTTTTTCCCAGGGAATGTTTACTCCTCCAAGGATCAGATCTCTGCCTTCTGTCAGTTTATGTACATCATATCCCATTCCTACTCTTATCAAACCATTCCTCACTGCCTTTCCTGAAATTTATGCCAAGTCAACAGAACTTATTGTGATCTTTTTCTGATCAGTATGTGAGCATCTTCCGAAGCCTTAAAAGACTCAGCCTTCTTCTTGTATACGGTGCAAGGCGAAGACTCTCTTCGATCACCTCTCCCGGCAGTCCGATATCCCGGACTCTGCTTACACAACCAGCTGTATTCATCATTTCCTGCATATCTGTAACCGCCGGAAGTGCATCAATGATCTTAAGAATTCCGGGAAGCGTATCGGAAAGTTCTTTCGTGCTCACATCATCCAGAAGTTCCGGCGTATTTTCTTTTTCGATTGCTCCAAGAATTCCTTTTTTTCCAAAAGTACTCTGGAGAAGTTCCCGGTCTTCCTCTGTACAGGTATGCACTTTGCAGTTTCCTTTTCGGATGGCATCCGCAATTTTCTTGTACTCCAGAAGTACCAGCATGGTTCCTGCAGAAACTTTTTCACCGTGCAGCGCATCCAGATGCCCGTTCACAACTTCCATATCCCAGAGATGTACCAGATGATGTTCTGCTCCGGATGCAGGTCTGGAATTTCCGGTCATCTGCATGGCAAGCCCTGACAGCACCAGGGCATACATCAGTTTCTCACATGCTTCTTCTTCGCCAGCCGCAATCTCCTTCAGATTATCCTTCACAGTCCTGACGGCTTTTGTTTCCAGATTTACCACCTCTGCACAGTAATATTCTTTCGAAAGAATGCTGGCTATTTTCCAGTCTGCCAGAGCAATATATTTCCCCAGAATATCCGACACACCTGCAGCGGTAAGTCTCTTCGGTGCTTTTGCAAAAATATCCGTATCCGCAAAAACAAAAAGCGGCGCAGATGCTGCTACTGCCTTTTTCACACCGTTCCATGTCATATCTGCTACTGTAGAAGTAAATCCGTCTGAACTGGCTGCGGTGGGCACAGAGACAAAAGGAATCCGGTACTGATGGGCCACAAACCGGCTGAGATCATGGATCGTACCTGCGCCTACCGCAAGAACAAGATCAATGTCCTCTTCCATATAATTCTCCACAATTTCCACGGCCCGTTCATCTGCCTCAAGATCTTCGGCATCCAGGATCAGCACCTGGCACCGGTCGTAGATATCTTCCATCAGTTCCTCTGTTGCCTTGTAACTGTTTGTGTCACAGATCAGAAGCGGGGAAATGTATTCTCTCAGATCTCCGTCTGACATTTCTTCTTCCAGTTTCCCGATAGCTCCTGATTCAATTACAATTTCCTTAACGTCTATGTGGTGCTCCCTCCCGCAGCTGCAAGGTCGGGCAAAATCGTCCGCATCGACTCGCATGTATTTATATCCTCCTGACTTATCTTGATAATTCACAGCGTACGTTTCGATCCGCTGAATGATACAATATTACAGTTTGGTATTATACAGGATTTCTTTTTAAAAATCAATCACAGCAAAAAATCCCCTGCCGGAAGATCACCTCTTCCTGACAGGGGATTTACTGCCTGTTTTTTATTATACTGCTGCGATCACTTCTACTTCACAGAGAACATTCTTCGGGAGTGTTTTAACTGCGACGCAGGAGCGTGCCGGTTTGTTTACGAAATATTTCGCATATACTTCGTTAAATGCTGCAAAATCGTTCATATCTGCAAGGAAGCATACGGTCTTGACTGCGTTCTCATAGCTGGAACCTGCTGCCTCAAGAACTGCACCGAGATTCTTCATTACGCGGTCTGCCTGCTCCTCGATGGTTGTTCCCACAACTTCTCCTGTTGCCGGGTCAACCGGGATCTGACCGGATGTGTAAAGAGTGTCTCCATGGATGATCGCCTGGGAATATGGTCCGATGGCTGCCGGTGCCTTGTCTGTATGTACTGTCTTCATAATAAAAATCTCCTTTCGTGAGCTTATAAAATCTTCCTGTTTCGGGTCAAACATTCAGATACTGCTCGGCTGATTTTCATTTTAGCTCACAAGTCAGTCCTGGTCAAGCTGCATATTCAGATAATTATAAACAATCCCGGAAATATCCCGAATGTGTGAAACTGCATCCCCGGATTTACAGTTCTCAGACATCACACAGAGAATGTAGGTTGTCTTCTCCCCGTATACAATAGCAATATCATGCTGGTCTGTATCTGTCTCCCCGGTCTTGTTGGCAATTTCCACAGAAGCGGAAATCCCACTTGGGATCTTGGTTGTCACCTGCTGGTTCAGAAGAAGGTTCAGCATAGCATCTGAAGCTTCCTTTGATACACATTCCCCTTTATAGATCCGGGAAAGAAGCTCCCCGCAGTCTTTTACAGAAGTGGTATTCCTTCCTCCCAGCCCCGCATCTTTGGATGCGGAAGGACTTAGGGTATGCTGTACCGATGTATCCGCGAACTGATTTTCCGCAAGGAAAGCATTCACTGCCTCCGCCCCGTCTTTAAAAACACCGGATGTCGTCTGCAGGCGTACCAGCTCATTAAAAGATTCATTATCACTGACTGTGATCATATTCCAGAGAAGATCATTAACTTTCGTTGCGACTGCCGGATCGGAAACATCTTTTTTCATTTTTGCGGCCTCACTCTGAAGAACGGTGTCCATACTGGCATAGGTCTGCGCCATGACAAACGCCTTGATCAGGCTGGCAGAATATAAGGACTGACTGCCAAGATCAAATTCTTGATCATTGGTAAGATCTTTTACATATACACTCCATGTACCGTCATAGGAACCAAGAAGTTCCGTAAGTCTGGTTTCCAGACCTTCCATGCCCAGATCCTTTGTTTCCACTTTTCCGGTTTCATCAACCGGAAAGCCCTCCGGTGTTGTTCCCTCTTCCTGTACCAGAACTCCGTTTTCTCCGCCAAAATAATAATAACCGTCAAACATCTGTCCTGCCGCGTTCATGTTAAGATAATGAATGCCGGGATCTGTAATCATCTTTCCATATCCGTCAAAATAATACAAACCATTGTAAGTGGTTTTATCCACCACCAGATTGTCCATATACCGTACCTGTGGCGACGCACTGAGTTTTCCAAGGTTATTTACCATATAACAGCCATCAAAGGAAACTTCCGCACCGCTTCCGTCTTCTGAAGGGGCACTCAGGTTTTTGATCTGAACCATGTGCGGATTCCCCGCCGCAAATTTACCATTTTCATCATGATAATAATATCCGTCAAACACCGTACCATCAATCACAAAATGATCAAAATAATGAACTGCCGGTGTATTTTCTCTAGTTCCATCTTCATTCAGGCAGTAAAAACCGCTGCTTTTTAAAATATATTTCCCACTTCCATCGGGAATCGGAAGTATCTGGGACTCCTCCGTAACAGAACCAAGGCTGCCCTGTGCACTCTGCTGCAGAGCCGCCGCTGATACCGGCTGAGTAAGCATTACTGTACTGAAACACACGGCCAGTACTTTTAATATTTTTTTCTGTCTCATATACTTCTTTCACTTTTCTTATCTTTGGATTTAACAGTTTCTGATTTTATTCCGGGAGTACTCTCCCCCTTTTTCCAGTGTGGATAAAGTCTCTATCAGTATACCGGATTTCTTCCGTCTGTCAAGTAAACGATCTCCAGAACCTGCTTACTGCCTCTTCCACGGTATTCAGCCTGCAGCTGCTCCGGTCTTTCCATTCCCTCGGAAAAATTCCTCCGTAATCCCGGCCCAGAAAACGGTCATCCAGAAGCAATATCACACCTTTGTCCTCTTTGGTGCGGATCACACGTCCGGCTGCCTGGAGAACCTTATTCATGCCAGGATAACGGTAGGCATAATCAAAACCGCTCTGTTTCTTTCTGTCATAATATTCTTTCAGAATCTCCCTCTCACTGCCGATCTGCGGAAGCCCGGTTCCCACTATGATCGCCCCGATCAGGCTTTCTCCGATAAGATCAACCCCTTCGGAAAAAATCCCTCCAAGTACACAAAAACCTACCAAAGTTCCTTCCCTGCTCTGAAATTCTTCCAGGAATTCCTCCCGTTCCCGTTCCGTCATATCAGAATTCTGTCGGATACAGCGCACCCAGTCTACCGAAAATTCCTCCTCATAAACCTGATATACATCCTCCATCAGGCGATAGGAGGGAAAAAACACCATATAATTCCCCTGGCGCTGCCATACACATCTGGAAATATATTCCGCAATCTTACGGTACTCTGTATGGTTTCTCCTTGTATACCGGCTGCTCACATCACTTCCGATAAGAATTCTTCTGTTTTCCGCCGAAAACGGAGACTGCACATAAATTCCATAGGCATCCGTTTCCGTTGTCAGAAGTTCCCGGTAATATAGCATGGGAAAAAGCGTTGCCGAAAAAAACACCGCACTTCTTCCCTTTTTCAGGTACTCTCCCAGGTTTGCAGCCGGATTCACACAGAAGAGGCGAAGCCGGAAATCATTTTCTCCAAAGCATTCTGTATAGACCACATAGTTCTCATCCACCAGTTCTGACACATTCAGAAAATCACGCACAACAAAATAAAATTCCAGAATCTCTTTTCGAAGCTCCTCATCCAGATTTTTTTCTTCCAGGATTTCTTCCAGCTCACCGGAAATGGTAAGGAACGTAATCGGCAACACCCCCGGATTTGAAAGCACCTGATACGGATTTTGGGATGCCTTAAGATCTTCCTCCAGTTCCAGCATCTGCCTGTTAGCTTTTTCCAGGACCCTGGCGAGTTTCGGAAAATGTTTCCGGATTTTTTTCCGCAGCGTAAGAAGTGTCTGTCTGGATACTTCCGCACTGTACATTTCTCTTCCGCGTTCCACCAGATTATGGGCCTCATCAATAAGAAAGATATAATCTCCGGAAATATTTTCCCCGAAAAAGCGTTTCAGATGGACATTGGGATCAAAGGCGTAATTATAGTCACAGATCACCCCGTCTACCCAGACGGAAAGATCCAGGCACATTTCAAAAGGACATACCTGCCATTTTTCTGCATGAGCACGGATCACTTCCCTGGAATATACCTCTTCGGTAGTCCAAAGTTCATAGACTGCATCATTCACCCGGTCAAAATGTCCTTTTGCATAGGGGCATTTCTCCGGTGTACATTCCGGTGAATCCAGGAAACAAAGCTTTTCTTTTGCGGTAATGGCTGTGACCTTAAATTTCAGTCCATTTTCACGCAAAGTATGGAACGCTTCCCAGGCAACTGTTCCTGTAATGGTTTTTGCGGTAAGGTAAAAAAGTGTTTCGCCTTTCCCCTCTCCGATGGCACGTACAGATGGAAAAATTGCAGACATAGTTTTTCCCACTCCGGTAGGTGCCTGGACAAACAGCGTTTTCTTACTGGAAACCGTATGATATACACCACTGACGATCTCTCTCTGCCCTTCTCTGTAAGGAAACGGAAACTGCAGATCTGTCATGGATGCATTCCGTTCTTTTTTCCAGGAAAGTGAATAAGCAATCCATTTATGGTAAGCATCCAGAAGTTCCTGGTACCACTTTTTCAGTTCCTCCATGGAAAAAATTTCCCGGAATCTTCTGGTATCCTCTGTATCCAGATGGGAATAGGTCATCTGGATCCCGATTTGGGAAAGGCCTTCTTTTTCTCCGTAAATCCACCCGTAACACATTGCCTGTGCACGGTGGACAGGTACCGGCATCTCCATTGCCTGGAGATTTCCATAGGTTCCTTTGATCTCATCGATCCAGACCTCCCCGTCCTCTGTAAAAATTCCATCTGCACGACCTTCCACCTGAATGATCGTATCCTCGTATTCACTTTCTCTTTTCAGGGAAACTTCCGCCTGATAATTGCCTTTCATGCTTCTCTGGATCTTCCGGTGAAGCCTTCCGCCTTTTAACATGGCTTCTTTATCTCCGGATGATCCACGGCTGTTATCCAGGTCTCCGCTACGTAATATAAATTCCACCAGGTTTCTGACAGAAATCCGTACTTTTGGTTTTTCCATAATTTCACTCCTGCAGCTTTCAGAGCTCTTCCTCCGAAAACTGTCCTTTTCTGCAATGCTGTATTTCAGATTATACCATAAAAACTACATACAAAAATCTTTTTGCAATCAAAAAAGACGCATGTTCTGCTTTGCTTCTCATGAACTGCGCCTTTTTATTACTTTTTTTCTTTATTCATATTTCTCAGCCTACCGCGTACTTGGAAAGAACCTGGTTAAAATTTTCATCCTCTCCGTAACACTTTACTGTCAGAGTCTTTGTCAGATCCAGACTAAGAAGTCCAAGGATCGACTTCGCGTCGATGATAATGCGGTTGTAAAATACATCAATATCAAAATTGCATCTGCTGGCTGCACTGACAAACTCCTGTGCGCTTTTTTCATCCAGTTTGATTTGTTTCTCCATTGCTGACCGCCTGCCTTTCTGAAGTTTTTGTATATGTCTGTTTTACACAAAAGTTAAGTTTTTGTCAATACTGTTTATTTCCTGTCAGACGTTTTTCGACACAATGTATAATATCTTTGTTTTTCTTTTAGAAATTTTGTCGAATTTATTTGGATTATTTTTAGGTAAACCATAGATTTTGGCCAAAAAATCCGCCACAGGACGGTATGTTACATGTCCTGCGGCGGATATAATACTTCCTGATTTAATTAAAATGGATATTTTTAGATCCGTGTCAGAACAAAAATATCATAGATCGCTCTGACAGCTTTTTCGAAATCGCGGTTCTCAACACCGATGATGATATTCAGCTCACTGGAACCCTGGTCGATCATTTTTACATTTACATTTGCATGAGCAAGAGCAGAGAAGATTCTTCCTGCGGTACCTCTCTGGGATTTCATTCCACGGCCTACGACTGCGATCAGTGCAAGGTCGGATTCCATCTCCACGAAGTCAGGCTGTACCAGACGGTGGATGCCTGCGATAACCTGCTGTTCTTTCTCCTCAAACTCATCCTGGTGAACATATACGGTCATGGTATCAATTCCGGACGGTACATGCTCAAAGCTGATTCCCTGATCCTCAAATACCTGAAGAACTTTACGGCCAAAACCAATCTCACTGTTCATCATGGATTTCTCGATATTAATGGAGCAGAAACCTTTCTTTCCGGCAATACCGGTAATTGTAAATTTCGGTTTTTTACAGGTACTCTCTACAATCAGTGTACCTTTGTCTTCCGGGCTGTTTGTATTGCGGATGTTGATCGGAATTCCCTCTTTACGAACCGGGAAGATCGCATCCTCATGAAGAACGGTTGCTCCCATGTAAGAAAGCTCACGAAGCTCTCTGTATGTAATTGCCTCGATGGGTTCCGGATTGTGTACGATACGCGGATCGGTTACAAGGAAACCGGAAACATCAGTCCAGTTCTCATAGATATCTGCATGGATCGCTTTTGCAACCAGGGATCCTGTTACATCAGAACCACCTCTGGAAAATGTCTTTACCGTACCATCTGCACATGCTCCGTAGAATCCCGGGATAACCGCATGCTGGGATTTGCTGAGTTTCTTGGAAAGGAGTTTGTTGGTCTCCTCAGCTTCCAGATTACCGTCTTTATCAAAACGGATTACAGTAGCCGCATCCACAAAATCGTATCCAAGATATGCAGCCATGATCTTACCATTGAGGAACTCACCTCTGGATGCCGCATACTGGATTCCTGCCTGTGCACGGAAATCCTCATCGATCTTCTTGAACTCGTCTTCAAGAGAAAGGCTCAGTCCAAGACCTTTGATAATCTCATAATATCTCTCTTTGATGGCATTAAGCTTCTCAGTGATATCCTCACCTTTGGATGCTGCGTCATAGCATCCGTAAAGCATATCGGTTACTTTGATATCTTCGTCAAATCTCTTTCCCGGAGCTGACGGAACTACATAACGGCGGCTCTCATCGCTGCGGATGATATCGCCCACTTTCTGGAACTGCTCCGCATTTGCAAGGGAACTTCCACCGAATTTTACAACTTTTTTCATGATAACACCTCTCACCTGTAATTTCGACTTCCAGCGCTGCATATTCACGATTCACTGCAACACTTTACCACAGAAACCTACGGCTATTTTATTGAATAATTTATAATTTTGCAAGTCTTTCCGTTACATTTCCGCAAAAAAAGTCAAATTATACAAGAGAAAAGTATCTCCTGACCTGTTTCTTATGCACAGTACTGTTTCAGAATGTTCTCAAGAGCTGCAGCGCTGCTTGTGTGACAGCGGCATACAGGGATGGATTTTTTCTTTGCTTCTTCTACCGCGCAGTTTACCATTTTGTGGGAAACGGTACTTGTAAACAGAATCATCAGATCCGGCACACCGATCTTTTTCTTCATAGCTCCTTTTTCCTTGGCAAAAACTTTCGCCTTACATCCGAACCCTTTACAGATATCCTCATACTGACATACCATTCTTTCATTACCGCCTACGATTACAACGCTCATAATTCACTCTCCTTTGATCTCTGAACTTTTTTTATATAACTGTTGCTGGTTATCTTTAACTAACTCTTGGTTTAAAATATTGAGTTAGCATTTGCTAACTCGTTTATTATAATACCATGCCTTAAAAAGTTTGTCAAAGGTAATTTTAAATTTTGTCAGATTTTTTATATTCTGTGATCCCGCATACAGTAAGTATGCCCTCTTTTACCTGGAAATGTACATCCATTCCTGCAAAAGGCATTCCATATATCCGCTCCGGATCTTTCTGGTATGCAGGTCTTGGGTCTTCTTTAAGCACCCCTTCCAGGGCAGAGATCTTATCTTCCGGGATCTTTGCCTTCCATTCTTCGGGGATCTCCACTTTCAGGAAATGCTGCTCCACTTTTGCCGCAAAGCCGCCCAGAGCTTCCGGATGGCAGTCTGCCGCCGGCAGATATGGCTTGATATCATAGATGGGGGTTCCATCCATCAGATCTGCACCGGATACGATCAGTACAGGAGCTTCTTTACTCTCCAGATCGATCTTTTCCAGTTTCACGCAGGACAACCCTACCGGATTGGGACGGAATGGGGATCTGGTGGCAAATACACCCATCCTTTCATTCCCGCCCAGACGTGGCGGACGTACCGTAGGTGACCAGTTCTCACGGATTGCCTTAGAAAATTCCCAGAGCAGCCAGATATGTGAAAAATCTTCCAGCCCCTTCACCGCTTCACGTACCCGGTATTCCGGTTCAAAAACAACACGGGCTGTCAGTTCTTCCACACGGCCGCTCTGGCGCGGGATTCCAAATTTTGTTGGAAAATCACTTCTGATCCTTGCAATTATTTTCATATTACTCTCCCAATGTTTCGTTCATGCTTCCTGTCCGGTAGCCTGTCAGATCCATTGTAACATAGGTAAAGCCATATGTCTTAAACTCTTTTGTGATCTTTTCCCGGTTTTCCAGAACTTTGGAAAATTCTCCCGGTTCCACTTCAATGCGGGCCATCATTCCGTGGATCCGCACACGAACCTGATGGAATCCCAGATCCAGAAGAAGCTGCTCTGCTTTATCCACCATGGAAAGTTTATCCCTTGTGATCTCTTCTCCGTAAACAAATCTGGAAGAAAGGCAGGCAAAAGACTGCTTATCCCAGGTAGGAAGTCCCAGATTTCTGGACAGGATACGGATTTCTTCTTTCGCAAGCTTGGAATGGCGCAGAGGACTTGTCACACCAAGTTCTGCCACTGCCTGAAGCCCTGGTCTGTAATCTCCGTTGTCATCCATATTGGAGCCTTCTGCGATATATTCGATCTTCTGCTCCTTTGCGATGTTGATGATCTTCTCAAACAGCTCGTGCTTACAGATATAACATCGGTTCTTCGGATTATGGGAAAAGCCTTCAATGTCCAGTTCCTCGGATTCACATACAAAGTGACGGATGCCTTCTTTTTCGCAGAAACGGATCGCTTCCATAAGTTCTCTCTCCGGAAAAGAGCAAGACTTTGCGGTCACGGCGATCACCTGATCTCCAAGGGTATCATGTGCTACCTTAAGAAGATAGGTGGAGTCCACACCTCCGGAAAAGGCAACGGCCACACTTTTTAACTGACGAAAATAATCTTTCAGATCTTCTTCTTTTTTTAATGCTTCCTGTAATTTTTTATCTTCCATTATTCTTTTCACCTCTTAAAATTCTGTTTCATTTTTATTTCCGATTTCTGTAAGACGAATACTTCGATTTATATTTTGATAAAATATCATACTTTCCCCACTAAGTCAATATGAAATATAATTGATAATTGTATTTTCAGACCTTTTATGCTATTGTATAAGTAATAATATTTTATCAGGAGGTTTTATATGGGACAGAGACGTACCAAAGTAGAAGTACTGAACGAAAAAATTTCCAAAGTAGAGTCCAAGATTGCTGCCTACACAGAGAAGATCGCAGCTCTGGAAGATGAGAAAACTGCTCTTGCAGCACAGCTGGAGGAAATTCATAAAGCAGCCAAGAAAGCAGAAGAAGCCGCAGAGCTGAAACGTCTTCTTAAACTGATGCGTAAGAAAGACATTTCTGTGGAAGATCTGGAATCCATGATTTCCAAAGAAGACTGATCACAAAAACCGGTTTCCGAAGAATTTTTTTCTTCCAAACCGGTTTTTTATTTATAATCTTTTTATTTTATATCTTTTTATGATACGATCTGAATATTTCTGCAGTCCTTATATTCTCTGGAACAGTTTTCTGTCAGGATCACCGCTCCGTCAAACGAAAAGAATGTCACCGCACTGATCTGTCCGAATTTGGAGCTGTCGGACACTACGTATCTTTCCAGGCACTGCTCCATGGCTGTTCGTTTTACCAGTGCCTCGTTGGCCTCCGGTGTAGTAAAACCTTCTCTTAGCGTCATTCCGTTTGTTCCAAAAAAACCCTTTGTAAAATGATAGTTCTTCAGCATCTGCATAGCCTGGCTTCCGATCACCGCTTCTGTGGAACCTTTCAGTTCTCCGCCGATCAGCAGCACATGGACTCCCATCTGAGCCAGAGTCCTGGCATGGGAAACACCGTTGGTCACAAACGTCGCCCTGGAGCCATTAAGATGTTCCAGCATATATCCGGTAGTCGTTCCCGCATCCAGATATACAAAATCTCCCGGCTGGATCAGAGATGCCGCATAGGCTGCGATCTTCTTTTTTTCCTCGATATTAAGCTCGGATTTTTGGGCTACGGTAGGCTCATAGGCATTGACTGTATGCTCCAGTGCCACTGCACCGCCAAAAACCCTGGTCAGTTTTCCTGCCTTGTAAAGCGCTGTGATATCCCTGCGGACCGTAGATTCTGATGCATCCAGGATATCTTTCAGTTCTGTTACTGTGACACTGTTTTTTTCTCTGAGAAGGCCGAGTATGATCTCATATCTCTGCTCCGTCAGCATAGTTTTCCTCCTTTAAAAAAGACACCCCGATCAGACGGACCGGGATGTCTTCTGTTTACTCATTCTGAGATTACAGGTTCTCCTGCATGAATTTGCTTACTGCCTCGTATGCTGCATCCTCGTCTGCACCATCGAATGTGAAAGTAACCTCATGGCCTTTCTTTACGCCAAGTCCCATAAGTGCAAGAAGCTTTCTACACTCTACAGTCTTACCGTCTTTCTCGATTGTGATCTTGGACTCGAAACCTTTTACAAGTTTCACAAGCTCTCCTGCCGGACGTGCATGGATTCCTTCGTTATCTGTTACTACATACTTGAATTCTTTCATTTTTTTATCCTCCAGGTTTTTATTTTTAATTTTAAAAATTTAAGCAACTTTTTTCTTCAGTACACCGAGAAGTACGGCTGAGATCAGAGTTCCCACAACCAGTGCAACCAGATACATCAGTGCGTTACCTACAACCGGGAATACGAAGATTCCGCCGTGCGGTGCCATCAGTGTACAGTTGAAAAACATGGAGATCGCTCCGGCTACTGCGGAACCGACGATACAGGACGGAAGTACATGGATCGGGTCAGATGCCGCAAAAGGAATGGCTCCTTCTGTGATAAATGCAAGTCCCATGATAAAGTTAGTCGGTCCTGCCTCACGCTCTTCTTTTGTAAATTTGTCTTTAAACAGCAGGGATGCAAGTGCAATAGCGCATGGAGGAGTCATACCTCCCACCATAACTGCTGCCATAATATCATAGTTACCTGCCGCAATGGCTGCTGTACCAAATACATATGCTGCTTTGTTGAACGGGCCTCCCATATCAATGGCCATCATGCCACCGAGAACCAGTCCTAAAATTACTTTACTTGAATTTCCCATGCCTGTCAAGGCATTATTTAATCCTGTATTGATGCCGCCCATGATCGGCTCTACAATGAATGTCATACAAAGTCCCATAAGAAGGACACCAACAACCGGATAGATCAGTACAGGTGCGATTTTTTCCAGAGCTTCCGGAAGTTTGTCACAGACTTTACGAAGTCCCAGGATCAGATATCCTGCAAGGAAACCTGCAAGAAGAGCTCCAAGGAAACCGGATTTTCCGTTTGCCGCGATCATACCGCCTACAAGACCAACTGCAAGGGCCGGTCTGTCACCGATGGCCATTGCGATAAAGCCGGCCAGTACAGGGAGCATAAAACCAAATGCGGTTCCACCAATGTTTTTCAGAACAGCCGCTACCGGTGTGATGGTACCAAAGTTTGCTCTCTGGTCTGCCGGAAGGGAACTTAAATCTACACTTAAACCATCGATCAGGAATGCAAGAGCGATCAGGATACCACCGCCAACAACCAGTGGAAGCATATGAGATACACCATTCATCAGCTGCATGTAGATTTTGTGGCCTGCCCCGCCGCCTGCTTTTGCGTTTGAGGAAGAGTTCTGGCTGCCTGCTGCCCCATGATATACCGGAACATCTCCGGAGATCGCACGTTCAACCAGCTGGTCTGCCTTGCTGATTCCATCGGAAACCTGGCATTCGATGACTTTCTTTCCATCGAAACGGTCCATAGGAACCTTGGCATCTGCTGCTACGATAATGCAGTCTGCTTCCTGGATCTCCTGATCCGTAAGTACATTTTTTGCTCCGCCGGAGCCTCTTGTCTCTATTTTAATGAAACAGTCTTTCGCCTTCGCTGCTTTTTCCAGTCCTTCTGCTGCCATGTAGGTGTGGGCAATACCTGTGGGGCATGAAGTAACTGCCAGCAGTTTGGCTCTGGCTCCTTCGGAACTTCCTGTATCTGCCAGTCTCTCGTCGATATCTTTTTTCTCATCATCTGCCTTGTCGATGATCTCCATAAATTCATCTACAGATTTCGCGTTACGTAAGGACTCTGTAAAATTATCATCCATCAGCATCACGGAAAGTTTGCTGAGTACATCCAGATGAATGTTGTCTTCTGTATTCGGTGCCGCGATCAGGAAAAGAAGGGTGACCGGTTCATCGTCCAGTGCCTCAAATTCCACGCCGTTTTTTACTACCATGGCAGCAAGTCCCGGTTTCTTTACCGCATCACATTTTCCATGAGGAATGGCGATTCCCTCACCGATTCCTGTTGTACTTTCTTCCTCTCTTAAATACACCTGTTTCCGATAAGCTTCCCGGTCGCTGATCTTTTCACTTTTTACCATAAGATCTACGGCCATATCCAGCGCTTCGGATTTGGTCTTCGGTGCTGCATCCAGCGATATGCTTCGTTTGTCAAGCAGATCTGTGATTCTCATCTTCCCTTCTCCTTTCTTATTTACCCCTCTGTTACCTGTTTATATACCGCCTGAATCTCTTCCCTCGTGGCAAGATTTTCAGAAAATGCACTTGCGCTTCCTGCGGAAATCCCCATGTGGAAAGCGTATTCGTAATCCTGTTTTTCCATCCAGCCTGCCATAAAGCCTGCTACCATGGAATCTCCGGCTCCTACGCCGTTTACCAGTGTTCCCTTCGGTGCCGGTTTCTCAAATACCTGTCCGTCTTCTGCTACCAGGACAGCTCCTTCACCGGCCATGGAAATCAGTACATTTCTGGCACCTTTTTCCTGGAGTTTCTTTCCGTAAGGGATCACATCCTGACGGGTCTTAAGCTCGACTCCGAAGATTTCTCCCAGTTCATGGTTGTTGGGTTTCACAAGGAACGGATGATATTTCAAAACGTTTACAAGAAGATCTCTTGTTGCATCCACAACGATCATCACGCCTCTTCCGTCCAGTCTCGCCATGATCTTCTCGTACATGTCATCCGGCATGGATGATGGAATGCTTCCTGCCAGGAAAAGCACATCTCCTTCTTTCAGTGTGTCAAGTTTCTCCATCAGCTCCTGAACTTTTTCTGCGCTGATTTTAGGTCCCATTCCGTTGATCTCGGTTCCGTCAATGGATTTCAGCTTCAGGTTGATTCTGGAAACGCCTTCCGGGATCTTGATAAAATCGGATTTCACTCCCATCTCCTCAAGCTTTCTTACAATCTCATCTCCTACGAATCCTGCCATGAAACCAAGTGCTGTATTCTCAATTCCAAGGTTCATCAGCACGGTGGAAACGTTGATTCCTTTTCCACCCGGAAGCATCAGCTCAGAACTGGTACGGTTGGTAAGTCCAAGCTTGAAGTCCTCTACGGAAACGATATAGTCCAGAGATGGATTAAAAGTAACTGTGCAGATCATTTCTTTCTCCTCCCCATATCTTTTATTCTGCGGGTTTCTGACCGCTTTTTGTTGTTCCTCATTTGTTGAACTTAGTATACTTCCAATTTCGTTCAAAGTCAATCAAACTACTTCACAAAATTCATGACTGTTTTTGGTTGAGTTTGCACAAAAAAAGTGCATCAATCCTAGTTTTTCCAGGTTGATACACTTTTATCCCTGATTATCTCAGTCATTTTCATTCATTTCAGTCATGGTCATTCACAGAATCTGGCACTCCATATCATTTCATCTGTCTTTCCTCTTATTTATCGTCTCCTGTACCATGTCCTGATATTTTCTCATCAGCTTCTTTGTCACTCGGTCTTCCTCAAACCGAATTTCCCCGATCTGACGCACTGGCATGATTCCCATCAGGGAATTGGTAACAAAACATTCCTGATACCGCTTCAGGTCCTGAACATAGATGTCTGTCTCTTCCACATCTTCTGTTTCACAGAGATACTCCCGAAGGATCCCCGGAAGAAGGCCGCAACTGACTTGTGGCGTACAGATCACGCCGTTTCTCACAAAAAATACATTACTTACCGTACCTTCAGAAACCTGTTCTTTTGTATTGAGAAACAGCCGCTCATCCATTCCTGCTGCCGTGGCGTTTCTTTTTTCCAGGATACAGTCTCCGTAATTCATGGTTTTGTGATATACCAGCGGTGAGGTTTCATTTCGTTTTACCGCACTGATATCTATGAAAAAACCTTTCTCATATTTTTCCGGTGTATAGTGATTGGCACGAAGAGAATAAACCATGTTTTCCTTGGTAAGCATGATCTTTAATGCACAGTGCTCCAGGTTTCTAAATTCCTTTTGTACTTCTGTGCGCATTTTCTGTTCTTCCAGATATTTTTCAATCTTCCGTGCAGTGATCCCCTGTTCTGACAAGCTTCCCAGTTTCAGGAAATCTGCGGCACGTTCCAGTCTTTTCAGGTGTTTATCCAGCAGTATGGGAATTCCCTGTTCGATCCCTATGGTTTCAAATGCTCCCAGGCCAAACTGAAAACATTCATCTAATGTTACGTTCATCTCCATCCTCCCTTTTGCATCAGGTCTCCCGGCCCGTCTGCAGAATCTTTCTTAGTCTTCCGTTATTCCGTATGTCCCCTATTGCAGTGCGTCCAGGATTGCTTTCGCTTTCTGCAGTGTTTCCTCATACTCAAATTCCAGATCTGACTCTGCCGTGATCCCGCCGCCGACACCAAGATGATATTTCCCGTTTTTATGAAGGGCTGTACGGATCACGATGTTAAAATCGCAGCTGCCATCCAGTGTCAGATAGCCGATGGAACCGGTATAGAGATTTCTTTTTCCATGCTCCAGTTCATCAATGATCTCCATAGCGCGGTATTTCGGTGCACCGGTAATAGAACCACCGGGGAACGTAGCTTCCAGAAGGTCCATCACATTTTTTCCATCTTCCAGTGTTCCCTCAATATCCGACACCAGATGAAATACTGTGGCATATGCTTCCACTGTAAAAAGTTCAGTTACTTTCACGCTTCCCGGTGTACATACCCGGTTCAGATCATTTCGTTCCAGATCTACGATCATCAGAAGCTCACTTTTATCTTTTCCGGAATCTGCAAGTTCCTGGCGGAGCATTTCGTCTTCCTCAGGCGTTGCGCCACGTTTTCGTGTTCCTTTTATAGGACGGGTGTTTACATGGCGGTCTTTCATTTTCAGGAAGCGCTCCGGAGAGGCACAGACGATCTGATAATCTCCGAAATCCAGATATCCGCCAAAAGGAGAGGGATTGTTTTTCCGAAGATCATAAAAAACATCCAGCGGCTGTTTTTCGCTTTCAATTGTAAGCTGCTGTGTCATATTGGCAATGTAGATATCACCTTCTATAATATACCGGATCATCCGGTCCACTGCCTGCTTGTATTCCTCTTTCTCAAAATTTGGATGGACCTGAATCTTAAATTTCTCACGGTGAGAATTTTCCGTGATCATCCCATTTCCGAATTTCTTTTTTTCTCCGATTTCCGGTTCTTCCGGTTTGCCAGCCTCTGCAGATTCCAGGATTGCTTTTTCCATTGCGCCGATCTGCGCCGCGGCATTTCCGCTGATTCCATTTGACACAAGATACGTCCTTTTTTCCTGACAGTCTTCCACAACAAAACAGTCATAAAACGTCAGAACCGCTTCCGGAATCGTCACAAGATCTTTTTCCCCGGAGGGTACTCCCATCTGTTTCCTTCCGTAATCATAGGAAAAATATCCTACAGCTCCGGACACAAGGGGAAGTCTGCTGTCATTTTTGTCCTCATGGGTATTCAAATATTCCCGCATGTAGTCTTCAAAGGTTGTTTCTGTTTCCGGTTTTCCATTGATGGTAAAGGTCTTCCCGTCTTTTACCAGTTTCAGATAGGGGCACCTTCCGATCACGGAATAATGTCCCAGTTCATTCACAAGGGAGGAATCCAGAAATGCAGCTCCCGGCTCTCTCTCGTAGATCCGGAAAATCTCCACTGCCGGGATATATGGGGTCAGTTCTTTTATGATTCGCTGATTATTGTACATGTTTTTACTCCTGTGTGTTCCCGGTTTTATCTGTGCAGTGAGCGGATCAGGTATCCTCACTGCACCCTGTAATATTCTTATGAGTGCAGGCGAGCTGCATTCATCTCCGGGTTATTTTTTGATCTAAGCAGTTTTCTCTTCTGCCAGTTCTTCTTCCCTCTCCTGATGAAATTCCTCTGCGATCTTACAGAAATTCTCAAGAAGCTCATGGCCATATTCCGTAAGAACAGCTTCCGGATGGAACTGTACGCCATACAGAGGCAGTGTTTTATGGGAAATTCCCATAACTGCTCCGTCATCGGAAACAGCATCTACCTGATATTCTTCCGGGATGCTGTCTTCCCGTACGATCAGGGAATGATATCTTGTAACCTTATATTTCTCCGGCAGGCCTGCAAACACACCGGTTCCGTAATTGTGGATCTCTGTTACTTTTCCGTGCATGGGACGTGCTCCCTTTTCCACTACTGCTCCCGCGCAGTGGCCGATAACCTGATGGCCCAGACAGACACCCAGGATCGGAATCCTTCCCTGAAATTTTTTTACCGTATCTACACAGAGCTTCGCATCCCAGGGACGTTTCGGTCCCGGCGAAAGAATAATCCCTTCCGGATTCATCGCTTCCAGCTCGTCCAGAGTAATCTCATCGCAGCGTTTAACCAGGATATCTCTCCCCAGTTCCTGAAAATATGCCTTCAGATTATATACAAATGAATCAAAATTGTCGATCATGACATACATGTTTTTTCCTCCATATATAAAAAAAGGGATAACGCCGGCATGCCAAAAAGGCATGCACAGTCGTTATCCCTTACGGTCCGTAATCTGTACGTTATAACGTTATAAGATCAGTGATAGTACTGATTATTTCTGTTTCTTGGTTTCCTCATAGTGATGGATGTCTGCCAGTACTACGTTTACGTCAAGTCCGTGTACCATACATGCCTCCTCAAGAGACTCACCGATAGAAGACGGACAGCCGATGCAGTGCATTCCTTCCTGCATAAGGATGTATGCGATCTTCTCATCGTATGCAAGCATCTCGCCCATTGTTGTTTCCTTTGTGATTTCCATGATCTATATTCTCCCTTCTGGATTTGTAATCTTACCCGGAATCCCGGTTTCCTGGTTTCCTGGTTTTTTCCGCAGTTATAATATCATTATAACTGTATCTTCCATAATTGCAAGCCTAAATTTATTCTTTTCATTTTCTGTATTATACCCACTCAGGCAGCAGTTTCCTTTTTTCCCCTGCTCCACTTTTTCATCACATAAATATAATACGGGATCAGAGGGATCAGCGCTGCGATCCATGCGGCAGGATCTGCCAGACATACACCTGCAAAACTTGTTTTTCCTGCAACAAACATAACGATCGCACTTCTTGCCGCCAGTTCAAACACACCGCCCAGCATGGGAACCAAGCCATATCCCAGTCCCTGAAGTCCGTTTCGGTAGAGGAAGATACTTCCAAGGAACGGATATGCCCAGAATACCGTATGAAAATAAGTAACAGAAACATTAATAACATCCGTCTGGGATTTGTCAATAAATAGCCAGGTCATGTACTTTCCGAAAAAGAACATAATGATCATAGTGATCACACTCCAGATCAAGACCATGATCTGGGTATATTTCATTCCTGCTTTTACACGGTCCATCTTTCCGGCGCCCCGGTTCTGTCCTACATAGGTTGCCATCGTCGCACCAAAAGCTACAAATACAGTTGCAATAATATTCTGTATTTTTCCCGCAGCGGAAAATCCTGCCATATATACAGAACCGTAAATATTTACCGCACCCTGCACAATAATGGTTCCGATCGCTGTGATGGAAAACTGAAGTCCCATGGGAATACCAAGGGCCAGCAGATAACGGAAGCTGGTAAAAGAAACTTCAAAGTTTTCTTTCTTCAGATGCAGGATCGGGAACTTTTTGATAATATAGATCAGGCAGCAGACTGCGGAAATTGCCTGCGCGATAACCGTAGCATAGGCACAGCCTTCCACTCCCATCCCGATTTTTACAATAAACAGAATATCCAGGAACACATTGATCACTGCCGAAATGATCAGAAAATACAGCGGAGATTTTGAATCTCCAAGTGCACGGAGAAACGCTGCCAGTGAATTATATGCCGCTGTTACGATCAGGCCTGCATAAATAATTCCCATATATCCCTTCACAGATCCCATCAGATCCTCCGGTGAATTCATCAGCCGCAGAATCGGTTCATTCAAAGCCTCAAAGCCAATGGTCATCACAATGGCAAAGGCTGCTGCCAGATAAATGGACATAGCTACGTAATGACGCATCTTATCATATTGCTTCGCCCCGAACCACTGGGATACCAGAATGGCAAAGCCACTGCTCAGTCCGTTAAGCCATCCGGTAACAAAAAACATCAGTGAACCGGTGCTTCCGATTGCAGCCAGCGCATCTACTCCCAGGAACTGACCCGCAACAATGGAATCCGCAATGTTATAAAACTGCTGAAAAATATTTCCGAGACACATGGGAATCATAAAGCGGATGATCAGGCTCACCGGATTTCCCACAGTCATATCATTGGTCTTATCTTTTGCCATTTTTTACCTCAACTCCTTTCCTCTAAATATAAATATCTTTTATTTTTTAAAAACAATTAATTTACTGATTATATAATTCAATACGATCACAACCACCTGAGCGATCAGCTTCACTGCCATGCTGTTAAATCCAAGCCAGGTGATGAATACTGCAAGGATTGCTTCTTCCACAACCAGGGTAAAGAGTCTTCCACCGAAAAACGAAGCCATCTGCTTTAAAAATCCGGCTGCCGAATCTACCTGACCGTCGAATACCCAGGTCCTGTTTGTAAAATACTGAAACAGTACGCAGACTACCCAGCAGATCACATTGGCGATCAGCGCATTTATTCCGAGCATGCCGTCCAGCCATGCATACAGTGCTATATTCAGAAAAAATGTGATCCCGCCAAAGAACAGATACATCAGAACTTCCTTATGTTTTTTATAAAAAGGTTCAAATATGTTCAATACAGGAAGATGCATCAGTCTGTCAAAAATGTCTCTTTTTTCCTCCATATCCATATCCTTTCTTCTTTGTCATATGTAAACTTATATACCATAGCAAAAAATATCCTGGATGTCAACGCATTCCAGGATATTTCTATAGTTTGTTTCTTTAATGTTTTTATCTATATTCTGTCATCAGTTTGTAAAGACCTTTTACAAAAATTTCGGTCATTTTCTGCAGACTCTCAATGCTTAAAAATTCATTTGCTTCATGAGCCAGTTCTTCCTCATACGGAAACAGCGGCCCAAATGCCACAGCATTAGGAAGTGCCCTTGCATAGGTAGCTCCGCCAATAGCCATTGGCTCTGTATCCATATCCCCTGTCACTTCCTGATAGGCCTCCATCAGACACCGGATCAGTGCTGAGTCCTTTTTATGGTACACCGGAGCCAGATAATCTACTTCATTATAAAAGAAGCCATATTTTTTCAGCTGTCTCTCCAGCAGCTCCCGAATATCATTATACTCCACAGATGCAGGATAACGAATATTACACTGCAGAAAAATCCTTCCATTTTCATCCATATTCACAGTTCCCACATTAAACGTCAGTGCCCCTGCGGAATCCTCCATGGCACAGCCCAGACGCTCTCCGTCATAATCCATTCCTATGGCCTGATGAAAACATTTCATATAAGAAGCATGAGAAAGTTTTTCGCCAAATTGTCCCAGCGTTTCCAGAAGACAGGAAACTGCATTAAACCCTTTTTCCGGACTCATACAATGTGTACTGATCCCTCTGACTGACAATTTCAAAAATCCATCTGTGATCTTTGCTGTAACCTGTTCCGGAAGCGCAATGCTTTTTACTGCCGCCTTCGGATCTTCACATTTCAGAAGACAGGACGCCTCGTCCGGAACAATATTTCTGCTACGTCCACCTTTTAATTCCACAATTTGTATCTCTGCTCTTTCATCCACAGATTCCACAGAAGAAAGATCAAAGTCAAGAAGTCCTTTTTCGCAGTATAAAAGTGGAAAATTAGCATCTGGTACGATAGATACCTGTGGAAGTATTTCTGCATGATCCAGATAATAACGAATACATTGCCAGCTCTCTTCCTCATCGGTTCCCACAATCATGCGAAGACAGGTATCTTTTGGAATCAACTGATTATCTGCAAGATATTTCATAGCAAAAAGTGAAGACACCAGAGGGCCTTTATCATCTGAAGTTCCTCTTCCATAAAGCTTTCCATCTTTTTCCACAGGATCAAACGGATCTGTGTTCCATCCCTCTCCTGCACTGACCACATCTGTATGGCAGAGGATTCCGATCATCCTGTTTCCCTCTCCGGCAGTGATCTCTCCGGCATAACCATCATAATTTTTTACCTGAAATCCCATTTGCTGTCCCATTCTAAGGACGTACTCCAGAGATTTTTGGATATTTTTTCCAAAAGGTGCTCCTTTAGATGGTGCATCCTCAAAAATCCCGGGAATAGCTACCAGTTCTTTTAGACATCTGACCATTTCCGCTGTATTTTTTTCTACATATTCTCTAGCCATTTATTTATCACCTTTTTTTACCAGTCTCCACACCAGATACAGGATTCCGGAAACCAGCATTCCATTGATAAAAGAAATTCCCACAGTCAAAAACGTAGCTGCAAAACCAAGAGCCCAGGTCACGATTCCAGCCACTGACCATCCTTCACGTAATGTAAAGTTCTCTGCTTTTCCTTTCCCAAGGCTCCAGTATTCCACAATAAACAGAGCAATGATCGGCATAAACGCATTTCCAAGAAGTGTAAGAAATCCCTCAAAATTTCCGGCTACACCAACAGCTGCCAGAACTGTTCCCACAGCTCCAAGTATAACCGTTGCCATAGAACGGCCGCTTTCTTTCAGATTGAATACCATAACTGCATTTAAGCCTGCACTGTAGGCATTGGTAGTATTCGTTGTCCAGGTTGCCAGGATCAGTACGACCATTCCAAGGAACGGAAGGCCAATATTAGAAAATACAAGTGAAATGTCATACTGCTGGGCAATTCTCGTCATTACCGCTCCGAGAATAAGCATAGCCATTCCTGCCGGCATCACACCGATAGCAGAAGAAAGGACTGTATCTTTTCTTGTTCTCTGATATCTGGTAAAATCAGGTGCATTCAAGGCGCCGGTGGCCATAAAACTGATAGTAAGTACAACTCCATCTGCAAAGCTCATGGCCGGATCTTCGATAGTCATACTTAAATTTCCGGTTCCGAAACGCTGGATTGCTACCACACACCCGATCACAGTTACGATCACAAGTGCAGGAATGGCAATCTTATTCAGTTTATCCAGAGCATTGATTCCATATACAGCTGTAACCAGCATGATTATTCCCCACACAACCGTTGATACCGGAATCGGGATTTTTACTCCTGTGCTTGCTTCGATCAGATTGGAAAATGCAGAGCCACAGACACCGTTCTGCACTGCAAACCAACCGATCATGGAGATCATAAATAATGCAGAGATCAGCTTTGATGATCCCTGTTTTCCAAAAACGCCAGATGCAACAACACATGTCGGTACACCAAGATCACTTCCCATGATTCCACAAAATATCATCAACGCCACGATCACTGCATATCCGATTACCCCTGACCAGATGGCCTGAGACATCGGCATAGACTCTGCCAGGATTCCTCCCAGCATCAGACTGGGCACACAGATCATAATTCCCGCCTGGATCATGGCAACATCTGCCCAGCTTTTTCTCTCTTCCATCGGAACCTGTTCCAATGCGACAGATTCCACATTTCCTGTTTTCTTTTCCTGTTCCACTCTCATACCTCTTTATTCTTTTTTATCTCCAGCATAGATTCGATCCGCACAGCCAGAGAAATGATCTCATGAAAAAGCAACGGCTGTTCTTCCACATCAAGATAATTTCTCAGACGGTTAATACGATAACGGATCGTATTCTCGTGCTGTTTCAGTTTTTTGGCAGTTTTTTTAAAATCTCCATTGCACTGTACATACGCCCTTGTTGTAAGAAGCATGTCCTCCATGCCTTCTTCCGTTGTTTTCGCCGCAATCTCTCGACAAAATTCGTCATAAAATTCCTGCATTTCCCGACTTCCCCTGATAGGCAAAAGAAGCTGCTGCGGAGACAATGGATCATAGACCTGCTGCCTCCGGTCCGATGCCTGTGCCATGTCCAGGGCGTCTCCTGCTTCAAGAAGTGTTCGTTCTACTCTGTATCTGGCATAAGGTCTGCCAATTCCAAGTCTGCGGTTATGATAGCTTCTCAAAAGCTGTTCACACACTACATTTTTATGCTGTTCCAGTTCCTTCCTGGAATCTGCACTCAAAATACAGATATCATAGTTATCCGCCGGAATAAATATATCAAAAGATGAACAGACTTCTCCTGTTTTTTTTCTTTGTGTGATCTTCCGCCGTTCATCCCGGATATAAACAGCCTGTACGTACTCCCTGATCCCCGGATTAATACTAAAAAGGATCTTCATTCGCTCCTGGGGCAGAGTCCTCGATGCTAGGATCTTATCCAGTTTCAGCTGATTAAGCACATTTGTCTGTTCTTCCAGGATACATTGATTAATAACTCCAAGGACCTCTGCATAAGAAATATCTTCCCTCATACAGATCACAGGAAACTGCTTCTCTTCACAGAAAGCAAGCATTTCTTTCGAAAAAAGCTCTGCTCTCTCCTCCATCATCACACAGAGCCCACTGCAGTTTCCTTTTACAAGAAGCGCCAGAACCTGCATCAGTTCTTCTGATTTCGGCTGAAACTGCAAAAGAGATGTGATAAAAAAATCTCCAGGTGCCAGAATATCTTTCTCCAGCACATCCTCTTTAAATGGCGCATCAAAAACAGATGCCCGCTTTACGATCCGGCCAAGTCCGGCCCGTCCTGACAAAATTTTTACATTCTCAAACAAAGGTGCATTTAAAACCTGCAATAAAGATATGTTCATATTATTTATTCTCTGAATGCAGCCAGCTCTTTCAGATATGGATCTGTTATTCTCCCTTCATCCATGATCTGTACACCATCAAGCCATACAGAAGAATTCAGGCAAATGCCATCACAGTGGGATTTTGCATCCTGTCCGTGCGGCGGAGCGTCAAATGGGCTGACATAACCAATTCCCCACTCTGTGGATCCCCATACACGCTCATCCTCCACAATATTGCCGGTAAGAACCGCTCCTGGATTAAACCCATACGCAATATGTGCAAGCTTGAACATTCCCTCATCTTCAAAGCTTTTCAAATGCTCTTCAAAAATGGCTGCATCACGGCCTCCTTCAATTTTTACGATTTTACTGTTTTCAATTGTAAGACGGATCGGCGCATCCGGTGTGGTTCCAAAAGGTGGGGTTACAGATCCGTCAAAAACGATCACGCCATTGATGCTTCCAAATCGCGGCACAACATTGATCTGTCCTGTAAGCATATGGATTCCTGGTACTGTTGCGTTTCCGCAGTCACATGCTGTATAATGGCCAGGATCGATTTCAAATGATATATCACATCCAGCCGGAGTTGTGACACGCATGTTCTTTGCATTTTTTGTTTTTTCAGTGATCGCAAGCATAAATTTTTTGAGCTGCTCTGTCTCCACATTGCCGATGGTACGGATCATGAGGTCAGGGTTAAAATCTACCAGACACATGTAACGCATTTTTTTGTTCTCTGCTTCTGCACGCTCAAATGGTGTGGAATAAAGAAGCCACTGATGATTAAATTCGATCCATACATCTGCACAGAGAAGTGCTGCACTTAACGCATCGACCGGAAGATCCGGATCTGCTGCTTTTCCTACTCCCCCTGGTGTGGGAACTGAAATTACCATTGCATGTGCTCCTGCATTTTTTGCACTGTTTTTTACTGCTTCTACAACCGATGCATCCGAATCATCATCTGCTGTGATGATCACAGTTTCTTCAGGCTTCACGCCAAAAATTTCTTTTACCAGCTTATCTGCTGCTGTTTCAAGTGTGATATCCATGTTTTTTCCTTTCCAATTCGTGGTGTCCCGAAAAATATTTATCTGATCTTTAACTTTTCCAGGTCACTGTAATTGTTTAACATGATAGCACAGTGATTTTTTAATTTGTATGGAATTATTCCAAAATACAGAACAGAAATTTGTAATTTTTTCAAAAAATAAGCCATGGCTTATTTTTTGCCATGGCTTATGGAGATCATCATTTATGCTTTTATCGCCCAGCGCATCTTCGTTGATCTGGCACGTCCATTCTGAGCGCATTCCTGAGCAGACGGTCGGATCACATCTTTGGAATAATCAGAATAAATTCCTTCTTTGTATCCCTGTTTCAGTGCTTTCTTTACCAGTTTGTCTTCTCCGGAATGGAAGGTAAGGATTGCCACACGTCCGCCTGGTTTCAAAGCTCCGGGGAGTTTTTCCATAAAATCATAGAGAACCTCGAATTCCCGGTTTACATCGATACGCAACGCCTGGAAAACCCTCTGGCATGTTTTTTTGACCGTGTCTTTTTTCTCTTTTTCCGGAAGAAAATCCAGAGTCTTCTCGATCACTTCCCGAAGTTTCGTGGTGGTATCTATGCGGTTGCCCTTACGGATCTCATCGGTAATGGCTCTGGCGATTTCCTCACAGTACGGCTCATCGGAATTCTCATCCAGCATTCCGGCAAGTTCTTCTCTGGAAATGGTATCCAGACGCTCCGCCGCACTGATCCCGGACTCCTGGTTCAGTCTTAGATCCAGAGGTCCGTCCACTTTAAAGGAAAAACCTCTCTTTGGATTGTCAATCTGCATGGAAGATACGCCGAGATCCGCCAGGATAAAATCAAACCCCCCGATTTCTTTCGCGATCTCATCAATGGTACAGAAATTCTGGAGTTTAATTGTCAGGATATCTTCCCCGAAACCCTGCTCTGCCAGACGTTTTCTGGTCTTGGCGGATTCTTCCGGGTCCACATCTGTCGCATACATATGACCCTGGCCTTTCAGACATTCCAGCATGGCTCTGGTATGTCCACCATATCCAAGTGTGGCATCAAATCCAACCTGCCCCGGTTTGATCTCCAGAAAATCAATGATCTCCTTCACCATAATGGAAATGTGCATTCCCGCCGGTGTATTCCCCTTGCTGATCACATGTTCAATAGTATCTTTATATTTCTCAGGCTGAAGCTCTTTATATTTCTCTTCGAATTTCTTCGGATATTTTCCTTTATATCGTACCCGCCTCTTATGCGGTGTCTGTGATTCCTGGTTCATAAAATTCTCCTTATCCTCTGGCATGATCTGCCCTGTTTCTTTCATGATACCATGAATCCTTTTTTTCGTAAACTGCCGGAATCACCCCAGCAGAAAACTTTCAGTTATGCAGCCGAAAATTTCTCTGTATAATACTTCTCCAGATACTCATAAAAATGGTCTCTGTCTATATGATATTCCTCCGGGACGTCAAAGAGGAGTTTTTCCAGCATCTCATCCATAATCCCTCTGGCTTCTTCCAGGCTCATCCCTGCGTTCAGATGTTTTCCCAGATACATGTTGGAAATATAATCATAGATCGGGTAATATTTTTCCGGGTTCTCCGATGTCTTTTCATCGTAGTAATCGTGGTACTGCTCATCCATCAGCGTCAGGATCGTTGTTGCATAGTTGTCATCCTGATTATATTCATCCAGCTGTTTTGCATAATATCCCAGACTGTGATTCACATAATCATCCAGAGAATAATTGTCCATGCATTCGATCATTATTTTATGAGCATTGCTCTGCATCTGATAGGCAATATCCTTTTCCTCATAATCAAAAAGGCTTACCGCAAACAGGGAATTGATTGCCTCCGCATTGGGAACATCATAATAATTCAGTCCCGCAAACTGAATGTATACTTTGTTTCCGTCTTCATCTGTATAATGGCTGTCCCGCAGACAATGGCTCAGTTCATGGAAGATCACCTGATAATCCCAGGTTCCTTCTTCGTATTCTTTATCTTTCAGCACATAAATCTTATTCTCTGATTTCACGTAACATCCGCAGGAATAAACATCCCAGCTGACTTTTAACAGTTCATCCTCTGTACATTCCACAACTTCCAGGCTCTGAAGATTCTGATAAAAAGGACGAAGTTCCACATCCGGATATTTTTCGAACACACGTTTGCAGTATTCTTCCATAAGTGGTTTAAAGTTATCCGGGATTTTCGGATTCTGCCGGATCACCTCCTCAAAATCCTGAAGGCTTTTTTTCTCAAAGGAAATAGCCTTTTCAATATAATCCATGTCGTAAATATACAACCGGTGAGTCATATCTCTGTGATCCAAATACGTATCCAGCTCAAACGCTTTCTTCTCTTCTTCCTCTGAAACTTCTTCGTTCTCCGCAGCTGGCTCATCTTCAGAATCTATCCCCGCAGAATCTGCCCCGGAATTGGCGGATGCATGAAAATCTTTTTCAAATTCTTTTACTGCCTGTCTGGTTCTGATCACGGAAGGCACGATAACTATTCCTGCCAGGATACACAGAATCATTCCTGTGATAATAAAAATTTTCTTTTTCATGGTTCTTTCCCCTGTATAAAAAAAGCTCCTGACAATCTGTATTTCTACAGACTGCCAGAAGCTTTCTATGCTTGATCAGGCTGAAGTTTCAGCCTTGAAGCAATGTGAAGTTCTGCTTAGGCGTTCTTCTTAGCGATTGCTGCCTGTGCTGCTGCAAGACGAGCGATCGGTACACGGAACGGTGAGCAGGATACATAGTCAAGTCCGATCTCGTTGCAGAACTCTACGGAAGACGGATCTCCGCCGTGCTCACCGCAGATACCTACGTGAAGTTTCGGGTTAACCGGTTTTCCAAGCTGGATTGCCATCTTCATAAGTTTACCAACGCCAACCTGATCAAGTTTAGCGAATGGATCGTTCTCGAAGATCTTAGCATCATAGTATGCGTTAAGGAACTTACCAGCATCATCACGGGAGAATCCGTATGTCATCTGTGTAAGGTCGTTTGTACCGAAGCAGAAGAAGTCAGCCTCTTTAGCGATATCATCAGCTGTAAGAGCTGCTCTCGGGATCTCGATCATAGTACCAACCTCGTACTCAAGGTCAGAACCTGCTGCTTTGATCTCAGCATCTGCTGTCTCTACAACGAATTTCTTAACATATTTAAGCTCTTTGATGTCACCAACAAGCGGAATCATGATCTCCGGTTTGATGTTCCAATCCGGATGATTCTTCTTAACGTTGATAGCTGCACGGATAACAGCGCTTGTCTGCATCTTAGCGATCTCTGGGTAAGTAACAGCAAGACGGCATCCACGATGTCCCATCATCGGGTTGAACTCGTGAAGGGAAGCGATGATTGTCTTGATCTGCTCAACAGTCTTGCCCTGAGCGTCAGCCAGTTTCTTGATGTCCTCTTCCTCTGTAGGAACGAACTCATGAAGTGGCGGATCAAGGAAACGGATTGTTACAGGATTTCCTTCAAGTGCCTCATAGAGTTTCTCGAAGTCTCCCTGCTGCTCCGGAAGGATCTTAGCAAGTGCTGCTTCTCTCTCCTCTACTGTCTCAGAGCAGATCATCTCACGGAATGCATCGATTCTGTTGCCCTCGAAGAACATATGCTCTGTACGGCAAAGACCGATTCCCTCTGCACCAAGCTCACGAGCTTTCTTAGCATCAGCAGGAGTATCAGCGTTTGTACGAACTTTCATTGTTCTGTACTTGTCAGCCCATCCCATGATACGTCCGAACTCACCAGCGATCTTAGCATCTACAGTCGGGATAAGTCCGTCATAGATGTTACCTGTTGTACCATCGATGGAGATTGCATCTCCCTCATGGAACTCTTTACCAGCAAGTGTAAATTTCTTGTTCTCCTCATCCATAGCGATGTCGCCACATCCGGATACACAGCAGGATCCCATACCACGAGCAACTACGGCTGCGTGAGATGTCATACCACCACGAACTGTCAGGATACCCTGAGCAGCTTTCATACCTGTGATATCCTCTGGGGATGTCTCAAGACGAACAAGAACAACTTTCTCTCCTCTTGCAGCCCACTCAACAGCGTCCTCTGCAGAGAATACGATCTTACCGCAAGCAGCTCCTGGAGAAGCACCAAGACCTTTACCCATCGGTGTAGCAGCTTTAAGAGCAGCTGCATCGAACTGCGGATGAAGAAGTGTATCAAGGTTACGAGGATCGATCATTGCAACAGCCTCTTCCTCAGTTCTCATTCCCTCATCAACGAGGTCACAAGCGATCTTAAGAGCAGCCTGTGCAGTTCTCTTACCATTACGTGTCTGAAGCATATACAGTTTACCATGCTCTACAGTAAACTCCATATCCTGCATGTCTCTGTAATGTTTCTCAAGAGTCTCGCAAACCTGTTTGAACTGTACGAATGCTTCCGGGAACTTCTGCTCCATCTCGGAGATGTGCATAGGTGTACGAACACCAGCAACTACGTCCTCGCCCTGTGCATTGGTAAGGAACTCACCGAACAGACCGTTAGCACCTGTAGCAGGGTCACGTGTGAAGGCAACACCTGTACCACAGTCATCACCCATGTTACCGAATGCCATCATCTGTACGTTAACAGCTGTACCCCAGGAATATGGGATATCATTGTCACGACGATATACGTTCGCACGTGGGTTGTCCCAGGAACGGAATACGGCTTTGATCGCACCAACCAGCTGCTCCTTCGGATCAGTTGGGAAATCAGAACCGATTTTAGATTTATACTCAGCTTTGAACTGGTCAGCAAGCTCATGCAGGTCAGCAGCTGTAAGCTCAACGTCCTGCTTAACACCTCTCTTAGCTTTCATCTCATCGATGAGCTCCTCGAAGTATTTCTTACCAACTTCCATAACTACGTCAGAGTACATCTGGATGAATCTTCTGTAGCAGTCCCAAGCCCAACGCTCATTGCCGGATTTCTCAGCAAGAGTGTTAACAACTTCTTCATTTAAACCAAGGTTGAGGATTGTGTCCATCATACCTGGCATAGATGCTCTCGCACCAGAACGAACGGATACAAGCAGAGGATTTTCTTTGTCACCGAATTTCTTACCGGTAACTCCTTCCATCTTGGTAATTGCTTCCATGATCTGAGCCATGATCTCATCGTTGATGGATCTGCCATCCTCGTAGTACTGTGTGCAGGCCTCTGTTGTGATTGTGAAGCCCTGCGGTACAGGAAGACCGAGGTTTGTCATCTCAGCAAGGTTGGCACCTTTGCCGCCCAGAAGATTTCTCATAGTAGCATTACCTTCTGTAAACATGTAAACCCATTTTGCCATTTTACATTTTCCTCCTAATTATTGTTCTTTAAAACATAAAAAATGTATGTTTTCTACGCACATAATTATTTTATAGATTTATCCTTCATTAGTCAAGGTTATTCTTCCAAAAAACAGCAATTTCTCTTGTGAAATATGACAGATTTTCCAGTTATATTTTTCACAGATTGTATTTTTCTCGTTATCATCTGAAAAATGTGCTAAAATAGAAAAAAACATGCAGCAATTCCGAGGTAATATTACCCGAATGCTGTCATACAGGAGGTTTATCATGACACGAACGATTGAAAACAGCTTTCTTAAGATTTCCGTTTCCGATCACGGTGCTGAACTCACCGGCATCTATGACAAGACTAATGACAGGGAGATCCTCTGGCAGGCAGATCCGGCTTACTGGAAACGCCATGCGCCTGTACTTTTTCCCAACGTGGGACGTAACTACAAAGATATCTGGCGTCTGAACGGAAAGGAATATCCTTCCAGCCAGCACGGCTTTGCAAGAGACAGCGATTTTATCTGCACGGATATCACCGATACTTCCCTTTCCTTTGTCCTTAAGTCCTCTGAAGAAACCCTGAATGTTTATCCGTTTGCTTTCGCTCTGAAGATCACCTACACTCTGAAGAAGCACGACCTGGAAGTATGCTGGGAAGTAGTTAATAATGATTCTGAAACTATGTATTTTACCATCGGCGGCCATCCGGCATTCCGTGTTCCGGTACGTGAAGGCGAATCCCAGAGTGATTACCGTCTTGCTTTTGAAGGCCTGGACACTCTTACCTATCTCCTTATCGATACGTCTGTAGGAACAGTCCTTGCTGACGAACCACATACACTTTCCCTTGAAAACGGAACCTGTTCCATTGCTCCTCACATGTTTGATAAAGACGCTCTTGTTTTTGATAACGGCCAGATCCAAAAGGCCGGTATCCTCTTCCCGGACGGAACTCCATATCTGACACTTACCAGTGAGGGCTTCCCGAATTTCGGTATCTGGTCCGTACCCGGTGCTCCCTTCGTATGCCTGGAGCCGTGGATGGGACGCTGTGATGACTGTGGTTTTGAAAAGCCTCTTTCCGAAAAAGCAAATATCAATGTGCTGAAACCGGATGAGGAATTTATCAAGAGCTATCAGATCACCGTACACTGAGCTATGATAAAAAAAGATCCGCCATACATCGGCTTTTTCAGCTGTCTGTATGACGGATCCTTTTATTTATCTTACTGTCTCAATACGCTCTTATTCTCTCACAAAATGATACTGATAAGCTCTATACTCCCCAAACTCTGCAGGAAGCGGCATTCCACCATGCATCAGAGCAGCTCCGGAATAGATCCTGCCGGTAGTCTGTTCCTTATAAAGTGCACTCTCATCAAGGCCGCGAAGCTGCACATAATTCACAGTCATATTTCCATGGATCTCCTCCATGACAACATTGAGCAGAACTTCTTCCTGAGAATTTCCAACGATCTCCCATGCACAGACCTCACTCTTAAACGGATCTGTCAGGCGATAGTACCGTCCGTTCTGGATCAGTGGCGCATATTTACGGAATTCCCCGATCTGGCTGCGGACCTCGTCTTTTTCTTCCTCAGTCAACTTCAGAAGATCCAGCTCGTAGCCGAAGGTTCCGGACATGGCAACCACACCTCTGGTATGTAACGGGGTGATCCTTCCTGTCTGATGGTTCGGCACTGCAGACACATGTGCTCCCATGGCCGATACCGGATATCCGAAGGAAGTGCCATACTGGATCCGAAGCCTGTCAATAGCATCAGAGTTGTCGCTGCACCAGATCTGCGGTGTGTAATACAGCATGCCTGCGTCAAATCTTCCACCACCGCCGCTGCAGCCCTCGATCAGAAGATCCGGATAACGGTTCACCATACGGTCCAGAAAATCGTACAATCCCAGGACATAATCATACATTACACGTCCCTGATCCTTTGTCATTACGGAAAATACATCCATCAGGCTTCGATTCATGTCCCATTTAACGTACTCAATATTGGCATTATCCAATACCGCACTGATCTGTCCAAAGATTCCGTCTACAACTTCTTTTCTGGAAAAATCAAGTACCAGCTGATTTCTGGATCTCACTGGTTTTCTTCCCGGAATCGTAAGTGCCCAGTCCGGATGCTCACGGTAAAGATCACTGTCCTCAGAGATCATCTCCGGCTCAATCCAGATACCGAATTTCACTCCGAGGTCATTGACTCTTTTTACCAGTCCGCCGAGAGTCTCTCCAAGCTTCTTCTCATTGACATACCAGTCCCCAAGACCACTGTTGTCATCGTCACGTTTTCCAAACCAGCCGTCATCCAGAACCAGCATATCGATACCAAGGCTCCTTGCCTCTTTTGCCAGATTATATAAAGTCTCCCCTGTAAAATCAAAATATGCTGCCTCCCAGCTGTTTACCAGCACCGGACGAACCTCTGTCTTATATTTACCACGGCAGATATGATGACGGATGCAGCTGTGCAGATTCTGGGAAAGACGGTTCATTCCCTGATCTGTGTAGCTTAAGATCACCTCAGGTGCATAGAAGGTCTCCCCAGCTTCCAGCGGATACCGGAAGCACTCCTCCTGTACACCAAGGAGCATTCTTGTCTGATTGTACTGATCTTTAAGAACCTCACCCTGGAAATTCCCACTGTATACAAAGGACATAGCATAGCAGCCTCCATGATCCTCTGTTGTGTCCTTCTCTGCCAGGATCATCATCGGATTATACTGATGGCTGGATGTGCCACGGACACTGCCGATCATCTGACTTCCATGAGCCACCGGTACTCTCTGCAGATTCCGCTCCATGGCATGTCTTCCGTAAAAAGTAAGCAGGTCATAATCTCCGTAAAGAAAATCCAGTTCTGCGGACATCACCTTGTTCACATAGATCTTCTCACTGCTCTGATTGCGGACATAGACGCTTCTTGTAATGATATCCAGTTCCGGAAGTACACCGTAAAGAAGCATGGCCTCCACGCCGGTAGCCGGATCCTCCAGAACGATCTCCAGTGTCTGTGCCTCCTCATTATCCGCATAAACCGCCGGAAGCCCCGGAAGGCTGTATTTACCGTCACGGATAGTATAGTTCTTGTAACGCATATCACAGCTCATGCTTCCGTCACCGTTTTCCAGCATCAGTGATGCACTGCGGAAATCTCCGTTTCCGTAGCAGGAAAGCTCCTGCGGAAGAGAGTCCATGGAATAGGTTCTGTCTGTTCCCGCATCATAGGGATTTCCGGAAAATCCTCTGTCATAGTAGGTCAGAAGATAATCCATACAGCCTTCTGCCTTTTTACCATAATAGAGATGAAGAAGAAATCCGTACTGATCCACCTGCATCTGATATGTAGTTTCTTTTGTCTGCAGGGTAAACGTTCTGTCTTTCTCGCAGTAGATGATTCCCATATGTGAATCCTCCTTTTTCTTGTGTTTTTATTTTACGGCACCGTTTACAACACCATTTAAAATGTGCTTCTGGCAGATCAGATAAAACAGAAGGATCGGAAGCAGTGCCAGCAGATAAGAGGCAAACGCAAGGTTATAGTTTGTTCCGAACTGAGTCTGGAAATTCAGCTGTGCCAGGGGCAATGTGGTTCCACCCGTAGATCCGGACATGATAACCAGTGGAGTCATAACATCATTCCAGGTTCCAAGTGCTGTCAGAACTGCCACTGTGGCATGCATCGGCTTCATGATCGGAAAGATGATCTTCCAATATGTTTTCCAGGTGCTGGCTCCATCCACACAGGCCGCCTCCTCAAGGGCCATTGGAATGTTTGTCAGATATCCGGAATAAAGAAGCACGTTCATAGGCATATAAAATACCGTATAAAGAATGATCACACCGACTTTGTTATCAAGGCCCATCTCAGCAGTCTGCTTTACAAGCGGCATCATCAGGATAGCAAACGGAACAAACATACCGCTCACTACATAGAGATAGATAAATTTATAAAATTTACTTCTCTTGTTTCTGGCTATAGCATAACCTAAAAGTGAATGAATTACAATAGCAAGAACCACTGTGATCACAGTGATCAATACACTGTTTCCAAGAGAATGCCAGAAGTCTGTTACCTCCATAGCTTCCCTGAAATTGGCAAGACTGAATTTCTCTGGCAGAGACAGGATCCCGGCTACACTGTTGGTCATCTCTGTCGGCTGCTTGAATGCGATCACAATTGTCATATAAAGCGGAAATACCACTGTGATAAGGCCAAGGATCAGAAGGATCGTTACCGGCCAGTTCGCTTTTTCTCTTACTTTCGTTTTCATTACAGCTGCTCCTCCTTTTTCCCTGTGATAGTCAACTGCATTGCAGAAATGATCACGATCACAATAAAGAATATAACCGCATTGGCACTCTGGAATCCAAACTGTCCTCCACTCATACCATTGTTATAGATCAAGTAAGAAATAGATTCTGTACTCTGTGCAGGACCACCCTTTGTCAAAGCCATGATCTGATCAAATACCATCAGGAAGTTTTTCACACAGAGAACCATGTTGATGCTGAAAAACGGAACGATCAGCGGGAATGTCAGGTAACGGAACTTGCTGAATCCGGTAGCACCATCAATAGCGCCTGCCTCGTATACATCCTCCGGCACTGTCTGAAGACCGGAAATGTAGATGATCGTATTCATTGCAATGGACTGCCATGCACACACGATCACGATGGCAACCCATGCCAGGCTCGTACTGGAAAGCATGCTGGAAGACAATGTTTTATTTCCGATCATCTTTCCGAATGCAGGCAGGATATATGTAAAGAAATAATTGAAAATATATCCTACGACCAGTGCGCCAAGTACATTCGGAATAAAATAAGCTCCACGCAGTGCACTCTTGAAACGGATCTTGCTGTTCAGTCCAAGTGCCAGGATCAGGCTGAGTACATTCGTTACGATAGTTGCCACGATGGCCAGCTTAAAGGTAAACAGATAGGAACCGCCAACACGGCTGTCTGTAAAAAGATCCTTATAGTTTCGAAGTCCTACCCAGTCATAGCTTCCATAGCCTTTAAAGTTCGTAAAGCTGTAGATCACACCCTTGATCAGAGGCAGTGTGTTAAAGCAGAAAAATAATGCCACGATCGGAATGGTGATCAGAAGAAAGGTCAGCTTTCTTCCACTCATAGATTTTTTTCCCATGATCAGTTCTCTCCTTCCCCGTTCTTCTCCTCATAGTCCTGTACTTTACGGATAATGTCACGGTTATATCTTGTCCAGTCTGTATCAAATTTTTTCAGGAATGCATCTTTATCCTTTTTCATCAGGAAGGTCTGGATCTGTGCATCCACAGCCATCTCTGTAGGATAATAATGATCCTGGTAGTCGGCCATCCTTCCCTCTTCTATGTATTCCTTCATACCATCCAGAGTAGAGGGAAGTGTGAAATCACCCTCTTTACAGGGAACTGCCTTCTGGTCATCCAGATATGTCTGTATATTCTCATCCTCAAGAAGGAAATCCAGCACTTCATATGCAGCTTCCTTATTCTCACAGTCATCCATCACACAGAACTGAAGGTCAACTCCGGAATTCAGTTTGTTTTCTGACGGATCATTGCTTGCCGGTGTTACAAAAGAATCAATATCCATATCCGGATTTACACTCTGGATCTGCGGGATCGCATAGCTTCCGATGGGATACATGGCAGCTTCCCCTTTTGCAAAAGCGGTGCAGGCACCATTGTAATCATAGGCAAAGGGATCATCCGGTCCATACTGGATAAGCTCCAGCATACGGTCTGCTACTTCCTGATACTCTTTTTCAAAAGTAGTGTTTCCCTGGTTTACCTGACGGCATACATCAGATGGTGCAAGGTCTACCGCAATGGAATTCCACGGTGCAAGACAGGTCCAGGTATCTTTAAATCCGAAATAAAGCGGCTGGATACCTGCATCCTGGATTTCCTGGCAAAGGCTCATAAATTCATCCCATGTAGTCGGGATCTGCCAGCCATGCTCCTTGAAAAGCTCACGATTGTAAAGGATTCCGGCGGCATTGGCCACGTAAGGAACCGCATAGACTCCGTCTTCCGGAACGAATTCCAGCGCTTTATCAATTTCTTTATATGCATCTTTGATCGAATCCAGTCCCTGATAATCGGAAATATCCATCAGCATATCAGAATCAATAAAATTGGAAAAGTTAACATCGCCTCCGATTCCAATGATATCCGGATTATCCTCACGGATAAATCTTGTCTTCAATACAGTCATAGCATCGTTTGGTGATTCGATGGTAAGATGGATATCATCATGAGTGGCATTGAATTTTTCTTCCAGTTTTTCAAATGCCTTAACCGCTTCCGGTTTATACTGCACAAGTTCGATCTCTGTCTTTCCGCTGTCCTTTTTACCTGTGCCGCATCCGCTCAATGTAACGGAAGCTGCCATGGTAAAGGCAAGTCCCATACAGAGGATCCATTTACTTCTGTTGCGCATCTTGTAATGCTCCTTCCTTTTCCTTTTATTTGATAAGTCGGATATCACCCGATTTAACTGATATGGCTATTCCGGGTTCTCCAATACTTATTCTCTGGTTTCTTTTTTCTGAAAGCTATTTTAACATAGCTTTATGCTTGCATAAATAGCAGCGTTTTTCTTGTTTTATATCAAAATGCAATTTTTCTCTGTCTTCATTAAAGTCATCTAGCATTTTGATATATTCTATACCTATATCACTACTTTTATCTAAAATTAGTATATTCCTGATTCATCGAAAATCAATAGGTTTCTCGCGAAACTTAATTTTCTCACAAAGTTTTCTCGATTATTTTTCTCTTTTTTGTATATTTTACAGGCTGTTTTTGTAATTGCATTTTTATACATATGTTGAAGTTCCCTGCTGTTTTAATATATAATGTTACTGAAACCAGACAAAATCATACGCCTAAAGGATAAAAATATGAATGACCTTCTCTTCTCCGTTTTTCCAAATGAAAACTTTGTTGATATCGGATTATACCAATACGGCTGGGAGCACTGCGCTCCGGCACATTCATTCGGCCCGGCAGCACGAAACCATTATATTTTTCATTATGTGATCTCCGGTACCGGAACTCTGATGGCAGACAATTCCGCAGGAGAGACCATCACCTATCAGGTAAAAAGCGGCCAGGGTTTCATGCTTTTTCCCGGTCAGATCAACACCTACATTGCAGATACCGACTTTCCATGGGAGTACACCTGGGTGGAATTTGACGGGCTCCGGGCAAAAGAGATCGTGGAAACTGCAGGTTTAAGTCCGGACCATCCGGTCTATCACAGCCACTCTGCAGATCTCCGCCAGAAAATGATGGAGGAAATGCTTTATATCAGCCATAATTCCCAGGAATCACCCTTTCATCTTATCGGACATACCTGGCTTTTTCTGGATTACTTTATGCGCTCTACTGAAACTGTCCGCATGAAACAGGATGGAAGTATCCGTGATTTTTATATCAAGGAGGCGCTCTCTTTTATTGAACAGAATTTCCAGAATGATATTTCCATTGAGGATATCGCAGCCTGCTGCGGCCTGAACCGAAGCTATTTCGGTAAGATCTTCCACGACACCATCGGACGTTCTCCCCAGGAATTCCTGATCAGCTATCGCATGACCAAAGCTGCAGAACTTCTTAAGATCACAGCCCTGTCTATCGCAGATATCGGAAATGCAGTCGGATATCCCAATCAGCTGCATTTTTCCCGGGCTTTCAAAAATGTATACGGAATGTCGCCAAGAAACTGGCGGATGAAAAACAGACTTGTCGAAAAAAAGCCTCCGGCCAGAAAATAGCCGGAGGTTTTTCATTAAAAAATGTATTTACTTAGAATGTAAATTTATCAGCAAAGTATGCATCAAGCTCATCGATCTTCACACGTACCTGCTCCATAGTGTCACGGTCACGGACTGTAACTGCACCGTCATTCTCAGACTCGAAGTCATAAGTGATACAGAACGGAGTACCGATCTCATCCTGTCTGCGGTAACGTTTACCGATATTTCCACGGTCATCGTACTCACAGTTGTACTTCTTGGAAAGCTGCTGGTAGATCTTCTCAGCACCCTCGTTAAGCTTCTTGGAAAGCGGAAGCACACCGATCTTAACCGGTGCAAGTACCGGATGGAAATGAAGGACTGTACGGACATCGTTCTTCTCTTCATCCAGAACTTCCTCATCGTAAGCGCTGCAGAGGAAAGCAAGTACCATACGGTCTGCTCCAAGTGATGGCTCGATAACGTATGGGATATATTTCTGTTTCTTCTCATCATCAAAGTATGTGAGATCCTGGCCGGATACATTCTGATGCTGTGTCAGGTCATAATCTGTTCTGTCAGCGATTCCCCAGAGCTCACCCCATCCGAATGGGAAAAGGAATTCCACATCTGTGGTAGCCTTGCTGTAGAAGCTCAGCTCTTCCTTATCATGGTCACGGTAACGAACCTCATCATCCTTAAGTCCGAGAGCACTCAGCCAGTCAAGGCAGAACTTCTTCCAGTATGCAAACCACTCAAGATCTGTATCCGGCTCGCAGAAGAACTCAAGCTCCATCTGCTCGAACTCACGGGTACGGAATGTGAAGTTACCCGGTGTGATCTCGTTACGGAAGGATTTACCGATCTGGCCGATACCAAACGGAATCTTTTTACGAGATGTTCTCTGTACGTTCTTGAAGTTTACGAAAATACCCTGTGCAGTCTCCGGTCTTAAATATACAGTATTCTTGGCATCTTCGGTAACACCCTGGAATGTCTTGAACATCAGGTTGAACTGACGGATATCTGTGAAGTTGTGTTTACCACAGCTCGGACATCCTACCTCGTGTTCTTTGATGAAGTCCATCATCTTCTCCTGGGACCATGCATCTACGCTTCCCTCAATGGCAATGTCATGCTCTGCACAAAAGTCCTCAATGAGTTTATCTGCACGGAAACGCTCGTGGCACTCTTTACAGTCCATAAGAGGATCAGAAAATCCGCCAAGATGTCCGGAAGCGATCCATGTCTGCGGGTTCATAAGGATCGCACAGTCAACACCTACATTGTACGGAGACTCCTGAATGAATTTCTGCCACCATGCACGTTTTACGTTATTTTTAAGCTCTACACCGAGATTTCCATAATCCCATGTGTTTGCCAGGCCGCCGTAGATCTCGGAACCCGGGTAAACAAATCCTCTGGCTTTTGCAAGAGCTACGATCTTTTCCATTGTCTTTTCCATGATTTCTCTCCTCTTGACTTGCAGCTGTTCCGCCAAATGCGTCCGGAAAGCTCCGGAAAAAGCTGCTTTTTTACATTTTTGGTCTTATTATACTAGTATCCTCATGATTTTTCAAGGATATTTCCATTTGCATTGCATCCTGTCCTGCTTTTGAAAAATAAATCGTTACGGTTATTCCGCAACCGGCAGTGATCTATCTCATCAATTCCAGGATCTCCAGACTTTTAAACCGCTTGTCTGTATTCAGCTCCGTATACCGGTAAATGTGGCGTTCCAGTTCCCGCAGCACATCATCCCGCACTGTAAACGTATACAGCTTTGCCAGGGGGGACACGGCTATGTAGCGCATGGCATACAGGGCAGCCGCTGAGATCCGTTTCCTGTCCATGGCCATCCTGCTGCAGTCCGCACACAGGATCCCATGCTCGTCCTGGGAGAAAAAAAGTTCTCCGGTTTCTTCCTCCGTAAGCTCTCTCCCGCAGCCCGCACACTGGAACAGCTGCGGCATCACGCCCTGGATCACCATAGTCCGCAGTTCATAGATACAGCGCACCAGCCGGTCTTCTATATGAGGATTCAAAATGGCTTTGATGGTCACATAGAGAAGATTCATCATCTCCTTCTCATCCGTTCCCTCTTTGCCAAAATAATCTGCCAGCTCCAGAAAATAATATCCATAGTAAACCCCCGGCTGCCGGGTGGCCAGCTCCACAAAATGATGTTGCACGCTGACCTGGTTCAGATTATAGCTTGTCCTTCCCTCATAAAGAGTAAAGCTTCCGAATACAAACGGGTTAGCTGCTGCCATGAACGGACTGTTCTGCCGTCTCGCTCCCTTGGCAAAAGCGGAGATCTTCCCCCTCTCTCTTGTGAGAAGGACGATCCGCTTGTCATAATCCCCTACCGGCATGGCAGAAAGTACCACTCCCTGTACGGTAATCAGATCACTCATTTTCAGATTTCTTTCTTATCATATCCAAAGTTCTTGATCAGGAAATCACTGTCTCTCCAGTTCTTAGTCACCTTGACCCAGAGCTTTAGGTTTACCTTTGCTTCCAGCATACGCTCCAGCTCATAGCGGGCATTGCTTCCGATCTTTTTCAGCATGGCACCCTGTTTTCCGATGATGATGCCTTTGTGGGAATTACGCTCGCAGATGATGGTCGCATCAATATCTATGATGTTGCTTCTTCCCGGACGTTTCTTCATCCGGTCGATGGCAACGGCAATCCCGTGAGGAATCTCCTCATCCAGTGCATGCAGAGCCTTCTCACGGATGATCTCTGCAGCGATCTGGCGCTGAGGCTGGTCGGTAACTGTATCCTCATCATAGAACATCGGTCCGTACGGAAGATATTTAAAAATACTTGGAATGATATCCTGTGTGTTTTTTCCGCGGAGGGCAGAGCAAGGAATGATCTCTGCAAAATCACAGATCTTACGGTAGGTATCGATCGCAGGAAGAAGCTCTTCTTTTTTTACCGTATCGATCTTGTTGATGATGAGAATCACTGGAACTCCAACCTTCTGCAGCTGCTCGGCAATGTGGCGCTCTCCCGCACCTACGAATGTGGATGGCTCCACCAGCCACATAATGGCATCTACTTCCTTCAGGGTTCTCTCCGCAACCTGTACCATGTATTCTCCAAGCTTGTTTTTTGCCTTGTGGATACCCGGTGTGTCCAAAAATACGATCTGTCCCTCATCACAGGTATACACAGTCTGTATCTTGTTTCTGGTTGTCTGTGGCTTGTTTGATGTGATGGCGATCTTCTGTCCGATAAGATGGTTCATCAGCGTGGATTTTCCAACATTCGGTCTTCCGATGATCGCAACAAAGCCTGATCTAAAATTATTATCCATTCTTTATCCTCTCATAATCCTTTCACAGCCTGCTATCCCATTTAACGGACAGCAGGCTTTGTTTCTCCTCAGCCGATCAGTGGCTTCACTTCCATGAATACATCTTCCGCCTTCTCTATTGCAGTCTCACTTCCTACTACGCAGATCTGATCATCGGAAAGTACTGCTTCTACAAGAGCTGCCAGTTTCTGGATATCCTCCTTCTGCGCTCCGAGGATCTGATTTCTTTCCTTCTGGAGCATATCCTCTGTAACATTGGAGAAATATGCGGTTTTTGAGATACTTCCCTGCATCTGCGGAGTTCTCGGCACATCCTTGTTGCTGATCGTTCCGATGATATATTTTGTCATCTCACGCTCGTCTGCCTCAAAGGCACGGATATAATCCGGCACTCCCTGGTATACTTCCAGGGTTCTCTTTAGATGGGGGTCACGGTAGGATACCAGGAAGCTCTCTCCGTTTCTCTTAAAGCCGCTCATGCAGCCATACGCTCCACCCTTTACACGAAGGTTGATCCAGAGATAATCGTAGCTTAAGATCACTTTCAGGATCTCCAGTGCACCGGTATACTCCAGGCCTTTTTTGCGGAAGTTTCCGTTCTGTGCCACATACTGGACCTGGCCGGAGGTCTTGAAGGCTTCGTTTTTCTTTATGCAGGGGGCCTGCTTCACAGGCTCCGGCTTCTGTCCGTTAAACAAGACTTTCTTAATTTCGGCAGCCTGTGTTTTCACTGTATCCAGGGACTCTCTCTCTCCGGTGTAGCTTACACAGAAATTCTCCGGACGAAGAACCTCCTCCATCACTTTGCGGAGATTTTTTACGATCTCGTCCTTGCAGCTGTCAAAATCTTTTTCCAGTTTTTCGATAAACTGATAATATCCGATCCCTGCCATCTCATCCTGGAAGGCAGCCATCGGGGATGCATAGGAAGCACCGCGGAGAACGGCGGTGGAATGGCCTGCACTTGCAAGGCTGGCCTGGGCTCTGGATTTCACTCTGGCAATGATCTCATAGAGACGTTTGGTGTCTGTAAGTTTGGAAGTTGTAAGAACTTCACGGATCATGGAGAACATGAAATCCATCTCCGGATACAAAGCTTTGCCTCTTACAGCAAACATGGCACGGAATGCATCGGTATCCTGGGCATCATCAAAAACCTCGATTCCATAGGAAATGCCGCCGGTTCTTGCATTCACCTCATTGAACAGTTCACCATAACTGTAGTTTTCTGTATCCACTGCTCCAAGCACAGATTTTAAAAGTCCCAGATAATGGACAGTATTTACATCAAAGTCATGGATCTCAAAAAGAAGATCTGCATAACCGATTCCATTGGTGCATACATCATGATACAGAAACAGGCTGTCATCTACGTAATGTTCCTCATTTGTCAGTCCTGTGATCTCTTTTTTGATATCTTCTCTGGAAAGCATCGGGATACAGGTCAGTGCTTCCGGATCTTCCTCGGATTCCTGATAAGCTTCCAGGGCTTTTGTATTCTCTACCATCCGGGTAAGCTCTTCATCAGAAAGGCTCTTTCTGTAATTCTCCAGTTTTTCTTCCAGTTCTTTGTCTCTCTTAGCAGCAAGGCCTTTCTCCGGTACCAGGGAAAGGATCGCGCCATGGGTATTATCCAGAAGATATTTACGGATCAGATCCTCAAAATATCCCTCTTCCAGAGCTTTTTTGAGGAACTCAAATCCCTCAAGAAGCTGTACTTCACAGAACGGCTTTGTATCGTCATAAAGCCAGCTGCTTAAAATATCCAGGCCATACATCAGTCCCTTCGGATAGGAAGAGAAATCTGCCTCACGGAAACGGAATTCGTAGTAGTTGATTCCGGCTGTTACTGCCTTCTTGTCGATACCTTCCTCCATGATCTTTGTGAGGGTGTCACGGATCACTTTGACAAATTCCTCTTTCTGGCTTAAGTTGGCTCCCTTTGCCACGATGGAGAAATAGGTCTGTTTGATTCCATCCTCAAAGGAGCCATAGATATCCTTGCCGATCTTTGCATCCAGAAGTGCCTGTTTCAGCGGTGCACCCGGTGCGCTTAAAAGTGCGTAATCCAGGACTTCGAAAGCAAGACTTAAGTTGATATCTGCTGCCTCGCCCACAACCATATTGTAGGAAAGATAAGTGTTATCCTCTTCTCCTTCGTCCTCTGACACCGGATAATTTTTCTGGATATCTTTTACCTGGGCAAAAGCTTCCTGATCCCGGATCTGGGAATCAATGGCAAGGGAATCAAAGGCAGACAGATAATGGCTGTCAATAAACTCCAGTTTCTCCTCCATATCCATGTTTCCATAGAGATAGATAAAGCTGTTGGACGGATGATAGTACTGTCTGTGGAAATCCAGGAATTCCTCGTAACTGAGATCCGGGATATTTACAGGATCTCCGCCGGACTCACAGCCATAGGTGGTATCCGGGAACAGGGAATTCATGATCTCACGCTCCAGAACATCGTCCGGTGAGGAAAAAGCACCTTTCATTTCGTTGTAAACAACACCATTGTACTTCAGCGGTCCTTCTTTCTGTTCCAGATGATAGTTCCAGCCCTCCTGGCGGAAAATCTCCTCTTTTTTGTAAATGTTCGGATAGAACACCGCATCCAGATACACATGCATCAGATTCTGGAAATCCCGGTCATTACAGCTGGCTACAGGGTAGCAGGTTTTGTCCGGGTAGGTCATGGCATTGAGGAAGGTATTGAGAGATCCTTTTACCAGTTCCACAAAAGGATCCTTCAGCGGAAATTCCCTGGAGCCGCACAGTACGCTGTGTTCCAGGATGTGGGCAACACCGGTGCTGTTTTTGGGCGGTGTACGGAATGCAATATTAAAAACCTTATTCTCATCACTGTTCTCGATGAGCATCACTCTGGCTCCTGTTTTTTTGTGTCTCAGAAGCCATCCTTTTGAATGAATATCCTGAAGCTCCTCTTCCTTCAGGACTTCATATGCGTTCAGATGATTGGGATTCATAAAATAGTAACCTCCTGAATGTTTCTCTTCACACCCGACATGGATCTTCGTTGAAAAAATCTCAGAATATTTTATCGGATGCATGGCAACAAAAGGCTGCCTGAGTATTCAGACAGCCTGAAACGGAAAGCTCATTGCCTCCTAAATGTTTCCTTCATTGGGATAATACTGCCTGTAGATCTCTCTGGCAGCTCTTGTGATGATTCCAAGCTCAGCTTCCATTCCAAGATTAGCCGGAAGCTCCACAGCTGTTTCCCTGATGTCTCTCTGGACCTTGGCCTTCGCACTGTCCTCCTTGATGTGGATCAGTCCGAAAATCGTTGTGTTATAGGATTTATCTGTCTGACAGAGATCCATGTAGACCAGAACCAGATGACAGCATTCCCGGTAAAGAAGCTCCTCATAAAGGCCGCCCTTTTCCTGGAGTTCCTGAAATTTCAACTTCTTAAGATACTTACCTATCTCTTTCTTCGCACTTCTTGTGCCAAAGAATCTGGAAGCGGAATTCCGGTTAAACTCCATGGTCATCCAGAGACCGAGATAACCGTCTGCCCTGGTATCACCAGTCTCGGATTTATCGCTGTAACGGATATCCCAGAGTTCCTTACGGATCTTATTTTCTTCCGGTTCTTCTCCTGCTGCAATGGACTGCTCCAGAAGCTTCAGACGCTCCATGGGATCTTTCTCTCTATAGTATTTCGCAATTGTTGGTGTATCCATTCATTCTTCCTCCTGATATCTGAATATTATATCAGACAACCTGCCAAAAATACACCCCTATCTGTGATTTCGAAGCTTTTTCCCAGGGCTTTTCACTTTTTTTCCGCGGTTATCACATAGATATACATTGCGGATATACCACAGGGTCTTATCCTCTCCGTATTTATCCAGGATCCGGAGAAGTCCCTCCAGCTCTTTCTTTGTCTGTGGGTGGATAAACCACAGCTTCTCCTTGCTTTTCAGAAAATACTGCAATGGTTCATGATAGGTATATTCCTCTCCCAGATAGTTTCTGGATGCACTGATCCGGTCCATGACCATTTCCGCCACATATTTTCTGGGCATTCTGGCTCCCATGATCACATGCTCACCGTCAAGGGAATAGTCTACCCAATGTTCAAAATGGTGTCTGTTTCTTCCCTTATGGTGCAGCCAGGACATGGATACGCCGGTTGCCTCACGTTCTGCGTTGTTGGGGCTTCTTGTCCCCTGATAATATTTACAGCCTACCAGAAATTCCGTCGGGGAATATTTGGACAGGTCATGAAGCAATCCCTGCTTATATAACCCGATACGAAAACAATATTTCATCACCAGAAGCTTATGCCTCGTGATGGTCCTGAAGTGCAGCCACGGGTGCCATGATCGCATCTTTCTCCGCCTCCTGTCTGCCCAGCAATACCACAATGGCGCGGGGGCCTATTTCGATTGATTTTTTATATTCTTCTTTCTCTTCCAGATGGAATCCTGTTCCGTGAAGAGAGGTATCTGCGATTTTTTTCCAGCACATGCCTTCCGGGAGATTGGGCAGAGCAAGGCTCCGGTTTTCCCAGTGGAAATTATAGCCGATGTAAATAAAATCATCCTCTGCAGCTTCCAGATCCTCTTTTTCCCTTGCATAGGCTCCGTAGTACATCATACCGAGAAGCCTGCTGGTATTCTCATAGCTCAGATACCAGGCACGTTCCCCGTGAAGAGACACGTCCGGGAACCCCTTGGTCAGATAATCTACCCCTTTCAGTTCCACCGGCATATGAAGAACGGGATGGGCTTTACGAAAAGCAATGGCATCCTTTATGAATTCCCTCAGTCCCTGGTTTCTGGAAAGGCCCTTCCAGTCTGTCCAGCCGGTAGCATTATCCTGACAGTAGGCATTATTGTTTCCACTCTGGGAATTGCCGAATTCATCGCCGTGATAGATCATGGGCACACCCTGACTCAACAGCATCATCAAAAAGGCATTTTTAATCTGGCGCTCCCTCATCTGACGGACGGAAACCTTACGGGTAGGGCCTTCCACACCACAGTTCCAGGAATAATTATAGCTGCTTCCGTCCTGATTGCCCTCGCCATTGGCCTCGTTATGTTTATAATTGTAGCTCACCAGGTCATTCATGGTAAATCCGTCCTGGCACACCATGTAATTGATTACTCCATGATTCTCGCTGTTATGACGGATATGCCATGCTGCAGCCTCCACCATACCTTCATCGCTTTTCAGGAAACGGCGCATATCCTGGAGAAAATTCATATTGCTCTCTGCTCCGCAACGTCTGGCCGGAAGCTTTCCTCTGTAAAAATGATCAAAATCAAAGCCCTGGAAGATCAGTTTTGCTCCGGAAAGGATTCCGTCCCTGAGAAGCATCTCCCGGTTAAAGCCCTCTCCCAACACATGAAATCCATCTACATGGTAAAAATCTCTCCAGAACTGCAGGGCCCGAAGAGCCATCAGGCTGTCTGTTTCCTCCGGAAAATAGAATTCCATGATACAGGCAATGCCGTTCCTGTGCAGCTCCCGGATCAGATACCGGAACTCCTGCTCCGGTTCTCTGGTACTGCAGTAAGCACTCTTCGGGCTGAAATAAAAGCCGGAAGCATAGCCCCAGTAATTCACTACATTTTCCTTTCGGCGGGTCTTGATGTGTTCACTGCCTTCCTTCGGTTTACTGATCGGAACCTCACAGAATTCATAGGCAGGCATCAGTTCAATGGCATTGATCCCCAGCTCTTTCCAGTAAGAGATCATCTCTGTCAGGCCAAGGAAAGTTCCCTTATGGGAAACCATCTTTCTGGCAAGCTTCGTATAACCACGGACATGAAGCTTGTACAGGATCATATTTTCGTATTCTACTGCCGGCGCAGTTTCATTTTCCCAGCCGGAAACATTCTCATTAAGGAAGCGACAGCGAACCTCCTTTTCCGGATCGTAAGGTACTCCGAAATGTTCTCTCCCGTGAAGTCCGTATGCATACGGATCCTGCACGATCTCACCGTCTATTTTATAATTATATTCAAAATCCTTCAGAGAAGCACTGCACAGTTTCAGTGCCCACACACGTCCTGTATGGAAATCCTTCGGAAAAACGATCTCCACCGGTGCGGCAGCTCCTCTTTTTTTATATAAAAGCAGGGACACTTCGGAATCTTCCGATGCCTCCACTGCAAAATTATAACCGCCCTCCAATTTATTGGCTCCAAGTATCAGCGGCTGACCTTTTTCCACTCGACCTAATCTGCGGCTTGCCAAGGCAACTCCTCCTTTTCTCTTTTTATTATTGAAATCCATGGAAATCCGTTTCGCCAGATCCGTCACAGATCAATATCCAGCTCAACCGGGCAATGATCGGATCCCATGATCTCTCCGTGGATCTTCGCATCCTGAAGCTTTTCTTTCAGGGAAGGGGAAACAAGGAAATAGTCGATACGCCAGCCGGCGTTCTTCTCTCGTGCACGGAAACGGTAGGACCACCAGGAGTAAACACCCTCTTTATCCGGATAAAAATAGCGGAATGTATCAATAAAGCCACTCTCAAGAGCTCTGGTAAAGCAGGCTCTCTCTTCATCCGTAAAGCCTGCATTTTTGCGGTTGGTCTTCGGGTTCTTGAGATCGATCTCCTGATGTGCCACATTAAGGTCGCCACAGCAGATCACCGGTTTCTTCTCCTGCAGTTTCAGGAGATAAGCCAGAAAATCCTCTTCCCATTTCATACGGTATTCCAGACGGCGGAGCTCGCTCTGGGAGTTGGGAGTATATACAGTCACAAAATAATACTCTTCAAATTCCAGCGTGATGACACGTCCTTCTTTGTCATGCTCCTCTATCCCGATCCCGTAAGCCGCAGACAACGGCTCCCTCTTCGTAAAAATGGCTGTACCTGAATAGCCTCTGCGATTTGCGTAGTTCCAGTACTGATGATATCCGGGAAGTTCCAGCTTCACCTGTCCCTGCTGGCATTTCGTCTCCTGCAGACAGAAAATATCCGCATCCAGCTCATGAAAGCGTTCCTCAAAGCCCTTGGTGATACAGGCCCGGATCCCATTTACATTCCAGGAAATAAATTTCATATTTTTATATTTTCTCCTCATTTTTTCGTCATATTTTTATTATATCTCACATTGTCGGATTAAGCAAAAAATATTTTGAAAGTTTTCTCAGGCTCTCAAATATTTTGTTGCTGTTCTACGTCATATCTGTTAAAATGTTCTCTATATCATGCAGAGCTGCCTTCTTATTCACAGGCAGTAGCAGAACGGAGGATTTCTTTTATGAGTGATGAATTTAACAAAAGCGGATGCACACCAAGTGACTGCGCTTCCTGCACAGCCAACTGTGAAAGTAAGGTAGACGAGGCACACCATACTATTACCCTGACTATGGATGATGATACAGAGGTAGAATGTGCCATCCTTACTATTTTCCCTGTAGAGAACAAAGAATATATCGCACTTCTCCCACTGGATGAGAACGGCCAGAATGAGACCGGTGAGGTTTATCTCTACAGCTTCTCCCGCACAGCAGACGGCGATCCGATGCTGGCAAACATTGAAGATGATGAAGAGTACGACGCTGCCGCAAATGCCTTTAACGCAGTCGTGGAAAAAGCACGTGCAGACGAGGAATCCGACGCACCTCTCAGCTAAACAAGGCATTTACCAAAAACAGTACTTACAAAAAACAAGCCCGGAAAATCGGATGTATGTGGTCTTCACACCTCCGCCTTCCGGGCTTTTGTTTTATTTTGTGGTGCTTCCGAAACCACCGTTTCTTACTGCATCTGCATCATCATCCACGGTAATTCCGTACTCCACGAAGATTCCCTGCATGAATCCGGTTCCTGCCGGGATCTGGATGGTCTTATCTTCTCTGGTATCGTTGGTCAGCTTGGCAAAGATATGGCCTTCGTTGTCAGAGAAGAAATAATCGCTGTCAATGATCCCTACTGTATTATTCAGCTGCAGACGGAATTTGAATCCCAGTCCGCTTCTCGGATAACATTTCAGAACCCAGCCTTCTTCCATCTCCACACGGATGCCAGTGGGGATCTTAACGATCTCGCCCGGTTTCATGGTCACATCCACCGGTGCATAAAAATCGTATCCCGCACTTCCGGTTGTGGCTCTCTTCGGAAGTTTCAGGCTGTCGTAGATATTACAGATCTCTTCTTCTGAATACTGTTCAAAAGTATCCTTCCAGTCCTTTGCAAACTGTTCAAAACTTACCTTGTGAAATTTCGCAATTCTTTTCATTTTTCGTTCCACTCCCAATGGGTAATTTGGAGAAATCCCTCCGGTCACTCCACATACAGAACCACACGGTTCTCACGGAGTGATGCCCGTACATCGATCACACGCTGGTTTGAGGAACCTTTCCATTTCAGGAGGACTTCTTTCTTATCGACCTGAAATTCTCCGTCCACACAGACATCCAGATAATGGATGATCTCGTACTGCTGGATCTCTTCCCAGAGAGAACCGGTATATAACCAGATGGTCTTATCCGGATACTTCTCTCTGATCTCTCTTGCAAGAGCTGTTACCTCAGCGATATTGGAAGGATGCAGGGGATCTCCTCCTGAGAATGTGATCCCGCTGATATAATCCTTGTCCAGCTCTGCAAATATCTCAGCTCGCTCGCTGTCCGTAAATGGGAGACCTCCGTTCGGATCCCAGGTAATGGGATTCTGGCACTCCCGGCAGCCATGTGAACAGCCGGCCACCCAGAGTACTACACGAAGTCCGTCTCCGTTTAACATATCGTCCTTGGTAATATTGTGATATCTCATAACTTATGCTTCTTCCGGTACATCCTTCATGCTGAAGCTGATTCTTCCCATCTTGTCCTTGCCAAGGCAGATAACTTTAACCTTGTCACCAAGTGTGAGAACATCCTCAACACGGTTGATTCTCTGTTTGGAGATCTTGGAAATGTGTACCATTCCCTCCTTGCCCGGTGCAAACTCAAGGAACGCACCAAACTCTTTGATGCTGACTACGCGTCCTGTAAAGATCTGTCCTGCCTCAAACTCGGTAGTGATGATCTCGATCATACGTTTCGCCTCATCCATACCCTTCTGGTCTGTTCCGCAGATGGAAACTGCACCGTCATCTGTGATGTCGATCTTCACACCTGTACGCTCGATGATGGTGTTGATGGTCTTTCCTCTCTGACCAACTACGTCACCGATCTTCTGCGGGTCGATCTGGATCTGGATGATCTTCGGAGCAAACTCGCCAACGCTTGTACGAGGCTTGTCGATGCATTTCTCCATAACTTCTGTGAGGATATACTCTCTTGCCTCTTTTGTTCTGCGGATTGCTTCCTCAACGATCGGTCTTGTAAGACCATGGATCTTGATATCCATCTGGATCGCTGTGATTCCATCATGTGTTCCGGCTACCTTGAAGTCCATATCTCCGAAGAAGTCCTCAAGGCCCTGGATATCTGTAAGAACGATGTAATCATCGTCTGTCTCGCCTGTAACAAGTCCGCAGGAGATACCTGCAACCGGTTTCTTGATCGGTACACCTGCAGCCATCAGTGACATGGTAGATGCACAGATACTTGCCTGGGATGTGGAACCGTTGGACTCAAATGTCTCAGATACGGTACGGATTGCATACGGGAACTCCTCTTCTGTAGGAAGTACCGGTACCAGTGCTCTCTCAGCAAGTGCTCCGTGGCCGATCTCACGGCGTCCCGGTCCTCTGGAAGGCTTGGTCTCACCTACGGAGTAGGACGGGAAGTTGTAGTGATGCATATATCTCTTAGATGTCTCAAACTCATCCAGTCCGTCAAGACGCTGTGCCTCTGTAAGAGGAGCCAGTGTGGTAACGGTACAGATCTGAGTCTGTCCTCTTGTGAACATGGCAGAACCGTGAACTCTCGGAATGATGTCTGTCTCTGCAGCCAGCGGACGGATCTGTCTGATCTCACGGCCATCCGGACGTTTGTGATCTTTGAGGATCATCTTGCGGACAGTCTTCTTCTGGTACTGATATACAGCCTCACCAAGAACGGCAAGCCACTCTTCGTTATCTGCAAAAGCTTCTTTCAGCTTGTCTGTGATCTCGCTGATGTTATTCTCACGTGTCTGTTTGTCATCGGAGAATACGGCAACCTCCATCTCTTCCGGAGGAACGATCTTCTTGATCTCATCAAAGAGTTCCTGCGGTACTGCACAGGACTCGTAGGAATGTTTCTCTTTTCCGCACTCTGCTACGATCTGGTCGATGAATTTGATGATCTCCTGGTTTACTTCGTGAGCCTTGTAGATGGCTTCGATCATCTTGTCTTCCGGAATCTCGTTGGCTCCGGCCTCGATCATGATAACTTTCTCTCTTGTGGAAGCTACGGTAAGCTGAAGGTCAGAAACTGCCTTCTGTGCAAGTGTCGGGTTGATGATGAACTCGCCGTCGATCATACCAACCTGTGTGGTTGCACATGGGCCGTCGAACGGGATATCAGAAATACAGGTTGCAATGGAAGAACCAAGCATAGCCGGGATCTCCGGATTGCACTCCGGATCAACAGACATAACCATGTCTACCAGTGTTACGTCATTTCTGTAGTCCTTCGGGAACAGCGGACGCATCGGACGGTCGATAACACGGGATGTAAGGATCGCATGCTCGCTTGCCTTACCCTCTCTCTTGTTGAATCCTCCCGGGATCTTTCCTACTGCGTACATTTTCTCCTCATACTCAACGCTTAACGGGAAGAAATCGATTCCTTCTCTTGGCTCTTTGGATGCGGTAGCAGTAGCAAGAACTGTGGTATCACCGTAGTGCATAAGAGCGGCACCGTTGGCCTGTTTTGCAACACGTCCGATATCTACAGTCAGTGTTCTTCCTGCAAGTTCCATGGAATAACTTTTGTACATGTTCGTTCTCCTTTTCTATATATTGAATTTGACAGGAGCCCGAAACAACTGAAAAGACCACTTCCTTTGGGAAAAGATCTCGACCGGAAATGGGCTTTTCAGTAGTCTCGGAAATCACTCCTGCGGTAATTCCGTCTGTGTTTGTCACACATGTTAAAATGGGGCGGATGGAATCATCCGCCCCTCCCGTAGCAATTATTTTCTTAAACCTAATTTCTCAATCAGTGCACGGTATCTTTCGATGTCTGTTTTCTTAAGATAAGCAAGAAGGCCACGTCTCTGACCTACCATTTTCAGAAGACCTCTTCTGGAATGATGATCTTTGTGGTGTGTTTTAAGGTGCTCTGTAAGCTCCTGGATTCTTGCTGTAAGAACTGCAACCTGAACCTCCGGTGAACCTGTGTCACCCTCTGTTCTTGCATACTCTTTCATGATTGCTGCTTTCTTCTCTTTAGAAATCATTGTTGTTTCCTCCTTGAATTTTTAATTAAACGCCGGGTATTAAGAAGTGGTCGGAGTCTCCGGCTTCTGAATACTGGCTTTTTTCACCTCGAACAGTATAGCACACGGTTCCTGACCTGTAAACTGTTTTTTTGAAAAGTTTTTACCGGAAATTTTTACTTTTCGAAGCTTTGAAAATAAGCCTTGCCTTTTTCCGCGTCTTTCATAAGCTGTTCTTTCAGAGCTTCTATGGAAGAAAAACGTTTCTCCGGTCTGGAATAATGAAAGAATTCCACTCTGCAGGGTTCCCCGTAAAGGTCTTCCTCACAGTCAAAGAGATACGTCTCAACACCCAGGAATTTCTCCCCCACCGTAGGTTTGTATCCTACATTGGTGATTCCTTTAAGGCTTCTGTCCTTAAAATGGGACACTGTATCGTAGACCCCGTTTGGAGGCATCAGCTTTTCTTTTGCCGGAATAATATTGGTTGTCGGAAGAAGAAATTTATGTCCCATTCCTCTTCCATGTTCGATCACTCCATCCACAAAAAATGGAAAGCCCAGAAGATCATTGACCTTTTCCATATTGCCTCTTTTCAGTTCCTCACGGATAAAGGTACTGCTGATCTTTCGTTTTCCTTCCATTTCTTTTGGAATCACATCCACCGAAAAGCCAAGCTTCTTTCCCATCTCCCGGAGAAGTTCCGGATTTCCCTTGCGTTCATATCCAAACCGGAAATCTTCTCCTACAGCAACGTGTTCTGCCTGAAGATCCCCCACCAGAATCTCTTTAATAAAAGTGTCTGCTTTCATGTGGCGGATCCTGGCATCCAGCGGGCATTCGATCAGAACATCCACACCTGCATCCTCAAGAATCCTGCATCGTTCTTCTTTTGTAAAGATCATCTGGCTTCCGATTCCCAGGGAAAAGAGAACTGTCTGAAGTCCCTTTTCTTTTTGCTCCAGAATTCTTTCCACCAGTTTCCGGTGTCCACGGTGTATGCCGTCAAATTTTCCAAGTGTTACCGCACTCCCTGACAGGCGCGGAAATTCTCCGTCAATCTTCAAGTATTCCATATCTGCTCCTGCAAGTTTTTGTAAAAAATTTATACAAAGAACATGCGGACGGGAACATATTTCTGTTTTCTCTCATCCCAGCCGTATATTCCTGTGAAGTTTCCGCTGCTTTTATACATCCGGACTTTTTCTTCCCTGCTGCCGCCCTGTACCAGTTCTTCCGGAACTGGATTTCCATTACCAAGAAGCCTGTCTCCTTCCGGTGTACAGATAAGCGCCGGATACATGGAAAGTACATCTTCAATAGAAACGATTTTTTCGCCGATGGTTCCGTTGGCAACCGCTTCTTCCACCTGGGAAAGTGTCATGCTCTCTTCCAGTGTGAAATTCCCGGACTGGGTCCGAAGAAGCTCTTCCATGGCACCGCCATAGCCTAATTTTTCTCCGATATCATTGCAAAGTGTACGGATATAAGTTCCCTTGCTGCAGGTAACGCTGATACGTACCAGCGGGAGATCCATATCCAGTATCCTTATCTCATAAAAAACCACAGGGCGCGGTTTGCGCTCTATGGTTTTTCCTTCTCTGGCCAGCTCGTAAAGCTTCTTTCCACCCACTTTCAGAGCAGAATACATCGGCGGAACCTGCATCTGTTCTCCCACAAAAGAAGCAACCGTTTCCCGGACTTCCTCCTCTGTAACCGTTACCGGTTTCTCGGAAAGAATTGTTCCTGTCATGTCCTGGGTATCTGTGGAAACGCCCAGCCTTAAGACTGCCTCGTATGTTTTTTCTTTCTCTGTAAGAAGCTCTACCAGACGGGTTCCCCTTCCAAGGGCAACGGGAAGTACTCCCTCTGCTGCCGGGTCCAGCGTTCCCGTATGGCCAATCTTTTTCATGTGGAGAATTCCACGCAGCTTTGCAACCACATCATGAGAGGTATAACCTTTTTCCTTACGGATCACAAGTATTCCATCCATGATTTGTTTCTACTCCTCTGCAAGCTGTTTTTCAATCTCAGCGGTAAGGTTGTTGATCACATCGTACATGGAACCCTGCATGTCGCAGCCGGCTGCACGCACATGTCCGCCGCCTCCGAAGAATACGGCAATTTTGCTCACATCCACCTTTCCGTTGGAACGGAGAGATACTTTAAAGAGCTGCGTCTCCATCTCATAGATAAAGATCGCAACCTCCACGCCTGCGGTCAGACGGAGCTGGCTTACGATTCCCTCCAGATCCTTTCCTTCCACACCGTAGAAATCCATCTCTCGTCTTTTCAGATATCCGACTACGCATTTGCCATCCTGAAGCAGAATGCTTTCTGCCAGCACACGGCCCATAACCTGATTCTGAAGGTATGTTTTCTGGTAAAAGGACTCATCGATGATCCTGCTGAAATCAAATCCTGTTTTCATCAGTTCACCGGCGATCCTCATGGTTTCCGGTGTTGTGGAAGAATACTGGAACACGCCGGTGTCATGTGCCATTCCCGTATAAATCGGAACCGCAATGGAACGGTCGATCTTATCTGCATCCAGAAGTCCGTAAAGAACTTCACATGCGGAACCGACGTCGCCCCTTACATGATTGACATCTGCAAATCCCTTATTGCTTACATGATGGTCAATGCATGCGGTCTTTTTTGCCGTGTCAAAATACTTTCCGGCAACAGCAAGGCGATCCAGTGCGCTGACATCACAGGTGATAAAAAGATCATACTCTTTCTCTTCTTCTGCTTCTGTCTTAACCTCATCCATTCTGTCGATGTAATCAAATACAGGCTTCGGCTGTTCCAGATAGACATCTGCCTCAATATCCGGAAAATATTCCCGGATATAAAGGTACAGAGCCATACAGGAACCGATACAGTCTCCATCCGGACGGATGTGGCCGCCAATGCCTACAGTTTTTACATTTTCCAGTATTTCTGAAATGTTTTTCATTTTTTCCACCTATTCCTCTGTTTCCATCCCACTCATTACGTCATTGATCTTCTTTGACATATTTACGCCATATTCGATGGACTCATCCAGAACAAAACGGATCTCCGGCGTATTGCGAAGGTTCAGTCTTCTGGCCAGCTCTCTCCGGATATAGCCCTCTGCGTTCTTTAATCCACGGATGGTGGAATCTTTGGCCTGCTTTTCGCCAAGTACACTGATGTAGGCTTTGCAGGTTTTAAGATCCGGTGCCACCTCCACGGCTGTCACAGAAGTCATCGGATGAATTCTGGGGTCCTTGATCTCGCTGTGTATGATGGTGCTGAGTTCTTTAAGAACCGCACCATTCACACGTGTATTTTTAATGCTGTTTTTTCTCATTACAAGTCACTCCTATCTTGGTACCTCTACCATGATATATGCTTCGACTTTATCTTCTTCTTTAACATCGTTGAAGTCGTTGAATACAAGACCACACTCATATCCTGCACGGACTTCCTTAACATCATCTTTAAATCTCTTCAGGGATGCAAGCTCACCCTCAAAGATCTGGTCCTCACCTCTTGTGATACGAACCTTGCAGTTACGCTGGAATGTACCATCCAGTACATAGCTTCCTGCGATGGTTCCCACACCAGATGCCTTGAACAGCTGACGTACTTCTGCGTGGCCGATAACTTTCTCCTCGAATACCGGATCCAGCATACCTTTCATGGCTGCCTCCACATCCTCGATTGCCTGGTAGATAACCTTGTAAAGTCGAAGGTCAACGCCCTCCTGCTCAGCAAGCTGTTTTGCTGTGGTATCCGGACGTACGTTAAATCCGATGATGATGGCGTTGGATGTTGCGGCAAGGCTGACATCAGACTCATTGATGGCACCTACACCTCCATGGATCACCTTAACGATAACTTCCTCGTTGGAAAGTTTGGTAAGGCTCTGTTTTACAGCCTCAACAGATCCCTGTACATCGGCTTTGACAATGATCGGAAGCTCTTTAAGGTCGCTTGCCTGGATCTGATCAAACAGGTTATCCAGAGAAAGTTTGCCCTTGGTCTCCTCAAGAAGACGGCTCTTGTTCTCTGTAACGAATGCGCCTGCAAAGTTCTTGGCTTCTTTGTCGCTCTCGAAGGACATCAGGATCTCACCTGCATTTGGAACGTCGCCAAGACCAAGGATCTCAACCGGAGTGGACGGGCCTGCCTCTTTAACACGGCGTCCCTTGTCATCCATCATTGCACGGACTTTACCGTTGCATGCACCTGCTGCAATGAAATCTCCTACATGGAGAGTACCTTTCTGAACAAGGATGGTAGCAACCGGTCCTTTACCTTTATCAAGCTGAGCCTCGATAACAAGACCTCTTGCCTCACGGTTCGGGTTCGCTTTCAGCTCGGAAACCTCAGCAGTAAGAAGGATCATCTCAAGAAGGTTCTCGATTCCCTCTCCTGTATGTGCGGATACCGGAACGAAGATGGTGCTTCCGCCCCAATCCTCAGGAATCAGTTCATACTCGGAAAGTTCCTGTTTTACACGCTCTACATTTGCGCTTGGTTTATCAATTTTGTTGATGGCAACGATAATCTCAACACCTGCAGCTTTTGCATGGCTGATTGCCTCTACCGTCTGCGGCATGACACCATCATCTGCAGCAACAACCAGAACTGCGATATCGGTAGCGTTGGCACCACGCATACGCATAGCTGTGAACGCCTCATGTCCCGGTGTATCCAGGAATGTGATCTTCTGGCCTTTGATGTTTACCACGTAAGCACCGATGTGCTGTGTGATTCCGCCGGCCTCGCCTCTGGTTACGTTTGTATTACGGATGGCATCCAGAAGAGATGTTTTACCATGGTCAACGTGACCCATGACGCAGACTACCGGAGGTCTTGGAACCATATCGTCCTCATCCTCTTCATCCTCTTTGAGGAGTTCTGCGATTACATCTACTTTTTCTTCTTTCTCGGCAATGATATCAAATCCAAGTGCGATCTCCTCTGCCTTGTCAAAGTCGATCTCCTGGTTTACGGTTACCATGACACCTTCCATGAAAAGTTTCTTAACGATCACAGATGGCTGCATTTTCATAGCGTCCGCAAGCTCACGGATGGTAAGCTTCTCAGGAATGGTGATCTCCTTGATCTCAGGTTTCTTTTCTTCCTGCTTCGGCTGTGGATTCGGTTTCTGAAGTGCTTTCGGGATTCTGGAATTCGGTCTGCGTCCACCCTGATTTGGTCTGCGTCCGCCCTGGCCGCCTTTCTCGAAATCTTTCTTCTTGTTCTTATTCTCCCTGTCACGCTCACGCTTGCTGTCCTTGGATGTCTTGGTCAGCTCCGGAGTAAATACGGAATCGGAAGAACTGCTTCTTCTCTGTCCCGGACGTGCTCCGCCCTGGCCACCGCGGTTCTGACCGCCGAAACGGTTATCTCCGCCTCTTCCGCCTTCAGAACGTCCACCCTGGCCGCCCTGGCCACGGTTTGCTCCGCCGCCAAAACGGTTTCCGCCATCTCTGCCTTCGAAGCGTCCGCCCTGACCGCCCTGGCCACGGTTTGCTCCACCGCCGAAACGGTTTCCGCCTCTTCCGTCGTTCTGACGTGGTCCTCTGTTTCCTTCGCCCTGTCTTGCCGGACGTCCCTCACCATTCTGGGAACGGTTTCCGCCAAAACGGTTTCCGCCGTCTCTTCTTCCCTCGAAGGTTCTTCCGTCACGGTTGCCGTCTCTTCTTCCTTCCGGACGGTTACCCTGCGGTCTTCCGCCCTGAGTACGGTTTGCTCCACCCTGAGAGTTTCTCTGCTCGCCGGACTCATTATTTCTTGTGCCCTGGCCTGCCGGACGCTGTCCGCCGTTCTGGGAACGTGCCGGGCCTTTTTTCTCGCCTGCTGCCGGTTTTCTTCTTCCTTTACCGCCGTCGCTGGCATTCTGTGCATGGAATACACGGATGATATTTTTTTTCTTTTTCGGTGCCTCAGACTTGTTACCCTCTGCGTTCACCGTTGTTGTCTTTTCTTCTGTTTTTGGAGTATCCAATTGTCTATATTGCTCCTTTCCCGATCTGCTGAATTTATCTTTTATCATTATTATCGTCAAACCTCCTTACAGACGCCTGTATCATGCAGGTTATCTGCCGGATTCTTTTTCCAGCTCCTTCATGATCGCCTTTGCAAAATTTTCGTCCTGCACGGCAAGGCTGGCACGGAATTCTTTGCCCATTGCTCTGCCCAGGCTCTCTTTGTCTGAAAGGAAATATAACGGAACTTCGTAATAGGTACACATATTCCGAAATTTCTTTTTTGTGTTTTCGGAGGCATCATCTGCCACCAGTGCCAGGAAACCTTTTCCTGTTTTTACGGATTTCTCTGTGGAAAATTCTCCGCTCACTGTTTTTCCTGCTTTTGTCGCAAGTCCGATGAGTGATAAAACCTTACTGTTTTTCAATTGACTCAAACTCCTTCTTGAGGTTCTGATACACTTCATCCGGAACTGCCATTTTCAAGGAACGCTCCAGGCCGTGGTTTTTGATGGCCTTTTCCAGGCATTCCTCTGAGAAACAAAGGTATGCGCCGCGTCCGTTTTTCTTACCTGTAGCGTCCAGGATGATCTCATTCTCTGATGTTTTGAGAACTCGTATCATTTCCTTTTTGCTTTTCATTTCCCTGCAGCCGGTACACTGACGCATGGGAATCTTGGTTCTCGTTTTCATTATTCTTCGGCATCTCCATCTGCTGTTTCTTCAGCTTCTGTTTCTGTCTCTTCTGTATCTTCCTCTGTTTCCGGAATTTCTTCGGAAACAGCCTCTTCTGTCATTTCGTCCTCTGCTTCTTCGTGTTCCTCATCGTAATCATCGTAGAAGTCACCGGACTCTCTTGCCTGTGTCTCGCTCTTGATGTCGATCTTGAATCCTGTAAGTCTTGCAGCAAGACGTGCGTTCTGTCCCTCTTTACCGATGGCAAGGGAAAGCTGATAATCCGGAACTACAACCAGTGCAGTCTTCTCATCCGGATCTGCCATAACTGCGATAACTTTTGCAGGGCTTAATGCGTTCTCGATAAGGATTGCCGGGTTCTCATCCCAGTTGATGATATCGATCTTCTCACCGTGAAGTTCGTTGACAACCGCACCTACACGTGCGCCGTTCATACCGACACATGCTCCCACAGCATCTACATCCGGATCGTTACTCCATACAGCGATCTTGGTACGGGAACCTGCCTCACGGGCAATGCTCTTGATCTCAACGGTACCATCTCTTACCTCTGCAACCTCGGACTCGAAAAGTCTCTTTACAAGGCCAGGATGTGTTCTGGAAACAAGGATACGTGGTCCCTTCGGTGTATCCTTTACCTCAAGGATGTAAACCTTTACTCGCTCAGTTGGCTGGAATGTCTCGCCTTTTACCTGCTCGTTCTCTGTAAGGACTGCGTCTGCCTTACCGAGGTTGATGCTGACATTCTTGCCCATTACTCTCTGAACAATACCGGTTACCACTTCTTTTTCGATTCCGTAGTACTGATCGTAGAGAACTTTACGCTCTTCCTCACGGATTTTCTGAAGAATGACGTTCTTTGCGTTCTGGGTTGCGATACGTCCGAATTCCTTGGACTGGATCTCAACTTTCATAACATCACCGATCTCTGCGTTGGTGTTTGTTTTCTGTGCATCCACCAGAGAAATCTCAAGGGCCGGGTCCTCCACATGCTCTACAACAGTTCTGTCAGCGTAAACACTGAAATCACAGGTCTCCGGATCGATCATAACGTGAACGTTATCTGCCTTTCCGAAATGATTCTTACATGCCTGGATCAGTGACTGCTCAATTGCCTCCAGCAGTGTATCCTTACTGATGTTTTTCTCTTTTTCGAGAACGTCCAGCGCGTCTCTTAAATCTCTGCTCATTTTCCTTTTTTTCCTCCTGAATTTTTACAGATTCGATTCTCTTTTAGAATTCGATCGCAAGACGAATCAGGGCGATATCTTTTTTATCAAAAGTGCGTTCTGTGCCGTCTTCATCGATTGTCACACTGTTACTATCATATGCATTTAAAATACCGCAGAATTCTTTCTGCTTCTCGATCGGCCGGTAGGTACGGATCTCCACCAGCTTGCCAAGGCTTCTCTTAAAGTCTTTCTCTTTCTTAAGAGGCCGGTCAAGTCCCGGAGAACTGATCTCCATAATGTAGCTGTCTTCGATGAAATCCTGCTCATCCAAGATATCGCTGAATGCACGGCTTACGTCCTCGCAGTCATTGACTGTGATTCCGCCCGGCTTGTCGATATAACCTCTGAGATACCAGGTTCCAGCTTCCTTGACATACTCCACATCTACCAGTTCAAAGCCCTTGGACTCTACGATCGGTGTAAGGATCGCCTCTGCTTTCTGTTCATATTCTTCCCGTCTGCTCATGCTTCCCACCTGCCTTTCTTATTTCTGCCTGTTTCTGAACAAATTCCTTCTCAGCAAATAGGAGCGGGCTCTCGCCCACTCCTATGCCAACAAGTTCTTAGTTTTGTTCATTGTAACACCAATATCTGTTAATTGCAAGTATTATTTCTTTTCTTCCTGTTTCCATTCCTCTTCCGCTTCCTGAAGTTTTTCCTGCAGGGTCTTTTCCAGTTCCCCAAAAGCCGGAATGAAACTGTCCCGGATCAGAAGGATCATTTCGTCGATTTCTTCTTCATTGTATATGTGGACTGATGTGTTCCGCTTCTTCAGCATAAGCAGCCACACTGACGCATCACTTACAAATCCCAGTTTATATCCCAGCTGCAGGATCTCCCGGGGTGAGCCTGTCTCTGCGCCTGCTGCACCATGCAGCTTCAGAACTTCCTGCAGTGCCTTCCAGGCAAGTTCAAAGGTAAGATTAAACTGTCCGATGACGCCGGTCCTGTATATCTCATTACTATCTGCCAGTTTAAAATCAGCATTCTTCAGTACGGTAAGGCAATTCGAAAAATTATCAAGCTTTTTCATAAATCACGATCCCATCCTTTTTAATTTCGTTCTTCAGTTCTTCAGAAATATGTCCATCTGCTTCCACAACATCAAACATCAGAAGCGAATGTACCTTTTCTTTTATATCCCAGTAGAAAGAATCAAAGTCCCCGCCATATACGGCAATATCGATATCGCTTCTCTCTGTATGATCTCCTCTTGCACGGGACCCGAAAAGAATAACTCTTTCAACCGAATGTTGCCGGGCAAATGAACAGACCTCTCTCAACACTCTTTCCGGAAGATTATATTTCATTGATCACATCGCCCCCTGTTTTGATAAGCATATCACACTTCCCTCTTCTTAACAATATACGAACCCCGAAAACATTCAGCTCTCTGTCAGCAGCCTTACACAGAACTTTCCGTTTCCCAATTATACAGTCGAGTAGACTAAGACCTCTCAATCTTAGCCCCTCACAGATCCGTACGTGCGGCTTTCCCGCATACGGCTCCTCATAGTAACATTCGCTTCAATATAAACAATAGTACGTTTTAGGT
>SKEF01000175.1_pt1 | contig 65971 bp, 65 predicted proteins | sample 4826691 | NCBI WGS metagenome assembly SKEF01 (sample SAMN11008816, study PRJNA524170) | human gut metagenome | biome: Human fecal sample; material: Feces; isolation source: fecal sample from pouch patient p23, p27 | host: Homo sapiens | place: Israel: Tel-Aviv | collected 2016-08-24
CTTCCTTGCTCTTGCCCTCCAATCGGCTGGCACGAGGATTCCAAAGCGATGGAGTGCAAGACAACTTGCAGGAGAACTGCGCCATAGTCCTGTTCACCGTGATGCGTCCCATGATGGGAGCTTTTCCGTTCTTGTCCATTCCGCTCTTTTTTAGGTAGAGCAACACCTTGAATTTTTCGATTTTCATAACGCTTACATTTTGAGTGTGCAAATATAATCATTTTGTAAGCGTTCCTTGATACGCAAAACATTGAGAATCAGCGCAATAAAATCCGTTGATGCACAAAGTTGCCTTTCCGCATTGTTACCTGCTTTGCATAGGTAACTGTGGCTCACGATTTAGTAACTGAACTACTTCAATATTCCTCACTCGCTTGCTTTATGGAGATTTGGCAACTTTGTGCAAATCTGCTCATTCCCAACTGTTTACGTTCCAACCTCTCTTATTTTCCTTTGGCTGCTTTAGAGCTTTATGTTAACGAATCCAACTCATCGTTTTGCGGGTCATAACTCATAGCTTTGTGATGAGATAGTCATAGTTTAAGGGGCAATGAAAGTATGCATCTCGATACCGCTAAAAAATCGATTACAAATTACAATTTCAGTTATTACAGTTTTATTTTGACCCAATATCACGCTTTTAAAATGTAAGTATAGAAAAGTATATATAAATATATAATATATATATTTATATATAAATATTTGTAGTAACAGATTGTTACTACCTTCAAACCCTTATACCCCCTCAGGAAAAAACTGTAATAACTGAAATTGTAATTACCGTAATACAAATAATCTTCAAAAATCCTTGGTTGTTTCAAAAACATTAGCGCATTTGCCAGAATTCCTTCTGCCATCCTTAGTTGGTCAACGAACCATCTCATGTCATTTGATACTATCTTCATAATTCTTTTCTTTTGATTCTATGTCGCGAAGATACAAAAGAATCCGAATAATCGGATACCATTTCATCTTTCTTATATTTTCGCGCACTTATAAACATTTTCCCCTTGCCAGCAACTTTTTCTAAACTTTTCCCCGATTTTCTTGCATGTTTCGAAATAAAAGTTTATCTTTGCGGCAGATTTACAGAATCTAAATTGATAATTTATGGGTAGATACATCAACCCCTTTACCGATTGGGGATTCAAGCGTCTCTTCGGTCAAGAGTTCAGCAAGGACTTGCTGATTAATTTTTTGAACGACTTGTTTGAAGGTGAGTTTCAAATCAAGGACGTAACATTCAAGGATAAGGAACAGCTTGGAGAAACGAATGATCTCCGTGGCTGCATCTTTGACATCTATTGTGTTACCGACGATGACAAGCATTTCATCGTTGAGATGCAGAACAGATGGGTACCTTTCTTTGTGAATCGTTCCATCTATTATGCTAGTAAGGCTTTTGTTGCCCAACGCAAGAAATTTGATGAAGCTGGTGTCCGCACAGCTATTTTATACCAGTTTGTACCGGTTTATGTGGTTTGCATCATGAATTTTATGCCAAAGGAGCATGAGGTGACAAAGTTTAGGACAGACGTTGCTTTGAGGGAGAAGTCTAGTGACTCGATGTTTTCTGACAAGCTTCGTTTCATCTATCTTTCTCTTCCTTTCTTTGATAAGAGTGAGGAAGAATGCGAGACAGGTTTTGAAAAATGGATTTATGTTTTGAAGTATATGGAAGTATTGGAAAGATTGCCTTTTACGGCACAGAAGAAGATATTCGATCATCTTGCTAAATTGGCGGATGTTCGTTGCTTGAGTAGTGAGGAGCAGGAAAAATACGATGAAAGTATTAAGGCCGCCGATGATTACTACTCCGGCCTTTATGGTTCTTATATTGAAGGCGAGGAAAAGGGAATGGCTAAAGGTAGAGCAGAAGGTAGAGCAGAAGGTGAATTATCTAAAGGTTTGACAATAGCCCGTAACTTGTTGGCAATGGGTATGTCTTGGTCGCAAATCATGCAGGCTACTGGATTGACAGAAGAAGAATTGAAGTCGCTTCAGGCGTAGTGTATATTTCGGCTGCACCCTTTCGGCTTGCCCCACACGCCCTGAAGGGGCAGAAGCTCCTAGCCCAGGGCAACACCCTGGGTAATTACGGACGCAAACCTGTCGCCCTGTAAGGGCAAAAGCTTTAAAATACCTGGCAATATACAAAGCTTTTGCCCTTACAGGGCGCCTTGCTGATTGCCATTATACCCAGGGCGATGCCCTGGGCTAGGAGCTTCTGCCCTTTCAGGGCGTGCTGCTTCTGGAGCTTTTGGGCCTTCAGCCCGTTCATGACCCACTTGCGAAACTTTAGTAAAGAACATGCAAATACTACTTAATGATTCCGATTAATAGTAAAATAACAATAACAGGCAACTAATTGTTGCTCAAATATTTGGAATTATCGTTCAGAAAGATTATCTTTGTGAACGATAATAATAAAGCATAACATGATGGAATATAATAACGAAGAAGCTAAGATACTTCTACCTGAAGACATCATGTAATAGGAAAAAGGGTCTATACACCCTTTTGTCGAGGTGTATAGACCCTTGGAACAACCGCAAAGTATGGGTTGATAATTATTTTTTCAGATGATTGGTTTTCCTGTCAGCTTAGGACTTTAATACATTTCATCATTATTATCATCTGGAATTTGTCCCGAATAGTAACCAGGACCTGCTGACCCTGCCAGTAACTGTTGGGCTTTTATCTCATGCATCTGCATTTCTGGTTTTATATATTCTTTCTTCATATTGTGCTATTTTTATTTGATTATTACTTTCTTGTTATTCTTGATGTATATGCCCTTTGTCGGATTGACTATCTTTCTACCTTGGAGGTCGAAGATTCCTTCAATAGTGCCATGACGCTGCACGTCAGTACCCATAATGGTGATTTCATCTATGCCTGTTGTCTCGCTGCCGCCACCGAATACAAAGCTGCGAGTGAGTGCTGCCGATGATGGGGCTTTTGCTGCATCTTCAGATACTTTCAGATAAGCCTTTCCTGGAGTCGCCTTGAGACGTGTTCCGTCGTAGCTATTGTTAGCTTTGTCCACACCGAGGTAGAAGCCGAGACCTTCTTTATTTGTATCATTTTTATATGTGAGACGATAGAGTCTATAACCAGTTTCTGCTGTTACAATCTGAGTTTCAGCTTGTGTAGCCACAAGGTTGTTTTCATTAGATGAAACTTTTTGCAAGCCAGGTGTCTCGTGTGCCTTTGCATTGACATACTCTCCGTCAGTCTTCAGTAGCACACCCTCTCCCTTTGCCACTTGGTCGTCGCTGCGTTGTGTCAATGTCAGCTTGCCACCGCTTACCGTTGCGTTGTAGACATTAAGCGTTCTGTTTAATTCTGATGGAACAGAAAGGGTTACATCGTTTTTCAGATTGCTGAATGTTGCCCAATATGTATAGTGGCCATTTGCATCCTTGTCGCCCTGTGCTGCCTTGATTACTTTATAGGCAGAGCCGGGAACGGGAGATTGGTCTATGCCTAACTGCTGTCCCCATACCTGCTCGCCTGAGCCTTTGCCTTCGGCAAGCAAATAAGCCACCTCGCCGCTCTTAAACTGCTCTATGGACTTTCCCTCAGCCTTGCCACTCACATCCTCTCCGTTTATACCGCCTGTGGCTGTGCCACTAAGATAATAGCAACTTGTTATTGTACCACCAAATTTAGATCCGCACACTCCGCCGACAGCATCTTGTCCGCTTACAGTGCCTTCATTAAAGCAATTTGTTATTGTACCATAATTGCTAGATCCGCACACTCCGCCGACATTATATTGTCCGCTTACAGAAGCTGTGTTATAGCTGCATTTGATTTTGCCACTATAGTTGTTTCCGCACACGCCGCCGACGTTGAAAGATGTAACTGTTACGCTGACAGTGCCTTCATTAAAGCAGTTTTCTATTATTCCGCTGTTGTTAACTCCGCACACGCCGCCTAATGGTGCTTTTCCTCTGACAGAACCTGTATTTTTGCAATCTCTGACAGTGCCTTTGTTATTATAGCCGCACACGCCGCCTGTTCCATCTTGCATGTTACAAATTACAGTGCTGCTGTTAGAACAGTTTTGGAGTTCGCCATAATTATTCCCGCATACACCTCCCCCAAGCGCACGGAACTGAAAATATGAATCCAAAACTCCTACGTTGGAAATCTTGCCGTTAGCTCCTATTTTGCCAAACAAGCCAACATAATATGCGTTAGGATTATTGAAATACAATCCGATGATGGTGTATCCTTTGCCATCAAAGGAGCCAGTATATGGATTATTATCTGTACCTATAGGTTCCCATTTTATAAAGTTTTCGCTTACTAGATTTTTATTTTCGTCAAGAACGCCCGTGTTCACGATAATGTTTTTCGTGAGGATTGCATTGGCAGATGCATTCCCCCCCCATTCACCAGATCTGCAAACCAATAAAGTTCGGCAGCATTACTAATTTGATATGGTTCTGCTTTGCCATCACCTTTCGGTTTGGTTGGAGTAATACTTTGCGCCAACATCATGGTTGGCATAATCATGGTTGTCACGAACAAGAGCATCGTGAAAAACCATCTCAATCTTACAAAATTCTTTTTCATATTTTTTATTTTTGAATTAATAATATCCTGTAGTCTTGAATCATGGCATAGCTCATGACTATGGCGAACAGCAGAAGAAACAATGCCACTATAAAAATAGCCTGTTCCTCTTTCATGAAAGTCTCTATCATATTTTCCATGGTGCAAAGATAGTGTTTTTTTTCGAAAAAAGTGTTGCATTCCTATAAAAAAGTGTCTACTTCCTGCAAGTAGGCCCCCTTTTTAACGATTTATTCCCTTCAGTGATGCGTTTTTCCTGGTATTAAGTGGTAAATAAAGAGGTGCACCAGCAGTAACCTATGATAAGGAATTTTATAAAGGATTAACGACAATGTGCTGTGCACATCTATTGAGTTATTTCGCTCAAAAATCCACATTGAAAAGTTAACGAAAAACAAAAACCCTTAATTCTTTAGGCATTTTTGCGACTCTATAGACTATCACAAAACTTGCACATATCATTAAATATCACGAACTTCGTATCGTAATATTTAATAAGAAAATGAGTCAACGTAAAGAACAGCAACAACAAAAGCTAAATAAGGAGACATTTCCTGAGAAGAAAGTGAGAGAAGAACTTATCAAAGAGGTGGGAAAAAATCTCGACTCTTTGATAGGGGCAGGTATTATTACCCGTTATCACATGAAGTATGACTTCTGTATAGACTATGCTACAATCAAAAAACTGAGAGAAACTGATCTCACTGTTTCTAAAAAAACTCTGGAGAAGATGATGTATGGCATGGCATATTATCTAGACTGCCACCGTAGAAAAATTGAGGCTGAGGAGGATGGCATTGAGGAAAAGCAAAAACTGGATGCAATCCCAGATCTGGAGAATAAGCTAGTAGAGATATATGGTCATGCGGCTCAGACAGCCCTGGACCTAGCTAAAGATAGAATAGACTTGCGCCAAATAGTGAAGAAATAGTAGTTAGCTTTGGCGTGATTACCTATAATTATTAATGTAACACTAATAAATTTCCAACACCCTTATGAAGATTCAACTCCGATTGGGCGAAGATCATTTGCCTTAAAGACTACCGTATGCAACAAGGTTGTGTGCGGACACCGTTTACTAGAAGTCCTTTCCCCATCGATAGGTAAACGTGACTTGTTCTTATAATTAACATTCTAACAAGAAAAGGAAAATGTCGTTAGAAGAAATTTTTGCCCAGGCAATTCTGACTGGTGGAGTAACCATACTGAATTGCTCTGTTGTCATTGGTAGCAATGCGCAGGTGAGTGATTTTTTGCAGAATACAGCTGCTAGTACCCAAAATCTTAAAGTAGACCAGGAAATCAAGGTGGACCCCAGACTCAAGACTGAGAAGGCTGCCCTGATATGGAAAACACTGACAGAACATAAGTATATTCATACTGAGGGCTCTTGGTATGTATGGGATCGTACGCAGGCTGAGTATGGATATATGGTGTATATCGTATCCGATATTCTGGGAGTGAAGCACCCTGCTAACAATACTATCATGTGGAAACCTTTTCATGCCCTATTCTTGAATGCTTCGCATATCGAAGGTGTGGCTAAAGCATCGGTGAGCAATAACATATCACAGTTTAGTAATTATAATGCCTGGTGTAATGAGGCAAAAAATATTCGAAGAATTTTATTGGAATATATCTCTTGATGTTCAGATACTTATAGCTGATATAATCGTATAATATTATATAACTGTTATAAAGATAACATTTTACTTCTTAGTACCTTTGCCCCCGTAATCAGATGCACAGCGCGTCTGGTTGCGGGGACTTTGCGTATTGCGGGTTCTCAATCTTTTAATACATATAATATGTTTACAAGACTAATCAATGCAGTAAAGGTGGACGGTGCTGTGATCACCGAGGAGAATGGTAACGTATCAGTGCGCAAGGCGCCATGGAACGAGACGGAGGTAATCAGTGACAAGCCGCAGGTGATCAGGGGCAGGATGATATTCTCGGGTGGCGAGAATGGGCGAGGCGACTGGGTGGACTTCAAGCCTTATGTGCAGGGCAAGCGAGAGAAGCCCTTCACGGAGATTCTCAAGACCAAGCACGGGGTGGTGCGCACTAGCAAGCGAACCGTGCAGGTGAACTATGCCTTCTCCAAGGACATGAGCAAGGCGGAGATTCTGCGCTGCCTCAAGGGTGAGCACCAGGAGATGGTGAAGGCTATCAAGCCCTTCAAGGAAAATGTGGAGTGGGAGGACTATAAGGAGTAATAGATAATGTATAATTAATAAAGTATAATTAAGCATGAACCACTTTATTGCAATGAATCCTCAGCGTGGGGGCAATAAGGGCAGCGCCAGCTGCCTGCCCCTGGCTGAATATGACAAGCTGATAGCTCAGCCTTGGCTCCACGATATGGTGGAGCAGATACGTGGGGGCAATGACAAACTGAAGGGGCTGATGCCCTTCCGCTGCGGCCACTACAGCCGATTCCTCAAGAATCATCGCTCGCAGAAGGATGCTGACCCTACGAGTTTTCTCTTCCAGACCACCATCGACATCGACGATAAGGAGCTGGTGGGTATTGCCATCGAAATGGCAAGGCAGCTGAATTGCAGCAACTCCATCTGGAATGGAATGCTACTGCATCTGGAATACTCGGCTCGCAAGAAGCTCCACATCGACATCCGCATGCCCGTCGGCATGACTATCGAGGAGACGCAACGAGCCTATTGCGAGGCACTTGGCGTGCCCTGCGATGAGAGTTGCTTCACCCCAGAGAGAATCCTCTTTATCACGGATCAGGACTCGGAGATCTATCGCTCCAAGGACTGGTATGCCGTGCTTCCTGCCGATGAGCTGAAGGCTCGCAGAGAGGCTTATCTGAAGCGTGGTCTCACCATCGACGGCAGAGGCAAGGCTAACCAGCCCCAACCATTCAACATTCAACACTCAACATTCAACACTCAACAAAATATTCCTGACGGATTACCAACCTCTAGTACCGCCAGCGAGAAGAGCCTGATAGCCTTCGACCTCTTCGCGGAGTCGGCAGGACTGAAGAATGTGAATATCGATACCGAGGGCTCTCGCCACTCCTCACTTCTTGCCATCATGAGCGCAGGAGCGAGCAGGGTGATGAGCGAAGAGGAGCTGAGAAGAGTAGTGGCAGTGAAGATGCCCAGCTTCGCCCAAGAGCGTGACTGCCAGCAGCTGATCCATGACTTCTATGAGAAATATGGAGACAGTTCGAAGCCATTCTCTAGAGATGTGATCCGCATCAATGCGCAAGCAGAGAAGCAAGCGACTCTCTTAACTCCTAATTCCTCACTCCAAACTCCTAACTGTGAAGATGATTACCCCGCTCCGCCCGAGATGCCGAAGAAGCTGCCTAAGCTCGTGGAGCTCCTCGTGTCTCAGACACCGGATGTCTATAAGCCTGCCGTAGCCCATGCCATCTTTCCTCCGCTAGCCACCCACCTCTGCCGCACCTATTTTAATTACATCGACAATGTGGAGCATGAGGCTACGCTAATGTGTTGTCTCTTAGCTGGTACGGGCGCAGGAAAGAACTGCGTGCAGATGCCTATCAACCTGATTATGGAAGACATCAGAAAACGAGACAAAGATAACCTGAAACGAGAGAAGGAGTGGAAGGATGAGGTGACAAGAAAAGGTGCTAACAAGGATAAGCGTAAGCGACCTGAAAACCTCGTGATCCAGGAGATAGACGCCGATATGACCAACCCTGCCTTCGTGATGCGTACCGCCGAGGCGCAGGAGCATTTCCTCTATACTGCTCTCAACGAGATAGACCAGTTTGATAACCTAAGGGGCATTGGCAACCAGCAGTTTCGTATCATGTGCCTCGCCTTCGACCCTGGTAATCAATATGGACAAACCCGAGTGGGCACGCAGAGTGTTACGGAGCGAGTAACCATCCGATTTAACTGGAATGCCTCGACCACCATCAACAAGGGTATCCGATATTTCTCCAAGGTATTGACCGATGGTCCTATCTCCAGAATCAACTTCTGTACTATCCCAGAGCGTGAGATAGGAGCCGAGATGCCTGTCTATGGCACATACGATGACACATTCAGAGAGAACTTAAAACCCTATATCGAGCATCTTAACATGGCTTCTGGTACTATCAATTGCCCTGAGGCTTTCGCCTTGGCACAGAAGCTGAAAGAGGAGAATGCCGACTTTGCCCGTATGAGCCAAGACAGGGTTTACGAGAACCTCTCGTTCAGAGCCAATGTCATTGCCTATCTGAAGGCTTGCGTGCTCTATGTGGCGAATGGTTGCCAATGGGAATCCGAGATAGAGGAGTTTGTGCGCTGGAGCGAGCAGTATGACCTGTACTGCAAGATGAGATTCTTCCGAGATGCTATCGTGAAGGCGGAGCAGGAGGGAGTGAAGTCGAGCAAAAGAGGGCCTTCCAATATGCTGCAACTTCTGCCAAATGAGTTCTCTTATCAGCAGGCTGAGCAGTTGAGATGCGACTTGGGGCTGGATACCAAGGGCACCCGACGGATGATAGCCACCTGGGTGTTCAGAAAGTATATCGTGAAAGTGGAGGCAGGCGAACTTTATCGCAAGCTATGTTTTCTCAAAAAAGAATCTAAATAGAAACAATTATGGAAATCGTACTCAAAAGAATAGCTAAGCAGAATACTTACACCATAGGGCGTATGTATATCCTGAAGGACGAGGAGGTGGAGCGCAAGGTGAACTATACGCTCAATAAGGACCAGAAGCGCAGCTTCTGCCATGTGGTAGATGTGGGCAAGCTGGACGGGGAGCACTACTTCTGCGATACCCTGGAGCCTACGTGGCGCAACCTGCTGGGCATCACCCTGTTGCCCCAAGAGGAGAATGTGCGCCTGGGGCGAGTGTCGGGGAAGAAGGCGCAGAAGATGAAGGGTAAGACTGCCATACCCGAGGGCACCTATCCGCTGCTCATCACCAAGTCGCCGAGATTCAAGCAGTGGCTGCCCCTGCTGCAGGGCGTTCCTGGCTTTGAGGGCATCCGCATCCATGCCGGCAACTACCCCGATGATACGCAGGGCTGCATCCTGCCGGGAGAAAACAAACTCCGAGGCATGGTGGTAAACTCCCGCATCTGGCTGCATCGCCTCGTCAATGCCATCACGGCGGCGAGAGACCGAGGCGAGAGCATCTGGATCACCATCGTTTGACACCTCTCACGGCCTGACTCTCTAACGGATTCTCCGGCCAGTAATGCTTAGGGTATCGGCGCTTCAGTTCCTTGCGGACTTCGAAATAAGTGCCTTGCCAAAAACTTGCGAGATCCTGAGTAAGCTGAACGGGCTTGAAACCGGGAGATAACAACTCAAGCAGAAGAGGCTGTCTGCCAGCATCGACAGTTGGTGTTGATGTCATTCCGAAACACTCCTGAAGCCGCACACTCAGAACCGGGGCTTCGGCCCCCAAGCGATAATCGATGCGGATGTTGCTGCCCGATGGCACACGGATGTGGGTGGGAGCAAGGCGGTCTATCTCCTGCTGAAGCTCATAAGGAAGGATGTTCCAAAGGATTTCGCACAGGTTGAGTCTCTTCAGCTCAGTAACAGAAGTCTTCATCTTACCACCTTCTTCGAGATAGAAAGGGAGCCACGCTTGGGCTGTTGTCAGGAGATGCTCTGTTGACAGGTCGGGAATCTCCAATTCCGGATGCCATTCAGCTACTTGCGCCACGCGCTGTTGCAGACGATGAACCGATTCGTTCCAATCGAACATGCTGAGTCCGTCTTTTCTGGCAGCTTCGCAGATAATGTCTGAAACTGTCTCTCGGCTGGCATTCTGTATCGGCTTGCTGTCTATGACGAGTGCTCCTATCCGTGTTTCCTGCTGCATCTTTACTGCCAGCGCTTTGCTGTCCCATGAAATATTCTCGCAGGTTTGTGCCGGCAAGTTCTTCCAGTTGACGGGGGCTGAGAGAAATACCCTTCCTTTCCGCCCCTGCCTAGAACTGGATGATGAGGTTGAAGCGAGGTTGAGTGATGCGATGGCAAGCCATTCGTTTGCTGCCATGCTGTCGCACGGGTCTATGAAAATCGTGTTGCCATTCGACATCTTGAAGTTGCCCGCATGGTCGGTGGCATGGGCGATGCGCTCAGGGTAGGCTAGGGCGATGAGATGGCCCACTTCCTCAGCATCAATTGGCTCGTTGTCTTCCCTGATACGCAGCATCTTCCTGTATTCCTGGGCAATCTGAGCGATACGGTTCCAACGTCCCAGATTCTTCTTGCAGCGTGCGGAACGGAGGATAGAAAGGCGGAGCGTCATGTCAGAATCCTCATTTTCGCCCATCGGGTCTTTCTCTTCCAGCAGAGCAGCAATGTCGCAGGCCAGGGCTTGGCTCGCCGGAGAATCGCTGCTGATCATCATCTTGGCAATGCGCGGATGACAAGGAAGTTGAGCCATTCTGCTGCCTTCTGCGGTGATGCTGCCACTGAGAGCGTGAGCATCATGATCAGGAGTGAGGGCGTTGAGCGACATAAGAAGTTGCTGTGCCAATACGAGGTTGCCCTTGGGAGGAAGGGTGAGCCAAGGCAGCAGTTCCGGTTTGTTTTCGCCGAAAGCTGCAATGTCGAGAACCAGCGAAGAGAGATCTGCATCCAGTATTTCGGGCAGCCGTTGTTCTGGCATCAGATGTTCCGAGGTCTGTGTCCAAAGCCGGTAACATACGCCTGATGTGATTCTGCCCGCACGCCCCCTTCGTTGCGTAGCCATGTCCTGACTGATACGAACGGTTTCGAGATGGCTCAAGCCTGTACGGGCATCATAAACCAGTTTTCGGCAGAGTCCGGAATCCACAACGATTCTTACTCCTTCGATGGTGAGAGAAGTTTCGGCGATAGGAGTGGCCAGTACGATTTTTCTTTCGCCCGGTTTAGAAGGAGCGATGGCGAGCCGCTGCTTTTCTGGCGAGAGGTTACCGTATAGCGGGTAAAGAGTGGCTGAGGGCAGGACAGAGCGAAGCAGTTCTTCGCATTTCATGATTTCTCCCTGTCCCGGCAGAAAGGCAAGAATGTCACCTTCCTGGTTTCTGAAAGCCTGACAGATAGTGGCTGCCATTTCCTGTGCTACCTGATATCTGTCTATGTCGTGGTCTGCATAAATGGTTTCTATCGGAAACATTCTGCCTTTACTCTCGATAAGCGGAGCCTGAAGTGCCTGGCAGATGATAGAAGCATCGATTGTTGCTGACATGATAATGAGCTTCAGGTCGGGGCGGATGATTTCCTGTGTTTGCCGGGCCAGCGCTAACGCCAGATCGGAATTGATGCTGCGCTCATGAAACTCATCAAAGATGAGGCACGAAACGCCTTCGAGTGTAGCATCATTGACCAGCATTCGGGTGAGAATGCCCTCGGTAAGGACTTCGATGCGTGTATCATCCGAAACCTTGCTTTCGAATCTTACCCGATAGCCGATGGTTTTGCCCACGGGTTCTCCCAGAATCTGTGCCATCCGTTCGGCAATCTGGCGAGCAGCCAGGCGGCGCGGTTCGAGCATCAGAATCTTACCCTGACTTTTAAGATGATTATGGATGAAGCCTTCCAATGCCTGATCACTCATGCCCCGCAGAATGGTGAGCGGGAGGAGGGTAGATTTACCGGCTCCAGGAGGAGCTGTAATAACAAGGTTAGCCGACTCCATCAATGCTTCATTGACAGAGTCGGCTATCTGGTAAGCTGGCAGATGACCAGCCTGCTGTTCTATTCTATCTAAGTTCATTTCTTCTTATTTCACAAACTGAACTTTCGCAAGTTTTCCCCACACGCCCTGAAAGGGCAGAAGCCCCTAGCCCAGGGCATCGCCCTGGGTTATTACGGGCGCAAACCTGTCGCCCTGTAAGGGCAAAAGCTTTAAAATACCGGGCAATTTATAAGGCTTTTGCCCTTACAGGGCGCCTTGCTGATTGCTATTATACCCAGGGCGATGCCCTGGGCTAGGAGCTTTTGGGCCTTCAGCCCGTTTTGAACCACATGCGAAACTTCAGTCACAAACTTCAGATTTCTTTTATTTCACAAACTTCAGAATCTCTTTACTCTTTCTGCCCTTTTTGGCAGGAATCGGCATGAAGCCTTCTGTGAGTCCTGTTTTATCTGTCATGGTCTGGAAAACGGAGGCGGCATAGGAAGAGAGTTTCTTCTCTGCCAGTTCTTGCCTGATAGCATCCTCATCATAATCATCAGCATAGAGGAGAGTGTGTAAATCGTCAAGATATTTTTGCGGAATATTCTGATGCGGCATGCGGCTTTTTATCTGCATGATCTGTGCGATGATTGCCTGTTTGGTCTGGGCAGCGATGGCTTCTGCCTTTTGCTGCTCGAAGACTGCCAGCGTCTCCTCATCCGTCTCCTGCCAGTTTTGCATCATGGCTTCAGTGTTGGTAAGATGACTGTACCCTGCATAGCGAATCAGGGCGATGCGCTTGTTCCAACCTTTCTTTTCCAGATAGTTTTTCTCCATAGGGGTAGTAGCTACTATGAGGTTGGCTTTGGCGTACATGGCTTTCTGATACATAGACTGTTGCAGTGAACGCTTCAAGTAAGGGTTCTTGCAGTTTCTCTCAGAAATATCGCCTAGTGGACAAACGATGTAGGGAATGTCCATCTGCTTTGCTTTCTTGGCTATCTGGGCTCCCTGCCATGTCCATGCTCCTATAATCAACACAATGTCGGCATCAACCAGGTTGTTGGTGATGTCGAGCTGCTTATTCAAGGCTTCGATGTATGGAAGATACATCTTCAGCAACTTCTTATGGTTGGAAATGAACAAATATACTTTCATCGTTCTGTCGGTTATTTTTAACTGTTATTATTGTGATAGACTGTTACTTCCTTTTTACCCTGTTTAGAGTTTATGAGAAGTGAAATCGTTTTTGTCAGCCCGCCAATAGCGCAATTTGGTAGCCAGATTTCTCCAGATAATTCCATATTCGAAGAATGGCAGTTTGAACATCGCTATTCCGTCATCAAAGTGTTTGATGGCCTTGTTGGCTATCAGCATTCTCACGATGAACAGCAGGAGGAAACTGAAACCTGCGCATCCTGTAAGAATCCAATTCTTCATGAGGATAGAGTAGGCTGCAACGGCCAGTGTTGCTATCAGGCTGAGATGTGGCATGAGATGGTCAAAGAACATGAGGGTTCGCATGGAACCGGCTCTTTCCAAACTCTTGCGTGAAGCCTGCAGATAGAGGTGGGCATTGTGCCAGCTCTTGTTCGATGGTGCTTCGCGGATGAGCCATGCATCGCAATCCAGTTCTGTAGCAGTATCGCCATAAAGGGCATACTTGTTGACGAGAAAATCGTATTCGCCGCGAACATATTCCAGGTTGCCCTGATAGCCCTGTTCCTTCATGAAGTCGCTCTTGCGGAACGCTACGTTTGGCATGTGGCTGCGATAGCCGTAGGTCTGCTGGGCACGGCGCAAAACATAGTAAGCCTTGCGGATGCTGTCGAAACGGCGTACGCTCTTGGCATCCTCATCAAGGGCTACATATCCCAATACCAGATGGTTTGGGTCCTGGCATTGACGGGCCATGGTTTGCAGCCACTTGTCGTTGTTTGGGCGGCAATTAGGTTCTGTCAGAATAATCCATTCATGTTTGGCTGCCTTCACACCCAGTGTAATCTGCAATTTCTTGCGGCTCATGTAGCGTGAACTCTCAGGAATGTAAGTATAATACAGATGAGGGTTCTCGGCTGCTGTTCGCTTCAGAAAATCCTGCGTCTCGCCATCTGTACTCTGGCAGACTACGATTACCTGATAGTCGGCAGCGTACTGCTGACGCAGGAACATAGGGAGATTCCTCTCCAATTCAGCAAGATTATCGTGTGCGGTAATGAGTATACTGACAGGAGGCTGATTCTCTGCCGTTTCTGTTTTTTGAAAGCGCAACGAGCGCAGAAATGGATTTATCAGCGATCCGAGAACCGCCAATAAAACCACCACTGCGCCTGCTATTATAGTAGTTGTACTAATGATCATCATATTCTTTTTCTCGTAATATAGAAAGCTAGAGAAAGGAGAATCCTATAAACTCTTAACTTTTAACTTTCAACTATATTAAAAGTCTTCTGTAATATAACCCTTTGGCAACTGGCGGCAGTTATACTGGCTCGCCATGATCTCACCATAGGCTCCGGCTGAGCGGAGGGCGATGAGGTCGCCGCGATGGGCTTTGTTGATGTCGACAGCCTTGCCGAAGACATCGCTTGATTCGCAGATAGGACCTACTACGTCGTAAGTTTCTACAGGTTCATCGCTTGAGATGTTCTCAATCTTATGGTAAGCCTGATAGAGAGCTGGACGGATGAGGTCGGTCATTCCTGCATCCACAATGGCAAACTGCTTGGCTGTGCCCTGCTTGATGTAGAGTGTCTTGGTGATGAGAGAACCCATCTGACCTACAACGGCGCGGCCCAACTCGAAGTGAAGCTTCTGACCATCGCGCAACTTCAGTTTCTTTGCGTATGTATCGAAATAATCCTTGAAATTAGGGATTGGCTGTCGGTTTGGATGATTGTAATCAATGCCCAGTCCGCCGCCCACATTGATGTTCTTCACAACGATGTGATGCGCTTCAAGCTGGTTCTGAAGTTCGTTGATACGGTTGCAGAGTGCCTCGAAATCGCCCATATCGAGAATCTGGCTTCCGATGTGGAAGTGCAGTCCGAGGAACTGGATGTTCTTCATCTTGGCAGCCTCTTCGATTAGGGCTTCCATGTCGCGCATGGCAATTCCGAACTTGTTTTCTGCCAGACCTGTTGTGATGTTAGCGTGCGTATGGGCGCCGACATCCGGATTGATGCGGAAACAAACCTGCGCAATCTTATTCTGTTTTTCAGCCAGCTCGTTGATGATTTCCAACTCCGGAATGCTTTCTACATTGAAGCAGAAGATGCCTTTCTCCAATCCGAGGTTGATTTCCCAATCGCTTTTGCCCACACCAGCGTAAACAATCTTACTGGCAGGAAAACCGGCTTTGATGGCTGCCTGAATTTCTCCTCCGCTCACACAGTCGGCTCCTAAACCAGCCTGACAGATGATATTGAGCACCTTAGGGTTGGCATTTGCCTTTACGGCATAGTGCACTTCAAATCCCTCGTGCTTGCCAGCCTCTTCATTGATGGTTTTCAATGTCTGGCGCAACACATTGGTGTCGTAATAGTAGAACGGAGTCTGTATCTCCTGAAACTTATCTATCGGAAATGTACCTTTCATTTCGCTTAATCTTAAATTAATACCTTATTATAGTTAAATCAGAATATCCAATTTATAGTAAATCAGAATATCCAACGAAGAGTGGATAGGAAGCATTACATACGAATTCTTCACTTTTCACTCTTCGTTTTCATTTGCATTACTTCTTCTCGAACAATACGTTGCTCAAGTTCTGTAATGCCTGCTTCTTATCTTTCTCTCTGATGAGGAATGAGATGTTGTAGTTAGAACCACCATAAGAAATCATGCGTACAGGAATGTTCTTCATTGCATCGGTAGCGATGGTCTCGAAGCCAACGTTGCTCCAGTCCAAATCACCTACAACGCAGATAATGCACATATCAGAATCTACAGTTACTGTACCATATTTCTTCAGCTCGTTTACGATGTCGTTAAGATGAGAATCATTATCAATACTCATGCTGACACCCACCTCAGAAGTGGCAATCATATCAATTGGAGTCTGATAGCTCTCGAAGATTTCGAATACCTTGCGGAGGAAACCTGTAGCGAGCAACATGCGGCTACTCTTGATCTTGATGGCTGTGATGTTGTCCTTGGCAGCAACAGCCTTGATCTTGCCGCGTACGATGACATTGTCGATGATTGTACCGTCGGCCTTAGGATCCATGGTGTTCTTCAAGCGTACAGGGATGCCTGCATACTTAGCTGGCTGAACACAGGTAGGGTGGAGAATCTTGGCACCGAAGTAAGCCAACTCTGCAGCCTCCTCGAAGTTCAACTGGCGTACTGCCTCAGTGTGCTCTACGACACGAGGGTCGTTGTTGTGCATTCCGTCGATATCGGTCCAGATCTGAATTTCGTCAGCTGGGAGAGCTGCACCGATAAGAGATGCGGTGTAGTCGCTACCGCCACGCTGCAGATTGTCAACCTCGCCGTATGCGTTGCGGCAGATGAATCCCTGAGTGATGTAAATCTGATAGCCCTGGTTCTGCTCCATGATAGCAGCCAACTTCTCCTTGATGTACTGAGGATCCGGTTCTGCGTTCTTATCAGTGCGCATAAAGTCTAATGCGCTGAGCAATACGGCCTTTACACCCTGTTCCTTCAAGTAGTTTACAACCATGTTGGTGCTCATCATCTCGCCCTGAGCCACGATGCTCTTCTCCTCGAAAGAAGTGAAGAGGTCTTTGGTAAATGAGCGGAGATAGTTGAATTCGCCCTGCAAGAACTCACGAGTCGTATTTTTCATCTCCTCGGTAGAGTAGAGTTCTTCTACATGCTGCATGTATTTCTTCTCCAAGTTGTTGATTACCTCGTTGGCGCCCTCTGGATTCTTCTTGTAAAGATAGTCAGAGATCTCAACGAGAGAGTTTGTTGTACCGCTCATCGCAGACAATACGATGAAAGTTGGTTCACCTGATTCTGTAACCAAAGAGGCTACTCCCTTCATGCGCTCTGGTGAGCCTACAGAAGTACCTCCGAATTTCATTACCTTCATAGTCGTAATTTTATTTAATTATTTCACTTAATTATCTTCTCCGTCCTCTGTGAGGTCGATGTGGTTGTACTCGTTGGTTACGTCGTAGAGCACACCTTCCTTACAGCGGTAAACGATGCCTGGGAATTTGTCGAGCATCGGGATGTTATGGGTTGTCATCACAACAGCTGTGCCTTGTTTGGTGATGTCTTTCAGCAGACTCACGATGTTGCTGGCAGTCTCTGGGTCGAGATTGCCTGTAGGCTCATCGGCGATGATGATTTTTGGATTATTGAGAATGGCGCGGGCGATGGCTACACGCTGCTGTTCACCACCTGAGAGCTCATGAGGCATCTTGTCGATTTTATCAATCATGCCTACTTCGTTGAGCACCTCTTCGATACGCTTTTCTCTGTCTTTTTTGTTTTTCCAGCCTGTTGCCTTGAGTACGAATTCAAAGTTCTTGCGAACGGTGCGGTCGTGTAGCAGCTGGAAATCCTGAAAGATGATTCCCAATTCCTTACGCAGAGCCGGAATCTCCTTTCGCCTTATAGTTTTGAGGTCTCTGCCGAGAATTTCAGCCTTCTCGGTTTCGCCTTCTACAAGGTCTAGTTCGCAATAAAGTGTCTTTAATAGCGAACTTTTACCAGAGCCGACTTTTCCAATAAGGTAGGCGAATTCTCCTTCGTCAATATGGAAATTGATGTTTTGGAGCACGCACTTATCGGCCTGATATATGCTGACGTTCTGATAATCTATTAACATCTTCTATTTTTTCTCTTTAATGTTAGTTTGTTATTTCATTTCGCCCTTGCTCTTGGCAACGCGGCGTTTCTTATCCCATTCCGGATCGTGACGCATCTGAAGTTCTTTCACAACATCTTCTATTCTCAAGCCTTTGCTTGTGAGCAGAACGATGAGGTGATAGAGAAGGTCTGAACTCTCGTAAACGAGTTTCTCGTTGTTGCCGTTTGTGGCTTCGATAATGGTTTCAACAGCTTCTTCTCCAACCTTTTGTGCCATTTTGTTAACGCCTTTCTTGAAGAGGCTGGTAGTGTAGCTTCCCTCTGGCATTTCTTCGTGGCGCTTGTTGATGAAGTCCTGAAGCTCTGAGAGGAAGAGGATAGGGTTGAGCGTATTCTCTTCTGCCCAGCAGGTGTCTGTGCCTTTATGGCAGGTTGGACCATCTGGGTGAACCTTAACCAGCAAGGTGTCGTTATCGCAGTCGTTCTGAATGCTAACGAGATTCAGGAAGTTGCCTGATGTTTCACCTTTTGTCCAGAGGCAGTTGCGTGAACGGCTCCAGAATGTTACCTTTTTGGTTGCTATTGTCTTATCGTATGCTTCCTGATTCATGAAGCCAAGCATCAAGACGTTCTTTGTAACTGCGTCTTGGATGATGGCAGGAACCAGTCCGCCTAATTTTTCGAAATCTATTTCCATTTTATCTTGTTTTTATTTTCTTACATTATTATATTCACGTGTCTCAGTATCCTTACGTGTTCTATATTCTCACGTTGATTCCTTCTTCTCTCAGGTATTTCTTGAGGTCAGGAATGGCAATCTCGCCAAAGTGGAACACGCTGGCTGCCAGGGCAGCATCTGCCTTGCCTTGGGTGAACGCATCGCGGAAATGCTCCATCTTTCCAGCACCTCCAGAGGCGATGATAGGAATGCTTACTTCTTCAGCAAGACGGGCGAGGGCCTCGTTTGCGAATCCCTGTTTCACACCGTCATGATCCATACTGGTAAAGAGAATTTCACCGGCACCCCGGTCGGCTACTTCCTTAGCCCAGTCAAACAATCCTAGTTCCACCCGTTCTCTTCCGCCTTTCACATAACAGTGCCAGCCGTCAGAATCGAGACGTGCATCAATGGCGCATACGCAAACCTGTGAGCCATAATGGTTGGCAATTTCATCGATGAGCTCCGGATGTCGGATGGCAGCACTGTTGATGCTAACCTTGTCAGCTCCTGCGTTGAGCAGGCGGTCAACATCTTTGAGTTCATTGATTCCACCTCCCACAGTAAATGGGATGTTGATTTCGGCAGCCACACGGGTTACCATATCCGTAAAGGTTTTGCGCTCTTCGAAACTCGCTGTAATATCGAGGAATACGAGCTCATCGGCTCCAGCATTGCTATAAGCTTTTCCCAGTTCTACCGGGTCACCAGCGCTGCGAAGGTTTACGAAATTGGTTCCCTTTACCGTCTCGCCATTCTTCACGTCAAGACAAGGAACGATTCGTTTAGCTAATCCTTTGCTTTTACTTTGAATTTTCACCATTGTATTTTAATTCTTATCGATTGAAGCTTTTGACTAGTTTCTTAACATCGATTTTCCCTTCGTAGAAAGCTTTTCCAAATACCACGGCAGGAATTCCAGCAGTTTCCAATGCTTCGATGTCTTCGTTGCAACTCACTCCGCCTGAGGCGATAAGATGCAGTTGAGGATAGGCAGCCATTACTTCTTTGTAGAGTTCTATGGCAGGTCCCTGCAGCGTTCCGTCTTTGCTGATTTCTGTGCAGAGAACATAGCGTACTCCTTTATCGATGTACTTTTTCAGGAAAGGAAGGAGGTCTTCAGAAGAATCTTCTTTCCATCCGTTGATAGAAATCTTTCCGTTTCTTACGTCGGCTCCCAGAATCAGGCGGTCAGCTCCATACTTGTCCAGCCATTGCATGAAGAGATCAGGATTGGTGACGGCAATGCTGCCCACTGTAACCATGCTTGCTCCCGCAGCAAAAGCTTTCTCAATATCTTCTTCGGTCTTGATTCCGCCACCGAAATCAACCACGAGAGAGGTTTCTGTGGTAATGGCCTTCAACACCGCATCATTTACGATGTGCTTTGACTTGGCTCCATCGAGGTCTACTACATGAAGGCGTTTGAAGCCCATCTGCTCAAACTGTTTTGCAACCTCGGCAGGATTGTCATTGTAAACCTTCTTCTGGTCGTAATCGCCTTTGGTAAGACGAACACACTGGCCATTTATCAAGTCGATAGCTGGAATTAATTCTATCATATTAGTATTTCCTCTTTTATTTTATCTCTAAAAAGTTCTTTAAAATCTGTTCGCCCACCTTTCCGCTCTTTTCCGGATGGAACTGGCAGGTATAGAAATTGTCTTTGTGGAGCGATGCGCTATAAGGAAGAATGTATTCTGCCATGGCAATGGTCTCCTCGCAGAGTGGCACATAATAACTATGTACGAAATAGGAGTAGGGATGAAGCAGCGCATCAGCGATAGACTTGTCTGAGTCAGAATCCGTTCTGTTTCCGAACCCCTTATAAAGGTCAGTCTTCAAATCATAGATTTCATTCCATCCCATAGCAGGCACCTTGTCTTCGTGTTTCTGAGGCTGGAATCGCTTTACATCTACATCAAAGATTCCGATGCAATCTACGTCACCTTCTTCCGAATGGCGGCACAAGAGTTGCTGTCCTACGCAAATGCCCAGGACGGGTTGCTTCAAGTTCTTGATTACTTGATCAAGCTGATGAGCCTTCAGATATTCCATTGCTTCTCTTGCCTGGCCTTGTCCTGGGAAGAGAACGCGGTCAGCCTTCTGGAGCATTTCTGCATCATCTGTAAGTACAGGTTCGATGCCTAAACGCTTCATGGCGTTGACTACGGAATAGATATTTCCGGCATTATATTTTACGATTGCTACATCCATAACCTAACGTAATTCATTTCTATTTCTTATTTTTCGATGCAAAGGTACACATTTTCTTTTAATTTAAAGAAAATAAAAGCAAAAAGATTACGAAATATAGTAGATTTCTTTCAGAAAGTTAGAAATATGGCGGGATTTTACGTTTTCGTTAAGTGAAAAAGGAGCAATTGGATGTAAACCAACATCCAATTGCTCCTTTTGAAGTGTTTATTTTGATAATCGAAACTTCTTAGTTTTCTTCTTCACTGTCTGCTGTGCGGAGAATGATAGAAGTTGCTCCAATGGTGAACAGGGTTCCGTCTTCGATAACGCGGCGTTCTCTGTCGCCCAGAATCTCATTGTCAACGAAAGTTCCTGTATAACTTGGTCCATCACGGAGTACATATTTCAATTTGCCTTTCTTGTCGCGACTAACGTTGATTACGCAATGGTTCATGTCAACGCTTGGGTCTACGGTTTCGATAGGGCAGTTGATTCCGCTGTTCTTCATGTAGCGGCCGATGATGTTGTCGCCTAACTGGAGCGGGATAACCTGTTTGTAAGCGAATACGTTCTCGATGACAACGATAGAACCGTATCCCTTCTCGTTGGCATTCTCATCAAGTTTTTCCTCCTTGCGAGTTTCGCGGAGCTTGGAAACTCCCATTCGGATACCAAACTGCTTATTGCAATTAGGACAAACGAAAACGAGACTCTGACCTGCCTGATACTTGGTCTCATCGAAGGTGATAAAATTATCGCATTTAGGACAACGTACTCTTTTCATATTCTTTTTCTTACTTTTCTGTCTTTATTATAATAATGTGTTGTAGAAGTTTCCGATACTCCTTGCTCTTTGTTCTAGCTAAAAACTATAAACTCTTAACTATCAACTATTCTTTCACTTTCGTAATCCAGCCGTCAGTAAAAGCATCATAGTTGTGTAAGCGGTTGAGAGCAGAATAAGCTTCGCCCTCGGTAGAGTATGTTCCGTATATAACTTTCACATTATTATCCGTAATCAACACCCTAGCTTCCTTGAATCCCTTGTTCTGGAGGAGTTCAGCATAGCAGGCTGCATTGCGCTTGGTAACACGACTTGCCAAAACGATGCTGTAGTAAGAAGAGGCTGCTTGCAATTCGTTGTCCTGAGCCATGTTGACAGACTTGGCAGGAATGCTCTCTTCTGCCTGTGATTCTGTACTAAGTACCAGTTCTTGAGGTTGCGCAACCTTATTAATCTCCTTAGGCATGATGCGGTTCAGCATGCCTGTGTCGATTTGGCTCTTCTGAACGGTTGGGGTTCCCAATGGAGAAGAGTAGGTGAAGAATGCAATGAGAGCGATGCAGGCTGCTGCAATATTGCGCAACCAGCTCTTCTTGATGCTGATGAATTCGGCATTTGATTCTTCTTCTTCGTTAACGAACACAGAATTGTTGACAGAGAGTCCACTCTCCATCTTCTGGTTACTATCCTGATTCTTGACTTCGCTTTCTGTACGATTGTTTTCTACTGTCTTTGCTGGCATTTCAATGATTGAAGCAGCAGAATCTTCAGCCTTCTGAACCTCTTCTGCAGAAATCTGCGCGAGTGGGAGCATGTTTAAGCCACCCAAACCATACAACTCAGGGGTAAGAATGCCCGCCTCGCATGGTTCGAAGGTATAATTTCCGTCTTCGTTCAATATGATGGTGCCAATATCATTCAGTTCAAATTTTCCTGAATTCTCCAGAGTCTGACGCATCTCTGTCACCTCATCAGCAATGCGGTTCAAAGCTTCCGGATAGCTGATATCGTATGCTTCAACATACGAAAGTGCAAGGAGAGAATCGTTCATCTGGAGCTGTGGGTTAAAGCCAATAGTTCTCAGCGGTGGCAAAAACATGCTGTCTCTGCCATCGTAACGCGCATCTACATGATGAGCCATGAAGCCACCAAATCCTGGGACAATCACGCAATCGTTGCTCAAAAGTAGGATCTCTATATGTCTTTCTAGTCTATTCACGTTTGCAAAGGTAGTGATTTTTTCGGAAATGACCAACAGAAAATAGAGAAAATTTTCGATGAAATCATAAAAAGTCTAATTTGTTTTGTCGTTTCGGGAAAAAGTATTACCTTTGTGCCTAAAATAAATAAGGTATAAATCAATGAAATATACAGAGACAGAAATTGAAGGAGTCTGGCTGATAGAACCTCGGGTATTTGATGATGCTCGCGGCTATTTCTTTGAAGCATGGAAGCAGGCTGACTTTGATGCTCACGTTGGAGGGCATGTGGAGTTTGTGCAAGACAATGAATCGATGTCGGCTCGTGGTGTGCTCAGAGGTTTGCATTATCAGAAAGGTGAATTCTCGCAGGCTAAGTTGGTGCGTGTCATCAAAGGCCGTGTGCTGGATGTAGCTGTTGACTTGAGAAAGGGCAGTAAGACTTTCGGTAAATATGTAATGGTTGAACTGAGTGGAGAGAACAAACGTCAGTTTTTCATTCCTCGCGGTTTTGCCCATGGTTTCCTGGTACTGAGTGACGAAGCCATCTTTACTTATAAAGTAGATAATGTTTATGCTCCTGATTACGAAGCCAGTATTCATTGGGATGATCCTACTATCGGAATAAAATGGCCTATTGAAGGAGTTGAGGTGCTTATGTCAGAAAAAGACAGAACCAAGGCAAAGTCTTTCGAAGAGGCTGATTATTTCGAGTAGAATTGGTATCAGCTTTTACCGATTAATTTATTTAAAGAACTCATCATGAAAAAGATAGTTAATTTATGGCTGCTCAGTTGTATCTTGACTCTTGTTGCTTGTGGGCAGAAGGCCGAAAAGCAACAGGAAGTGAAGGAAGATACTGCGGCTAAGAAGATGTTGCAAGGCATTTGGCTGAACGATGACGATGAGGATGATGTGGCGTTCCGCGTAAAAGGCGATACGATTTATTATCCTGATTCTACCAGTCAGCCTGTCTACTTCTACATTGCTGGCGATACGCTTGTAATGAAGGGTGCTAATATTGCAAAATATCCGATCGTAAAACAGGCTGAGCATATTTTCCAGTTTAAGGTGCAGAATGGGGATGTGGTTAAGCTGGTGAAGACGGAAGATAAGTCTTATTTGCAGCAGTTCATCCACAACCATGTTTCCGTGGCGCTGAATCAGAATACGCTGATTAAACGTGATACGGTGGTTGTAAGGGGCGATGAGAAATATCATCTCTACGTACAGGTTAACCCAACAAGTTATAAGGTCTACAAGAGTTCTTATAATGATGATGGTGTTGAGGTAGACAATGTTTATTATGATAATATTGTGAACTTGCATGTTTATCATGGTGCCAACTGTCTGTTCTCTCGTGATTTTCATAAGAAGGATTTCGATAAGCAGGTTCCTGCTTCTTTCTTGGACCAGTCTATATTGAGCGACATCGTATTCAATAAAATAGATGAATCTGGCATTCATTATCTTGCTGTTCTGGCAATGCCTGACAGCAGTTTGAGTTATCAGGTTGAGGTTATCATTTCCTTTGAAGGAAAAATGAGGATGCGGGTTAAGAGCTAAAAAAGAAATAAAAAAGTCGCCCTGAAAGGGAAAGCATTGGATGTAAGATGCTTTTGTCCTTTCAGGGCGATTCTATTTTTTATGTGCTTATCCTGGAGGGATAGCTTGGTGGCTCAACTTTTAATTGAAGAATCCCAGCAAAGCTCCAGCTGCAACGGCAGAACCGATGACTCCCGCAACGTTTGGTCCCATGGCGTGCATGAGAAGGAAGTTATGGCGGTCGTATTCCAGACCCAGGTTGTTGGAGATACGTGCACTCATTGGTACGGCACTCACTCCGGCGTTTCCGATAAGTGGGTTCAGTTTCTTGCCTTTTGGCAAGAAGAGATTCATCAGCTTGACGAATAAGATTCCGCTTGCCGATGCGATGATGAAAGCAAGAGCACCGAGAGCAAAGATTTTGATGGTGTTTAATGTCAGGAACTCTGAAGCCTGGGTAGAACAGCCTACGGTCAGGCCGAGGAGGATAACGACAATATCATTCAAGCTGCTGCTTGCTGTCTTGGCGAGTCGGGTTGTCTTTCCACTCTCTTTCAGAAGATTTCCGAAGAACAGCATTCCTAATAATGGCAAACCGGACGGAACGATGAAGGTGGTGAGAAGCAGACCGATGATAGGAAAGAGAATCTTTTCTGTCTGTGAAACCTGACGTGCCGGTTTCATCTTGATGACGCGCTCTTTCTTGGTTGTAAGCAGTCGCATCAAAGGTGGCTGGATTACAGGCACCAGTGCCATGTAAGAGTAGGCGCAAACCGCAATGGCTCCCATGAGGTTCGGACTCAGTTTACTGCTCAGGAAGATGGCGGTTGGTCCGTCTGCTCCTCCGATAATGGCAATGCCAGCTGCCTGGTTAGGTTCGAATCCCAGAGCCAGTGCAATCATATATGCGCCGAAGATTCCAAATTGGGCAGCGGCTCCAATCAGGATGAGCTTCGGGTTGGAAATGAGCGCCGAGAAGTCGGTCATGGCTCCAATGCCCAGGAATACGAGTGGCGGGTACCAGCCCTGTTTCACTCCCTGGTAGAAGATGTTCAGAACGGAGTTGTCTTCGTATAAACCTATTTCGAGTCCTGCATCGGCACGGAATGGAATGTTGCCAAGAATGATTCCTAATCCGATAGGAACCAGGAGCAGCGGCTCAAAATCTTTCTTGATGGCGAGCCAGATAAAGAGTGCTCCCACCAGAATCATGATGAGGTTTCCTGCCGAGGCGTTGGCAAAGCCCGTAAAGGTAAGAAACTCATTGAAGTTTTGTATGATGAAATCCATAATTTACTTTGAACTTTGAAAGTTGAACATTGAACTTTATGATTAGTCTTTTGATTGGAAGAGTAATCATTAGCTTTTGTCTAAACAGCTTATTACGCGATTGTAACAAGCGTGTCTCCTTCCATTACTGCGTCTCCCTTGTTCACGTTGATGCTGGTAATGGTTCCCGAAGTTTCTGCATCGATGTTGTTCTGCATCTTCATGGCTTCGAGAACGACAACAGTATCGCCCGTGTTCACCTTGTCACCGACTTTCACCTTGATTTCGTTGATAGTGCCAGGCAGAGGGGCAACAACTGGTTTGCCAGAGGCAGCGGCTGCCGCTGGTTTGGTGGTTGTTGCGGAACTTGCGTTTGTTGCAGAAGAAGAACTGTTGAATTCTTCACTCTTCACTCTTCGCTCTTCACTTAACTTCACTTTCTGCTTACTGCTCTTAACCGGCTGTTTCATTTCCACTTCGAATGGAATTCCATTCACGGTTACATTGGCGATATTGCCTTCAATATCCTGTATTTCAACGACGTAATCTACGCCTTTAACCTTATATTCGTACTTTGCCATAGTTTTATATTTTAACGTTGTTATTGTTGTTGTTGAATTTCGGAGCATTCCATCTGGTCTGTTTTGGCTTGATGGTGATAATGCCTGGTTCTACATCATGAACATCTTCCAGATATTCCTGTAGTGCAAGGGAGATGACTGCCATGTAAATCTCCTTATCAATACCCTTGGTTTCTAAACCATCTTTCAGAATCACGTTGGTCTTATGACTGAGGTCATGAGTAACCTCGATGGTCTTCTTTCCTGTCTTATATAATAAGGTGGCATGCTTCTCAGTAGCACGGGCGATGCGCTGTTTATGTTTCATGTAGGCTCCGAAAACCCAGAACACGATGAAGAGGAGAGCAAGGCAGGCAAATACGATTCCCATTGAAAGTACGGCGATTCCTATTCCGTATGGGTCGCTTTTCTTCAATTGCTGGGCTTTACTCAAACCTGTGTTTTGAGGCAGATAGCCTGGAGTTACTGATCCGGCAATGGCTTTCTCCCATGTCTTGAAGTCCTTACTCAGTTCAAAACTCTCATCGGCAGCCAACACTGGCACGCTTACGGAATCTATCAGGTCAACGGCATTTCCGTCATAGAGTGCTATCCAGTTGGACATCTTTTCCTGTAGAATAAGATTGAGATGAAAAGGTCCCGAGTTGGAAGAATTCTTTGCCTTCCAATGTTGGCCGTTCCTGCCATCCTGGTACCAGGAACTGCTGTCGAAGATAACGATGCTCTTCTTGCCTTCCAGTGTGGTTCGTGGTTCATTGTTAGGCAATGGACACATCAACTGTCGGCGAGCTTCAGGCGACATTTTCTTGTCGAGAACCCTTCGGTCGGTGGTTAGGAACATACCACGCACATTATACGTGGTAAAGGAGGAATTGCTCAATTCCACCCATGGTTTGTGCTGCCCGTATTCATCTACAAGATTGGTACGGTTGTCGGTCATCACCTCCGTTATACGGATACTTTTGGCTCCTTGACTCCAAGCGGGCAAGGACGTGATGACTAGCATAGTTATCAGAAATCCCAATTTCTTCATACGCTTACTAACGTTTATAGGGTTATTGTTTCATATTTCGAAAAAATCTGCATCATATAGGAACGATAGCTGTTCCTAGAAGATTCATTAGGTTTGTTTCTTGTGCTCAAAGGTACGAAGATTTTCTGAAAAGACAACAAAAAAGGTGCACAAATTTTTGTCTTTGTGCACCTCTTTTATAATTTATAACTATTTCCAGTTGTTTTGTTAACTTTTGTAAGTCTTACGCTCCGCAGAAGAACAGCACCACTATCTGGGCTGTAAAGATACGGAGGAACATGCTCAATGGATAAACCGTAGAGTATCCTACAGCTGGAGCCTCCTTTGAGCAAGAAGCATTTGCATAAGCCAATGCAGGAGGGTCTGTGTAAGTACCGGCGAGCATACCCATGATGGTGAAGTAGTTGAACTTAAACTTCAGGCGGGCAATCGTACCGATGATGAGGATAGGAATAACGGTGATGAGAAAACCACATCCCACATATTTCAAACCGTCACCCTGTACTACTGTGTCCCAGAATCCGGCTCCAGCCTTGATTCCCACACTCGCCAGGAAGAGTACAAGTCCTATTTCTCGCAGCATCATATTAGCCGAAGTCGTCGTATAAGTTACCAGCTTCATGCGATAGCCGAAACGGCCGATGAGGATGGCGATGATAAGCGGACCTCCGGCAATACCCAACTTCAAAGGCACCGGCATTCCCGGAATGGCAAATGGGAGAGAACCGAAGATAATACCTACCATAATGCCTACGAAGATAGTGGCAATGTTAGGCGCATCGAGGCGCTTTACAGAGTTACCCATGATTTCAGCCACACGGTTCACATTCTCTTCAGGACCTACAACCAGAATCTTATCACCTACGTGGAAGTGGTGGTTTCTGCCTGCAAAAATGTCCATTCCCTGACGGGAAATACGGGTTACGTTAACGCCGTATACGCTGGAGAAGTGCATCTTACCCAAGGTCTTACCGTTCATTTCCGGACGGGTAACGATAATACGGCGAGAAACAAAATGCTGTACTTCATCCTTCTCGCGGTCCCATTCAGCTTCAACCTCTGGTCCGATAAAAGCCTTGATGGCTTCAGCATCAGCCTCTGCACATACAACGAGCAATTCGTCTCCAACCTCAAACTTAGTCTTGCTGTTAGGAATGCTCACCTCGCCATTGTGGAGCAGTCGTGAACATACAATGTCACGGTTCAAGAATTCTGAAACTTCTCTCAGCGTTCTGCCTGTAATATAAGCATTTTCCACGCGCAAGTGCATGTTATGGGCCTTAGCGTGTGGGTTGGCAGCATCTTCTTCGTTAAGCTGTTCTTCCTCATCAGCAGTATTAATCTTACAGATGTACTTGATAAGGATAGTAGCACCGATAATGCCCACTACACCAAGAGGATAAGCACAAGCATAACCATTGGCAATACTTGGAGCGCCATTAGGGAAGACGCTGAGCAAAGCCTCGTTGGCTGCACCAAGACCCGGAGTATTGGTAACCGCACCATAGAGTGTACCTATCATCATAGGCAGGTTGTTAGGGTTGCTCGTATCAAAGAAGAGATAATAGCAACCAAACATCACGAGGATGTTGAGCAGAATAGCGCTAGCCGAAAGCATGTTGAGCGTAACACCACCTTTCTTGAAACTCTCGAAGAAGCCAGGTCCTACCTGGAGACCAATCATGAAGACGAAGAGGATCAGGCCGAAGTCTTGCACGAAAGTGAGAATTTCCTTTGGACCGGTGAAGCCAACGTGGCCAGCCAAAATACCTGCGAAGAGAACGAAGGTGACACCTAACGAAATGCCGCCAATCTTTAGCTTTCCGAGGTAAACACCAATAGCTATCACGATAGCGTAGAGTAGGGCGATGTGAGCCACCGACTCGGTATTGGTGAAGAGATTAACAATCCAATCCATGTATTCGTTTTAAAATCAGAAAATTATATTCCTGTAGTTTATCAAATTATTTTAGAATTTATGTTTTCTGTTGCTTGTTTTAAATGAAAGATACAGTTCTGTTTATAGAGAGAATCTGTAGATTATTAGGGGATTCAGTTAAAACTGAAAATTGGAGGACATCACATAGGATGCCCTCCAACCTATTTTTTTCTTGTGAAAAATCAAGCCCTTTTTTCAAATGGCTTTCTTTTAAACATAAGATTACTTCTCGATAGCTGCTACACCTGGCAATACCTTACCCTCGATAGCCTCGAGGAGAGCACCACCACCTGTAGAGATGTAAGATACCTGATCAGCCAAACCGAACTTGTTGATACAAGCTACAGAGTCACCACCACCGATGAGTGAGAATGCACCTTCCTTAGTAGCCTCAGCGATTGCGTCAGCAATAGCCTTAGAACCACCAGCGAAGTTGTCGAACTCGAATACACCTGCAGGACCATTCCAGAGGATAGTCTTGGCACCCTTGATGGCAGCTGCGAAAGCCTTGCGAGTCTCAGGACCTGCGTCCATACCCTCCCAACCGTCAGGGATGTTGTTAGATGGGCAAACCTGAGTATTGCAATCGTTCTTGAAGTCGTCACCGCAGATAGAGTCTGTGCCGAGTACGAGGTTTACACCGTTCTCCTTAGCCTTCTTGATTACGTCGAGAGCAACGTCGAGTTTGTCATCCTCGCAGATAGACATACCAATCTTGCCGCCGAGAGCCTTAGAGAATGTATAAGTCATACCACCGCAGAGAATCAGGTTGTCAACCTTAGTCAACAGGTTCTCGATGATACCGATCTTAGTAGAAACCTTAGAACCACCCATGATAGCTGTGAATGGGCGCTTGATGTTGCCGAGAACTGCGTCAACAGCCTTAACTTCCTTCTCCATCAAGAAGCCGAGCATCTTGTGATCCTTGTCGAAAGAATCAGCGATGACAGCTGTAGAAGCGTGCTTGCGGTGAGCTGTACCGAATGCGTCCATTACATATACGTCAGCGTAAGAAGCCAACTTAGCAGCGAACTTCTTCTGACGCTCCTTCATCTCAGCCTTAGCAGCATCGAATTCTGGAGTACCCTTTTCAACGCCAACTGGCTTGCCTTCCTCTTCAGGATAGAAACGGAGGTTCTCGAGCAAGAGAGCCTCACCTGGCTTCAAGGCAGCTGCCTCAGCATCAGCGTTACCGCAGTCCTTAGCGAACTTAACGTCTACGCCGAGAGCGTCTGATACGTTCTTAACAATCTGAGAGAGAGAAAGCTCTGGTTTAACCTTGCCCTTTGGCTTACCCATGTGGCTCATCATGATGAGCGCACCGCCGTCTGCAAGTACCTTCTTCAATGTAGGAAGGGCACCGCGGATACGAGTGTCGTCTGTTACATTACCATTTTCATCCAATGGCACGTTGAAGTCAACGCGCACGATTGCCTTGTGACCGGCAAAGTTAAAATCTTCAATTTTCATTTTACCTAAATTTTATTTAGTTTATGTACTAATTTATTGTTCTAAACCTTTCTGCTGGTTTCAAAAACCGAAGGCAAAGATACAAATTATATTTGAATCAGCAAAATATAGTAGCGGTTTTTATGATTTTTAGTAGATGAAATCGTCTGTTTGCTATATCGGGTTTGCAAAATTCGTGTTTTGCGCTTCCTTCTGCCTGATTTGTTAAACAAAATGGAGAGAAATGAAATATATTCTTAACAAATTACTTTTTTTTTGGATTTTTCGATAATAAATAGTACCTTTGTGCGCAGTTAAAACGTTATTACATATAAATGAGATAAAATGGCGAAAGATAAGATTGCTTTTGTGTGCAGCAATTGCGGACAGGAAAGTGCCAAATGGATGGGCAAATGTCCTAGCTGCGGACAATGGAATACATTTAAGGAAATTCGTATTGCTGCTGATTCCGGATCGCAGGCTGCGAAGAATGCCGGAATGACCATGCGTCATGGTGGGGCTGCCACGATGTTTGGCGGGCAGCACAGCGAGCATGATGCTGCGCCGATGAAGCTTCGCGATATTTCTGCGATTGATGAACCGCGCATCGATATGAGGGACGAGGAGCTGAACCGTGTGCTGGGTGGTGGAATGGTCCCTGGCAGCATTACGCTCCTGGGCGGTGAACCGGGAATAGGTAAGAGTACGCTCACCTTGCAGACTATTCTGAACATGACTGACCGCCGCATCCTGTATGTGAGCGGAGAGGAAAGTGCCCATCAGATTAAACTCCGTGCCGACCGGTTGGCTAAAGGACAGGCGATGCTCAGAGAGGGTTCTTCTGCGGACACTCTGAAAACGGCTTCTCTTTCATCAGAAGGAGCCTTCGATCATATTACGGTTCTCTGCGAAACGCAGTTGGAGAAAATCTTCAGCCATATTCAGGAAGTGGCTCCTCAGCTGATAGTTATAGATTCTATCCAAACTATTGCTACGGAAGAAGTAGACAGTTCGCCGGGTTCTGTTTCCCAAGTTCGTGAGTGTGCAGCCTCCCTGCTCCGATTTGCCAAGACGAGTGGTATTCCGGTTATTCTGATAGGACATATTAATAAGGAGGGAACGCTTGCCGGACCAAAGATTCTGGAGCACATCGTTGATACGGTGATTCAGTTTGAGGGCGACCAGCATTACATGTACCGCATCTTGAGAAGCATCAAAAACCGATTCGGAAGTACTTCTGAGTTGGGAATCTACGAGATGATGCAAGGCGGACTCCGACAGGTGAGCAATCCTTCAGAGTTGCTGCTTACTGAAGATCATGACGGGCTTTCGGGTGTTGCCATCAGCGCAGCCATCGAGGGTGTCCGTCCGTTCCTGGTAGAGACGCAGGCTTTGGTTTCAACAGCTGCCTATGGAACTCCGCAGCGTTCGGCAACTGGCTTTGACCAGCGCCGTTTGAACATGCTCCTGGCGGTTCTAGAGAAACGTGTGGGGTTCAAGCTGATGCAGAAGGACGTGTTCCTGAATATTGCCGGAGGATTGAGAGTAACCGATCCTGCCATGGACTTGAGTGTGTTGGCAGCCGTATTGAGCAGCAATGTTGACACGCCTATCGAGCAAGGCTGGTGTATGGCGGGCGAGGTAGGTCTGAGCGGTGAAGTCCGTCCGGTGAGCCGTATCGAGCAGCGTATTGCTGAGGCTGAGAAACTGGGATTCCAGCACATCATCATTCCGAAGTACAACAATCATGGTTTCGACCATAAGAAATATAAGATAGAAATTCATCCCGTAAGGAAGGTGGAAGAAGCATTCCGCTGCCTGTTCGGGTGAAGTAAAAGTAATCAAACAGTTCAAAGTTCAAAATTCAAAGTTCAAAGTAAATGAAGGATTCAGTAATCATTGTGAGCGGCGGCATGGATAGCATCACGCTGCTCTACGACAAGAAAGACGAGATTGCACTCGGTATCAGTTTTAACTATGGAAGTAATCATAACGAGCGTGAAATTCCTTTCGCCAAGATGCATTGTGAGCGTTTGGGAATCAAGCATATTACGATAGATTTGGGTTTTATGCATCAGTATTTCAAAAGTTCTCTTCTTGAAGGTGCCGATGCGATTCCTGAAGGTCATTATGCTGCTGATAATATGAAGAGTACGGTGGTTCCTTTCCGTAATGGAATCATGCTGAGCATTGCCATCGGCATTGCTGAGAGTAATAATCTGAAGAAAGTTTTCATTGCTAATCATGGTGGCGATCATACGATTTACCCAGACTGCCGTCCGGAGTTTATCAAGGCGATTGATGAGGCTGCTGAAGCAGGAACGTTCGTTGATGTGCGCGTGGTGGCTCCTTATACGAATATTACCAAAGGGCAGATTGCGGAGATAGGCAAGAAGTTGGGCATTGACTATGCTGAAACCTGGAGCTGCTATAAGGGCGGTGAGAAGCATTGTGGCAAATGCGGAACCTGCGTTGAGCGCAAGGAGGCTTTGGCCGAGGCGGGTATTGAGGATACTACCGAGTATGAAGAATAAGGATAACGACGAATCAGGCGTTCTTCGTTCCCTATATATATAATAAGGTGTAATCAGAATAAATATAATAAAAGAAAAATGAAAACAGCGATTTTATCTGCGGCGTTGATGCTTGCATCAACTGTTGCAATGGCTCAGAAGAGCAACTTCCAGTTGAAGGTGGATTTGAAGAATTTCAATTCCGATTCTGTACTTGTTTACAAGGGCAGAAATGTTAAGATGGATACGGTTTTGGTGAAGAATGGCAAGTTTACCTATTCTGCAAACCTTGATAAGGCAGCCGGATACGTTTTCCTCTCACCTGAAGCTTATCGTGGTGCAGGTCAGTTTATGTTCAACTTGCCTTGTGTTCCTGGCGAGAAGGCTGAAGTTAAGGGCGATGCAAAGACCCGCTTCGATATTTCGGGTTCTAAGTTCTATCAGCAGTATCATGAAGTAGATGTTCTGCTGGAGAATGCTAATAAGGAGTTGAGAGATTACGAAGCTTCCCTGAACCAGAGAATCAAGAATGGTGAGACCCAGCAGACCATCATGGCAGAGTATGAGCAGAAGGCTCCTGCCCTGCAAAAGGCAAAGGACGATAAGATTTTCGATTTCGTAAAACAGCATCCTGATTATGAGGCTTGTGCTACTATCTTCGAGCAGTTTGATGATGTCAGCAAGATGGAGAAACTGCTGGGCTTGCTCTCTGAGAATGTGAAGAACGGCAGAATGAAGGCTTTCTACCAGCCAATGATTGATATGGCTAAGAAGCGTGCTGAGGCTGAGGAGAAGGCAAAGAAGGTGCAGGCTGCCGGTGTTGAGGCTCCTGACTTCACGCTGAAGGATATTAAAGGAAATGATTTCAAGCTTTCTAGCCTTCGCGGCAAGATTGTAGTTCTCGACTTTTGGGGTTCATGGTGCGGATGGTGCATCAAGGGAATGCCTAAGATGAAGGAGTATTACGAGAAGTACAAGGGTAAGTTTGAAATTCTTGGTGTAGATTGTAATGATACAGAGGCTAAGTGGAAGGCTGCTGTTGAGAAGCACCAGTTGCCATGGATTCATGTTTACAATCCGAAGGACAGCAAGGTTCTCAGCGATTACGCTGTTCAGGGTTTCCCTACAAAGATTGTGATTGATGCTAATGGTAAGATTATCAAGACTATTGTTGGTGAGGATCCTGCTTTCTACACTTTGCTTGATGAAGTGTTGAGCAAGTAATGATAACATAAAACAATGTCGCCCTGTAAGTGCAAAATTACATTTGCTCTTACAGGGCGATTTTTTGTTTTGTATTTTTTATTTCTTTTTCTTCTTCAATTCCAGTTTCGGAATCTTGATTTTCTGTCCGGCTTTTACGGTGTTTTTACCATTCAGGGCTTCTACGTAGCATTCCATGCCGGAACCTAAATAGCGAGTGCTGATCTGTTCGAGGGTCTGACCGGCGCCAACCGTAACAGTCTGGGCAACTCCTATGATTCGGTAAGCTCCTGTGCGTACGCGAGCATCCTTATCATACTGGGATGATGCTATTTTCGAAGCAGCCTTTTCTTCGGCTTTATCTTTAGCCTTTTCTTTCGCTTCAGCCTTAGCCTTTGCTTCAGCCTGCTTAGCCTTTTCTGCGTTAGCACTTTCCTCATCCGAATTTTCAGCCAGTTTTACTGCTTCTGCAGTTTTAGCCATACGGATGCTGTCTTCCATCGCTTTCTGGCGGAGTTTCTGTTCCTGAGAGAGTGGGGCGGCAACTGGTTTGGCTGGGACTTTCTTGGCTGGAGCCTGATGATACTGGTTTAGCTGCATGGCTAGATGATCGCGCTGGGCAGTCATCTGACCATAGTTGAAGGCAAACCATCCCATTCCGCCAATCAAAGCTACTACGATGAGACAGACTGCAACGACCAGATAGCGAGGAATAACAATATGATGAGAATTGGAAGATTCTTCTTCCTCCTCTTCATCTTCAGATTCATCTGATGCAGGTACTGCGGGTTCAACAACTGCTTTCAGGGCTTGCTGTTGCTGGGCTAATTCAAGCTTCTCTTGCTCCAGTCTTTCCTGCTCAAGTCTTTCCTGTTCCAGTCTTTCCTGCTCAAGTCTTTCCTGCTCCAGTCTTTCCTGTTCAAGTTTCTCCTGCTCAAGTCTTTCCTGTTCCAGCCTTTCCTGCTCTTGCTTTTCTTTCTGTATTCTTTCCTGCTCCAGTTGAGCTTGTTTTAATCTTTCCAGTTTAGCTTGTTCAATAGCAATTTGCTTTGCCAGTTCGTCTTCGGCTTCTTTTTCCTTTTCCTTTTCAGATCCGTTTACGACAGCCTCCGGATTTGGAGTTGCAGTTTTTTCTTCGTCCAGAAAATCGATTACTTGTGCAGGAGCATCTTCTGTCTGTTCTTCTCCAAACTTCTCATCTATTTCATCGAAATCTACGCCGTCATTTACCACCACCGTTTCAAATTGGGCGAATGGCTTGTTCACGATTTCTTTCAGGATGTTGTCAGGCGTGAAGGTGAGTTTGTCTCTGCCTTCAATGGTGAAGCGCTCGCCCGTGTTCACATTGATGCTTTCACGGTCTTTCGTGGCCTGTACCTTAAAGGTGCCCAGCCATTTTATCTTCACCTGCTTGTCGGCTTCGAGTCCCTGGTTGCACACATCAAACATCTTTCGGATGAAGAGTTCTGCTTCCACCTGGCTCAGACCGCTCTTATCTGCCAGCAGTTTTCCGAGTGTATTTAAACTGAATTTGCTCATTGCTCATCCCCTCCATTCTTTAGTTTTTCCTTGACCGAAGCAACCGGTCGGAAACCCAACACCAACTTAGGCGGCACCAGCTGGCGCTTCTTGGTAGTAGGATTAACCACCACTCGCTCCATGCGCTTCTTCACTTCGAAGGTGCCAAAATTGGGGATAGAGACAGCTTCTCCATCCTCAAACTCGGCAATCATAGCGTCTATCGCCTTGCGTACCAACTTTTGGGTGTCTTCCTGCGAATAGCCGGTTTGCTGAGCCAGTTCAGCGATGTATTCCTTATTGTTCATATTTATTTAATATGTAGTCAAAATTTCTTAAACTCCAGGCTATGGGGGAGAGAATGATTATTTCACCACCTTGCCATAGAGGTCAAATTCCTCGCTTGCAGTAATTTCTACCTGATAGAAACAACCCACGCGCAGACGCTTCTCATCGGCACGGATCAGAACCTCAGGGTCTACTTCCGGAGAGCAGAACTCTGTTCGTCCGATGTAGTAATCGCCTTCCTTGCGGTCGATGATAACGGTCATGGTTTTGCCCACCTTATCAGCCTCAATCTCAGAGCTGATGTCTTGTTGCAGAATCATCAGTTCGTCCAGTCGGCGCTGCTTTACCTCGGCAGGCACGTTGTCTTCGTAGTGGGTGGCGCTGTAGGTTCCTTCTTCCTCAGAGTAGGCAAAGGCGCCCATGCGCTCAAATCTCTGTTCGCGTACGAAGTCGAGGAGCTCGTGGAAATCCTCATCGGTCTCGCCTGGGAAACCAACCATCAGCGTAGTGCGAATGTGAATGCCTGGCACGCGTTCGCGTATGGCCTTCAGCAGATTGATGGTTTCCTGCTTCGTTACGTGGCGATGCATGCTGGTGAGCATGTGGTCGCTGATGTGCTGGAGGGCAATGTCGAGATATTTGCATACGTTTGGCTTCTCGCGCATCACGTCCAGAAGATCCATTGGGAACTGGTTCGGATAAGCATAATGCAGGCGAATCCATTTCACGCCCGGAATATCAGCCATCTCGCTGATGAGTTCGGTAATATGATGCTTGCCGTCAATATCTACGCCGTAGTAGGTGAGTTCCTGAGCGATAATCTGAAACTCCTTCACGCCTTCTGCCACCAGTTCGCGCACCTCCTGCAGAATCTCTTCTTTCGGACGGGAAACGTGCTTGCCGGTGATGATAGGAATGGCGCAGTAGGCACAGTGGCGGTTGCAGCCTTCAGCTATCTTGATGTAGGCATAATGGCGCGGAGTGGTGAGATGACGCTGGCCGTTGCAGGATGCAACTTCCGCCTTGCCGAGTTCCTGCAGAAGCTGCTTGTAGTTGAATTTGCCGTAGAACTTATCCACTTCGGGCATTTCTTCTTCCAGTTCCTTCTGGTAGCGCTGCGAGAGGCAGCCCATTACGTAGAGCTTTCTGAGTCGGCCTTCTTCCTTAGCCTGGATAAACTCCAGGATGGTGTCGATGCTTTCCTGCTTTGCATCCTCGATGAATCCGCACGTATTGATGACGGCTATCTCGCCCTGAGGGCGCTTTGAATCGTGAACGCAATGGTAGCCGTTTGCCTCAAACTGCTTCATCAGCAACTCGCTGTCTACGAGATTCTTTGAGCAGCCCAGGGTAATAATATCTATCTGATTTTTCTTCATTTTCTAATTTTTAAAGAGCGAGTCTACGAATTCTGTCTTGTTGAAGAGCTGCAGATCTTCCATACCTTCGCCCAGTCCGATGTATTTTACAGGCACCTTGAGCTGGTCGCTGATGCCGATGACAACGCCGCCCTTAGCGGTTCCGTCGAGCTTGGTGATGGCGAGCGAGGAGATGTTGGTAACGGCAGAGAACTGCTTAGCCTGCTCGAATGCATTCTGTCCGGTACTTCCGTCGAGCACGAGCATTACCTCGTCTGGTGCTTCAGGCATTACCTTCTTCATCACTTCCTTTATTTTCTTGAGCTCATTCATCAGGTTCACCTTGTTGTGCAGTCGGCCTGCCGTATCGATGAGCACCACGTCGGCGCCGTTTGCCTTGGCGCTCTGCAGGGTGTCGAACGCCACGCTTGCCGGATCGCTTCCCATCTGCTGTTTCACTACAGGCACACCCACGCGCTCGCCCCAGATGCAAATCTGCTCTACGGCAGCGGCACGGAAGGTGTCGGCTGCTCCCAGAACAACCTTCTTGCCAGCCTTCTTAAACTGGTAAGCCAGCTTGCCGATGGTTGTTGTCTTGCCCACGCCGTTTACGCCTACTACGAGGATAACGTAAGGCTTATGGTCGGCAGGAAGTTCCCAGTCTGCCAGGTCATCGCTGTGATTCTCGGAGAGGAGAATGGCGATTTCCTCGCGCAGAATGCGGTTGAGCTCGCTGGTTGAAACATATTTATCGCGGGCCACACGTTCTTCGATGCGGCGGATAATCTTGACCGTGGTTTCTACACCTACGTCTGAAGTGATGAGTACCTCTTCGAGATCGTCGAGCACATCATCATCGACGGTAGACTTTCCGGCAACGGCGCGCGCCAGTTTGCCAAACACACTCTCCTTGGTTTTTTCAAGTCCCTTATCGAGAGTTTCCTTCTTTTTGTTGCTGAATAATCCGAATAATCCCATAATCTTGTTTTTATTTTCTGCAAAGATACTCATTTTTTTTTATTTTATGGCTTTTTCACTTGCTTTTTCGCCCTTTTCAAGAAAAAAAGTAAAGATTTAGAGGGTTTTATGTCATGACAGAAGGGTTTTTACTGATAATGTGGGTTAATTAAGGTTTAATAAATAATGTTGTCTGCTACAAAAAACAAATCGCCCTGCAAAGGGCAGAAGCGGTTCTGCTTCTGGATCCCTGCAGGGCGTTCTGTTTATTTCTTCATCATTTCCTTTACGGCTCTTTCGAGCTGGGTATCATGGCCATTGATGAAATCTTCCGGACTGTTGTAAACCTCGATGTCTGGGTTCAGCTGGGTGTTCTCGCCGAACACGCCACGCATGTCGCGGCAGCCTACCTGAGGAATACCGAATACCAGCGTGTTGTCCATCAGCGTTTCCCACCATACGGCTGTCATGGTTCCTGCTACAGGAGCACCGATCAGCTTGCCGATTCCGAGTTCCTTGTAAACCCATGGGAAACCGTGACCGTTGCTGTAATCGTTCTCGCAGATCATGACGCAAGATGGCTTCACCCATTTGTTGAATGGATCGCGGCCAACTACCTTACCGTGAGGTACAAACTCCTGATACTGCTTGCCGTTGAGTAGGGTGCAGAGATCATCGTGCAACCAGCCGCCACCATTATGGCGCTCGTCTACGATTACAGCGTCTCTGTTTCGGTTCTTGTCGCTCAGCAGTTCGCTGTAAACGGTGCGGAAACTCTCCGAATCCATCGCCTTAACGTGAACATAAGCGATGCGTCCGCCCGAAATGCTGTCAACGAAAGCGCGGTTGCGGTCTACCCATCGCTTGTAGAGCAGGTTGTTGAGTTTGCCCTGAGAGATAGCCTTCACCGTAACCTCCATCTTCTTGCCCTTGGCGTTTCTGATGCCGAGGCGTACATTCTTGCCAACCTTTCCGTCGAGCAATGGGAAGTAGTCCATTCCGGCTTTAATCTCCTCGCCGTCGATGCTCTCGATGATGCTGCCGGCTGTTACGCCCGTATTCTTCACATCGAAAGGACCACGCTTGATAATCTCCTGAATCTTCAGGCCGTCGCCCTGATACTGAGGGTCGAAGAATACTCCCAGGTTGGCGGTGGTAAGCGCGCTGTTCGAAGCGTAGTAGCGGGCTCCTGTATGCGAAGCGTTCAGCTCGCCAAGCATTTCGCTCAACATCTCCTGGAAGTCGAAATTATTGTTGATGTAAGGCAGGAATTTCTCATAGGTCTTGCGGTAACCTTCCCAGTCAACACCATGAATCTTAGGGTCGTAGAACTTGTCTTTCACCTGTCGCCATATATGGTCGAAGAGATACTGGCGCTCCTCGGCTGGCTTATAGTTGAAGTTAGCCTCAAAGCTGATGTCCTTGGTGCTGAATCCGCTCAGATCCACCTTCTTGATGCTGCTTCCGTTGCAGATGAAGAGGTTCTTCACATCCTTGTCGGTCTGCAGGTTGCCCTGGCCTACGCCCTTCATCACGAGCTTGGTAGAGCCGTCCTTCAGGTCGTGCTGCCAGAGGTCGTAATCATCCTCGAAGGCTGCCTGGTAGTAGAGCTTGTCGCCGTCTTTAGAGAGCACAGCATCGCCCATGTGCGAAGAGTTTGCGGTGAGGCGTACGATTCTGTCGCGGCAGTTTTCGATGTCCAGCTCCAGTGGCTTTACCTTTTCCACCTCTATCTTTCCGGTCTTCTTCTGCTTTTCGTCAGCTTTCTTTTTTGCCTCTTCCTTCTTCTCGTCTTCCTTCTTCTCCTTTTTGTCCTTGTTGGCGTCAGCCAGTTCTATCTCTTCCTTGCTCATGTTGAAGCGGTTGTAGGCGTCCAGGTCGAAGAACATGATGTAGGCATCGTCTTCAGCTCCCCAGCTTCCATGACTGCGGTAGCCGGCTCTGTCGCTCTGGAAGAGCATTGCCTTGCCGTCGAGCACCCATTTGCCGTTGCTGTCGCTGTAGCCGGAATTGGTCAGGTTGTGAACCTCTTTGCCGTCAGCCTTTACCAGCGCAATATCCTGGTTGTTCCAGCCGCCGTTGCCGATATAGGTTGAAAGGAGCCATTTGCTGTCTGGTGACCATTCGAAAGCGATGTCTCCATCGCTGTAAGAGTAGACGTATTTGCCATCGAGCACGGTGCGGATTTCCTTCGATTTCAGATTGATGATGCGAAGTGCAGCGCGGTCTTCGAAGAAAGCCACTTCCTTGCCGTCAGGAGAGTATTGCGGATACTGTGATGTAATGCCTGTTTTCACCAGCTGCTCTTCCTCGATATCGGTAGCGTAGGTGAAGTTCTTCTCTTTCTCGTTCTTGATCTTAGACTGGTAAATCTGCCATACGCCGTTGCGCTCGGCTGCATAGACCAGGGCTCTGCCGTCTGGCGAGAAACTCAGGTCGCGCTCCTGCTGCGGTGTGTCGGTAATGCGCTTGGTAGTGGTGTATTCTACAGAAGTTACGTATACGTCGCCATGCATCATGAAAGCCACTTCCTTGGCGTCTGGCGAAACGGAAATCTCTGTAGCTCCCCAGCTTTTAATCTGACGTACGAGGCTTGGAGCATCATTATCTGTTGTAATGGAGATGTTCACCTTCTGAGGCTCTCCACCTTCTTTCACGGTGTAGATTTCGCCATCATATCCGTAGCAGAGCAGGTCGGCGCTGGATGCGGTGAGGAATCTTACCGGATTGCCTTTGTGGTGGGTAATCTGCTTGTCGCTTGAACTGTTGAGGCTGCGGCGGTAGATATTGAATGTGCCGTCCTGCTCGCTCAGATAGAAGAATGATTTCTCGTCTGATGTCCATACTGGCGAGCGGTCTTCGCCGGCAAAGGTAGTCTGCTTGGTAAACTTTCCGTTACTCTTCAGCCAGATGTCGCGTGCGATAGGTGATTTTTGGTGTTTGCGCCAAGGGTCTTCATATCCCTTTTTGTCGTGGTAGAGAATGTCGCCGTTCTTGGCGATGCTGATATTCTCCATGGTGAGGGTAGAGAAGAGTTCTGGTCTTCCGCCCTTGGTGCTTACCTTATATACTTGTGGGAATGTGTTGTCGCCGAAGATGATGCTCTGGGCTGTAGGCTGCAGACTGGCAGAGTAGAGCACATGGTCGTTGTCTGCAAAGGCGATAGGTGTTTCGCTGCCGCTGTTGGTGGTGAGTCGGGTAGGAGCACCGCCTTTTGCATCGATTACAAAGATGTCAAGACTTCCTTCGCGGTTAGACTGGAAGGCAATTTTCTTGCTGTCAGGGCTCCATACAGGATGCGAATCGAAGGCTGCATGGGTTGTGAGCTGTCGTGCTTCACCGCCGTTGACAGAAACACTGTAGAGGTCGCCTTTATAAGCGAAGGCGATGGTTGTGCCATCGGGCGAGATGGCTGGGTAGCGCATCCAGAGCGGATGATCTTCTGCGCTGGCAGAGAGTGCTGCTGAGAGCAGGGCTACTGAAAAGATTAACTTTTTCATTTGCGTATGTTTTATGTTTGAATATGCGTTATAAAAATCTCTTCTCTTTCGGGGCCAGAATGCTGTTTCTTGCTCCTAACGGATGCAAAGGTAGTTATTTTTTGCGATATTTAAGCATAAAAAAAGAAAAAAGTGAGAAAAAGTTTGGTGTATTCAAAAAATATATGTACCTTTGCAGCCGCAAATAAGAAAAGTGGCTGATTGTGTTATTGGTTAGCTGGTTTGCGATTTAAAAGTGTTGGTTCCGTAGCTCAGTTGGATTAGAGCAACAGCCTTCTAAGCTGTGGGTCTTGGGTTCGAACCCCAACGGAATCACAAAATAAGCAAAATAAAACTTATTTGTACAAAATTAGCATGGGAGAACAATGGTAGTAAGTTACTTATTTATAGGTACTTACCTCTGTTGTTCTATTTTGTTTTTAAATATATTTTATCGTTTATTTCTCTTTTATGTACTCTTTTTGTAAATAGCTGTTAATCAATATGTTATGAATTTGACGTATTGAGAAATCATCCATGTGTGTTACAAATGTGTTATCAAAAAGCGCTAATGTGTTACCAGAATAGAGTAGTTGAAATCCTTAATGACCTTAATGACCATGACCTTAATGACCGGAAAACGGCCCTAAACATTTATTTATTTTTCTGATGAAACTCCTTCCTTGTCTTAGCCATTGCTTCCGTAGCTATGTCATGGGTTTCTATCAGCAATGGGCTCTTGTGGTATTGCACGATTTTGACTCCGACTGAGTTGTGCCTTTTCTTTACCTCGATGCATTGAATGATCAAGTCCGGATTGGCTGATTTAGCCGTTGGAGTCTTGTCAAAGTTCTGAATATAGGCAGCGTTGGTCAGGAAGAAAATGTCGGAACCTTCCGGTATTTCCTGCATTACTTTCACCATGAGGGTTAGCATCATGCGGAATTCCGTGGTGTGTAGGTCGCTGATTACATTACGGCTGATGATATTGCCGTTATGCTCAATCACAACGGCAGCACCACCAGCTCGCTCTTTATGGCCATAATCACATGAGCCACCTATCCAAACGTAATATGTAGAAGTATCTTGTGTCATAATTATTTTATCTTCAATGTCCGCAGATATTCCTTCTGCTCGGGCGTGATTCTGTAGCTCTCGATGGCCTTCTGGATGGTCTTGTTGTGCGTCCAGGGAGCAAGGCGATTTTGCTCGATGTAGGGAATCGCCTGGTCCCATTGCTTGGCAAGGGCGGTGGCGAAGAACCAGGCTATCATCATTTTTACGTAATACTCTTCGCTCCTTATTGATGCAGGAATTTCAAGATATTCTGCCTTGAAGTCTTTATCTAGGTAATGAGACATAAGCACCTCTATTCCAAAACGACAAGTATAAACGTGTGACGATTTACTCCAAGTCTTGATCTTCGCCAATAGCTCCTTCTTGTGTTTGGCAAACACCTTCGGAGACATGATGTCGCACACTGCCCAGTTGTCCACGAAAGGCAAGAAACTGTCTGTAAGACGAATGCATTCTTCGTAGTCCTTCACCTCGGAAATGAGGAGACCGTGAAGCATGTTCTCGTCGTAGTATTCGTGAGGAAGCTGATGAAGAAATTCCTCACTTACTGCCTCCTTTGTAAACTCTTTTGCGAACTTGCGAAGCACAGGCACACGAATGCCTATGAAACTTTCCATAGGCACTCCCGGTGTCAGTTTGGCCTGGAAAGCAGCATACTGCTTATCCTGCATGGCGAACAGTCTTTCTTGAAGTGAAGTCATAAATCTTATTGTTATTTTATCTTGTTATATTCCTCATCGCTCACAGCCTCCTGCCATTCGTTGGATGTGTTCTCGCCAGGTATTTCAAAGGCGAGGTGGGCAAACCAGCTGTCTTTTGCTGCACCGTGCCAATGCTTCACGTTGGCAGGAATATGGATGACTGTGCCGGGGAGGATTTCCTGCGCAGGCTTTCCTTCCTCCTGATACCAGCCACGTCCGGCTACGCCTACCAGCATTTGTCCGCCACCCTTTGTGGCGTGGTGCGTATGCCAGTTGTTACGGCAGCCAGGCTCAAAGGTAACATTGAAGAAAGGTATCTGACTGTCAGATATTTGTGCCAGATAACTGTTGCCTTTGAAGTATTTGGCGTAAGCGGTGTTGGGTTCGCCAACAGGGAATATCATCTCGCGCTGGAATGCAGCCTTGGCGTCTTCTCCTTTCACATCTTCGTTCCATACCTCCTTTGCCAGATTGAAGGCAGCCCATGCCTTTGGCCAGCCGGCGTAGAAGGCGATGTGAGTAATAATCTCTGCCGCTTCCGTACGGGTAATTCCGTTATTCTTTGCCGACTGCAAGTGATATTTCAGCGAGTTGTCGGTGATTCCTTGGCTGATGAGCGAAGTGATTGTTACCAAACTGCGGTCGCGCAATGAAAGCAGGTCATTGCGGCTCCATACTTCTCCGAAGAGGATGTCGTCGTTGAGGTGGGCGAACTCCGGGGCAAACTCACCCAGCTGGGTGCGCCCTGCTGTCTGTACTATTTTCTTCATTGTATCATATTTTTAAATTTTTCTCTATATTTTCAAATTCTTCTCCAGAAAACATCTTCGATGTAAAAAATAACAGTTATTCTATATATGCTTCATTATATTTAAGCAGTTTTGCGGTACTCGCTTGGAGTCTTTCCCGTCTGTGCCTTGAAAAAGCGGACGAAGTGCTGAGAATATTCAAAGCCGAGGCGCTGGCTGACTTGTGTAATGGTTAAGGTTTCATCTACAAGTAGTTGGCGGGCTGCAGAAAGCAGTCGGTCGTTGATCATACTCTTTGCGGTTCTGCCAGTCTCTGTCTTGACTAATTCACCGAAATATTTGGTAGAATAGCAGCATTTGTCGGCAAAGTAGGCTACGGTAGGCAGCCCTTCATGCTCCGCTTTCCGGGCAATGTATTCATCGAGCAGAGAGATGAACTTCTTTACTACCGAATGATTTATCTCCTCGCGTGTGATAAACTGCCGGTCGTAGAAGCGCAGGCAGTAGTTCAGCAGCAACTCGATGTTTGAAACGATGAGTTCACGCGAATGTCTATCTATAGGATGCTGAAGTTCCTGCTTAATCATTGAGAGTACATCACGGAAGATGTTTACCTCGGCAGCGGATAGATGTAGTGCTTCGTTGCTTGTATAGTCGAAGAACTCATATCGGGAGATGTTCTTGCCAAGCTGGGTGCGGTTGAGCAACTCGGGATGGAAAGCCAATACCGTATATTTGGCAAGCGGTACTCCTGGATTAGGTTCTACTTTAACCGACTGTCCTGGAGCAAACGAGGTGACGGTCATCTCGTCAAAATCATATTCTGTTCTGCCGTATGACAATTTGCAGCCCTTGTTTTCCTTCAGGAAGAGGGCATAAAGTCCGTAATGGTGCACAGCCTCCTGTATAGGAGAGGCGTTCTCTACACGTGCAATGCTTACCAGAGGATGAAGCGTTTTCACCCCTATGAAGTCATTGAACTCCTGTATTGTATTAAAGAATATTTCCTTCATAATCCTATTCATTTTAAATTTTTGCAAAGATACGCACATTCTCCAAAAGAGCTTATACCTGGTTTCCGGAATATGTTACCATTATCGGAGATTTATTCCATTCTTCCATATTTCATCTCCACGCCTTCTTTATCATACTGCTTGCGCTTGCCGGTTGGTGGCTCAGTAAGCGTGATGCGAACTACGGCCGTGCGTGATAGGGAACGGGCGATGCTCTGGTCGAAAGCATCCATGTGTTGAGGAAGGAAGCACCATGAAAATACCAATTCACATCATCATCTGATGCGAGTGAAAGAGGTAAGCCATAAGGCTTGCCGTCTTCGTCAATAAAACTGACCGTTATATACGGAGCCTTGTGCATTACTTCCAAAGCCCACTCACTATCCATTGCTCTTGATTCTTTTCTCATTTTTATCCAATTAATTTAATAATCTGTTTATCCGAAGCATCAGGCAGGATTTCTTTCAGATGCTCGAGAATCCTCTGATAAGACTCTTCGGGAGTGCGGTTGCATTGGCAAGCCTCCCTGCCATAGAGGTCTTCGGGTGTATTGAGCAGCGACCACCCCCAACCATATTCATGATTGTGCTTGTCACGAGGGTAGATGAAATCCTCGGTCACGATGTAAGTCGCCATTTCCAGTCGGGTGAGATAACCGTCAAACTTGCTTCTCATTCCCTTGCCGGTGAAACCGCAGGCTGCCCGAAGTTCTCTTGTGATGAGACTGCCGGTAGATTGAAGCGTGCAGAGAATGGCTCCTTCTATCGATTCTTCATCCGGACGGGGGCATTTGCTTCTTCTGTAATTGCAGAAGTCCGGCCACCATTCCTGGCTGATGAATCCCGCCTTCTTGTTAAAGAACTTTCCGTACATACACGGCATTTCCTGCACAATCTCGCCCTTCCATTTCCATAGCGGCCAGTCCCAACCGCCTTCAGGAAGTCTTACGTAACCGCAGTCTTCTGCCACGATGTCTTCGGCAGAGAAGCCTTCAATGCCACTATCAAGGAGAGGGAGGAAGCCGATCTGCTGAATCAGCTCCATCATGCCTGTTGCTGAGTATATTTCTGGAAAATTCATGTTCATTTATTTTTTATCCGTTGAACTTAAATAATCTTGACGTTACATCTGTCTTCTTATGTATCGTGCCAGTCCGTAAACATATCTTCGGCAACCTGGACGATAGTGGAGCAGGCGGTCGAACCATGCAAGATGTTTGTTGAATAGGCGAACTGTAACACCTACATAGACCATGGCGAAGAGCGTTCCGATGCCCACGATCTCCCATTTCCATGAACCGAGAAGCAGGAAACAGAACAAGACGGCCAAGACCACGAGCGTGATGTCCACCTGAATCTTGGCTTTAGGGAAAGGCCAGCCGGTAACCTTGTGAATGGCGATGGAAATGCCCTCGCCAGGCATGGTTACTGAGCCGCACTTCACCTCCATGGCAATTCCGAAACCGAGGATGGTGCAACCGGCAATCTGCACAAGGGCATTGACCAGGATATTTTCTGAAACCATCCACTGTGTAAGCACCATATTGAGGTCTATGAACATTCCGAAGATAAAGCCGATAGCGAACTGGAAGAGTTGCACCCACTCGAAGTTTCTTCTCAGAATCAGAATCTGCAGCACCACGAAGATCGCATTCATCATGATGGTGTAGCCGCCGATAGTCCATCCTGGGATGTAATCAAGCATCTTACCTGCCGAAGCCATCACGTAAGGGATGGTGGAAATAACGCTTGAACCTAACTGACTTCGCACACATGCAGCAACTCCGAAAGTCATTACATAGAGCGATACGAGCAGCAGAATATGCTGCCATACAAAAGATATAACTTCTTCTTTCTTAATCATTTATATTATTTTCTTAATCAATTCGTTCAGTTTATCCTCTCTGATAATTTTCGGCTGAGCCTTGCCAGCGAGAATGAGAATCTTCTTGCCGTTACGATAGATATGAAGCTGTCGTGAGCGAACCGCGGCAGTCAACTCCTCATCGTTCTGCATGGCTTGCCAGATAGGATAATATACTCCCTCAGGTTCAAACAACTTCTTTTGAAGATGCGAGCAGAGGTTTGTTGTATCAATAGTCATTTATTTCTTCTTTATCGTTCCATTAAATATTTTCCATTGCTTCTCAAAAGACAAATCTTTTTCTGTCGAATCAAAGTAACTGATGTTGAGATTTTTCTCCCAAGGATTCCAGTTGCCGCAAATTCTGCCATCATGGGCGATAACAGAAAAGAAAATGCCATTATTAGTGTATGCAGACGGCATTTGATGTGGATGGATTACTAATTCCCGGCTTTTATAACCAATCAGATATTCATCAAAGGGAGCTATCAGATGAGTCTTTCCTCTTCTGAATCCACGTGTTCTACATGATTCATGCAGGTAGAACTGATAGTCTTTCCATTTTTCAACCCTCAGTTCTGAACCAAGCAACTCAATGCCTCGTTGGCAATCAGAAGTGCTCAGTCCTGACCACCAGACATAATCTTCGAATGTGGCTGGCGAATGGCTCTGAAAATATTTTCTTGCCAGAAGCATCAGCATTTCATCACGTTCCAGCCTGGCTGTTCTTGGAACCTTCTTTTCCGTGAGACTGTATGTCGCCTTTGTAGGAAGAAGATTGCCGCTGCAGAAAGTACCGTTCAATTCGTTAAAGCGAATGTGGTAGGATAGGCGATGTTTGTCCATGATGATGCCCTTTTCGAGCAAAGCCTCGTTCAGGTCTTTGCTTGTTACAGACTGCATCTCATCGGTTTTTTGAACAAATATCTCGTGAATCAGATTGAGTTCAGAATCATCGATGCTGATTTTATTACTCTTCATCCATCCTTTTACAACAGAAGTTGCCTTAGGTGAAATCAGGTCCAGCATCCACCAATAGTCTTCATTTGAAACCAGTTGCCAAGTGCCACGCAGCAGGTGAAGACGGACTATCTCACCCTCATCGTATGCATTCTTGAATGCGAAGGAAGAAGGTTTGCGAGTACGCATCATCACAGCCCATCTTACCATCCGGTAATCCTGGGCTTGCATGGCTCCAAAATGAGACACCACCTTTTGGGGAGTATCAAATTGAGGGCAGATGAGCTGCTGCGAAAGCAGGCGTATTGCTATTGGATTCATTGTTTCTGAGTCGTTAAAATTACGTTGATTATTTCAAAGCCTTGCCGTCGGAGAAAGCGTTGCCGACTTTCTCGCCCAACTGAATATAGCCATGATGAATAGGGTCGAAGACAATCAGTTCCATCTTCTCCATGTCAGGATTTCCGTCTTCTGCCAGATACTTTTCATCCACAAGAATATTGACGATTTCGGCAACGAGATAATAGCCGGTTTCGCTTTCGGCATATTTCTCCTTGATGCGGCACTCCAGGGTCATTGGGAAATCGGTGAATACAGGAGCGTTGACCATAGTTGCCTTCTCGATGTTCCATCCCGTCTTCTCCATCTTCTTCGGGTCGTTCTTGGCAGAAACAATGCCCACGAAATCAGAAGCCACCATGGCTTTCTTGGTAGCGAAGGCAACGGTAAACTCGCCGCCAAGCTTCAGGTTGTCCGTGGTGACGTGGTTTCCCATCGAGATCATAATCTCCTTCATGTCCCACTGTCCTGCCCAGGCAGCGTTCATTGCGTTGGCAACTCCATCTTTATTATATGTGCCGATAATCAACACAGGCTGTGGTGCAAACCACGGCTTTGGTGCAAAACTTTTCATATACTTCGTACTTTATATTGTTATTATTTTTATGTGTAAATACGTCATCAGCGCAATCTGTATCACTTTAAAATCCCAACTCCACATCCTTGCCGAATGGTGCGAGCGAAAGCGCGGCCATCTTGAAATGCTGTTTTCCCCAAGGAATGCCGATGATGGTTATACATAAGAGAAAGCCGAAGAACAGATGCATGAGGCAAGCCCACAATCCTCCGAAAATCAGCCAGAGTAAATTCAGCGGAATGCGAATGCAACCAGTTGGACTATTCGTTTCTCTTACTGTAGAACCAAAAGGCCATAGGCAGAGTAGACCAATCTTGAATGTCTGTATCGCAAAGGGAATGCCGATGATGGTACATGCAAGAGCCAGACTTCCGGTGAAATAACCGATGGCAGCTTCGAGACCTCCGAAGAGCCACCAAAGTAAGTTTCCTATTATGCGCATAAGATTATTCTTTTATATTCTTGATAATTTCTTGCCATTCCTGATGCTCTTCCAGATGATTGGTCTTTACCAGTACGCTCTGAAAGCCAAAACGCTTGCCTGCCTCGGCATTCTCTGTGCAGTCATCGAAATAGAGCGTAGTGGCAGGATTCAATCCAGTCTGCTGCGTCATCTCTTCATAGATTTCGACGGATGGCTTCTCTTTCCGCATGGCGTATGAGAGGAAGACTTCATCAAACAGCTCGTCTGTGGAATATCCCAGCTGATTCATCAGACTGATTGATTTCTGCCAAAGCGTATCATTGATGTTGCTGAGCAGATAGACCTTGTACCGCTTCCGAAGCTTGACCAATGCTTTCAGTCTTTCCACGGGCAGATTGCCACACAGCTCTTCGAGAACTTTCTCAATATCCCCGGTTGTGGTTCCTTTGCGGCAAAGGCTCAGCATCTCTTTCAATGTTTCTGCTTCTGCTACCAGACCATTGATATATTGGTGCATCAGTCTCTTGATTTTGCGGACATGGATTAGCCGCTTGAACGCCGTAACGCCCAGGCTCTCCATGGCTTTTACAACAGAGGCATCATCAATATTCACGATGATACCTCCATAATCAAAAACGAGTGTTTCTATCTGTTTCATGCTCATTTTCCTATTTTCTCTGATGACATACTTCTATTCTATATCCAAAGGTAATTGTGGGTCTTCGCCGTCAAACTTGTCGAAATCAGAGCGAAACAGACGGTCCTGTATCACTCTATATTTCTCAAACTCGCTTTCGGCATATTCCTTTGCATACTCGGCAGTAATGTGTCCTGCGTCTTGCAGAATTTCTCTGTCGGTTGCATCGAGGAATTTGTCGATGCGTTTAGCCCAATCCTCCATAGTCATAGGAATATGGCGCTCTGCCATATCCTTTGCCATATCAAGATAGGCATTCACCAATCGTCCAAGAGCTTGCAACTCATTTTCCTTCAGATAGTTCTTGGCTATACTTACGTCGGACTTTATGATTTTCCCATTAGGAGCCTTTGCCCATGTAGTGAGCCCCATGTGCTCTTTTTCTGCATCAGCACGATCCACTATCAGTTCTGCGGCAGTATGTCCATGAACAGCATAATGCATCTTGTTCTGTACCTTCTTGAAGAACTCGCGTGTTGTTGGAGCATCACGGTTGTAGTCGATGGCTGTGGCGTAGATGTCGGTCAGTTTCTGATAGAAATTGCGTTCCGATAGACGAATCTCTCGAATTTCCTCCAAGAGTTGCTCGAAATAGTCTACACCGATGAATGAGCCATTCTCCATACGCTTCTTGTCAATTACATAACCACGGATAGCATACTGTCGGAGAACATAAGTGCACCATTGGCGGAACTGGGTGGCACGGCGAGAGTTAGCTCTGTAACCCACGCTGATTATTGCATCCAAATTGTAATACTGAGTGTTGTATGATTTACCATCAGCGGCAGTTCGTCGGAAATTCCGACAAACTGAATTTTTATCCAATTCCCCTTCTTTAAAAATGTTAGACAGATGCTCTGCTATTGTAGATCGGCCTTTATCAAAAAGACTAGCAATAGCATCTTGTGTACACCAAATTGTTTCTTCAGCGTACATTACCTCAACACCATTTTCCTTACCCTCAGCCATGAAGATAAGAAATTCAGCGGTACTATTTCTTATTTCAAATTTCTTTGCCATTTTTCTGCGTATTTTCTCGTCGCTAATATTTTTGCAACACCTTATTATATAGTTATCTGTCTATTTCTGTGAAACGATTGAAAGTTCTGCCGTCCCTCGTAACTTTCCCGAAGAACATATCTTCCGGTCTAACCCAATAGGCTTGGTCTCCATAGAGAGCCTGATAAACCACCATGCGCTCCTGAGTCTCGGAGTCGAAGGCAGAATGGATGAATTTGTATTTGCCGCCCTTAAAGTGCTGGAAATATCTTTCTTCCTTTGTAGAAAACTCCATCAGCATTTTCTGGGCAAGGGGAGCGTACCAGGTCTTCACCTCCTGCTCTGTAGGTGTGTGACCGCCAGGGAAATGGAAGGCTTGATTGTAATGCTGCAGGAAGAGAGGGGAGAAGTGAGCCAGGGTGTCCTGCTCACCAAAAAGTCCCCACACACGATTCTTATAATAGGGGTTGCAATGGTCAAACTGCACGGCTTCCAGATCTGCAAACTCCTCTATCAGCGCCTCGTCAATCACCAGCTGCTGATTTCCGTCCCTTCTCGGCGCCTTGTATTCATGCTCGCCGATGCGCTCCTTCAGAAACTCCGTCATCATGAAATACGGATTGCCGAGCAGGGCAGGAATGCCCACCACCGGAGCCAGCATCTGGGCGAGGAAAGAGCCGCAGCTGTTGCCCAGAAGCAAGTCGGGCTGTTCGCGGTCGATGATGGAGCGAATCTCTTTCAGTGCCTCCTTGGGGTGCAAAGGGAGGTCGGGAGTCAGCACCACCGCCGTCCCCTCAAACGCCTCTTTCAAGGCTCTCGCCATCGGACAGCTGCCCGTGGCGAAGAATCCGTGTAGGAAAAGTATTTTCTTCATTCTTATAAATTATTGTCTGTACCTTTATGTAGCAAATTGGATGGATGCAGGATTAGTTTTTGTTTCATTCCTTTTTCCTTACTTCCCAATGACCGCTATAGCCGCTACCTACATACACAATATGAGGCATTTTGGCGATACGACGCTTGATAGTTATAATGCTTTTCCCTGATAGTTGAGCCAGTTCACCTGTTGTTATCTTAGGATAAACAGCTACTTGATATTCTATCCATTTATCTAAGTCATCGCTTTGAGTGCCACCTTGAGTATCACCTTGAGTATCACCTTGAGTATCACCTTGAGTATCACCTTGAGGGACACCTTCGTTTTCCACAAAGTTTACCTCAATATCAGGATGAGATTCCTGCCAGGCTAAGATCATATTCGGGAATGTGACAGTAAACTGAGCACGGTCGGAGAAGAAGGTTGGGAGCATCTTTTCTTCAAAGTAAGGAAGAGCCTTAATCGGTTTGATGATTTTGCCCATTCCCGAACCTTTTCGTTCCATATAACCCAACTGAGCAAAGATGTCTGCAATAACCGGATTGCGTCTTACAGAAGGAATGTCTTCTAAGTTCATTGTTTGAATAAGTCTTCCTTCTGGCATGGAACCTGGAGAATATATCACCATACGGTCATCGTACATATCTACATGAACCTCGCTACCCTGGATAAGATAGTCGCGATGAGCCAATGCATTCACTACAACTTCCATTACACAACGTTCCATATATTCAGGAATCTCGATGCGCTGCATCGGTTCTTTATACCAAAGGGTACGATTGTTACGACGGATGAAGGACATTGTATCTTCAAGAAGAGTTACAAGTCCGCCTGTAATCTCTGCGCTGTCGAGAGCATCGATGCTTCCTCCTGCTTTTGTCTTGCCGTTCCATCTTGTGCAGAACACACGGCTTTGGCGCAATGGACATTCGTCTGCCATCAACAGACCGGCATAGGTAAGTATTCCCTTATTGTCAACCAGGCCAAACGAACGGTAGAGCTTATTGTCGAAACTCAGACCATTCCAGGCATAGTAGCGGCTGCGAAGCTTTGAAAATGCATAATCTTCAAACATTTCATCGCTTGGGCGTGCATCGAATGAAGAGTTGCGACCTCTTAATACCAGACGCTTATGTTCGGTACTATCAGCCACAACCGATTCGTTGCCAATGCGAACAAAGGTTTCAAGAACGCTGTCGCCTATATAATAATAAGGTGTATCTTCTCCGCCATGCACATGAAGAATGAGCAGTTCCTTGTCTTCTACACGCTCTATCTTCAAGTCGATTTGCGGCATAGGATCAATGCGCTCCTTAATTTTCTGGCTGATAAATTCGGCATCAGTCTTGGCATCGGTCAACCCTATGATAGTATCGTCATCGGCAATACCAAACAATAGGCAACCGCCACTGCCATTGGCAAAGGCGCTGACGCTCTTCAGCCAACTTTTCACTTTACGGCGTTCCACTTCCTGCTTCTTATCGTATTCAGTAGTCTCACCTATATATTTTGCCATGTCCATATTTACTTAATTTTTGATTATTCATTATGCGCCTGTAATCTAGGAGGATAAGCTATGTTCAACTCCATATCAGCGCAATATATCTGCAAAAATACAAAAAATATTCAGAAAAGTGATTATATGGATGGATTTTGTTTGCAGGGCGAACTTGATTTAACCTTATTTTATAAGATAGAGGGATATTTTGATAATCTGAAATCCATAATGACCGGAAATGGCCGGATTCATGAATATATGTACATATATACACCAAGGGGAGTTTGCTCGTGATGAGTAAACTCCCTCTAATTATCTTAAAAAATCTTATTTATTCTATAGAAAGTTTTGATATTCAGAATATAATCATTATATTTGCACGTAATATTAGTGGTGTTATTATGTGCAATATTAAATATTATATAGCTGAAACTGCTGCATATTTCGGCAACATGTTGGGCGAAAAAGTAGCTTTGGAACCAGCAGATAAAGATTTGCTGGAAGGAATCCCTATGAATGTTTCTTCCAGGTTCTCTTTTTATAAAGGATGTATTTGGGGGCAGCACATTTTGATGGCTTACCTAAAGGATGGTGACTCTGTGCCACCTGCCCAGTTGAAGAAACTATTGGATATTATAGGTCGACAGACACAGCTCGTCGTCGTTTTAATCACTCCATGCATTTCATCTTATAATAAGGTTAGATTGGTGGCACAAAAAGTTAACTTTGTTATCCCCAACAGGCAAATGTTCCTGCCATCTCTTTTGCTTGACATCAAGCCAGACAGGAAGGTTGGCTTGGATTTGAAAGAAACCATTCCTCCCTTTGCCCAATGTTTGTTGCTTTATCATTTGCAGATTGAATCCATTGTTGGGACAACTGGTTATGGACTGAGCGATAAGTTTGGCGTTTCTTATGCGACCGCAAACAAATCATTGCGCTGGCTTGTCTCCAAAGATCTGATTAAGTTGGAAGGAACAAAGACCAAGACGGTGCAAATTGATATAAGCAATAGGGAACTTTGGAATAAAGCATTGCCAATGTTGGTTTCTCCGATTGAGCAGCTTTATTATACGGATGCAGTACTTGAAGGACAACAGATAAGTGGGGTGAATGCGCTGGCTTTCTACACGATGCTTAATGAAGAATCATGGCAGTGTTGGACTGTTACAAAGAAAGAGCTGAAAACTCTGGCCATCGTAACCGACAAGCAGTTCGGAGAAAATGAAATTCAAGTATGGAAGTATAACCCAAAAATGTTAAGTACTGAAGGAGTGGTTGATAAGCTTTCGCTTTATCTGTCATTGAAAGACAATGAAGATGAGCGAATACAAATAGAGTTAGAACGATTAATAAATGAAATGTCATGGTAAGAGGAATAGATACTTTCAAGGAGTTCTTCAAAGGTTTTGAGGACAATTATGTTATAATAGGTGGCACGGCATGCGAAATTCATGAGGATTTGTATGCTCAGGTACCTCGTGCTACTAAGGATATTGACATTATCTTAGTGGTTGAAGCTTTGTCGGCTGAGTTTGTTGCTAAATTCTGGGAGTTTGTAAAAAAAGGCAATTATGAGCAGCGAAACAAGGGTGTTAATGAGAATGTTGAGCCCAAACATGAATATTTCCGCTTCATGAAGCCTGCTAATTCTGCTTTCCCATATCAGGTTGAACTCTTCTCACGTAGTCTTGGCTTGATGAATTTCCCAGAGGAGGCTCGTATCACACCGATTCCAGTGGATGAAGACCTTTCAAGTTTATCGGCAATACTCATGGATGAAGACTATTATCGTTTCACGATAGAACATAGCTTGCAGGAAGATGGCGTGCATATCGCCAATATCGAGAGTCTTATCTGTTTGAAAAGCAAGGCTTTCTTGGATTTAAGTCAAAGAAAAGCTAAAGGTGAAAGTGTTGATAGCAAGCATATTGCAAAGCATAAGAAAGATGTCTTTCGTCTTGCAGCAATGCTTACTCCAGCAAGTAGATATGAACTGCCCGACATATTAAAAACAGATGTTAGTGACTTTTGTGATGCTATCATGCAGGATTTGCCAAATGCCGATTTCATCAAGTCTGCAGGTCTTGGCAATGTTACAAGCCTGCAGATTATAGAACAACTTAAGAAATCAATGTTGTAGTTATGGTTAAGATACAATATGCTTCAGATTTGCATCTGGAATTCATGGAGAATACCCTGTATTTGGAGACTCATCCTCTTCAGCCTGTTGCTGACATCCTGGTGTTGGCTGGAGATACTGGCTATTTAGGTGATGAAGGCTTTGTCAAGCATCCATTCTGGGATTGGGCTTCAGAGAATTTCAAGGAAGTAATAGTAATACCAGGTAATCATGAGTTTTATTTGGGTTATGACTTGGGGCAACTCTATGATGGATGGTGTATGCAAATTCGGCACAATATCAGATGCTATTATAATGCTGTAATACATCTTTCGGATGATACAGACCTCATCGTTTCTACACTATGGGGATATATAGAGCCGCAGGATGCTTTTTCAACCGAGCGCAGAGTAAATGATTTCTACCGTATTAAGGATTGTGGCGTTGTGATAAACAGTGAACGGTTTAATCAAGAGCATGCTAAGTGCCGCGCTTTCATAGAAAAGGCTGTTAGTGAAAGCCAGGCAGAGCATATTGTTGTGGCAACGCATCATGTTCCATCATTTCAACTGGTGTCTCCGGATTTTAAGGGAAGTCCGATAAACGGTGCTTTCACAGCAGAGCTGGGGAACTTCATTGCTTATAGCCGAATAGACTATTGGATTTATGGTCATTCTCATCGTAACATAGACAGGATAATAGGAAATACTCAATGTGTTTCGAATCAGCTTGGGTATGTGAATCATGGAGAATCTGAGTCTTTTGATTCAAAGAAATGTATTAATTTAATGCTTTAGTTGAGGCTCTACATTATATAGAGAAGCAATAGCGTCCGTACTGCGGACGCTATTGGCTTAAGCTCATAAAAAGACACTGCCCCTTCATGACACCCTTGGAAATTCGTAATTTGGCACTTAAGTTATACGTGTCGAATGGCATTCTGTTAGTTACCAGTGTATTCGCATTTTGCCCCCCAAAAAATCCTTAATGACCGAAAATGACCGTGACCTTAATGACCGGACCCTTTGGGGGGATTGAAAATGAAAATGACCCTTAATGACTTTGACCCTTCATGACCGGAATTCTCGGTAGAACGAAAACGGCCGCTCTCCTCATGATTTTTACTCAGAGGTGAGCGGTCTATTTTTATGGTTGAGTCTCCTTATTATAATAAGGTAGACTCCATGTTCTTTATCCCATGCAGCTCGTTACTCCGAGCGTAGTAGCGATAGCGGTCAGAATGCTGATGGCTATCTGCAGAATTGTTTTCCAAGTTTTCATTTTTTTTTGAATGTTGAATGTTGAATGTTGAATTTTTTGTGGGCGGACAGTCTGGGCTAGGGGCTAGCACCCTAGCCAGTCTATCCTTGGGCTATTCAAGGCCGTCGCCAGTATCGTCCTTGCCGGTAGTACCGCCGCCAGATTCAGAGCCTTGGCCGTCGCTGCCGGTCTGACCGGTGTTTGAACCACCTGGGGTAGAACCGCCTGGCGTATTATTCGGAGTGGTTGGGGCGTTGAGGTCAACGTTGGTCTTACCCTCCTTAATCGCCTTGATAACGGCTGCCTGAGCGCTGCGGCTGGCTACGAGGTTGAACTCGGCATCATCGCGAAGGTTCTTGAACTCCTGACCTGGCTCCCACTGAACCTTCACACCGGTGATGTTCTGTGCGGTGAACTTGTCAGCATCCTCAGCACCCTTCGAAGTGAGAAGGAGAGAGAAATCACCAAGATCGCCCAGACGAATCTTCTTGCCCTCAAGCAACATCTCACGCATGCAGTCTACGGCGATGTAGAGGATGGCGCTGATGTCAGCTCTCGAATAAACACTTCCATGAGAAGTGATGTGCTTGGCAAATTTCTCGATGGTCATGATGTCAGTGTACTGTGAGATGGCAAAAGCGTTCTGCTTCTCGGTCTTCACGAGTTCCAGGTCCTTTGGGTCAGGGGTCTTACCCTCCTTCTTTGCCTGGTTGATGCGTGACTTAGCCTGGTTGATTTCCAGAAGATTTGCGTTCACGCTACGCATTACGATGCTGTAATTAATCATAGTCGTTTGTAGTATGTTTAGAGTCCTTTGTTTTGCAACTCCCCAGAACGCCCCGTTTCTGCCGTTTTCGGGGTCTTCATTGATGACCGGCGTCTGCCATCATTTATAACCCGTGTTGGTCTTAATAGAAGACCCGAGCAAGGCACAAAAGGCTGTTCTTTCGATTGCCGGTGCAAAGATACAACATATTCGGACAGAATGCAAGCTTTCACCCTAACTTTCTTTACCGGAAATGACGTAAGTATCTGATAAATAATACTTTCTATCGTTTTCTATCAGAAGTTTATTGCAGAAACATAGTAAAACAGGAAAATACGCATTGAAGGTAGCCGAAGAAACGTGAAAAAGCGGTCATTAAGGTCAAGGTCATTAAGGTCATTAAGAAAATGGGAATCGGTCATTTTGAGCTATAGTATATATAAATATTATTTATATATATACTATAGGAAAATGTTTTTCCCCCGAAACCTTAATGACCTTAATGACCTTGACCTTAATGACCGGATAGAATATTTCTGTTTTAAAGACTTGCAGTAAATAAGGTAACGTATCGTAATTAGTTGTTTATTACACATTTATACCAGTATATTAAAGTTGCGATTAATGTTTTTATGTATAAGTATAATCTACATTCTCTAGTGCCGGAAATGTGTTCTTGCATTGCTTTTTCTCCTCTCTTTACCTCATTCTACCCCTTATTTACCCCTCGAATTTATCAAAAATACGTCAAGTCTGAGACGGATTTATGTCTGAGGAGGGGCATTTTTCACCCTTAGGAGAGGGGGTAAAACATCTTCCTATCCCCCATATTTTGCATTTCTCCGTTAAATAACGTGATAAAATTCTTTGGTTTGCCTGCTTTTTATTATCTTTGCTAGTAATTGACAAATTATTGACGTATCAATAGTTCGGAAAGCTAGAAACTACATAACAACAATGCTGAGATGGAAATGGGTAATCTATTGTTATATAGCTATTTTGTATGTATATTTCGTGTGTAAAGTGAAGTCTGTATGTTGGGTTACAAATGGAATATATATTTACTTTTTAAATCATAGCGCTCGCTTTTTATGCATTCTCCCAATACCTGTTTTCAGCGATGAAAAACGGAAAAATTAGAGTTTTCTGATTACATAAACCCGTTTTTTAGCCCATGAATAGCCGATTTTGCCCTTTAATTCATGCCCTCATTGAGCAGCTGATGGAGGAATATCCATTAGCCACGATTCATGGTCATAATGAATTTGCCAACAAAGCCTGTCCCTGCTTTAATGTAAAGAAGGAGTGGGGCTAACAGATAGGGAACGCGCTGCGTTCCCTATTTATACTTATTTCCCGATGCAACATGTGGATGTTGCTGATAGTTAAGCTTTTATCTTTTAAACGGTACAACTACCCTTTTTACAAGTGCAGAGAAAGTGGGCGACAAATGCAATGTGTTTATTCTCAGCCTGTTAGCGATAAAGTTGTACCGCTTCTTTTTAGCCTTTTTTGTAAGATTCTGGAAACAAATGCAATGCATTGTTTCTCAGCCTCTTCCGTTTCTTGTGTTACAGAACGCTTATCTTCGGGTGCAAAGATAAGACTTTATGTTGGAATATAGATGGAAAGATATGCTAAATAATAATAAAATTGCGATGAAGATTGCCTATTATTAAATATTTATCATTATCTTTGCGCTGAACGCAATAAAAAAGATAAACGATGAAAGATATAAATCGAATAAAAGTCGTGTTGGTAGAGAAAAAGCGGACAAGCAAATGGTTGTCTGAGCAGTTAGGAAAAGATCCTGCAACTATCTCCAAATGGTGTACTAATACCTCACAACCAGATTTAGTAACATTGACAAAGGTAGCATCTCTATTGGATGTTGATGTTCGTCAGCTTATCAATAAAACAAAAAGTAATTCCGCTGATGATTGAAAATCATTAGCATAAAATGACTAATAATGAATTCTAAAGCAAAACCATTCATCAAATGGGTTGGTGGTAAAGGACAACTCATTGAACAACTGGAGCAAAAGCTTCCGGCTGACTTTGATAATTGGGAAAATGCGACATACATAGAACCATTCGTTGGCGGTGGTGCTATGTTGTTTTACATGCTGCAACAGCATCCTAATATCAAACGTGCAGTAATCAACGACATCAATTCGGACTTGATTACTTGTTACCGAACTGTACGTGACAATGTAGAGCGACTGATTCCTTCGTTGCGTGACATACAAGCTGAATATTACGCTTTGCCAGACATGGAAGCCAAACGTGAGATGTTTATGACTGTACGCCAACGTTACAATGAAAAGAATCTTGATCCGATAGAGAATACAACAAAATTCTTCTTTTTGAATCGTACTTGCTTCAATGGCTTGTATCGTGTAAACAAGAAAGGACTATTCAATGTGCCTTGTGGAAAGTATTTGCAGCCACAAATATGTGACGAAGATACGCTTAGAGTAGATAGCGAGTTGTTGAAACGTGTGGAAATATTGGAAGGAGATTTTGAGAAGACACTGCTTTATGCACAAGATAATACATTGTTCTATTTCGACCCTCCATATCGTCCTCTGAGTGATACTTCAAGCTTTAACGACTATACGAAAGAAGCATTTAATGATGATTCCCAAGTCAGATTAAAGGAGTTTTGTGACCAAGTGGTTGCTGGGGGACATAGTTTTATGCTTAGTAATTCTGATTGCAAAGGGAAAAATGAAGCAGACAATTTTTTTGATGTTTTGTATGCAGACTACCATATAGACAGAGTTATGGCTTCTCGCAACGTAAATGCAAACGGAGCAAAAAGAGGAAAAATTTCAGAACTGTTGGTTCATAGTTATCGCAACACAAAGGACCATCAGCCAAACAAGATAAACGATTACAAACCACAGCATGTGGCTATAAAACAAAAAATTTATGCTTAAAGATTTTGATAAATTTATGTCTCAACTCAAAGAGACAAACCAAACATTGGACTTCTTCTGTGACTTTGATAAAATCTCAGAGAACGTTGAAGATATAAAGTTGAGCTTATGTATGCTCAACAGCCTCATTGGTGCATCTGATTTGCGTAAAAGCGTAGAAACAATATGGAACAGAGATAAGAATGCCTTTTCAGTTATGGATATTCTTATTGCAGTTCGTACTCGTGACAAAAAGAAGATACTTGATTCAGTAGGTAACTGCGTTCCACTTGAAAGCATGTTCATTTCTGTTGACTCCGTTATGACTTTCCTGACAGATACAGGACTTGGTGCAGTTCTTCAAAATCAACAGGTAAAGAATCTTGTGGATTATGTATTTGGCATTGAAACAGGATTGGACACAAACGCAAGAAAGAACAGAAGCGGCCACGTTATGGAAAATACGGTTGCTAACATTTTTACCAACGCTGGTATACCATTCAGACAAGAAGTATATTCGAGAGAATGGTCTGCTATTACAGAAGTTTTGGGAGATGATGAAAAGCGTTTTGACTTTGTAGTCGAGACTCCATCTAAGATATATCTGATAGAAGTCAACTTCTATAGTGGCGGTGGCTCAAAACTTAATGAGGTGGCACGCTCTTATTCTGATATTGCACCGAAGATTAACTCTGTGGAAGGTTTCGAGTTTGTTTGGATAACTGATGGTATCGGCTGGAAGTCAGCAAAGAACAAGTTGCAAGAGGCGTATGGAATAATACCAAGTGTGTACAATCTCACTTCCATTCAAGAATTTATAGAATTAGTAAGAAACTGACAATATGGATGAATTATCAAAATTCTGTCAAACAATAAAGAGTAAGCTTGGCATTGAAGAAAAACTTAGCATAGACCAGGCTCGTGAAATAGTCAAGTCCATTAACAATTTCCTATATTCCAATTATGATGGAATAGGCAAAACTCATGCGTTAGGTACTTCTTTTGAATATTTTTCGGAATTTCATAGATATTGGGAGAAACATCATCGAGAAATACTTAATTGTGAGATTGATGAAGACAAATGTAAAGCTGTGGCAGAAGCTTTGCACTCAATATTCATACGAACAAATGGAAATGCCTTCCGTTTTGTTTATGATACCTGTGGATTGGAACCACAGGACATTTGTCGTGTCCGACTTCTAAGCGCAAATCAGGATTTCAGAGGTTCAAGAGACTTTTCTGATTTAGCTACCATCTTCGATAGCGACAATACCATCTTTGATGAAGAAAATATCTATAATGAGCCAGAGGAATTTGTGCGTAAACTTAAAATCACGAATTTGTCACAAACGGACAAAAGAGCTACTTATGCAAAAAATATTGCTTCTTTTGTCTTGAAACACAAATGTTCCCCTGTTGAACTTATAGAAGCATATCACAACGATATCTATGAATTACGGAAAGCATTGATAAACTGTAAGAGCGCAGGGTATGGCAACAAAAAAACAGATATGTTCCTTAGAGATATGGTTGTGCTCGGTATTTGGCAAAATGTCGATGGTTTTGACAAAATTGATGTGGCAAGTGATATTAATACCATAAAAGTTGCTTTAAGAACAGGCATTATAAAAACGGAAATTCCATTAGTGTCCAGTTTCTTGGATATTTTCTGCCATCAATACAGTTATATTGATGAAATGAATGCCTTAGCATGGCGACGTGTATGGGAGATATGGCATATGACATATCCTAATGAGACTATCGCAAGTCCATGTCTGATAGATTATTTTGTTTACCGTGTGGTAGGCAAGCAATTTTGCAAGAAGAACCTGTACATATTTGAATGCGAAAAAGAACATCACTATTTCAAATGGCATTCAAACAGGAATAAAACTTGTCAACATTGCCATGCTTCCCACAAGAAAGGTGTGAAAGCACACCTTGTTATGGGCGTTATGCCCTGCAATGATCCTGAGGGGAAAATTAGCATTCTTAAAAGCGAATATGTCAGAGCTTTGCCAAAAGAACAACAATTTGGAGAATGTCCTTTCATTAATATTTGTGGAGAAAATAAAAAGTTAATGCCTCCCAAATCCATTAGCATTATGGGGCAAACGGGTTGGAACTCTGCTTATACAAGACAAGACGAAGGTGGCGGTGGTTTAATGGCTTAACACAGAATATTATGGTACAGGCATATTACAAATCACCCAACAACGATTTCATCCTTGCTCATGGTGATTGCTTTAAACTTCTCAAAGAGTTTGACTTCAAGTTCGACATGATATTTGCCGACCCTCCTTATTTCCTCTCCAACGGTGGAATATCGTTGCAGAGCGGTAAGGTCGTGTGTGTGGATAAAGGTGAGTGGGATAAAGGTAAGTCGCAAGATGACGTGATGGCGTTCAACATGGAATGGCTACGCTTATGCCGTGACAAGTTGAAAGACAACGGTACAATATGGATAAGTGGCACATATCACAATATCTTTTCCGTGGCTAACTGTCTTACGGAACTTGGATATAAGATATTGAATGTAATCACATGGGAGAAGACAAACCCACCAGTCAATATCTCATGCCGATATTTCAAATACTCCACAGAGTTCGTTATTTGGGCGAGAAAGATGCAGAAAGTACCTCACAAATTCAACTACGAGATGATGAAAGATTTGAATGGAGGTAAGCAAATGACGGATGTGTGGCGAATGCCTGCCATCGGTCGTTGGGAAAAAACGTGTGGCAAACATCCTACACAAAAACCTTTGCGTCTTCTTGTTCGTATGATTCTTGCCTCAACCAATCAAGGAGATTGGATTCTTGACCCATTTAGTGGTAGTTCAACGACTGGCATTGCTGCAAACCTTTGCGGACGAAGATTTGCTGGTCTAGAACAAGAAGAAGAGTTCTGCAAATTGAGTAAGGCAAGGCGTGAAGAAATGGAGAATCTTGCAAGTTATGAAAACTTGATAAGTCATATTGAAGATTTACACAAATTACAAAACGATTCAATGGTAAATGAAGATATAAGTGGATATTCACAAGTTCCATTTTAACTTAAAATCGTATCGTGGTAGTTCTGACTTTAAATATAAAATAGAATGGGAAATATATTAAGCAAAGCGCCTTGTAATTCAGATTTATTTGAAGGACAGGCTCATATGAAATTAGCAGAAGTTATTGCTAATGAAATAGAAACAGACAAGAAGTGTACTATTCTTGGCATTGATGGTGGTTGGGGAGCCGGAAAGTCTAATTTGGTTGGTATGATAGAGAAGTATCTTACCAACGAGACTGCACATCCTGAACTTAAAGGTAAATATTATTTTTTTACTTATGATGCCTGGGGACATCAAAATGATCTTCCGAGGCGTTCTATTTTGGAAGAATTAACTTCTTTTTTGACTGTTGACAATGACGTGTTGAATGATAAAAAATGGAAAGAACGTTTGGACAATCTCTTGGCTAAGAAAAAAAGTACAAAGACAAAAATCGTTCCTAGTCTAAATTTTGCTATTATAACTATATCTTTAATGGTGGCACTTACACCTGTAATTAGTGCCATAGCAGACTCTATGCCATTAGTAGCTTTGAGAATAGTGTTTACAAGTTTGGTATATGCAGGTCCTATTGCTTTTGTTATATGGAAGCAAATTGCCACAATGAAAAAACATGGTCAGAAAATTTCTTGTGAAACCTTTTTCTCAGAATTATTCCTTTTATACAAGGATAAGGTAAAAGAGGATGTAAAGTTTGAAACAATTTCTGAGAAAGAACCATCTACAAAACAGTTTAAGGAATGGATGAATAATATTGATGATGATTTGTGCGAAAAGGATAAGCGATTGATAATTGTTATTGATAATATGGATCGCTTGCCGAAACTTAAAGTTCAAGAACTTTGGGCTGCAATACATTCTTTTTTTTCTGAAATACAATATGATAATATCAAAGTGATAGTTCCTTTTGATAGACTACATATCCGTAATGCATTTCAAACTGAGGATATAAAAGACACATCAAATGAAGATGCTAAATGCGCAACAATTTATGGTGATGACTTCATCAATAAGACTTTTTATATAGTGTACCATGTTTCACCTCCGATTCTATCGGGATGGAAGCATTATTTTGTGCACCAATGGAAAGAAGCTTTTGGAAATGTGTATGTTTTGGATAATGCAATTCTTCAGGTATATGATATGCTAACAGAAGAACATACTCCAAGGAAGATTGTTGCGTTTATTAACGAATTTGTTACAATGAAGAGAATTGCAGATGATGCTATTCCAAATAAGTATATTGCATTATTCATTTTTGGTCGCTCAAAAATATCTCAACATCCAATGAAAGAAATTCTTTCTCCAAGCTACTTAGGATCTCTTGATTTCTTGTACAAAGATGACAGAGATATGCCAGGATTTATTTCTTCATTGTATTATCAGTTACCAGTTCACGAAGCTATGGATGTTGTGTATGCTCGTCAATTCACACGTGAATTGGATGAGAATGCTTTGAATAGTATTGCTATAATGAAAAAATCAGGTGTTGATAAGTTTACGGCGATTCTAAATCATGCTATAGCGGAGGTTACAAATGTTGGCAATGCAGCAATGGCACTTCAGGCGCTATTCGGAGAAGAAACAAATTCAAATATTAAGAATTTCTGGGAATGCCTGTATCAGAAAGACAAGTCACAGCATAGAGAAATAAAGCAGTATACTCCATATCACAAAGTGTTGTTGGCTCATATAAGTGACAAAGCTACTTATGCCAAGGATTTGATAGATGGATATCATAATGCTTTTAATAATGAGACCGATGTTAAAGCATATATTACAGGAATAGATGAGTTGGCAAAGGTGAAAGATTTTGATATTTATACTATTCTTGAAGAGATAGAAAAGGATATTTCTCCAAAGCAATTTGTTGAACTTGTAGATGAAGAAAAATTTAACTATGACCAATATGGCTTAACTTGTGAAAACAAGACGCTTGACCATTATTTAAGCAATTTATCTCTTGATGAATGGAATAATTTGACAATTATCCCTTACCTTTATAGTAAGTGCTTGCCTTTATCTTCATTACAAATGAAGATAGAAG
>SKEF01000181.1_pt1 | contig 65318 bp, 52 predicted proteins | sample 4826691 | NCBI WGS metagenome assembly SKEF01 (sample SAMN11008816, study PRJNA524170) | human gut metagenome | biome: Human fecal sample; material: Feces; isolation source: fecal sample from pouch patient p23, p27 | host: Homo sapiens | place: Israel: Tel-Aviv | collected 2016-08-24
GTCTATTCCTTACGGACAAGACTCCTTTAAATGAATTGTTTAACAAAGCTGTTCCAACAGAAGAGACGGAGGATTGGCTATATCCTAGCCTTTTCAGGCCCGATGATTTCTAAACGGGACAGCAGTGTGTGCAAATATAATCATTTTGTAAGCGTTCCTTGATACGCAAAACATTGAGAATCAGTGTAATAAAATCCGTTGATGCACAAAGTTGCCTTTCCGCATTGTTACCTGTTTTGCATAGGTAACTGTGGCTCACGATTTAGTAACTGAACTACTTCAATATTCCTCACTCGCTTGCTTTATGCCGATTTGGCAACTTTGTGCAAATCTACTCATTCCCAACTGTTTACGTTCCAACCTCTCTTATTCTCCTTAGGCTGCTTTAGAGCTTTATGTTAAACAATCTAACTCATAGTTTTCTCCTCCAGAACTCACCGTTTCTCGGTGCAGAAGTCATCGTTTTCTTCTTGGGAATACATCGCCTACCGGATGGAAATCCTTGCTTTTCTTTACTAATTCATGCTAAAAAAATAACACGGACAAATTGAATTTGTCCGGACAAATTGTCCGGCGACTTATAAATCTCTGATTATTTGACAGTTACAAACTTCCGGACAAACAAGCCGGACAAATTGAATTTGTCCGTGTTATTTTTTTCTGGCGGAATCAGCCATTTTTGTTTATTGCCAATAAATAAATCTGCGTTTTTTTATTTACTGGCAATAAACAAATCGGATATAAGTTCTATCATCGAAGCTCTTATTGCCCTCTACGATGCCCTTGGTGGCGATAAAGGAATGGATGTTCTGAGGGTCGTTGGCAATCTGCTCTGCCAATGCCGCCTCGCTCGCTGCCAAGGTTGGCTCCAGGAACGGATAGCCATCGCTCGCCAATACAATCTCGGAGGAAGAGACAGAAATTGTACCTGATGCAGAAACGGAGCCAGAGCAAGGGACAGAATCTGATGCTGGAACAGGATCTTGAACAGAACAAGAATCTGAAACAGAGACAACCTTCACTCCCTCCCGATAAATCGGAAATCCATCAATAACCGTATAGGTCTGGTTCTGCCCCGAAAGCATCGCCTTGATAAGCAATGGCTCTATCTGCTTTCTAGCCTCAGCAGACGAAAGGCCCTGCTCTATCAACTCTACCCTCTTACGGGCAATTTTCTCCTCATAAGGCTTGCCGTTCTCATAGAGCTTTCCGCCGATGATTGCCTGACAATCACCCACCATCCAGACTTCATTCCTTGTCCGGCTATAAAGGATAGCCGAGGCGGTAAGCCGCTCTTCCGGATGCTCCTTCAACCGCTCTTCCACTCCTAGCTTTTCATACACCTTATTATATATATACGCCGTTACGCCCTGGCAGAATTCATCTACCGAGGCATCCGCCTTCAGTTCCTCCCGGATATACTCCGAGATAAGCATCATGGCGTATCTTCCGTTCTTCATATCAGGATTGAGATGCTTCGGCGTCTTGCTCGTACTGCCATCTATCACAGCGATGAAATCATCGGTAACTACCATTCCATCCTCACAAGCCTCCTGGCTCTTCTTTCCTATGATACTGCTTTCTATTATCTTCATAAAATCTACTTATCTATCCGGTTATATATCTGAAAAAAGGCTACCCATCCAGGTAACCTTTTTACTCGTTTATTTATCTCTTAAGCCTTCACCTTCTTTAATCTGATAACCAGCTGTATGAAACTTGGAATCATGATGCAGAGAGAGAAGCCTATGGCATAATACATGGTTTTCTCATCGCCATGGAAGAGGTCGATGAGCTTGCCATCGCTCTGAGGCATGATATTGGATAGGACATACGCCATCGTATTAGTCACCCAGTGGAGCAGAATGCCCGGAACAAGACTCTTGGTACGATAATACATCCAACCCAGGAGTAAGCCCAGCAGGAGAGCATTGACAAACTGCGCTACGTTGGCGTGAGCCAGACCGAAGATGGCAGCCGAAATCATGATGGCTACCCAATGGTTCTTCTTGCTCATAAGACCCAGCAGGGTGCGGAGAATGGCTCCACGGAACACAACCTCCTCAGCAAAAGGCGCCAGAACGCCGATAGCCACATAGCCCCAAGGCTCCTTCATGAGCGATGCGAGTATCTGCTCGGCATTCTCGTCCATCTCGATGCCTATCTGCTCATATATGAACTCCAGAGGAATGATGGTTCCCAGGGCGAACAATGCCACCCAGAGAAGCGTTACCCAAGGCTTGGAAAGCAGATAATCGCGGGTCAGCGGTGTCCACTTCGTCTTCAGGAAGATGACGAGGGTGATAACGTTGCTGAACGCTGAGGTAAGCGCCATCAGGATAGGATTGCTGCCCGAACTGATAGCCAGGAGCGTTGCCTGGTAACCTTCGCCCTTAATGCCCGCCCAGATTCCTGCGCCAGCATACATCACGATAATCTGTACTACTATAAATATAATCATGTAGAGGACGATATCCGTCAAACCTCTCTTTAAATTAATCTTTGCCATTGCTTTTACTGTTTATAATTAATCGTTTATAGTTAATAGCATTCTCGCTATCATTCCGCTTCCTTTTCAAAGAGATCCAGCACAGTCTGCTCATCCTCTTTCAGCTGCGCCGCCAACTCCTCGGGACTGTCAAACTTCTGTTCGCCCCTTATTCGCTTCACGAAGCTTACGAGCAAGAGCTGGTCATAAATATCGCCTTCGAAATTGAAGATGTGCGTCTCTAGCGTCAGTTGTCTGCCATTGAAGGTTGGGCGATTGCCCACATTCATCATTCCCCGTTTCCATACCACCGTATTCTCCAGTCTTACCCTTACGGCATAGACGCCAGGGGCAGGAATCAGCTGTCCGAAGTGAGAGATGTCGAGATTGGCAGTAGGGAAACCGAGCTTTCTGCCTTCATGGAATCCGTTCACCACCTTTCCGATGAGGGTGTAAGGGAAACCGAGGCACCGGGCTGCCATCTCCACTTCTCCCTCTTTCAGGAATGAGCGGATGACGGAAGAAGAGATGTTGATGCCATCTATCTGGAAGGCTTCGTTCCTGATTACCTCGATGCCCATCTCCTTGCCGTAGCGCACGTAATCTTCGAAAGTCTCCTCGCGGTTATGACCGAAGCGATGGTCGTAGCCGATGAAGAGTTTCCTTACGTTGAGATGGTCGTGGAGCACCTGCTGCATAAACTCTCTTGCCGACATGGCAGCCATCGCCTTGTCGAAATGCAGCACCACAGCATTATCCACTTCCGTCTTCGAAAGCAGCAGCAGCTTGGAGTCGAGTGTGCTCAGCATCTCTGGCTGATAATCTGCCTGCAATACCTTGCGGGGATGCGCATCAAAGGTGATGACGGTAGATTGCAAGCCATCCTTTCGTGCCGTCTCTACGAGATGATGAATCAGGAACTGGTGGCCCCGATGCACCCCGTCGAAGAAACCGATGGTTGCCACACAAGGCGGCAACTGCACGATATCGTTATAATGTATTGTATTCATAAGGACTGTCTTTAACATTCATATCAGAAGAAGAACTCCGATGGATTATCTTCTCTTTGCTATCATTCTCTTAAAAGTTCTCCACAGCTCGCCCGCCCAAAGTACAACGGAGGTTGAGCCGATGATGAGCAGCCACTCGTGGAGCGACAATGGTGTGGTGCGGAACATTTCGCCACCAAAGGTTACGATTATCCACTGACCCACCAATACCAGTACAAGCACCAGCATCATTCCCTTATCCTTCAGGAAATGGCGGAAAGCAGTATGATGGCTCATCAGCGCCTTGGCATTGAAGAGGTTCCAGAACTGGATCATCACGAAGGTGGTGAAGAACATGGTCAGTTCATGTACATCTACTCCACCCTTGCCTCTGCGCTCGCAGTAAACCAGCAGGGCAAACATAACGAGGAAGAAGACGATGCCGCAGAACAGAATGCCGAAACCGATGCTCTTGTTGATGATGAAATCGGATGCCTTGCGTGGTTTATCCTTCATCACCTCGTGAGATGGAGGCAATGAGGCAAGTGCCAAGGCTGCGAAGGTATCCATGATAAGGTTCACCCAAAGAATCTGGGTTACCGTCAACGGCATTTCAGTTCCGATAACTGAGCCGCCAAGCACCAGCAGGAGGGCTGCTACGTTTACTACCAACTGGAAGAAGAGGAAGCGCTGCAGGTTGCGATAGAGCGAGCGTCCCCACATCACGGCATTGGCGATAGACTTGAACGAATCATCGAGCAGGGTCATATCCGAAGCCTCCTTAGCCACGGAAGTTCCCGAACCCAGCGACAAGCCCACGTGAGCATAGTGAAGCGCCGGAGCATCGTTGGTACCATCACCTGTTACGGCAACCACCTCGCCACGCTTCTGGAGCATCGCCACCAGTCGCTGCTTATCGGTAGGACGGGCACGGCTCATCACACGGATATCCTTCGCCCGTTCGTAAGCCTCTTCGTCAGAAAGAGCCTCCCACTGCTCACCCGTAATCATCTGCTGGTCGAGCGAGGTCAGAGAGCCATCTGCTCCGATATTCTCAGGTTCATCTTCGAAGACACCTATCTGCTTGCCTATCTCCAAGGCGGTGGCGGCCGTATCACCCGTAACCACCTTCACCTCGATACCCGCATGGCGGCACTCCTGCACGGCAGCAGGAACATCCGGGCGGATAGGATCGGCAATAGCTGCAATGGCCTGCAACTGAAGGTCGTTGGCATCGAGAAGTGCTACCACTTCGGCAGTAGAGGTTCTGGAAGTTCTCATGATAGAAGTTTCTATCTTCTTATAGGCGAACGCCAGGGTTCTCATAGCCTTATGCTGCCACTCATCGAGTTCTTCGGCTGACTGTCTCTGCATTCTATCTTCGATGATGCATTTCTTCATCACGATTTCAGGTGCACCCTTCACGAAGAGATAGGTCTCGCCATCTACTTCTGCCAAGGTTGCCATCATCTTTCTCTCGGTAGAGAAAGGCAACTGCTTGAGCACGTTCACCTGCTTGCGGAGTTCTTCATAATCCTTGCCCTGGGCATCGAGCCAGAGCAGGAGAGCCGACTCGGTAGGGTTTCCGATAGGTTTGCCGTCATTCAACTCGGCTGTAGAGTTGAGGGCAATGGCAGTATCGAGCAGCGCCTCATCGCCCTGCTTGAGTTCCAGGGCACTCACCTGCATCTTGTTCTGGGTCAGCGTACCAGTTTTATCGGTACAGATTACGGTAACGGCACCCATGGTTTCGCAGGCATGGAGCTTGCGCACCAGATTGTTCGACTTCAGCATTCTTCGCATGTTGAGTGCCAGAGAAAGGGTAATCGCCATCGGCAATCCCTCCGGCACCGCCATCACAATCAGGGTAACAGCCATCATGAAGTATTTCAACACGATTTCTGCCATATAGAAATAATCCTTGCCGCCCCATGCCGGATTGGTGAGGATATCGTGAATCAGGAAGATGAAGAAGGCTGCCACAGATACTACAGAGCCTACCTTGGAAATCATCTTAGCCAACTTGTCGAGCTGCATGTGAAGCGGTGTCTCCACCGAAGTCTGCTCGGTAGATTTCTTCGCCACCTTACCAATCTCGGTAGCATCGCCCACGGCTGTAACTACGAACTCCCCCCTGCCATTCATCACCATGGTAGAACGGAGGATGACGTTGCGAGGATAGGCTCCATCGCCACCGCCTTCCAGAGATTTCTCGGCAACAGGTTCGCCCGTAAGGGCTGATTCGTTAATCTGCAGGTCGTTGCAGACGATGAGTTCTCCATCGGCAGGTACCTCGTCGCCCACTTCCACGAGCACTACATCTCCCACCACCACATCGTGGCGCGGAATCTCCATCACCTTACCATTGCGGCGCACCTTAACCGGCTGCTCTTCGCTGAGCGCCGTGAGCAGATTAAACTTCTTGGCAGCATCGCGCTCAAAATAGAAACCTACGGTAGTAGCAAGAAAAACTGCCACGAAGATACCGATGGTCTCCATGAAATTCTGTTCGATAAAAGCAAGGATGAGGGATACAAAAGCCGCCACAAGAAGTATCTGGATAATCGGGTCGCGATATTTATCCAAATACAATTTCCATAATGAAGTACGTTGAGGAGGGGTAAGCACGTTCTTGCCATGCTGTTCCCTACTCTGTTTAACTTGTTCATCGGTAAGACCGATTCTTTTATTTTTGTCTATGTCCATTTCTGAATAGAAATACTTTTTCTTTTTTGTACGATTAATAAGTACATACGCACGTGTGCGCACATAATTTGGTGCAAAGATACGCTATTTTTCTGATTCTAAGAAAATTTTTAAGATTTTATTTGGTTATTTGCCCAAAATCTAGTATCTTTGCACTCGAATTTGATAAAAATTCAATGGACTTGTAGCTCAGTTGGTTAGAGCAACAGACTCATAATCTGGAGGTCCTAGGTTCAAGCCCTAGCTGGTCCACACTGAAAATCAAGCAGTTAAGCAGAAAGTGCTTAACTGCTTTTTTCGTTTCTGGGAAACAATGATTGAAACCGTGCATTCAAGCATGCAGAAAGAATGTACATCCTAAAAGCAACACCGTAATTCCTCTTTTAAAATTTGGTGGTTTCAATTATTTGCCGTATCTTTGCGCCATACAAATAAAGGAGAAAGGATTATGGCAAACAATGAATACAGAAAGCTGCCTACAGGCATACAAGCTTTCAACATCATCAGAGAAGAAGGATATCTCTATGTTGATAAGACTGACATGGTTTGGAAATTGGCGAACAAAGGTCTAAAGTATAATTACTTGAGCCGTCCTCGCCGATTCGGAAAGTCTGTGCTCATTGATACGCTACAATGTTACTTTGAAGGAAGAAAGGAACTCTTCGAAGGTCTCAAAATCATGGACTTGGAGAAGGATTGGAAGGCATATCCTGTGATTCGACTCGACATGAGCCGTGGAGGAGCCAATGCAGAAACCTTGCGCTCGTACCTGAATCTGCGATTCGGATACTACGAAGAGAAGTATGCCATCACTCCCGATCCTACCGCCCAGCTTGCCGACCGCTTTGATGCCATCATTACGACGGCTTACAAACAGACGGGCTTGAAGGTTGCCATCCTCATCGACGAGTATGATTCTCCTCTTCAGCACTCCTGGAAAACCCCGGAACACGAAGCATGCACCGAGGTATATCGTGAGGTCTTTGCCATTTTAAAGGCGGATGATGAATACGAGCGTCTGGTCTTTATCACGGGCATCACCAAGTTTACGCAAATTTCCCTTTTCTCCGTGCTCAACAATTTAACCAACATCAGTTTTCTCCCAGAATATGCAGCCATCTGCGGCATCACTGAGGAGGAGATAAAAGAGAACTTCAAGCCTGAACTTGAAAAAATGGCAGAGGTGAACGGATGGACTTTACAGGAAACCCACGACAAGCTGAAGGACTACTACGACGGTTACCATTTCAGTCGCAGAAACATGGTTGACGTCTACAATCCTTTCAGCCTCATCAATGCGCTTGACACCCAGGATTTGAACAGTTATTGGGCATCATCGGGAGCCACTTCCATGCTGCCGAAGTTCATCAAGGATGCAGAGTTGCGCCTACCGGATTTTGAGGATTGCATGATTCTCCGCAACACATTGGAGACTTCCGATGTTACTGGCGGAGGTCCAGAACTCTTTTTATATCAATCAGGTTATCTCACCATCAAATCGTGCGTAGGAAATGTCTATCACTTAGGCTTCCCAAATGAAGAGGTTAAGCAGGCGCTCTACGAATGCGTACTGCCTGCATTGACCATGCGACAAGAGGCTGATACGCAGTCTCTGCAAGCGCAGTTGTACCAATATTTGGAATATAAAGAGTTAGACAAGGCGATGAAAGCGCTCAAAGCATTGGTTGCCGACGTACCTTACAGCAACAAGAAGTTGGCATCCATGGATATGGAAGAGCGTTACCGTCTGATCATCAGTACCATCTTGAATGCCATCGGTTTGAAAGTGGAAGTAGAGCACATGCTTTCTACTGGCAGAATCGACCTCATTGTCAAAACCACTCATCACATCTACGTAATAGAGTTGAAGTTAAGAAACAATGGTGGCAAGGAAGCTGCCATCAAGCAAATTCAAGACCGACAATACCTGGAGCCTTTCAAGGCCGACAAGCGAGAGGTAGTAGGCTTAGGCATAGAACTAGACGAAGAAGGCAAAGGCGTTTTGGATTGGGAAATGGTAAATGAAGAATAAAGCAACAGGGGCATGTCGTTACTTGATACGGCATGCCCCTGATTTTCGAGAATGTCTTTACTTGATGTTTTGTAAAGATGGAGTAAAGACATTTGCTTTTTTCATTGCAAGTTTGCTTGAATTTGGTCGATTTGTTTTTGCGTATTCCGCAAAAGTTTCTTTGCCCATCTTACTCCTTCACCATGTTCAGAGAATGCGATATAATCTAGCCCTAACGCAACTAATTCTTCAAACTGCAAAAGAGCATCTTCAGATAAACCGTTAAACATCAACGCAACAGCATAGTCATACTTAACAAGAGGGTCATTGGGTTCTTGCTCAAAAGCAGCTTTTGCATAAGTTAAGCAACCAGCCTTATCCCCAACGGCCTTATAGGTCTCGGAAAGAATCGTCTTCAAATAATACTCTTTGGAATAACGCTTGCAAATGACACGAAGATAACGCACCAGTTTCTCCTTATTGTTACTCTCTTCCAAAGCATCAATCTTTTTCAAGATTCGATTCCGCTGAGATTCAGAAGTATATCCTACATCTGAAGCTTTTGCAACAGTCCTTGGATGACTATACTTTAATACTTTATAGAAAAGAACAGCTTCCTTTTTTGAGAAATCGCTCTCAATACCTTTTCCTCGGTGTGACAAATGCTCTTCCATGAGAGCCAAGGCCTCCTTATCTTTAAAAAGGTGATAGAGACAATCTGCCTTATAATATCTAGAATCATTGATGACAGACTTTGCCCATCTGACACCATAGCCATTTTCCGCAACCTCCTCAATAGTCATATTTAAAACAACATCCCACTCTTCTATGGATTGTTCATATTTTTCTAATGACCAAAGGATTCTGCCACGAGTATAATTCAAGAGAGGCATGACAGGGCATACCTCTTTTGCTTTATCGGCATAAGACAAAGCTTCCTTATCTTTGCATCTGTTCCATAGAACATTTGCAAGTTGAGTAAGAACATAAGTGTCTTTAGGTGTTTTATCCAAAGCACTACGCAAAACTCGTTCGGCTGTCTTATATTTTTTTCGTTTTATCAATTCAATTAATGTATCCATGTTATTTACGTTTATTTGGATTTATTGGATGTTCGTGTTTTTGGTTTCTACTTCCTCGTTTGGCATTTCGTTGTTGTCCTGTTTGTTTGCCAGCCCTAGGATTAGTATGTTTGTCCCAATTTCTTTTACTTTTATTCTTTGTATGCTCCGCCGCCATCGGCATTACATAAATCTTTTTCGTGTTATAATTACTTATAATAGATTGTACTACATCATAAGTATATACTGTACCAGCGGCAATGTAAAAGAAAGCAGCTATAGGGTCATCCACAATTCCGAATCCAGTTACATCATCAGCAACGAGAGCAGTACCAGCAAGTACTAAAGCTCCTGCTAATTGACCTGCATTTTGATTATTTTCGTCAACACTTATTCTTTTTTTTCCTTTTCCTTCGTTATTACTGCCATGCATCATGTCATTAAACATGACAGTAAAAGCACCAGTAATTGCTCCATTGGCAAATTTACCACCACCGATTTCGTCAACAGTACCACTAAGAATAGAATTTGCTGTTACTTCCCCAACTTTTCCTAAAGATTCAAGATTGTTATCAATGAAACTACCGCCTAAAGATGAAGTTGCCCCCATCATGAAACCATGCAGCATATTTCCACCTTGCAATCCTTCCATTGTGCCTTCAGAGAGGGTATGTGCACCTATTCGTAACCAAAACTCATTGATATCACCTGCCAAATTATTTGCAGCACCAGCTAGACCTCCCCAAAAAGCACCAGTAAATGTTGATTTGGCAATTTGTCCTATATTGGCTCCATTCAGCAAAGCTCCTGTCAATGCGCCAGCGGCTCCTCCAGCAGCACCTGCAATAATGGCGACACCTATTCCCGACCCAGAACCAGCTGTTGCCACACTGACTGCCACACCAACAACAGAAGCAACCAAGGACTTCCAATTCTTACTGAACCAGCTGTAGCCAGAAGGGTCTATTAGCGAGAGAGGATTGTTGATACAATAGGCATAGCGATTCAGACTCTGGGTGAAGTCTGGACTTTGAATGAAAGGGTCAGCAGAGATGAAACGACCTACCACAGGGTCGTACATTCTACCATCCATGTTAACCAAATCAAACAAGTCAAGATGCTCATGCCCACCAAAGCCATGCTCGTCAAAAGCGTGACTTGATGTGAGTACATCAAACACAACCCAATTGTCTGGGCTACGTCTCAATCCCCACGCATCATAACTTAGGTCTTGATACAACAAACCTGCCTCATCGGTATAGTCTTGAATAGAACCTAAATGGTCGTGGTGCAGATACTTGATATCGGTGTTTACACCCTCTGTTACGATAGCAACAGCTTTGCCAAAAGCAAAAATATAGTTGATGTTGCTTATCTTGTCATTGTCTATTTTTTGCTCAAACAGATTATCGACATAGTACTTGCGGACACCTTGAATGTCTGACAGCACTCTTGACTTATCAGGACCATACTCCAACAACATGATTTTTCCATCAGACACCAGTTTGGTGATTTTGTCAAAAGAACTATAAGCAATGTCATCCCATGTCGCTATGGTACGCTTACAATTTGTAATAGAAGCCAGTTTGTTCGAACCAACTTCATAATTGTATGTGCCTACGTCGGATTTGCTGGTTATATTACCTGCTGCATCGTATGTTACAGACTGAGTTATTTGCCCATTCTTACGAACGGTAACAAGACGGTTTAAGCCATCGTAAGAGAACGATTCTACAAGATTCTTGTATAAATCACTGCGTGAGACAAGATTCCCTACAGCATCAAAAACATAGTTCCAATTTTGGATTCCTTCCGTGAATATACTGGTAACAGTACCTTTTGCTGCATCATAGCCCGTAGAGGTGACAAGTCCATTCCCATATTCCTCTTTTTCCACTTGTCCCCTTGCATTCAGATTGGAAAGCTTCCAATATACCTTTTGGTCATCAGCGTTTAAAACGGATGTTTGTATTCCACAATCATCATATTCATTCTTGACCTTTAGTCCATTTGGATATGTTATCGACTCGATATGATTAGCAGAGTTGTAAGTATAGGCTGTCTCATACTCTCTGTCATCAATGAGGGTATGTTTCTTAACTGTTCTTCCATAACGGTCATAAGTATATGAATAGGAGGTCTTGACACTGCCAACGGACGTCACCTCATCAATCGCTCCCTTCCAACCATTATCATAAGTGGTAGAAATCGTAACGTCTGGTCGTGACTCCAAGATGACACGCCCACCTGCATCATATTTATATTGAGTATCTCCATGTCCATCATGATGACTTAAAAGCTCACCAAAAGCATTGTATGTGTCTTGTGAGATACCTAAGTCTGGGTCATCCAAACTGGTTCTGTTTCCAGCAATGTCATAGGTGCAGCGAATCGTAGTCCTTGGACCTTTGGTTTCTATACATTTACCATCTGCATTATATTTATAGGTAATACTGGTTCCTGCATTGTCTATACTTGACTCCAGCAAGCCATTAAGGTTGTTTACCTTGGTGTCTGTATGACCTAATGGGTCTGTCGTGATTGTTTTAAGACCCGCATATTGGAACTCATATCTGCTTCCATCAGGATTTGTCTGAGCGATGATTCTACTTGCAGCATCATACTCGTTCGAAGTCCAATACTGTTGGGCATCTGCGAAATATGGCTCGGAAGTCTTGACAAGCTCGCCCTTTTTGTTATAAACTTGATCTACATAGACTTTCTTTCCACCTACGGATTCCGTTATTTTTCTAAGCGAACGACCCAGACAATCGAAGAATTCGATAGTGTAGGCTTCTCCAGTTGCCTTGTTCCATGTGAAATACAAGGCATTTGTAGGGGCATCAGTCATACCACTACTCCAACCTGTTGTCTTCAATGCTTTTGAGATAGGCGTAGTAGCCTCTACAAGGCTTCCAAACTTATCGTAAGTATAATGGGTAACGATGCCATTCTTGTCCGTAGCAGCCGTAACCAACCCTATTGCATTATCTGTAGTTGTTTTTTCTGTAAAGCCAAGCCTATTGGTGGAAGACACCATGAAACGACCTTGTGCGTCGTAGGTTGATAACGTAACCCTCTCAGAAGAATTGTCCAAAGGGGTTTCTGTGCTCTTGATAATATTTCCAAAACCATCATGGACATACGCTTTCCGATACCCCAACATTGAGTTCTCTGGCGCAAACGTTTCGACTGTCAACAACCCCGATGTATTATCATACTCAAAGGAGGATTTCTTGGTAATAGTACCATTTTCGTTAGACTTAGAGACAGTGCTTTCCGCAAGTCTGCCCAAAATCCATTTTTCCGTGTCATTTACAAAAGTGTTGGTTGTCGTCGTCTCAAAGTTTCCATCCTTGACCACGGTCTTGGTCGCATTTCCTAAATTGTCATACTCATTGATGGTTGTCACATCCTTGACCACGCTACCTGTGTTTAACTCGTAACTACGCTGACGAGTAGTTGTTGGCACATAAGTATATATATTAGAATTATAGGATGATGACGCATAGTTAGTCTTGAGCGTATAGGAATAGTCGCTCTCCTCTGTTTTTCTACCATCAATAGTAGTCTGACTATGTACTGGGGCTATCACATATTTATCAGTGTTTACAGCGTATTCCGTTGTGCTCAACGCATTGGTAGTCTCGTCTTTTATAGAGCACTTGGCAAATCCCAGCAATCCCCTGCCATTGTTATGGAACAAGGCATCCTCATACTGATAAGAAACCACATTGGTTCCGCCAATTCCATCAGGGGTAGAAACGGAAGAAACGACCGGCCATGAAGAACCTATGGAAATAAGCGGGTATGACTTTGTCTTTCCTCTAGTAAATACAGTGTTATCAGTCAAATACTTATAGTCTATCTTGGTCTGATTTCCCAAACCATCCGTAATTTCCGTTAAGAGACTGTTCTTGTCTGATGGCATCAAATAAATTTGGTAGCCATCCCAGTTGCTTTTATTCCAATCTGACGTACAAACGAAGTCTGCCTTGCCATCGCCATTGAAATCACCCACATAGAAATGCCATTTGTCCGTGGCATATACATTTCCACCCTTTACTTGCTTATAAAAATTACCTCTACCATCACTAAGATAGGCTTGTGGCTGCGTCATGTTACTTCCTGATGACGTCTTATCGATGGCTTGGAAATCATCGAACCCATCTCCATTCAGGTCGGCAATAAACAATTGCTTTGTACGTGCGTCGAAAGGTTTGGAATAATATTCTCTAGTGAAAGTGCCATCTCCCTTTGAGTAATTGATGCACCAGTTACTCCATCCCCCCTTGTTAGGATCTTTCGACCATCCAGTGAGCAACATGTCTGTCTTGCCGTCACCGTTGAAATCGCCGAATTCAATATAATGGTTCTTGTCTGGCCATGACAATTTTGTCTCTTTCGTCATGGTACCAGCGCCATCACTATACATGATATAATGCCCATTGTCGTTCAGGTTCATGACATCGGTCAAACCATCACCGTTGAAGTCACCGAACTCCACACGGTCCCATTTCTCCGAGCAATAACGTGTAGCTGTATAACCTAATGGAGTAAGAGTATTTCCGCTCTGCTCCGAACGAATCAACTTACACTCTTTGGAGTTTTCAAGCCAAGCTAACAAATCAGTGGCTCCATCACCATTCAACTCAACGGTTTGGATGGTGTAATTTGTTGAAAGAGACAAGAAACATTTGGAAAAGCCTAAGCTAACCTTTCCGTTGCTATCCACCGATGTTGTGTATAAATCACAATTGTGCCATTTCCCAGAATGACATCTTTTTACGACAACATCGGCATAGCCATCACCGTTAAAGTCGCCACATACAACCTGCTCCAACTTGTCATCATTCCAGTTCCAAGTACCACTTGCCACCTGCTCAAAATTAGTACCATGGCTAATGAAAAGTTTCCAACCTTTCCATCCAGCTTTGTCATTCTCAGGAGTCGCAATGAAATCAGCCATGCCATCACCATTGAAATCACCAACAGTCAGTGTTGCCTTGTGAATGAGCTGGGTTTGGCTATAGTTGTAGTTTTTGACATTGAAATCCGTGAGATTGCTCCACACAAGCCGTGTTGGATTCTTTTGTTCTCCATCGGAAGTGCTTTCTGTAATTTTCACCAACTGATATTTACGGTTTACTTCCTGATAAGAGAACTGGAAAGTTCGCACGGACTGATTGCCCATGTATAGAGAAATGGAAGAAATGACCTTACTCCTCTTAACCCTGACTCCATTGACATAGGTGACAGGAGTATAAAAATTGCTATTGTAGCTAAAACGAATAGAAGCATAAGGAACTACGCCCATGGCATCGTTCCCCGTATAATCAATTCGTGAAGGATAAAAGTCATTTGTGCTAGCATCACCACCATAGGTAACAGTCATATAATTGCCTTTTGTATCCGAGATTTTTGAAACCAACCAAAACAAAGTGGAATCTGACTCTGATTTTCCCAAGGCTTTTGCAACAGACACATAATCATATATCAAGCCAGACTTGGTATATACCTTGAAAGAAGTAGGATTCGTACTCTTTCCCTTTGCCAAAATCCTGGCAAAAGAATTATTCTCTGTCCTATATTCTGTTTCGGTATCAAAAGCATAATCATAGTTTATCAATCTCTGACCATCCAAGGCGAAATGGTCATTGCTGGTAAAATCTATTGCCGTAGATCGCATGTCATGGAATCTATCGGAAGGTACTCGGTTGATAATGGAAAGACCTGACAAGTCAAATCCATATCCAGCCAAACCATTTTTGGTGGAACTATTGTAAGCTACCGACAAAGTTGGTTTCATTCCACCTGTTCCTGGAAGGGCAGGTATCGGTATCTCATAAGACAATTGACCCGTCGGAGACACATTTATCTCATCGTTGATTTTTCCAAATATGCCATTCTCTGCTCCACCGTGTTCTTTGTCCGTAAAAAGGCGTTCCTGTGCCAAAGTACTCATGGCAAACAAGAAGCATATAAAGAGGAGTAAATATTTTCTCATGACTCTATTTCTTTGTCAATTTATAAGATTGTTCATAATTTTCACCACTTACTTTTAGTAAGTAGATTCCACAAGGTAAGCTCGATGTAGCCAAAGTAACCCCTTCACTTACGAAAGAGCCTTTCAAGACAACTTGTCCAGATGCGTTTGCCAATACATACGCCAAACTGTTGCTTGCCCCCACTGTAGAGATTGTGATATTGTCACAAAACATTGCGGATGGCGAAACTGACACTTTTATAGGATTGTTTCCTGTAGCTAACTTTTTGGTGCTCTTAGCTTTTTGAACACCATTCGCATAAACACGAGAAGTACAACTTCCTTGTGCATTGTACGTATAGATAACGGTCTGCCCCTGTATTTTAGTATATACAGAAACAAACAGAAGCATAAGCAAGAATATCTTTTTCATCGCCTAATAGTTTTTTGTTAGAATTAATGACCCCTTCAAGGAAAGACAAACTAATTTAGACTGACAATTCCAAAATAGCCATTGTCCCCCAAAGTCACAGTAACGGTGTACTCACCTTCTGCTAAATCACCAAGGTCTAAGTCTATTACACTCTTACCTTGTATTACTTCGGAATATGTTTGTATCATATTACCGCTATTATCTGATACACAGATTTGAGCAACACCTGTATATCTACAGATGCTTAAAGTTAGCACATTTGCTTCTAAGTCACCTGTTACTTGTGGGAATACTGTGCGCGCCATTCCACTATCCTTACTTCCATGACGGAAGTTAACTTCTTTGGCATCCAACTGAGTCGGAACAGCCAAAAGTAGTGACAATCCAATTAATATTAATTTCTTTTTCATAAACTTATTGAATTAAAGATTTCGACTGCAAAATTAGTTATCTTTAGACAATAAAGCAAGCAAATTAGGTCTATTTATTAAGCACAGCAAAACTAGCATAACTACCTTAAAGACAAAATATTAGAGCCGATCTCTTGTTTCACAAGGTCTAAAAATGACTTTTTCGAGAAGTTTTTAAAACCTTTCTATGTATTTCCGCAATGAAATAGGTCTATTTTGGATGCCAACACGCTCTTTGTACAAAAACAGTTTTTGCTTGATTGCCTTCTCGCTAATGCAGTAAATTAAAGCCAAAGCCTTCTGAGACAACTTCAACCGCAGCAACATCATAAGCCTTATGTCACTTTGTGTCAAGTTGGGATGTAGCTTTTTCAACCTGGTAACGAAGCAGTCTTCTACACCTTCCAAAAATACCTCTAGTTCTGCCCAATCTTCCTCGGATAGGACAAAATGTTTAATATCTTTTTCTCTGATTGAGTTCAACTTCTCCACAATCTCAATTTTCTTTAGCAAATAATTACGCATTGCCGATAATTGAACTTCCTTATGAGCAAGTTCTTCTTTATGTAATTTGTCTGCCATCATTATTTCTTGTTTATGCATCTCTTGTTCATGAACCAACTTTGTTGCTGCTAGTTCTTTTTCTTGCTGGAATTTAAGGAAAGTTCGCTTCTTATTTGCAAGATAAGCATACCATATAAATATAAGCAATGAAATTAGCAGCAAAAGAGACAGCAGAAACACCCAACTTTGCATTTCTGCTCTACCCTTCAGTTCTGCTTTTTCTTTCACCTTTTTTATATAGGAGGTATAATAGTCATATTTTCCTTTCACTGCCTTACGATATGTTTCTTCAAAATAGTTGCTTGCTGAGTCAACACAATTTATGGCAAAAGCTGTATTCTTACTTTTTATCGCTCCCAAAGTTTTTAGGTAAAGAACAGCATTTTTGTCTTCCATTTGCTTAGGACTAAGCCCACTTAATACGGTAAACATTTCCTTTAGGGAATCGACATCATAAAAAGCAAATGCCAACTCTAATTGGCAAGTAATATCTTTAGGATTGTTTTGTGTATTTGCGATTTTTGCATAATACAAACTACTATCTTTTTTACCGAGTTCCCCATAAACAAAAGCTAGATCTTGATAAACATCAGACATAATTTCTTTGTCATTCAGCATTTTTGCATCATTTAGAGCTTTAAAATTTTCATTCAATGCAGAGGCAAAACTATCGACACACATAAGGCTTGTACTTAAACGAAGCCTAGCATACACCTTGTTTCTTAGAGGTAATAGAAACTGCTTATCATAGAGTTCTACTAACTCCCTTGCAAGCACCAAAGCTTTCTGTGGATTTAAATCTCCCTCGATTCTTACCAACTTATCCAATGAAAGTGAAACCAAATAAACATCTCCAGTTTCATTCGCCAAATGATATGATTTTTCCAAACAAACTTTTGCTTGTTCTACACTATCATTAAGCATGAAGTATTTACCCATATAATACATACTTCGAGCATAAAGGGAATCATCTTGACACTTTTCATACCAATCATATGCTATGCGAATCAAGGAATCGTTATCAACATCCTTGCCAGTTTTGTCCTGCGCCATATAATAGACAAGGGCATACTTCGCCATCTCCTCTTCTGAAAGTTTATCTTGGTTGATATGGCTCAAGAAAACCAATGCACTATCAGGATTAGATTCGACTAACGCATAAGCCAAATCTAACTCCTTCTTGTGACTTTGATGACAAGCTCCAAAGATTACCACCAACATAAAAGCTAACAATATATATAATGCTTCCTTCCTCATATTATTTGTATTTTACCGAGTGCAAAAGTACAACTTTATTTTCAAATAAGGAAAGACTATAGGTCTAAAAAATATGCAAATACTATCAGACAGAATTTTGATATACAATAATATACATATTTTCGAAAGATGTAGATAATAAAGTCTAAAAAGACTTCAATTACTCAAGCAATTATCAGACAAACTTTATGGAAACAGTCTATACAGAATCTTACAATCATAAGATTACTTGGCTTTATTTTTTAGCTAATTATCCATAAAAACATAAATTTGGTTGCCAAAATGGTTGCCAAACCAAATAAAAACATTATCTTTGCACCGTAAACATTAAAACATTTAAGATTATGTTAGTAGTCAGTACAAGAGATTTCAGAACAAACCAGACCAAATACCTTAATAAGGCAAACGCTGGTGAACACGTGATTTTAAAGTCACGTACAGGTAGCTTCAAGATTGTACCTATCAGCTCAGATGATATTGTGAGTAATAAGAGAGACCTTGCAGCTGAACTTCGTGGTGCTTTGCAGGAAGTAAAAGACCACATGGAAGGAAAGAAACAACTTCAATCCTTAGATAGTCTTCTCGATGAGCTATAATCTTCACGTTTCTTCTTACTTTGCCAAAGAAGCCAAACGACTGAGTAAGAAATATCCAAGTTTCAAACATGACTTGGATAAATTCAAAAAGAGCTTGCAAGAAAATCCTCTTCAAGGAACAGAACTATCACCTGGCATCCGCAAGATACGAATGGCTATTGAGTCCCAAACATAAAGGACTTTCGGGTGGAGCCAGAGTCATCACTTCTTTGATTTACCGTAGTAACCACGCGTACACGTAAGAATGTTTTTCTCGAAAAAAGTCTCAAAGTCTCATTTTTACATGTAAATATCAGTTTATATATCTGATATATAACTATTTATAAGAATGATACTTTTCGTCAAAAAGCCAGAGAAGTATCATCGAAGTATCATAAAATCGGGAGAAGTATCATAAAAAACAGGCAAGCATCATACAAAACAGGCGAAATATCGAACGAAAATGCACCAATCATCGAACGAAATGCATCAACTATGCCCACGAACATGGTCACTCATACCCACGTACACGGGTACGGATGACCACGTACACGGGTATGCGTGACCAAAACGATGGGTATCCATGCCCAAAGCCTTGGGTAACCATGCCCTACATAGCTGGGCAAAGATGCCCAAAGCCTTGGGCAAACCTGGGCAAAAGCATATATGACTTTTCCTATGTGGTTTAACGATTTTAGTTGACCACTTTTAGTTTTATTTGTAAGACGAGTTGACTCAGTTAAAACTTATTTATAATTCACGTTGACTTTCCTGAAACTTAGTCATATTTTTAGTTGACTACCTTAATAGATGGCCATATCTAGAGTTGCCCTTCTCATATTCCATACAGACACTTTTTTACTTTATAAACTAGAAAAGTAGACACTACTACTGATACTAAAAACTGAAATAATAGACGCTTTTTTTAATCTTTTACATCAACCCAACGCCGTTTTCATGATACTTCTCCCGATTTTATGATACTTCTATGATACTTTTTTGTAAAAATATTAGGAAGTCTCATTTTTACATATCACTATATATCAACTCCTTACAAGAATATTTTCACCAAATAATGAGACTTTGATACTTTTTCTCAAAAAAACTTTATGCGTAAGAAATACATTAAGAGGGCGATTTGGACTTTTGCAACCAAGTTGCAGAAACCTTTTCGTAATTTTGCAACCGAAATAGAAAAAGGAACTGAATGTTCCGGGTTATATAGAACTAAAAGTATTGCAAAATTATGGAAGAAATGAAACATTCTCACGAACATCATCATGAATGCCATTGTGAAAATTCTCACGAACATCATCATGAATGCTCATGCGGCACAGAAGAACATGAGCACCAGGGGTGCAGTTGCCACCACCATCATCATGAAGAAGGCGGTTTGAAATCCAAACTCATTCTTATCGGTGTAACTGTTATTCTCCTGATAACAGCTGTTTTCATCGAAAAGGAATACAGTCTGGCTACCTGGCAGTTGCTCCTCGTCTATCTCATTCCTTATTTATTAATAGGACATGAGACGCTGGGCGAAGCTGCAGAAGGTATTGCCAAGGGCGATATGTTTAACGAAAACTTTCTGATGGCTATTGCAACCATCGGAGCACTTTGCATCGGATTCTTCCCAGGATCAGATACAGAATTTCCGGAGGCAGTCTTTGTGATGCTCTTCTTTCAGGTGGGCGAACTCTTCGAAGGATATGCGGAAGGAAAGAGCCGCGACAGCATCTCGCATCTGATGAATATCCGACCGGATGTAGCGAATGTTGAAAGAAACGGAAAAGTAGAGTCAGTTTCGCCGGAAGACGTCAAGATAGGAGAAACTATCGTAATCCGTCCGGGAGAGAAAGTTCCATTGGATGGTATTGTTGTTGAGGGAAGTTCAGCCTTGAATACCATTGCCCTGACAGGTGAGAGTATGCCACGGGATTTAAATGAAGGCGATACTATCATGTCCGGTTGCATCAATCTTTCAGGAGTAGTTCGTGTACGCACCACCAAAAGTTTTGGCGAAAGTACCGTTTCCAAGATTATTGCGCTGGTAGAGAGTGCAGACAAGAACAAGTCGAAGAGCGAGGCTTTCATCACCCGTTTCGCCCGAGTCTATACTCCTATCGTTGTTTTCGCAGCCATTGCCCTGGCGGTTATTCCACCATTCCTGGCAGCAACAGGAATCGTAGGTGAAGGAACCTTTGGCGAGAACTTCCCATTATGGCTCAACCGCGCCTTGATATTCCTGGTAGTTTCCTGTCCTTGCGCCCTGGTCATCAGCGTGCCCCTCACCTTCTTTGGCGGCATCGGCGGAGCATCCCGGAACGGTATTCTCATCAAGGGCAGCAACTATATGGATGCTTTAGCCAAGGTGGGAACCGTTGTGTTCGACAAAACCGGAACTCTGACCCACGGAGAGTTTGCCGTGGCAGCTGTTCATGCTGATGATTCCTGCCCAGACCATTCATCCCACGATGCTGATAATGTGCATATTGGCGAATATTCTGACAAGGAGAAGATTCTGCTGCATTTGGCGGCTCATGCCGAGCATTTCACCACTCATCCTATCGGCGCAGCCCTGCGTACAGCCTTCCCGCAAGAAGCAACGGATGGCTGCGAGGTGACCGATGTAGAGGAAATTGCAGGACAAGGTATCCGTGCCCAAGTGAACGGCAAGGTGGTTTGCGTGGGCAACAAGAAGATGATGGAAAACATCGGCGCAAAATGGCACGACTGCAACCAGGTGGGAACCATCATCCACGTCGCCATTGATGGCAAGTACGCGGGACATATTGTGATCAACGACACCCTTAAGGGAGGAAGCGCCCATGCCATCAGAGAGCTGAAAGAACTGGGAGTAGAGAAAACGGTAATGCTGACGGGCGACCGCAGAGAAGTGGGAGAAGATGTTGCCCACAAACTGGGACTGGACGAGTGCCGCGCAGAACTGCTGCCAACCGACAAGGTTTTGCATGTAGAACAACTGCTGAAGACAAAACCAGCAGGCAAGACACTCGCCTACGTAGGCGATGGAATCAACGATGCCCCTGTATTGAAGCGTGCCGATGTGGGCATTGCCATGGGTGGACTGGGTAGCGATGCAGCCATCGAAGCTGCCGATGTAGTACTGATGGATGATGACCCTAGAAAGATTGCCCTTGCCGTAAAGATAGCCAGGAGAACCATTCATATCGCTCACGAGAACGTGATATTTGCCATCGGAGTAAAGGTTGCCGTACTGATTCTCGCCACCATTGGTCTCGGCACCATGTGGATGGCAGTCTTTGCCGATGTAGGTGTTACGGTACTGGCTGTATTGAACGCCATGAGAAGTTTGGGTAAAAATCGTCTTTTTTATCGTTAAATACCAAAATAAGTTGTATCTTTGCAAACGAATAGCAATATACAATACTGAATGGTTATGTATAAAAAAGACATTTTGACTATGAATAAGATTATCAAACTCATCTTCGTGCTCTGCTGCTTCTGCGGCATTGCACAGGCTCAGCCTCAACGCCCTAAGCTCGTTGTAGGCATTGTTATCGACCAGATGCGATGGGATTATCTCTATCGCTACTACGCCCGCTACGGCGAAGGCGGATTCAAGAGAATGCTCGGAGAAGGATTCAGCGTAGAAAACTGCAAGATTCCTTACATCCCTTCGGTTACAGCCATCGGCCACTCTTCTATCTGGACCGGTTCCGTTCCTTCCATCCACGGAATTGCAGGAAATAACTTCGTGAAAGATGGAAAGGTAGTGTATTGTACTGCCGACGATACCGTCAACCCGGTAGGTTCAGACAGCAAGGCTGGCAAGATGTCGCCTCGCAACCTGTGGGTAACCACCATCGGCGATGAACTTCGTCTGGCTACCAACAACCGCTCTAAGGTGATTGGTGTAGCCTTGAAAGACAGAGCATCTATCCTCCCTGCGGGCCATCACGCCAATGGCGCTTTCTGGTTTGATGACAAGTCGGGCAAGTTTATCACCAGTACTTTCTATATGGATAAGTTGCCTGAGTGGGCGAACAAGTTCAACAAGCAGAAACTCCCAAACAAGTATCTTTCCAAGAAATGGGAGACGCTCTACCCTATCGATTCCTACAAGGAGAGCACCAGCGATGACAACAACTACGAGAATGGAATTGTTGAAGGCGAAAAGGCTGTATTGCCACTCGACCTGCCTACCTTATATAAGAAGCATGGTTACAAGATTCTCCGCAGTACCCCATTCGGCTGCAACCTGACTTTCGATATTGCCAAGGCTGCCATCGAGGGCGAGAACCTGGGTAGAAACACAGATACTGATTTGCTGACCATCAGCTGCTCAAGCACCGATTACATCGGTCATCAGGTGGGCGTAAACGCCATCGAAACAGAAGATTGCTATCTCAGATTAGATAAGGCATTGGCAGATTTCTTCGCTTATCTCGACCAGACCGTAGGCAAGGGAAATTATCTCACCTTCCTCACCGCCGACCATGGAGGCGTAAACAACGCCACCTTCCTGCAAGACCAGCGAATCCCTGCCGGCATCTGGAACAAGAAGGGACTGGTAGATGAATTGAACAAGAGTCTGAAGACAAAGTTCAACACCGACAAGGACCTAGTAAAGACAATTATGAACTATCAGGTATTCTTCAATACAGACATCATCGAAGAACTCGGTCTGGATTACGCAGCCATCAAGCAGGTGGTAGTAGACAGACTGAAGAAAGACAAGGACGTGCACTATGCCTTCGACATGGAGAAGATCTCTATCGAGAGCATCCCTGAAGAGCTGAAGTTCCGCGCCATTAACGGTTATAACCGCGAGCGCAGCGGAGGTGTTCAGATTGTACTGAAACCAGGTCACTACGATTATTACAGCAGCAAGGGAACTACCCACGGAGCATGGAATCCATACGATATCCATATTCCTTGCCTGTTTATGGGTTGGGGCATCCAGCACGGCGAGAGTGCTCAGCCTCACTATATGACAGATATTGCCGCTACCGTTTGTGCGATGCTGCATATTCAGGCACCTAACGGCTGCATCGGCACACCGATATTCTAATAAAAAGCAAAAAGCCAGATAATAACAAAGGCTAGGTTCACGATTCTGGAAACCTAGCCTTTATTTTTTATTCAAAAGAAGATGTTCTTCTATTCCGAGAAGAACATCTCTTATTCTTCGTTCATAATCTTCATATATTCCTCGTAAGAAATATATCTGCCACCCATCGATTTGAGATGAGGAGTCTCCAACTGACAATCTATCATCTTGCCACCATGCTCCTGCAAGTATCTGGCAAGGAAGATGAGGGCAATCTTAGAAGCTGACGGAACCCTGGAGAACATGCTTTCTCCGATAAAAACCTTGCCGATGGTGACACCATAAAGTCCCCCCACCAGTTCATCGGTTTCATTATCCCATACCTCTACGCTCGCCGCAAAGCCCTGCTTATGGAGGGCAGTAAATGCCTGGATGATGTTCTCGCCCAGCCATGCGCCATCTTCCCAATACCGTCCGTTGGTCTTGCTGCATCCCCGTATCACGCCATCGAAATCTTCGTTGATTCCTACGCTGTATCGGTTCTTCCTCATCAGGGTACGCATAGAATGACTGATGTGGATTTCATCAGGGAAGATGACGAAACGCTTCATCGGACAGAACCAGAGTATTTCAGGCTGGTCACGGAAACTATACCAGGGAAAGATGCCATTGCTATAAGCCAGCAACAGGCGGTCGATACTCAAATCGCCACCAATCGCAAAGCATCCATCCTCATCGCCATAATGCGGATCGGGAAAATAAATCTCGTCCGCAGTATCATCTATCTGTAATATCATACGCTTATCTTTTATCAAGAATATTCTTGACTAGACTTTCATTCTAATAATTAATCACCAGTTCCTTTCCGTCAAAGTCGACATGCGCCTTGCCACTCTTCTTGAGTTTGCCGAAGAGCAGCGCCTTCATCAGGATCGGTTTCAGGCGGTTACCGATGACACGGTCCATCTCGCGGGCACCATATTCCTTGGTAAAGCCCCATTTCAGCAACTGTTCACGCGCAGCATCGGTTAACGTTACGGTAACTCCCTTTGCTGCCAGTTTCGCATCGAGTTGACGAAGTTTCTTGGCAAGAATCAGTTCTGCCATGTGCTTATCCATATCGTTGAACACCACCATGTCGGAAAGTCGGTTGATAAACTCAGGCTTGAAAGTCTTCTTCACCTGTGCCAGCATCGCTTCGCCACGACTTACGTTTCCATTGAAACCTACGCTAGCCCGTGAAGCATATTGTGCTCCGGCATTTGAGGTCATGATGAGAATCACGTTACGGAAATCAGCCTTCTGACCCTTGTTATCGGTCAGACGGGCATAGTCCATTACCTGGAGCAGGATGTTGTAGATATCGCTATGCGCCTTCTCTATCTCATCGAGCAGGAGTACACAGTTTGGCGTCTTGCGGATGGCATCGGTCAGAAGTCCTCCATCCTCATAACCCACGTATCCGGCTGGCGAACCGATGAGTTTTGCCACGGTATGCTTCTCGGTATATTCACTCATATCGAAGCGTACCAGTTCGATGCCGAGTTCCTTGGCCAACTGCCGTGCCACCTCGGTTTTTCCTACTCCGGTAGGTCCCACGAAGAGGAGCGAAGCCAATGGTTTGTCATCATCTGTCAATCCCGCCTTTGCCATCATCACAGCCTCAACCACCTTGTCTACAGCCTTGTCCTGACCGTAAATCTTGTCGAGTATGCGCTGGCGGAGCGTAGCGAGAGCATCGTTGTTTTCATCTTTCATCGCAGCCGCATCAATCTTGCAGACCTTAATCAGAATCTGCTGGATGATAGACTTGGTAACATAAGAGCGCTGGCGAGATTCTACCGGATGCACCTCCAGATAAGCACCCGCCTCATCCATCAGGTCGATGGCCTTGTCTGGCAGACAGCGGTTGCTGATATATTTGGCGCTGGCACGGACGGCATATTCCAGGGCGTCCTTGCGATAGGTTACATTGTGGAACTTGTTGTATTTATACTGCAAGCCCTCCAATATTTTGATAGCCTCCTCCTCGGTAGGTTCCTTGATATCTATCTGCTGGAACCGGCGCACGATGCCCTTGCTCTGAGCCATGTAACGGTTATATTCCTCGTAGGTTGTAGAACCGATGAAACGGATATCGCCTGCCTCCAGATATTGCTTCAGCATATTGGATGCATCAGGTCCGCCATCTGAGCCACGACCGGCACCTATCATATTATGAATCTCATCGATGTAGATAATGGTATTGCCTTCCTTCACGGCTCCCTCCATCACCATCTTGATGCGTTTCTCGAAGTCGCCGCGATATTGGGCACCGGCAAGCATCTGTCCCATATCCATGCCGTAGATGCGAGCCCCCTTGAGGCGTTCAGGAACCTGGTTTTCGTTGATGAGTTTGGCGAGACCATAGACCAGAGCAGTCTTGCCGACTCCGGCTTCTCCGATGTGAAGCGGATTGTTCTTCTCGGCACGGCAGAGCACCTGGATGGTTCTGTCCAGTTCCTGTTCTCTTCCGATGAGCGGATTGTGCTCTTCTACCTTGTCAGAAATACAGGTAACCAGCTGATGCCAATCCTGTACAACCTGTCTTCTGCCTTCTTCCTCGTCGTCGTCATACTCGTTGGCATAATCGTCATCATCAAAGTCTGCTCCCATGCCCATGCCAGCCTCTCCAGTATCATCTCCAATAGGATAATAACTGTCAACGCTCGCCAGAAACTCGCCCTGCCGGTCGCCCACATTCTTGCACAGCAGGAAGGCGGCTTCTGAATTCTGCAAGCCAAACATCGCCTGCACAAAATGGGGTACATTCACCAGCTGTCTGTCGGCAGCAGCAGCCAGGGCGCACGCCGTTCCAAACATGGTTTTGAAGAGCGATGACGGCTCTGGCAGATACTTGATGGTTTCAGGCACACGCTCCTGCTTGGCGAGCCATTCCACCAAGTCTTCGTGCATCTTGAGGCTGTCTACGCCTTCTTCCTGCAGCGCCTGACAGAATGCATACTGCCTGAGCAACGCCAGCAGCATGTGCTCGGGCATCACGAACTCGTGGTCGAAGAACCGGGCTTGCTTCATGGCATCGTCCATCAGAACACTCATATATCGGGTCAATCCCATACTGTCCATTCTATTTTTTCCTTTCTTTTTCTTAGCATATATTGGGGATATTTCCCCGAAATCAACGCCTATTCCGGCATATAAGTGAGTTTAAGCGGAAACTTCTGCGTACGGGCTTTCTCCATCGCTTTCTCCACTTTACTCTTGGCGATGTCGTAGCTGTAGGTGCCCACCACGGCTTTCTCTTCGTGATGAACCTTGAGCATGATTGCTTCAGCCTCAGCCTGCGACTTGAAGAAGATGGATTCCAGGATTTCTACCACGAAGTCCATCGGTGTGAAGTCGTCGTTGAACATCATTACCACGTAACGCCCCGGCTCCTTGAGCCTGGTTTTCTGGCGTTCACGAATTGCTGTTTGTTCTTGAGCCATATTTTAATTTTTACTTTTTATAAGCATTGGTAATCTCCACAACATAAACATCGTGGAATCCACCCTTGGCACCATACCACTGGAGCAGGTCCTTGTCGAGGAACTTCTCGGCGGTCATACTGTCCTTATAAAGTTTGCGGCATTCTAGGGTGAGCCGTGACTGCTCGAAGGCGATGCTGCCGTTATCAGTTTCTACAGGAATCAGTCCTGTTTCCTTCACCTTATCAAAATCACGTCCGCTCTTGGAACCGCAGAAGCTATAAATCTTTCGAGCCTCCTCGCTGTTGCCGAGGAAAGAGAGGGTCATGAATCCATTCTCCTCGATGATGCCGTGGGTGAAACGCTCCGGACGGATAAAGACCACAGCCACCGGCTTGTTCCAAAGCCATCCCAAACAGCCCCAAGAGGCGGTCATCATATTGAAATGATCCTTGTTGCCGGCACATACCAGCATCCACTCCTTACCAATAGTCTCGAAGACGTTGTCATTCAGTTCTTTTACGTTGATCTTTTCCATCTTATCTGTTCCTTTCTTTTTAATTTCTAATTACCATAAAATTGCGACAGCAGTATTCTGATTGCTGAATGCTGCCCATATCAACTGCAAAGATACAAGAATAATCTGAAAAAGCGAATGTTTCTTTAAGAAAATCGCATCACCCTATTGAGGATTATGCCTAATTAATACTTTTTTATGCCACAAGAAGGCTGAATTGAATACGATTTGTGAGGTAGGAAACCGACCTTGATTTACATTAACTTTGCATCAGCAGTTGAAAAAATAATTCACATTTTATTTTGTCAGTTGCCCAAAAGGCAGTACCTTTGCACCCCGAATGCCGAAAGCCGGGAAGGCGGAAGGCTTCGATTTATTATTCATTTATAAACATTTAATTTAATGTACAAAACAATTTTCAACAAGCGCAACAGCTTGAAGTTCAACCGATTCTCTAACAAGAATTACTCACTCTTCGCAGTTTTGGGAAGAGAGGTACTTGTTGGTGCACTCAGCGTTGCTACCCTGAGCCATGCTAAGGCAGCAGGCGTAAGCACAGAGGGAGCCAAGGTTGATTCTACCCTCTACAAGGGCGGAAAGGCTTACGAGCTGGATGCGGTGAGCGTTACCGGATCTCGTGCGCCGATGACTGTAGAGCAGTCACCTAAGATTGTGTCTGTCATTACCCGCGACGATATTCATCGTGCGGCTGCGCAGACTATCAACGATGTATTGAAATTAGCTACCGGCGTGGATGTCCGTCAGCGTGGTGGCTTTGGTGTTCAGACGGATATCTCCATCAATGGTGGAACCTTTGACCAGATTACCATTCTCTTGAATGGCGTCAACATTTCCAATCCTCAGACTGGTCACAATGCTTCTGATTTTCCTGTAGCTCTTGCTGACATCGACCACATCGAAGTGCTCGAGGGGGCAGCATCGCGCTTATTCGGAACTTCAGCCTTCAATGGTGCCATCAACATCGTAACCAAGAAGGCTAAGAGTGAGGGGGTATCTGCAAGTGTAGAAGGCGGAAGCTTTGGAAGCTTCGGAGCACAGGGACGCATTCAAACAGCTTTTGAAACGGGCAAGTGGACCCAGGCTTATTCCGTAAGCGGAGGCTACAAACGCTCGGATGGCGGCACGGACAACAGCGATTTCGAGAAGGGACAGGGCTACGGCAATCTCTCTTTCTCTTACGACCAGCGTTTCGACATCAACGCCCAGTTGGGTATCGCTACCCAAAGCTATGGTGCTAATACTTTCTACAGCGCCAAATATAACAACCAATATGAGAAGACAGACCACGGTCTGGCTTCGCTCAATCTGAGTCTGCACAACCAGGAGAAGACCTGGGAGATTGCGCCTCAATTCTATTATAACAAATTCAAGGATCACTATCAGCTGATTCGTGGAACTCAGATAGGTGAAAACTATCACGACCTCGATGTTTATGGTGGTGGACTGAATGCCAACGTAGCTTGGGCTTTGGGTAAGACTGCTGTAGGTTTCGACATCAGCAAGGAGTGCATCTACTCTACTGCATTGGGCGAAGAACTCGCAGAGAAAGACTACAAGGACATCTCAGGTTCTGACCGTCAATATACCCGAAAGGGCGAGCGCACCAATACCAACATCATGCTGGAGCACAACTTCATCTTCGGCGGCTTCACCTTGTCGGCAGGTGTCTTGGCTAACAAGAATACAGGTTTGGACAACGACTTCCGCTTCTATCCTGGTGTGGACATGAGTTATCGTCCTAACGACAACTGGAAGTTCTACGCATCCTGGAACAAGGCTCTGAGAATGCCTACCTACACCGACTTATACATAAGTAATGTGGTACAGCAGGGCGACATCAACCTAAACCCGGAGAAGAACTCAACCTTCAAGGTGGGAACTCAATATCGCCAGACTGGTTTTGCAGCAACCGTTAGCGGATTCTACGCACACGGCACCAACATGATTGACTGGGTTCAGACATCCGTGACCGAGCAAAATGACAGCAAGTATCACGTGATGAACATCGGAAAGCTCAACAACATGGGCTACAACGTAGATGCTACTATCTACATGAGAGAATTGGTACCAAACAGTTTCATCACCCGCATCAAGTTGGGTTATGCTTACATCTATCAGGATCATAAGACCGAGACAAACATTCTGAAATCACTCTATGCATTGGAGTATCTCAAGCACAAGGCTGTATTCGGTCTGGATCATCAGATCTGGAGTAAGCTTTCAGCTTCCTGGAGCGTAAGATGGCAGCAGAGAATGAATGGCTATCATCCATATACCAAGGTAGATTGCAAACTGATGTGGGACGAGAAGAAATACAATATCTTCGTGAAAGCCGACAACATCACTTGCCACCGCTACTACGACCTCACAGCTGTTAAGCAGCCAGGTTTGTGGATTATGGCAGGAGCCAGCGTAAATCTCGGCCGATAATATAATCAGATAATAATCATCCCAAAAGATGATAAATATCCGAAACACGATTCGGATATCAAATAAAAAAACGGCCTTGATGGAGGTTTCTTCCTTCCGTCAAGGCTCGTTTCCTTTTATTCCGGCTATTTCCTTTTATTTCAGTTATTCCGGTTTCTGATATTTTCCGTTCACTTTTATCGGTTCGAGATGGATTCCCACATGGGTATCTGCACCGAAGTGCTGCTTCAGTTTTGTTTCTATATGAGTAGCATGCTCATGCGCCTCATAAAGCGAAAGAGAACCCGGCATGCGGACATGCATTTCTATCGCAATCTTGTTTCCGATGCGACGGGTACGCAGGTTATGAATCTCTCCCACTCCCTCTTCTTCATTTGCAATCTTCAGGATTTCATCTTCCTCCATTTCTGGAAGACTGGCATCCGTCAGTTCTTTCACAGACTGCATCACCAGTCCCCAGGCGGCCTTGATGATGAAGACACTCACGATGATGGCAGCCAGCGGATCGAGCACCGCCCACTTTTCTCCCAGGATGATGGCGCCACCAATACCGAACATCGTTCCGATACTCGATAAAGCATCGCTGCGATGATGCCAGGCATTCGCCACTACAGCCTCGGAATGATATTTCTTTCCGGCTTTAACCGTAAACTGATAAGCCCACTCCTTCATCACGATACTTACAATAGCAGCAATCAAGGCTACAACGCCCGGCTGTTGCAATGTCTCGCCGCAGATGGCACGATAGGTCTTGGTTACGCCAGAATAACAGATCATCACACCCACCACGAAGAGCGAAATGCCGATGATGGCTGTGGCAAGCGTCTCGTATTTGCCATGACCATAATCATGGTCCTTGTCCTTCGGCTTATTGCCCAGTTTTACGAATACCAATACCACCACATCTGTAGCGAAATCGGTGAGCGAATGAATTGCATCCGCTATCATTGCTGCAGAATGTCCGAGGATACCAGCAGCAAACTTCAGTACGAGCAGCACCACATTGATGATGCTTCCCGCTATCGTCACCTTATATACTTCCTTTACTCTATCCGCATCAGCGGAATGATTCTTTTTCGTTTCTGCGGGCATCTCTTGCTCGTTATATATTCTCTCATTCTTGTCCATACTATAAAATATAACAGAAGTCCTTTGCTTCCTTAATAATGTTTTTGTATAACCAAATTCCTGTCTTTCATGAATTGAGCGGCAAAAGTACATCTTTTTTCTGAAATCGGATAAAAAGAGAGATTAAAAAAGTATAACGAATAGGGAATAATGTGATAGCGAAGAGAGAAAAGCATGGAATTTTGTGATAAAACGCCTTAAAACAACAGGAATTTTGTGATTTTCAGCCCGAATTCCTTTGGAATTTTGTGATAAAGTTGTATCTTTGCACTCGAATAAGAACTATAAACATATTGATTATGAAGCTTTTGCGCAGAAAGATTGATAATTATCTCAAGGAATGGAAAAGCGATAAGGAGAGAATGCCCCTCATCGTGAAAGGAGCCCGACAAGTAGGAAAGACCGCTTCCATCCTACAATTCGCCCATGACAACTATCAAAATGTGGTTGCCATCAACTTCGTATTGCAACAAAAATACAAGGCAATCTTCGAAGAAGGTTACGAGGTAGACAGCATTATCCGGAACCTCACCCTCATCAATCCTTCTCTCAAGATAGAAGCAGGTAACACACTCATCTTCTTCGACGAGATGCAGGATTGTCCTGCCTGCGCCACCAGTCTGAAAGCCTTCAAGATAGATGGCAGGTACGATGTTATCTGCTCTGGTTCGCTTATGGGTATCAATTATCGCGAGATAGAATCGAACAGCGTGGGATATAAGGAAGACTACACGATGCACTCAATGGATTTCGAGGAATTCCTATGGGCAAAAGGTTATGATTCTGCCTTTATAGAACGCCTTTACGAAAAGATGGTCTCCATCACACCACTTTCTAATATGGAAATGGATATTTTAGAGAGGCTATTCCGTGAATACATGACCATCGGAGGAATGCCTGCCGTAGTCAATATGTTCGTGAGCAACGGAAACTTCAGCGGCACGCTCAAGATACAGCGCCAGCTTCTTCTTGACTATGAGGAAGACATTACGAAATATGCGCAAGGACTCGACAAAGGAAAAATCAAGAACGTGTACGACCATATTTCTGTCTTCCTGGGACAAGACAACAAGAAATTTCAGATAAGCAAGATTGCCCATGGAGCAAGAAACAGAGAATACGTTGGCACCATCGAATGGCTTCGTGATGCAGGTATCATCAACGTTTGCTATTGTCTCGCCCAAGTATCCTTACCTCTGAAAGGCAACTACGACCCGAAATCGTACAAACTCTATTATAAGGACACGGGCTTGCTGGTTGCCTCGCTAGATGAGGAATCGCAAGAAGACATCAGAGTGAACAAGAACTATGGTACCTACAAGGGCGCCATCTACGAAAACATCGTTGGAGACATGCTGGTAAAGCAAGGCTATAATCTTTACTTCTATCGCAACGAGAAATCTACCCTAGAGATGGATTTCTTCATTCGTGATGCCCAGTCGCTCATCCCCGTTGAAGTAAAAGCCACGGATAATGCCACCAAGTCGCTCGCCAAGCTAACAGCACAAGATGGTAAATATCCCGACATCAGATACGGCATCAAGCTCTGCAATAAGAACATCGGTTTCAATGGTAAGTTTTACACCTTCCCCTACTTCCTCACCTTCCTGCTCAAACGATTTGTGAGAAGAGAAAGATAGAAATGCAGAAAAATCCCTCAGAGAGGGATGATTCTGTATTTACCATTATAAGTTAACGAACTTAAAATATCAATCCGTAACCGTTAATTCTGCGAAAGAAAACTGCGGAAATCCGCAAAAATTCTACGTAGAATTAATAAAAGTATTCTTTTTGCAAAAGAAAAATGCGGAAATCCGCAAAAATCTTTCCTGTTATGATTGTAAATATAGAGACTAATATCTACCTTTGCTACGTATAGACGATAGTTTTATAAAGTATGTGATAACAGGCGACCTCATCAAGAAATACCAAAACGATGACGGCATCGTATTTATGGACGTATTTGATTTCTTGTTGGATAAAGATTCTATATGATAACTAAAATAAAATAAAAAGGAGGGTGTGTCATAAGTTAAGGGGGTGTAATTTAAACTGTGTCAAGGCTTGTTCTTAACTTTCATTCCCACTCCCTGCTGGGGGCATGCCCCCAGCAGGGAAGCCTTTTCGGCTGCAAAGTTACATAATTTTAAATCTATCTCCAAATTTTATTGCCAATTGTTGAGAAAGTTGTCCCCAATTTGCCAGTGGCATAGTCCATTTCTTACGGATGTTGCGGTAAGCTAAGTACACAAGCTTCTCCAAAGAATTATCCGTAGGAAAGACCCCTTTAGTCTTTGTGACCTTTCTTACCTGTCTGTGATACCCCTCAACCGTATTGGTCGTATAAATGAGTTTACGGATGGCTGGAGTATATTGGAAATACTCTGTCAGACGTTCCCAATTGTCACGCCATGACTTGATGACAATTGGGTACATCTCTCCCCACTTAGACTCTAACAGGTCTAAATTAGCAGCAGCGGAGTCTTTGTTTACTGCACCATATACTGTTCTTAAATCCTTGATAAACTCCTTTTGATGCTTACTGCCAACATACTTGATAGAATTGCGTATCTGATGGACAATACAGAGCTGCACAGAACTCTCAGGAAATACGCTTTGGATGGCATCTGGGAAGCCTTTGAGACCATCAATACAACAAATCAAGAGGTCTCGAACACCACGGTTCTGAAGATCCGTAAGAACTTCTAGCCAGAAGTTAGCTCCTTCACTCTTAGACACATACATACCTAACAGTTCTTTTTGGCCTTCCTTGTTGATACCAAGAATGTTGTAAATGGCTCGTGTGACAGCTCTGCCATTCTCATCCTTTACCTTATAATGGATAGCATCAAGCCAGCAAATGGCATATGCAGGATCGAGCATGCGAGACTTCCAGGCGGTGATTTCGGGTAATACACGGTCTGTTATAGAGCTGATAGTATCGGCTGATAGAGTTGTGTTGAACTCACGCTCAAAGTAGCTGCTGATGTCACGTGTGCTGGTGCCCATGGCGTACATCTCAATAATCTGGTCTGCCATGCCATTGGCAAGAATAGTCTCACGCTTCTTTACGGTCTCAGGTTGGAAAGTTCCGTCTCGGTCACGAGGAGTCTCTATAGTGACCTCACCATATTTTGTTTGAACCTTCTTACTCATCTTACCATTACGACGGTTGCCGGAAGAGCGTTCCTCGTCACTTAAATGAGCGTCCATCTCACCTTCGAGAGCTGAGTTGAGAATACGCTCTAACAATGGAGCTAATGCTCCGTCCTTGCCAAATAAGGCTTCACCACTACGCAACTGCTGAGCTGCTTTCTTGTAATCAATTTCTAAGTTGTCCATAATATAAAAACTGTGTTAAACTACTTTTATTGTAGCTTGACACAGTTTAATTTACACTCTCTAAGTTAATGACACACCCTCTTTTCTAAATATCAGTCTAATTGCTTAAACTCAAAATCTGCTTTGCTGCAACAACTCTTCTTATAGTCGAATTGGTACATACGCATATACTGCTCTTGAATCTCTTTCGCTCCATTATAAAATGGATCGCAAGTATATGATTTAGTTGTCACTGTTATCTCCATTTCAGGAGTCAACACTTGTCCATTTGTTCTCTTGATACGCTTAGGGCGTACAGCAAAAACTCTTCCCATAATCTTAACTTTTTAAATCGTTTGACTTATTTTTTTAGAAATTTTTCTTATCCATTCGTTTAATTCCTTACCAACCATTTCTGGCTCTAAAGAATTTATTGTTGCCAATGTCACATAACAATCCGCTTTATCAATCTTATCGATTTTCTCAGGACATCCGATACGTTCCAATGTTTTCTTGAGCATTTCTACATTGTTGGCTCTATTACCTAACTGTACAATGGCCTTAGATTTATCATTCTCATCAGGCATGGTATCCATATATACCTTGCCCTCTTCGTCATTTTGGTACTCACAAGCTAAGGTTGACCAATACCACGTAAAGAGATTCCAATCCTTATGCTCGCCAACTGCATTCATCCATTGTATAGTACAATGCTCCTTTTGGAGAACTCCCATCAGATAATCTACTCTCTTGATAATATATTGCTGAAGTTCAGGAGAAGATTTGAATCTACTGATAAAGCTACCTCTTGGCACATCCATTGCCAAAGGAGGATACTCCCACCAAAATTCACGTTGTCTTCTTCCACCATTATCCCATTTCAAGCACTTCGAGAAGTTCCAATCCCCTTCATAACGAGCCTGAATATAATAATGATTATCATAGAATCCCATGTCTATCATACCTGGATTTCCATCATTACGAGTAATCTGTAATGGGCAATCCTCGCTTTCCATCGATTTAACTATCCAGCCAGCATCCTGCCACTTTTTAACCGCTTGTTCCCATGTTTCAAGAGGCTCCACTTCATCAGAATCAGCCGTTTCTTTATATGCTTCCTTGAAGTTCTTTATTGTCTTGTCCTTGATTTCTGAGCTAAACAACATCTTGTTTAAATCATCATCGTTCTTCTCTGCATCTTTTTCTTTATCTACGCCGTAAAGGTCTATTCTCAAAGCTTCCACTACACTCAACAAACTTTCCAAGAGTGGGATGTTTCCTTGGCTTTTCTGCTTTTCCTTTTCGTTAGACGGACAGAAAGAGGATATTACATTTCGAACAGCTGCGCTTACCAAGTTCAAGCTCTTGGGTTTACAATGCATTGCGACCAAAGATGTCTGGAACTCAAGCTGGAGTTTTTCCTCTTCTGTCAATTTTCTGTCTTTAACAACATCATAAAGAGTAGAGAGAAAGTTTTGATAAATCTTCAGCTTTTCCTCAAAAACCTTGGAATTACGCTTTGCTGTCTGCTCCTTCTTGGATTGTCCATCGAGCAAGACAACTGTGATGGTTGCAGTGATTACCACACCAAGTATTGCTGCCATCAGACGTGCAGGAAAATCTTGATAGGTAAATACGATGATGGCACATATCATGACAAACACCATACATCCTACAATCTTCAATACATATTGATTTGACTTTTTCATATTTCGTTCTTGTTATTGTAATTGATTCCAAACATGATTAGCACCTTCACGACAAGCTCCCATTTGAGGCACATCATTTGTCTGAACTTGAATACCGCAATTTTGACACTGATAAGTGTGAGCGGAACCAACTTTGCATAAACGTACCCAACGATGGAACGTCCAAGTGGACATACTTCCAGTAAAAAAGTTAGCTTCACAGAGTCCACTTTCTGGTTTTGTTTCTGACTTCACCACCTTATAACAGTTCTGGCAGTTCCAGTAATAGGTTGGATGCAATTCTTCTATGACTTTTTGGTAGTAGGAGTCAATTTCCGGTGTACCAAAGGCTGTTACAGGAATCTCTACTCCAGAGACGTTTACAAAATTTGATTTGCTGGTGATTTTTCCATGAAAATCCATTCTTGCGTTATACGAACAGACTTCAAAAACTAAATCAGCAGGTAAACCTCCCGGCATACCGCTCAAATAATCGCGACATTGCCCTACATAATCCAAAGCAAAACCTCGCTCGTCCTCTCGAATATCTGCAGGGCTACCTGTATAAACTTCCATTTTTTTGTTCAAAAAAACAATGAGAGTTTGCTGTTCTGTAGGAATAAGCACATAGTCTCTTTTGTGAGCTTTCAATTCTGAGAATTTTACAATTTTCCCTTTAGGATAAAAAGTGTCATCGCTAACCATTATTTGTTTTTTTGCAGTATCTGCTTTTATAGTACAATCTGTACTATTATAACGTTCCATACTGAACTTACCATCATTAAAATCCACATTAGGAAAATACTGATATGTTTCCACTTTGCCCAATGGATACACCTGCAACGAGTCACCTAAAGTGTCAACAACGATTTTGTCTGCATCAATATAAACGATGTAGTGTTCTTTACCCACAGAATCATTGTACTGATTAAGGATGTACTTACCTTCCTTATTCAATTCAGCAATACGCTCATTAAACAAAGCGTTATAATCCTTTGCACATGATATGGTCAGTATCATGGAAAGGAACATTAGAAATGTTAGCCATTTATTTTTCATAACTTAATCTTGTATTATTTTAAACGAAATGTCACAGGGACAGAATAATACACCCTTACTTCTGTTCCGTTGTTTACCAGGATTCCATTTGGGCATATTTTTTACTAATCGCAGAGCTCAATGGTCCAAATCTGTGTCAACAAATCAGCTTACCTCGGCGTTACTTATGCTTCCGTTTTTTCTACGACAAACTTTACAACTACCTTTCCAGGCTCCTCTCTTGTGCCTTTTCTGGATATTGTAGGTTATTCTTATATATGAGTTCAAAGCACTATGTCCGCCAGGGAAAGAAAGCATTTGTTCAACAGTATCAAAAACTTTATCGTCTCCTTATGAAGGTATCGATGGTTTTTCAGTATCTGCAGGCAAGCAAAAGGAGATGGCTGGCTCTGCACCAGATACTATGGAGTCTACTATTCCAAAGACTTATCGTCATACCAAAAGTGCCATTTACATTTTACATTAAGTCCTTTGCGTTTGGCAGGCTTGTATTTCAGTAATTTAAGACATCTTACTAATTCCTCTTTTGCAGCATTGTCCATAGGCGATTTTGTGAAATGTATATTAGTTACATTGCCATACTCGTCTATGACACATTTCAACTCAGTACCATTCAGCTTATAAAGGATATTTGGAACTTGACTTTTTGCCAATATGAAAGCCTCGTCGTTGGCGTAGCCTTCATAGTCGGTTTTTGGCACAATCTCACAATCCTCAATTTCTGCCGTCTGCTCCTTTATATATTTCACCCAATCTGTATCAAGTATCATGCCGTCCCATGGCACACTACCTCTATAAACAAATCCTTCCAGATTTGAGTTGTTGTTAGAAACCAGATTGTATATGGCGTCTATAATGTCTACGCTTTCGTATGCAATTTTATCGCCTGTAGTATTGTCTATACAGTAAGCTTCCTTGAAAGAACCATGACTATACGAGACATAAAAAACATCAACAGCATCACTTACATATTTCATCGTAATTTTCCAAAGACCGTCAGCATATCCGGAATCATCTGTCTGTCCAGTAAATGTAGCATCTCCGATATGCGACATTTGCGAATATCCACCTGCTTCTTTTGCATCAAAACTAACTAAATGTCCGGAAATTGCCCCTATCGCATTGCCGTTTTTTATGTTTGCCTTAAGTGACCGAATAACTTTTTGCTTGCCTGTCTTTGAGTTGTATTCTATTTGAGAGTAATCGTAGATGCCCTCAACACGTCCTTGGTTGTTATAATTTACTTTCAGTGAGGTTGTTCTTCCTTTACTTTTGGAAGTATAAGTCCACAATCCGACTTTATTGTCATTGTGGAATTTGCCTGTAGCTCTATCATAAGCTACGTTTGCCCTATGAGTACATTGCCAAGTAAAATTGCCTTCGAAAATGCGTGTGCCATCTTCTGCATTTTTATAGGTATAAGTTGCTTTAGGCACATCGAGTGCCATATAACGACTATCATTATAAGGTCCCGAATATGTTTTCAGTCTCTGAGCATTCATAGCCATGCACATACAGAAGAGCATGACTATACAAAATAAAAATCTTTTCATATCATTCACTTTTTAGTTCTTAAACAAATCTTGATATACCTTACCCCATTCTCCCCAAGAATAAGATCGAGATGGATGATGCTGACGAATCATAAGAGCCTTATCATCACCACCTATACTAAACCAGCGAGTATAAACCTTTTCTCCATTGGTAAGAGACATTTCTTCTCCATCCGTTTCCCCAAGACCATAAAGTCTATCGAAGAGACCATAGCCCCAAACAATGATAACATCAGGCTTCAACTCTTCAAGAACCTCCTTGAAGGCAGGAATAGAATCGTTAAATTGTTCATCGGTCTCTTTCACACCAGGAGCCTCAAGATTGAACTGAATGAAATTATAGAATGCTACTTGATTCCATACATATTCTCTATCTTCAACTGAAATCTCTCGATTCAACAAAGCTTTGGTTTGGCTTGTGAAGCCTTTATAAAAAGCTCCATCTTCTCCACTCAAGAATCCGTCCATCATATCTATAGTAAAACTATGATGGCAAGGACAACCTGCACTATCAGCATCATAGTGGCTATGCCCTAATATCAAGACTCTCTTACCACTATTCAAGAATCCTTTCTCGTAATCCTTACCAACAAAAGGATAAGCATTTACATGTTTCATACGCTATTCTATTTTAAAGTTATTAAATGTCGGGGACAAAGATAGTGATTCAATTTGAAACTATCAAGTCCATAATGGTTCATAAGCGAAATTTCTTGATTTCGGCTTAACAAAAGTAGTAAAAAGCGTTCTGTTTCATTGGTATATTATCATTTTGCCAGGTGTTCCCGAGACTTGGCGGGTTAAGATTTCGGTTTCGGCAAAATAAAAAAGCGTGGGAACTTACCCGTCACTCGTCCCACGGATTGAGGCCTTCGCATTGCCCTGCATTGTTGAACGAGCAACGTCAAATCTCATGCAACATTCAAAATGATAATAAAACGTGCGTAAATACTAATATATACAGCATATAGCAGGTATTTAACAAAGTGTGTATTTTGTTATTTGTTTGTTACTTTACCATTTGATTTTATTATTTATCATAGTTAATGGTTCGTAATTGGTTCTTGTTTTGGGTAACAAATCCAATTATTTTTCGTATCTTTGCACCGTGAGTAACAAATCTCGCAAAATGACAATAAGTAGAATAAATAACAAAGTAACATGAGAAGTAACAATGAACCTGTGCGCATACGCTATAAGGATTTGGCGAATGGCACAAAGTCGATTTATCTCGACACTTACAAAAGTGGAAAGAGGTCGTATGAGTTCTTGAAGCTTTATCTGCTTCCTGAGGACGATGACAAGGCTAAGGCTGTCAATACCGAGACCTTGCAGAAGGCAGAAGCTATCAAGAACCAACGAGTGCAAGAAATTCTGTCGGGGAAGTTGGAAACAGTGAAGGCTTCCTTGGAGCATCCTGCTTCTACAACAACTTCAAGCAAGAAGACCGCACGTTTAAGTAAGAAGAAAAAAGTCGGCAGTGATAAAACTGGCAAAAGTGTCAAGGGAAAGGAAAGTGAGGTAAACGAAGTCGTTGGAGCCGTTTCTGGCAGAGAAGGACACCAATGGAAGTTTATTGACGATGACGGTGAGGACAGAGCCATAGATGGAACAATCAAAAAACATAGAGGCAGACCCAACAAGCGTGAAGCTGTCACTCTTCGTTTCAAGGACCTTGCCAACGGCAGCAAGTCGCTCTACTTCGACATATATTATAATGGTGAGCGCAAGTACGAGTTTCTGAAGCTCTATATCAACCCAGAGATTACCGAGGCTGACAAGCAGAATAATGCCTTGGTCATGGAAACCGCAGAGCGTCTGAAAGAACGCAAGATGCGAGAGGTTGTCAATGGAGAAACTTTCACGGATCCTTCTGACGAGCTGAACCAAGTGGAGAAAGTTGAGGAATACACCAGTTCTGTGATAGTCCGTAGTCGCAAGATGCGCAATGGAGACCGTTCCCTCTTTCTTGATATATATTATGGTAAGGGACAACGTGCCTATGAGTCAGTTGGTCTTTACCTTCGTAAGGATGACAGCGAAGAGAAACACAAGGAAATCTGGAAAGAAGCTGAGAAAAAGGCCAAGGAACGCATGAAGGCATTGAAGGACGGAACCTTTGAGAAGCGTGTCGGCAGAAGAGGCTACAAGCCGCATGGAGAAGATCCAGATGCCAACGTGGACAAATACAAGGAGTATCTTGCCACTAAGAAGGTGAAGACAGAGATTGCCGTTGCAGAGACTGAGCGCAAGAGAAATTCCAAGACCAAGGAGCCTGTGAGAATCCGCTTCAAGGAACTTGCCAACGGCAACAAGTCGGTCTATCTATCCATCAATGTCAACGGTCGCCGTACCTATGATTATCTGCGCCTTTATCTCATACCAGAGGTTGACGCAGCTGCCAGGGAGCAGAACAAGCAGACGATGCAAGCAGTCTATGCCATCAAGGCACAACGCATCATGAGCATCACTAACGGTATCGCAGGGCTCAAAGACAAGTCAAGAATCAAAATGCGACTTGTGGATTGGTTGGAGATATTCCGTGACGCACAAGTGGAGCGAGGAAGACAATCTGCCCGAAATTGGGTGAACAGCGTGCTGAATGCAGTGAGAGAACACTCGCCAAACGTGACACTCGCAGAGATGACCAAGGAATATTGCAATGGTTTCATGGTGTTCTTGTTGAACGACTATATTACCTACAAGCACACCCATCCGTCCAAGTCCACGGTGATGAACTATCTCAAATGCCTCAAAGCAGCCTTCAACATGGCTATTGAGGAAGAGATAATGGACGACAATCCCGTATTGCGTCTTCGCATGGATGTTCTGAAAGGTGGCGGTACCAAGCGAGAGTATCTGACCGTTGACGAGGTGAAGAGACTGATTGACACCCCTTGCAAGCGTGAGGATATCAAGGCGGCGTTCCTGTTTTCATGCTTCTGCGGACTCCGTATCAGTGACGTGAAGAGTTTGAAGTGGAAAAACATCATCACCGAGGGTGACAAGACACGAGTTGAGATATTGCAGTACAAGACCAAGCAGCCTCTCTATCTTCCTCTCAACAAGCAAGCCCTTCGTTGGATGCCTGAGCGTGGATCTGCGAGTGACGAGGACAAGGTGTTTCCAACACTGCCAAGCAAGAACTACGACTGCATCCCGGAATGGAGCCGTGCGGCAGGTATCAGCAAACATGTGACCTACCATGTCTCAAGACACACGTTCGCCACGATGGAGCTGACCATGGGCGCAGATCTATACACTACAAGCAAACTTCTCGGTCATACGGAGGTGCGTACGACACAAATTTACGCAAAAATCATCAATAAGAAAAAGGACGAGGCTGTTTCCCTATTGGACAGTGCGTTCGAAGAATAAAAATGGAACATAATAATACATCAAACAACCAAGGACGAGACGATTCCTCGTTCTCTCTTTTTACCCCAATGCAATGAATGCACCTTCGCTAACGGTGTAGGTGGCATTTGTGGTACCAACAAATTGTGGCTGTTCTTCAAGGAAGCCCATGAGTGCTATCAGACGGAAGTCATAGGATGCGGTAAACTATATCACCGCTACAAAAAGGATTTCCTCAACAGCCATTCCTATACGGACTGCCAGTATGCGGCAGGAAAGAACGAGCACAAGAAGAACTTCTACATCATGGAGGAGTTTCTTGAAGAACGTGAGGACTTAGTAGTTATATTCTTTACCAAAGTGGATTTCGAGTATCATGACTACAAGGCTCTTCATCACAAGTTCAACACCACGGAGCCGCCTCCAAACGGTCAGTATCTCCATGGTAAACCACCGTCAATATTACAAACAGCACAAGACACCAAACCGAAACAGGACTTTCAATGTTATTTTGATTCTACTCAGTTGAACCTCATTGCGCGCCATGCCAATGAGGTTCATTTGTTCTCAGCCGATGTGTCGGAAGAGGATATGCGAAAACTCTTCTCGTGCCAAGTCTGCAAGCAGCTAAAGGCGAGAAGTAACAGACGTGTGGCATTCTTCTTTGACATGCTCTGCAGCAAGAACTTGATTTGCAAGCAATGGCAATCGGTCATTGCCAAGCATAAACTCATCCTGTCTTCATCAACAGACAAGCCACTTACAACAACCAAGCTGTCCTCAGCAACCAGTGATGCCAAAAGTACCAACGCCAGCATCTATGAGGCTATCCGCAAGAAAGTGCAAGAAATCGCAGATTGCGGTAAAAATGACAGCAATGACACCATCTGACAGATGAAAACCTTGACAGTTGGCTTGATAGTCGGTTGACAGTCAAGCGCACTTCCATCCGATTGGGCAGAAATGCCCTTACCTTTGCCCTCCGTAATCAGAAACCTGGTTATGGAGGGCGACCTCGTTATGTGTAACGATAAATAAAATTACGACAATGATTGGACAGACAACAAATCAGGCAAACAATCCACCAAAGGATGGCACTATCCTACCGCCAACGATAGATGTGGATAAACACGAGTTGCCAGAACAAGAACTGGCAGATATGACACCAATGAGACTTGCCGAGCGCATTCAACAAATGGAAGAAGCATTCAAGCTGCTTGGACCAGTGGAGGATGTGCTGAACCGCATCAAGTGCTTGGAGAAATGGCTCTTTGCAGGAAAAGACGTGCTCACCCTTGACGAGGCAAGCGTATTCCTTGACGCTTCAAAGAGTCAGCTTTACAAACTGACACGTACCTTTGCCATTCCCCATTACAAGCCAAACGGCAAGACCATCTATTTCAGCAAGGAAGAACTGGTGGAATGGATCAAGAAGCACCCTGTGAAAACAAAAGAGGTGTATGAGCAGGATGCCATACGCTATGTGATGAACAAACCCTTGAAGAGCAGATGACGATGGAAGAAATGAACGACAAGAGCCTCTTTGAAGGTGCAGCGGACAATGCTGATTTGTTGGAAAAGTTGCTGAAGGCATCGCTTATCCATGCGGACGAGACCTACCAGACACCGCCACAGATAATATGGGTGGACAACTCGACCATAGCCACGCTTGGCAACTTCAGTGCCTCCACAGGCAAGGCGAAGAGCCGAAAGACGTTCAACGTGTCCGCTTTGGTAGCAGCCTCGCTTGCTAACGGAAAGGTGCTGCAATATACGGCAAAACTACCCGATGACAAGCGTAAGATACTCTACGTTGATACGGAGCAGAGCCGTTTCCACTGTCACAGCGTGATGCAGCGCATCCTCCGGCTTGCAGGATTGCCCGACAACATGAACAGTGAGAACCTTGTGTTCTTCGGACTGCGAGAGTACAGTCCCAATCTCAGACTGCGACTGATAGAATATGCCTTGCAGACGCAAAAGGGCTTTGGCTTGGTCATCATTGACGGCATAAGGGACTTGATGCTCGACATCAACAATCCGAGCGAGTCCGTCCATATCATCAACAAACTGATGCAGTGGTCAAGCCGCTATGACCTGCACATACATTGTGTCCTACACTTGAACAAGGGTGATGACAATGTAAGAGGTCACATAGGAACGGAACTCAGCAACAAGGCAGAGACGGTACTGGTGATAAGCAAGAGCAATTCGATGGCGAATGTGAGTGAAGTGAAACCGCTCAACATCCGAGACAAGGACTTTGCGCCCTTTGCGTTCCAAATAAATAAGGAGGGATTGCCAGAGATTGCCAAGGATTATGTGGTTGACTCTACCATAGCCAAACAGCCGAAGATGACGATAGCCGACATTACCGATGAGCAGCATGACAAGGCACTTGGAATGGCTTTCGGCAAGAAAGTGGTGTCAGGTTATGAGAATGTGATAAACGCATTGACGAAAGGATATACAACTATTGGTTTTGCCAGAGGTAGAACAGTGATGTCAAAGTTGCTGACCTTCCTATTGAAGAGCAAACTGGTGGTGAAGTGTGGCAACAACGAGTATTGCAGAATGAAGGATTATCCTTCGCTTCCGCTGCTTGAAGGGCAGGAGGTGAAGAAGTGAGGATGAAGCGAAAATCACTTCAAAAACCACTTCATTCACCTCGGTGTATATATAATAGTAGAACGGACGGATTTTGTGAAGTGGCATCATATTTAACTACAAAATGACTTCACAAAACCGTTCATTCACTCTGGTGTATATATAATAAGCGCACGAATGAACAAAAAATGAATGAAAGATGAACATACAACAAGCAAAGGAAATCAAACTCACGGACTATCTGAGCGCATTGGGACATCAGCCCAAACGATGCAGCAAGTCCACATCTTATTATCTGTCGCCATTGCATGCGGAGACAAAGCCATCGTTCAAGGTGAACTTCAGCCGAAACCAATGGTATGACTTTGCTCTTGGCAAGGGTGGCAACATCATTGCTCTTGCCCAACTTCTCTACAATACGGATGATGTGGGTGCTGCATTGCAGCATATAGCAGCGGACATGAACAACCCAAAGTCCACAAAGGCAAAACCTCCCATACCGACACAAGTAGAGACAGACAAGATGGACAAGGTACATATCCAAGAATTGTCCTACCCTGTGCTTATGTCGTATCTGCGTTCACGCCATGTGGATGCGGACATGGGTAAACGCTATTGCAATGAGATCTGGTACACGTTTAAGGGCAAGCGGTATTTTGGTATAGCCTTTCCAAATAACAGGGATGGTTATGAGCTGCGTAACCCATATTATAAAGGTTGTTTGGGCGAGAAAGACATATCCTTGATACATTCACAGCAAGTTGGAGTGCAGGACAGATGCTGCATCTTCGAGGGGTTTATGGACTTTCTTTCGTACAAGACTTTGGAAAAGCGAGGCGACAATGTGATTTGCATACAAGAACCATGTGATTATATCGTGCTGAACTCCATCAGTAGCCTTGGGAAATGCATGGAACGATTGGCGTGTTATACTACTATCCATTGTTATCTTGATAATGACCAAGCAGGAACGGTGGCTGCCCATACAATCATGGACTGTTATCAAAACAGGGCAATCAACGAATCCATAAGATATGCAGAATACAAGGATGTCAATGATTATCTTATCGGCAGGAAATCCATTATTCCGCATAAAGAGGATGTATAAAACGATAATTTTCTACGGAGAAAGTCAATATTCTCCGTAGAAAACTATATTTTGCGTGATTTTTGCGTAGATTTCCGTACAAACATACTACACTTTTGAAAATATGTAGTAACTTTGTACAGAATTAAAGATGCAAATCATGGAAAAGCGTATGATAAATCAAAAATCTGAAGGCTACATCTCTGCAAAAGATATGGCAGGAAGAGCTGCATACTATAAAGTATTGCAAGCCGCCAAGAATGGCGAACTCACCAGAATAAAAAGAGGTGTGTATGCAACCGATGACCATTTGGCAAGTCAAATGCTTGATGTGGAAAAGGTTGTTCCTGGTGGCGTGTTGTGTCTGTATTCCGCTTGGTCACATTATCAGTTGACTACACAGGTACCACAAGAATATTGTCTCGCAATAAAAAGAGGCCGAAAAATCACCCTTCCAGATTATCCCCCAATTACACTATACCATTGGAGTGATACCGCCTTTAACCTTGGAATTACGAATACTGAGATTGAGGGTTTCAATGTGAGGATATATGACGTGGAAAAATGTGTCTGTGATGCAGTAAAGTATAGAAACAAAATCGGCATAGATGTCTGTACGGAGATTATAAAGGAATATCTAAAACGCAGAGATCGTAATGTCAGCAAACTGATGAAATATGCCTCACAACTGAGAGTTGCCAAAACATTGGGAACATATCTACAAATGGAATTATAAAATAATAAATATGACAACGAAGAATTATGCTCGCTCGGTAAGAGCGAAACTGCTTAATATATCGAAAGAAGAGAATGTCTTCTACCAATCGATATTGACACGATACTTTCAGGAGCGCCTGTTGTACCGTCTGTCGGTAAGTCAATACAAAGAACGCTTTATATTGAAAGGTGGTGCATTACTGTATGCCCATGAGCATTTGAAAGCAAGACCAACATTGGACATAGACTTCCTTGGCCAACAGATTAGCCGTGAGTTGGACAATATCAAGGAGACATTCAGAAATTTATGCGACATAGAATGTCTGGAAGACGGAGTTGTCTTTGAAAAGGACAGCATTAGCGTAGAAGAAATCACTCTCAAAAAAGAATATAATGGTGTGCGAGTGCATGTCAAGGTAGGACTTGACACGGCAAGCCAAGTTATTTCCATGGATGTAGGCTTTGGCGACATCATAACTCCTGCACCCGTTGACCTTTCTTATCCGGTGTTGCTGGACACATTACCAGAAGTTGACATTTTGGCTTACTCTTTAGAGACCGTGGTGGCTGAAAAGTATCAGGCAATGATAGACCATGCGACAGAGAACAGCCGCATGAAAGACTTCTTTGATGTGTACAGAATACTAAAAGCAGGAAATATTGACTTGAACACATTGCAAGAAGCCATCACAGCCACGTTTGAGAATAGAGGCACCGCCATCTCTACGGAATATAGCCTTTTCGAGGATTCTTTTGCGACAGATGCCAAACGAAATATTATGTGGAATAGTTATTTGAAGAAAATCAAATTCAAGGAGCCACTAACCTTCCAAGAAGTTTGGACATATATCACACAGGAACTGAAACAATACATGGAAAAATAAAGGTATTACGATATACCTTATCAAGCTCTCCCATTTGGAGGGCTTTTTTTATGCCCTTTTCCCAAACATGCGAAAACTAACAGAAGAAGCTGATTAAAGTATGATTGAGAGTATGATATATGATTATAATTTGAATATATCTTAAACTTTGATGGCCATACTTTACAAAATTCTTTTATGTCGGATTTTACTCTTTACTTTGCACTCGCAACTGGCACTTTTGCCACTGCATAGAGTATAAATCATCTATAAAATAAAGTATTATATGAGTCCATTTTTGATATTTGCCATCAGCCTTACCATTGCATACGCTATCTACTATGCGGTGATGATAACCAGAGACCTGTATGGTAAGAAGGAAGAAGCCAAGAGCAACGAGGAAGTGTTTGACATCAGCAACATAACGGAAGAGGAAGCCGCAGTAGCCGTCAATGAAAGCGATGGTGGCTTTAGCGTTGCCGACAAGCAATACGACACAAGTTTCCAAGACAGCACATCATACGATGAGGGCTATGGTATGGGAACAGAGAACAACGGAATGAGTGATTATTCTCCAGAAACGGATTCTTCCGGCAGAGAAGATGATGTTGATGAAGACGAAGGAAATGATGTCAACCAACAGAAGCCGAAGAACACAGCCGAGTCGTTGCAGGAAAAGATGGATGGGCAGATGGAGTCCACTTCTCCCATATGGATAGACGGACTATGGCAGGACGACTTCACGGAGAGCCTATTGAAACAAGGCGAGACAAAGCCAGGACAACCAAACATCAAAACAATACCAGTCAAGGATGAAATTTAGCCATATCATAAAGAATGTAGTAAGTTCCTTTGTCTTTGCGCTGCTCCCCCTGTCAGCATCAGCCAAATGCGGTAATGTGGACTATAGCTGGGGAGCAGACGCACTGGCAGGGATGCACGACTATGTGGTGACGATGATGCTGTATGTGCTGTATCTGACATACGCTGTCGCTGCTGTGATGGTGATTATATCCGCTTTGCAGATATACATCAAGATGAACACAGGGGAAGATGGAGTTACCAAGTCCATACTGACGCTGATAGGAGCCTGTCTGTTTATGATAGGCGCATCCATCCTGTTCCCAGCATTCTTTGGCTACCAGATTTAAGACTCAACTGCAGAAGAGTATATCATGTGAAAGCGACAATACCTTTCTATATAATTATAATAAGGTGTTGCCAAACGAATCATTAACAAGTAAAACAAGAAAGAATGTTTAAGAAAACAACGAACTATTTGAAGAAGACCGCCAAGAGCGTCCTTTCTTCAGGACGCTTGAAGACATTGGCATTGATGCTCCTTGTGGGCGGTGGCATTGCCATGGCGCAGAACTCGGCTGGTGACTACACGGCAGGTACCACCGCACTTACAACAGTGACGGAGGAAATTGCCAAGTATGTGCCTATCGTGGTCAAACTCTGCTATGCCATTGCAGGTGTTGTAGCCGTAGTGGGTGCTATCAGCGTTTACATCGCCATGAACAACGAGGAGCAGGATGTCAAGAAGAAGATCATGATGATTGTAGGAGCATGTATCTTCCTCGTGGCAGCAGCACAGGCATTGCCATTGTTCTTCGGTGTGACCAACTAACGAGTGAGAGTTATTCCGTGCATATTCAGTAAGTGAGAAACGACGTGAAGAATGGTAAGAGAAGAGCAGGAAATCCGCTACCCCGACTACCCACTGTTCAAGGGACTCCAGAAGCCCCTTGAATTCATGGGAATACAAGGGCGGTATATCTATTGGGCAGCAGCCACGGCAGGAGGAGCCATCATCGGCTTCATTGCCGCCTACTGTCTGATGGGTATTATTGCAGGACTGATAGTGTTGGTCGTGGCAATCACTACGGGTGTAGGTCTCATCATGTTCAAGCAACGGAAGGGACTGCATACCAAGAAGAACGACCAAGGAGTGTTTATCTATGCCTACAGCAAGCGCATATAAAAATGTGAAACAAAAAAAGTATCGACATGACCAAGATGTGGATTACAAGTAGAAAGTGAACGACTGGTAGGCTCATTCTCCCCCAAGGGTGTGGGTCTACCTTTATTTGTTTCAGCGAAAGTATCGCATCTTTGACATAAAAGAATGGTTATGAGCATGAAAGCAAAGAACATTATCATTATGGCATTGGCTGGCATATTGCTGACCGCATGCAAGGACAAGACCTACAAGCCACCCACATTGGATGCCATGAGGAGTGCTGACAAGGCAAGAGCTACTTGGGCGAGAGAGGCAGAAGAACATCCTGCGACCGTGGAAACACAAACAAGCAGGATGGATTCCACTGCAAAGGATAGTGTATCAACCCTTTATGGCGAAGAAAGCTACAATACCTCTTATCAAGAGAATGACAACAAATCATCCAGTATGGGAGAAAATCATCAATCATCCGAAGAAACAGAAGAATAAACGAATATGGTACTATATGTAATCTTATTTTTCGTGGCAATCTGCATTGGCATGGCCATATCGGTCTATGCCTTTGGTACTGGAGGCAAGCGGAAGAAAATCTTTCAGGACATCTACTTCTCCGTGGAAGACACGGACGGTATCGGTGTGCTCTATACAAAGACTGGAGAGTATTCTGCCATCCTGAGAATGGAGAACCCAGTGCAGAAATATTCTGCCAATATAGACAGCTATTATGAGTTCACCAATCTGTTTGCTGCCATCGCACAGACTCTGGGTGAAGGCTATGCCCTGCACAAGCAGGACATCTTTACCAGAAAACAGTTCAAGGATGAGAGTGGCAAGGGACACGAGTTCCTTTCCGAATCCTACTTCCGCTATTTCAACGGAAGAGAATATACGGACAGCATGACCTATCTGACCATTACGCAGGAGAACAAGAAGAGTCGTCTGATGTCTTTCGACAACAAGAAATGGCGAGATTTCTTAGTGAAAATCAGAAAGGTGCAAGACCAGCTGAAGGATGCCGGTATCAAGTCGGAGTTCTTGAACAAGCAAGAAGCAAGTGTGTATGTTGACCGCTTCTTTGCCATGAACTTCCGTGACAAGATGGTGAGCATGACTGGTTTCAAGGTGGATGACGAGATGATAGGTATGGGTGACAGACGCTGCAAGGTGTATAGTCTGGTGGATGTCGATAGCGCCAATCTGCCGACGCAGATACGCCCCTTCACCAACATCGAGGTGAACAACACCAGCATGCCAGTGGATTTGGTAGCCTTGGTGGACAGCATACCAGGAGTGGAGAGTGTGGTGTATAACCAAATCATCTTTGTGCCGAATCAGAAGCGTGAGCTTGCCCTGCTCGACAAAAAGAAGAACCGCCATGCCAGCATGCCGAACCCAAGCAATCTGATAGCCGTAGAGGACATCAAGCGAGTGCAGGAGGTGATAGCGAGAGAAAACAAGCAACTGGTATATACCCACTATAATATGATAGTGACGGTGAAGCCAGAGACGGACATACAGAAATGTACCAACCATCTGGAGAATGCCTTTGGCAGAATGGGCATCCATATCTCGAAGCGAGCCTACAACCAGTTGGAACTGTTTGTCAACTCTTTCCCCGGCAACTGCTATGGGATGAATGCCGACTACGACCGATTCTTGACCTTGGGCGATGCCGCCACCTGCCTGATGTACAAGGAAAAGATTGTGCATAGCGAGGACACGCCATTCAAGGTCTATTATACCGACCGTCAAGGAGTGCCTGTGGCCATCGACATATCAGGGAAAGAGGGACGAAATAAGCTGACTGACAACAGCAACTTCTTTGTCCTCGGTCCTTCTGGAAGCGGCAAGAGCTTTTATGTTAACTCCATGGTGCGCCAAGCCCATGAGCAGGACACCGACATCGTGCTGGTAGATACAGGTAACTCGTATGAGGGACTGTGTGAATACTTTGGAGGCAAATACATATCCTACACAGAAGAGCATCCTATCACGATGAACCCTTTCAAAATCAAGCGAGAGGAATGGAACATCGAGAAGTTGGGATTCCTGAAGAACCTCGTGATGCTGATATGGAAAGGAAGTCAAGGCACAGTGAGCAAGACCGAAGACAGACTGATAGAACAAGTCATCAACGAGTATTACGATGCCTATTTCACCACCAAGAGAGTGAGCAACCTCTGTTTCAACACTTTCTATGAGTTCAGTACTGAGCGACTGCCGAAGATATGCGAGGAGAACGGTCTGCATGGCATAGACCTGTCATCCTACAACTATCTGTTGAAGGACTTCTATAAAGGAGGCAGCCACGATGTGACACTGAATGAGAATATGGACAGCAGTCTGTTTGATGAGACCTTCATCGTCTTCGAAATTGACAGTATCAAGGATGATCCACTGCTTTTTCCACTGGTGACGCTCATCATCATGGACGTGTTCCTGCAGAAGATGCGCATCAAAAAGAACCGAAAGATGCTCATCATCGAGGAGGCATGGAAAGCCATCGCCTCGCCTATGATGGCGGAATACATAAAATATCTGTATAAGACCGCCAGAAAATTCTGGGCAAGCGTGGGTGTGGTGACACAGGAGATACAGGACATCATCGGCAGTGAGATAGTGAAGGAAGCCATCATCAACAACTCGGATGTGGTGATGCTGCTCGACCAGAGCAAGTTCAAGGAACGCTTTGACACCATCAAGGCTATACTCGGTTTGACCGATGTGGACTGCAAGAAGATATTCACCATCAACCGTTTGGAGAACAAGGAAGGACGCAGTTTCTTCCGTGAAGTCTTTATCAGGCGAGGACAGACCAGCAATGTGTATGGTGTGGAAGAACCGCATGAGTGCTATATGACCTACACCACGGAACGAGCGGAGAAGGAAGCATTAAAACTCTACAAGCGAGTGTTGAAATGCAACCACCAACAAGCTATCGAAGCCTATTGCAGTGATTGGGATGCAAGTGGTATCAGCAAGAGCCTCGCTTTTGCTCAAAAGGTAAATCAGGCAGGAAAAGTACTGAATTTAGGGAACAAAAATAAAAAGTAATCAAAGATGAAACGACTTCTATCCATCATAATGCTGATAGTCTGTGTGTTGGCAAAGGCTGACGCACAGTACTACAGCGTGAACTATGACAAGCAGACGGTGGCTGCTATGGCAGCTGCATACGGAACGGAAGCCGTGGCAGAGGCATACTATAACGAGCAGGTGCAGAACATATTGAAGCACTATAATGCAGCAGAAGTGGCAAGTGCCGGCATCTTCGCCTCAAAATTCTTGGAACGCAAGGCAATGACGGAGTTGGGCATCTGGAACAGTAGCACAGAGAACTACTATTACCGCCGTATCTACAACATGGTGTCGGGCAAAATCATGCCGAAGATATGGACGGTGGCAGGAATGATGCTGAAAAGTCCGCAGACTGCCCTCTATTGGGGAAGTTATCTCGTGAAGATATGTGATGACACCAAGAACCTGTGTATGCAGTTTGAGAGTGTGGTGACAAACAGCACCCTTACATTCTCGGACATCGCCTTTCTACAAATCAACCAGGAGATAGCGGCCATCTTGAAACTTTCAGAGATTGGCAACGTGGATTGGAAGAAGATGCTGGATGACCTGTCAAAGGTGCCAGGCAACTTTACTGTGGACAATCTGAAAGCCGACATCGACAATCTGTATAAGGCAGGAGCCAACCTTGCAGGAGCAGGAATGAACAATATCGGCAATGCCCTTTTGCAGAGCAGCCAGTTCAACGACCTCTTCCAAGGCAAGCTCAGTGCAGCCATCGACATTGTGGATAACTATTCCTCGCTGTTAAAAAGTCTCGACAAGAGCGTAGGCAACACCCTCTTGGGCATGATTGGAGGCAAGGACAACGTGGCAGGACTTTTCTCTCTTGCCAACTATAACCTCACCTCATGGATGCCGGACTATTTAGATGAGACGGCAGGAAACTACTACACGCAAAGATGGTATATCGCCCGACGAGACCAAGGACGAGAAAAACTGTGCGACTATGTACCGCCCACCGATGACAACAGCATCTTGAAAGGCGACCACTGGTACAGAATCAACACCAAGGATGCCAACTTCTATCCCAACAATAGCCAAAAGGAATCCATCCTGCAAAACTCGGAGAATCATGCAGGATGGTCAAGAACAAGGGTGCAACAGCTCAACAACCAGAATGATGGCTTTACTTACAGTATCAGCTATTGGTTGAACAGCTACATCATCAGTAGCAAGAAAAAAGGACAGAAACAGAAGGCATACGCCTACGAGATACAGGTGTACAAGAGTTGGAACAGGACAGAAGAAGTGTATGAGGCAGTCTTTGACTCCTATTCGATGGACTTGAACACCTTCAAGGCACAACTGCAAGCCCGGTTGAGCGAATGGAATGACAACGAGGAAGGCTATACCTATTATATAGACAGTGATGCACGCAACTACTATCAGGCAACCGATGCCGCCAAACTGAAGGGATGCGAGAGCGTGACCATTAGTGTGACATGCAGCGACGGTGTGCAGTTGGGGCAAGGCACCACACAATACAAATGCAAGAGTTGTGGCGGTTCGCTGAATGACCACAGCAAGAAATGCGCCATGACAACATCGGTGACAGAAAACACCCTCGACCTCTCCGACTTGTATAAACAAGAGCAGGAAGCCAATGCCAAGATAGCCTCTCTGCAATCTCAAATCAGTCAGTTGGAAGCCGAGAACAAGTCACTTGTCAAGCAAATCGCCAATGCAAGTGTGGAAGATGCAGCCAAGTATCGGGAGCAATACAACAAGAACAAGGCTTCCATCGAACAACTGAACAAAGACCATGCCACATGGCAACAGAAACAAAGGGAAATAGAGGAAGCCAAGGCAGAGGCAGGAAAGGACAATGACGTGGCGACGGATGACTACTATCGCATACCAGCCATTATGAACGACTGCAAAAGTGCCTACAACCTGACTTGGCAAGGGGAAGGAACATGGAGCGGCTATACTTACATTCGAAAAGCCACCATGCCCAACATCAACGGCATTATCACCTTCAAGGCAACATTGAAGATTGCCCGAAAGCCGAAATATTTCTTGGGCATCAAGATACACAGAGCCATCCTGCAGATCAGTTGGGAGCTGACATCGGAATACACCAACACCTCGGTAGTGGATGTGATAACGCTTGACCCAAGCAAGACCGAGCAGGAAAAGGCGGACGAAGTAAACAAGCGCATCTCGGAAATCGCACAGGAATATCCATCGTGCAAGATAACCACCGAATATGCTAAGAGCGCACCTGCCGATGACAATAACACCGATGATACCTTTCATCTGCTATGGTCGAGCGATAGGTTAGAGATAGCCAGAGAGGTGGACAGCAGAATCACCAAGATATACGCAGACTTGGTATCGTTGGAGAAGATGATGCACTACAAGCGCAACATCATCGACGTGCTGATGGACATCGCCCCACATATCAATGCTGACGAAGGACGACGGTTGACACTGGTGGAGAAATGCAAGAAACGTTGGTTAAGGAAAGCTGCCGACACCAAACATTCAGATGATTATCACGGCAAGTTTAATGATGAAGACAATGAAAATGAGAAATAGAAAAGAATACAAGGCTGATGCAGCGGAGAGGGTTGCAGGGTCAGTGAGCAAGAAGCGACGAATGGATATTGTGAGAACATTGCTGGTAGCTATCTTGCTCCTCGCCCTCCCCTCTAAAACATTCGCCCAATGGGGATTTGATGTTGCCAGCGTAGAAGCCTACATCAATGACCACAAGAAACAGCGGAGTCTGTTGCTTGCACGAAGCACGTTGGAATACAGCAATAAACTATTGCACAGTTACAGTAAGGACGAGACCAAGGCATACAAGGAACTGAACGTTGACCTTGACAAGTACACCAGGGCATTTGATGTGATAGATGTGCTATATCAAAGTTTACGAACCAGTCTGAACGTGTACTCCACCTACGAGGGTGTGAGCGACAGAATATCGGACTATAAGAAGCTGTTGGATGACTACAACAAAAAAGTCATCAAACGAAAGCGCATTTCGCTTGCCGATACCATACTGATAGGTATTAACCGACGAGCCATAGAGAATATCGCAAATGAAGGCGAATACCTCTACAAAAGCGTGAGCGACTTGGTGCTGTATGCCACAGGATCGGCAGCGTGTTCCACGGCAGACCTTCTTGTGGTATTGGAAAGCATCAACACCTCGCTTGACAATATAGAGAAGCATCTGAACAAAAGCTACTTTGAGTCGTGGCGATATATCCAAGTGCGCATCGGCTATTGGAAAGAAAAGGTTTACCGAACCAAAAGCAAGCAGCAAATACTGGAAGATGCCTTCGGTCGGTGGCGAGTGGCAGGTAAACTTGGATATTAGTTAAGTGAAGAGTGAAGTATGAAGAATTCATTTGTTAGCAAACAGTGAGAGTTAGTAACCCTTATATATAATAATGTATAGACATGGATAGAAAGAAAACAAAGGCAGGAGCTATATTACTGTTGTTGGGCATAGCCATGACAGGCAATGCCCAGAGTTATGTGACATACAATCATGACAGTTCGAAAAAGAACCAGATAACGGTAATGGAAATCGGTAGCGGAAGTCTGTCACCAGAATTGTACTATCAGTTACTGCACAGCAGTTACAAGAAATCGGCTGCCAGCAAGAACAAACTCGGTTTTCGTACCATGGCAGGAATCGGAGCTTACAATCAAGTGGAATATGCCGAAGCCATCGACTCTGCCCTGACCAAAAGAGCAGAGATTGAGGCGTTGAATATGGCAGACCGTCAGATTGACCTCGCCTGGAAAGTGGAAGGAAGCAAAATCAACAGCAAGATGAATGCCTTCAAGAGCAACATCGACCGCATCCTGCCTGTAGGCGGATCCATCGGTGACAAGCAACGCTGGACAGAATGCTATCATGTCTATGAGACAGCCATCAAAGCCACCAAGGATGCCTATATGCCCAATGCCAAGCGTAAGAAGATGTACCTACAGATTTATGCAGATGTGGCAAAACAGAACGAGACACTTGTGAAGCAACTGGTGCAGATGTCGAATGCCAGCAAGACCAAGGAATTGTTGACAGCAAACGGCAACTACCAGACCGCCAACAAACGAAGTATCATCAGCAGTGCATCCAGCAAATGGCGAGAGGCAGGAATGGCAGTGAGAAACAACACATCTTCTGGCAGTAATAACGGCTCGAATGAGGATGACAATGATTTGAAAATAAACAGATAAGGAGTTATGGCAGACAACAGTAGCATATTATCCGACTTCGGCATCAACATCTTGGAAGAAGAAATTGATGACGTGATTTTCCAGACCAACGAGTTTCTGTGCGACGCTACTTTTACAGGCTCAAATGGACCTTTTTGGTGGGTCGTCCAAATGTGTATGGCACTCGCAGCCCTCTTCTCCATCGTGGTGGCAGCGAATATGGCTTACAAGATGATGGTGAAGCATGAGCCACTGGATGTGATGAAACTATTCAAGCCACTGGTGATAAGCATCATCCTCTGTTGGTGGTACCCACCAGCCGATACTGGTATGACAAATAGTGGTAGCAATTGGTGCGTATTGGACTTCCTGAGTTACATTCCAAACTCCATCGGAAGTTATACCCATGACCTTTATGAGGCGGAAGCCACACAGATAGAGGACAAGTTTACGGAAGTTCAGCAGCTTATCTATACCAGAGACACGATGTACACCAACGTACAAGCTCAGGCAGACATTGCCCATAAGGGAACAACAGACCCGAATCTGGTGGAATCGACCATGGAGCAGACAGGTGTGGATGAAGTGACCAATATGGAAAAGGACGCAGCCAAGCTGTGGTTTACCTCACTGACTGCAGGAGCCGTAGTGAACATCGACAAGATAGTAATGCTGATAGCATTGATTGTCTTCCGTATCGGTTGGTGGAGCACCATCTATTGTCAACAGATACTGTTGGGAATGCTGACGATATTTGGACCGATACAATGGGCGTTCTCGCTACTGCCGAAATGGGAAAGTAGTTGGGCGAAGTGGCTGACAAGGTATCTGACCGTGCATTTCTATGGAGCCATGCTCTACTTTGTCGGATTTTACGTACTGCTACTTTTTGACATCGTGCTCTGCATACAGGTGGAGAACCTGACGGCAATCACCGCCAGTGAGCAGACGATGGCTGCATATTTGCAAAACTCGTTCTTCTCGGCAGGGTATCTGATGGCAGCAAGTATCGTGGCTTTGAAGTGTCTGAACTTGGTTCCAGACCTTGCGGCATGGATGATACCAGAGGGCGATACCGCATTCTCAACAAGAAACTTCGGTGAGGGTGTGGCACAGCAAGCCAAGATGTCGGCACAGGGAACATTGGCGCATGTTGTTCATTAAAGGTAAAAGGGTAAAAGAGTAAAAAGGTAAAAAAACGAAATAGCAATGGTAATCAAGAATTTAGAGAATAAGGTGAAGTTGGCGACAATCATCTGTAGTTTGTTTTTGGTAGGTTGCGTGCTGATAAGTATCAGTAGCATCTGGACGGCGAAGAATATGGTGGTGGATGCACAGAACAAAATCTATGTGTTGGACGGCAATGTACCAATTTTGGTGCAGCGTACGACGATGGATGAGACATTGGATGTGGAAGCAAAGAGCCATATCGAGATGTACCATCATTATTTCTTCACATTGGCACCAGATGACAAGTACATCAAATACACGATGGAGAAAGCCATGTATCTGGTGGATGAGACAGGACTGGCGCAGTACAATACATTGAAGGAAAAGGGTTTCTACTCCAACATCATGGGAACGAGTGCCGTGTTCAGCATCTTCTGTGACAGTATCAAGTTCAACAAGGAGAAGATGGAGTTCACCTACTATGGCAGACAGCGCATCGAGCGCAGAACCAATGTGCTGACCCGTGAACTGGTGACGGCAGGACAGCTGAAACGAGTGCCGAGGACTGACAATAACCCACACGGATTGCTAATAGTGAACTGGAGGACCTTGCTCAACAAGGACATTGACCAGAAGACGAAGAGCAATTATTAAAGGTAAAAGGGTAAAAAAGTAAAAAGGGAAAAAAGAAGTAAAAAGAAATAACGATGAACACAAAAGGATTTAAGAAGATGCTCATTGGGGAGAAGATGCCCGACAAGGACGACCCCAAATACAAGGAACGCTATGAGCGAGACGTGAGAGCCGGAAGGAAGTTTGCCAGGATGTGCAGAATCGACAAGGCTGCAGCCAAGGTGCAGAAATTTGCCGACTTGCACAAGACAATGTTCCTGGTCATCGTGTTCGGATTTGTGGGTGTGAGCTTCAGTTTCAACATCTATCGCATGGCAAGAGCTTATCACTATCAGGGAGAGCGACGCACCGCCACGGAGCGGCAGGACTCGTTGATAAAGGCTCGCCATCAGAATATGGAGAATGCAAAGAACATAGTAAGAACCAATGAGGATGCACGCCATCCTCATAAAGACAAATAACGATGAAGCTGACAGAAAGAATCAATTTCAGACAACCCAAGTACATGCTACCTGCGATTGTCTATCTCCCACTGCTCGGTGCATCTTACTTTATCTTCGACCTCTTTGATACCAAGGTGGCGGAGAAGCAGGATGCCAATATGCAGATCACGGAATATCTGAATCCGAACCTGCCACAAGCCCATATCAAGGGCGGTGACGGTATTGGAGGCAAGTATGAGAACATGTTGAACGCCTACGGCAAGATAGAAGACCATAGTGCCGTGGAGAATATAGATCGAGACAATGAGCAAGAAAAAGAAGAATACCAAAGCAAGTATTCGGATGCAGAACTGCAACAGTTGGATGCCGAAGCCAAGAGGCAAGCAGAAAAGGAAAAACAGAGAGAAGCACAAGAAGCCCATGAGCGACAAAGAGAGAATGAGGCGTTGGCGGAGTTGAACAAGGCACTTGCCGAAGCAAGGCTGAAGGGACAAGCCACCCAATTGAACAGCTCGACTTCTGCTACAACCTCTCCTACCGATTCGCAAGGCTCAGCCAAGGGCTGCATCAACATTGAAGGCAAGATCAAAGTGAATGAGAATGCGCGAAAGGAAGCGGACGAGAATGACAAGCCAAGTGAGGTGGTGAAAAAGGTGAAGACATCATCGGATTACTTCAATACATTGGCAGTAAATGAGAAAGAGCCGACACTCATCAAGGCCATCATTGACGAGAATGTGAAAGCCGTGGATGGAAGCCGTGTGCGCTTGCGACTGCTTGATGATGTAGAAATCGGTGAGATAATAGTGAAGAAAGGCGCATACCTGTATGCCATTATGAGCGGTTTTGGTTCACAACGAGTGAAAGGCACGGTGAAAAGTGTGTTGGTGGATGACGAAATAGTGAAAATCAACCTGTCACTCTATGACACAGACGGTATGGAAGGTTTGTATGTGCCAAGCAGCCAGTTCCGAGAGACCGGCAAGGATGTGGCAAGCGGAGCCGTGACCGGCAATGTGGATATTAACACCACCAATACAGGCAGCAGTTTTTCGCAATGGGGCATGCAGACCATGCAGAATGCCTATCAGAAAACAAGCAATGCCATAGGCAAGGCTATCAAGAAGAACAAGGTAAAGTTGAAATACGGAACCTTTGTGTACTTGATAAACAGCAAAGATACCAAGAGCAAGTAAACGTTAAACACTACAAAGTAAACATTACACCCATATGAATATCAAGAAGACCATTGGCGCACTGATGATGTGTGCAATAAGTGCCACTCCGATGATGGCACAACAGACCAGTGCGGAGAGCTATCAGCCCTGCACCTACCAGGAGATGGAGCAGCTGACCGTGAACGAGCAAGTGACTACCGTCATTACGGCAAGCGAACCCATCCGCTTTGTGGATATATCCACCGACAAGATAGCAGGAGACCAACCCATCAACAATACCGTGCGACTGAAGCCCAAGGAGGGACTGCATGAAGATGGTGAAGTGCTTGCCATCGTGACCATAGTGACAGAACGATACCGTACCCAGTATGCGCTGCTCTATACAACAAGATTGCAAGAGGCAGTGACGGATAAGGAGATACAACAGATAGAGAAGAATGCCTATAACAACCCTGCCGTAACCTTGTCCTCTATTGACATGGCTCGATATGCTCGTCAGATATGGAGTTCGGAAGCCCATGTGAACAACGTAAAGACCAAAGTCCATAAAATGGTGATGCGACTGAACAACATTTATTCGTCGGGCGACTATTTCTTCTTGGACTTCTCGGTGGAGAACAAGACAGACATACCGTTTGATATAGACCAAATACGATTGAAGCTATCTGACAAGAAGACCACAAAGGCAACCAACTCACAGATGGTAGAGTTGCATCCAGTCTTCACGTTGGAGCAGACCAAGCGTTTCCGCTATGGCTACCGCAATGTGATAGTCATTCGGAAGATGACATTCCCGAATGACAAGCAATTAACCATCGAAATGACGGAGAACCAAATCAGTGGTCGCACCATCTCATTGAAAGTGAACTATAGCGATGTGTTGTCGGCAGACTCTTTCAATCCGATTTTTCTAAAATAGCAATTATATCCAATGGAAGAAAGCAAGGAGTTACAAGGATTTTACAAGATATTCAGGGCGGTCATCTACATATCCGTGTTGATGGAGTTCTTTGAGTATGCCATAGACCCAAGGGCGATAGACGGCTTTGGCGGTGTGGTGTGTGACCTGCACGACCGTATCAAGCAGTGGTTTATCTACCATGACGGGAACCTGGTGTATAGCAAGGTGGTGACATTCCTCTTGGTGTGCATCACCTGTGTTGGCACGAGAAACAAGAAACATCTGGAGTTTGATGCCAGAAAGCAGGTGCTCTACCCCTTGGTGAGTGGCGTGCTGCTGTTGATATTGTCCGTGTGGCTCTTCGGCTATGCAATGGACACTCGTCTCTATGCCCTAAGATTGAACATCATCCTATATATGGTGGCAACCATCATCGGAACGGTATTGGTACATATCGCCTTGGATAACATCTCGAAGTTCCTGAAGGAAGGACTGATGAAAGACCGCTTTAACTTTGAGAACGAGAGTTTTGAACAGTGCCAGAAGGAAGAATACAACAAATACAGCGTGAATATCCCTATGCGCTACTACTATAAGGGTAAGTTCCGCAAGGGATGGGTGAACATCGTGAACCCATTCAGAGGCACCTGGGTTGTGGGTACGCCTGGTAGCGGTAAGACATTCTCCATCATCGAGCCGTTCATCCGTCAGCACAGTGCAAAAGGTTTTGTCATGGTCGTTTACGACTACAAGTTCCCTACCTTGGCAACCAAACTGTACTACCACTATAAGAAGAACCAACAGTTAGGCAAACTGCCAGAAGGCTGTAAGTTCAATATCATCAACTTTGTAGATGTGGAATACTCCAAGCGAGTGAACCCGATACAGCAGAAGTATATCAATAACTTGGCTGCAGCGAGCGAGACCGCAGAGACACTGCTGGAATCACTGCAAAAAGGCAAGAAAGAAGGCGGTGGCGGTAGCGACCAGTTCTTCCAGACCTCAGCCGTCAACTTCCTCGCTGCCTGTATCTACTTCTTCATCAACTATGGCAAGGAACCATACGACAAGGACGGCAAGATGCTGATAGCAGAGAAAGTACTTGATCCGAAGACCATGCAGATGAAGCCGACTGGAAAAGTGTTTAACCATGCAGGAGAAGAAGTGGAGCCAGCCTATTGGTTGGGTAAGTACAGCGACATGCCCCATATTCTGAGTTTCCTGAATGAGAGTTACCAGACCATCTTTAATGTCTTGGAGACCGACAATGAGGTAGCACCCTTATTGGGACCGTTTCAGACCGCCTTGAAGAACAAGGCGATGGAGCAGTTGGAAGGTATGATAGGTACACTGCGTGTCTATACCTCACGCCTTGCCACCAAGGAAAGCTATTGGATATTCCATAAGGATGGAGATGACTTTGACCTAAAAGTCAGTGACCCGAAGAATCCAAGCTATCTGCTGATAGCAAACGATCCAGAGATGGAAAGCATCATCGGAGCATTGAACGCCCTAATCCTCAACCGACTGGTGACACGAGTGAACACAGGACAAGGCAAGAACATCCCCGTGAGCATCATTGTGGACGAGTTGCCTACACTCTACTTCCATAAGATAGACCGACTGATAGGTACAGCCCGAAGCAACAAGGTGAGCGTAGCCTTAGGATTCCAGGAACTGCCCCAGTTGGAAGCCGACTACGGCAAGGTGGGTATGCAGAAGATCATCACCACCGTAGGCAATGTGGTAAGCGGTTCGGCACGAAGCAAGGAAACTCTGGAATGGCTATCCTCTGACATCTTCGGAAAGGTGGTGCAACTGAAGAAAGGCGTGACCATCGACAGAGACAAGACGAGCATCAACCTGAACGAGAATATGGACAGTCTTGTGCCAGCCAGTAAAATCTCGGATATGCCGACAGGATGGATCTGCGGTCAGACGGCAAGGGACTTTGTGGCAACCAAGACCGGCATGAATGGCAGTATGAACATACAGGAAAGCGACGAGTTCAAGACCAGTAAGTTCTATTGCAAGACCGACTTCAACATGGCAGACATCAAGAAAGAGGAAAGCGAGTATATGCCACTGCCCAAGTTTTACACTTTCAAGAGCCGTGATGAGCGTGAGCGCATCCTCTATAAGAACTTCGTGCAGGTTGGTGAGGACGTGAAAGCCATGATAGCGGAGATATTCAACAAAAAGAATGCCAAGTAACAAAACAATGACATCCCAAAAACGAAAACAACGTCCATGATAAAAAAGATAAAGACATTCATTCTCCTAACGCTCTTGCTACTGTGCCAGAATATCATGGCACAGAACAAGACACCCACAACAGATGGCCCAAGCCAAAGAGACTTGGGCATTTTCACATTACCACCCTTTGAGCGAGCCGTGCGTTGCATCAAGTATTATGAAGGGTGGCACGACATCAAGCGCAACTATCCCTATATCGGATGGGGACACCTGATATTGTCGCATGAGAAGTTCAAGAAGAATCTTACTTATCAGCAAGCCGACTCTCTATTGCGCTCAGACCTCACCAAATTATGCACCATGTTCCGCAAGTATGGTAAGGACTCACTACTCCTTGCCGTACTTGCCTATAATGTCGGTCCCTATAAGATATTAGGGAATAGTAAATTTCCTAAGAGCCACCTCTTGGAGAAAATAGAACGAGGATTGTGTGATATAGAAAAGGATTATCTTGACTTTTGCAGATGGAGAGACAAATGCATTCCGTCCATTAGAAGGCGGAGAATGACAGAACTTCAACTATTATACATCCCAAAAAACGAATTATTGCTTCATCAACCATCGAAGTAGTACTTCATAGCCTGTCGAAGCTATACTTCATCGGCACTTCAAGTATATTGGCCTAATAACATACAAAAATTGCATAAGAACAGCATTTGTTTATACAAAATTTCTGAGATATCAAATCAATTATACTTAAATAGTCTTAAATTTGCGTTGTGGTATTTATATTTCCTGTCATTTCTTGTTTTTTCTCAATAAATTTTCGTATTTTTGCGGTCGGATTGTATAGCCAGACCGCAGTTGTCGCTGTAAGACGAGTTCTTTCATGATAACCGAGTCGGCAGCCTACGCCGTGCTGAGTGTAGTGAAGTCAACCATGACATATCTATACGAAAGTGGGCTTTGGGTGGGAAGACAATCCAGACATAATGGAAGGCGTTTATCGACGCTGTGTTTGAGACACACTGAAATCTTCCAAAACAATCAGTATCAAAGTCTCGAATATGGTCAACGGTAGATGTCCCGGGTGTGATTATATCAATCCCGTGGAGACCTTGTAAGCATGAACTGTACCTTTTTGGGTGCAGTTAAATGTTTTATATAGGTCTCTTTGCGGTAGCGATTTTCATATCGGCGTGGGCTCTGACGTTGTCTGTTCGACTTTGATAGGCAGTTGGAAGAGCCTCAGTGTGTGGAATGGACAACAGGACGATTCCACGCTCTTTTTTGTCGCAATTTAACGGATTTCTGTCTAGAAAAAAGTTAGCACCGATATGAAAGTCGATGAATGGACATCTGAAGATGTACACACCTCAGGAGGTGGTGAATTCCCTCCTTGCGCTGGACTTACCTCCAACGCCCTCCCCGAAGCTCAAAGCACTGTTTCCGCTGAGAGTTCACAAACTGGGGTGTCCACCAGAAGTGTTCATATATTAAGTAAGTCTAAAGTACAAAAAGAGGAAGAAATTCCTCATTGGTATGCTTTACGTACCACATATGGTAGAGAGAAAAAGGCATACGACTACATGACAGCCAAAGGCATCACTGCTTTCTATCCTACTACAGATACTGTAAAACTTATAAAAGGTAAGCGCAAAGTTGTTACCGAGTCACGTTTACCAAATATCTTCTTCGCCTACGGTACAGAAGAACAACTCAAGACCTTTGTTTACGACAACGTAAACCTCCCATTCCTTCGTTTTTATTATCGACACGTCCACGTTGGTCGCAGAATAGAGAAGATTCCTATGATAGTTCCTGACTATCAGATGGATAGTTAAAAAATCATCTGTGCTGCCGATGCGGATAACACTATCGTGTCATTAGCCGAAGTGCCAAAGTTCAAGCAAGGACAGATGGTGAGAGTAATAGACGGAGCATTCAAAGGAGTGGTAGGCAGAGTTGCAAGATGGCAAGGACAACAGAGAGTGGCTGTTGTGCTGGAAGAACTGGTAACGGTGGTGACAGCGTATGTGCCGAGTGCGTTTTTAGAGAAAATCATTTAAGATGGGTTACACAAATAGCCAAAAACTCATAAAACAGAAAAACAATAAGTAACTGTTCAAAATTAATTTTACAAATATGAATAATTCACGAATAAGTTCGTACCCACAGAGGCCAAGGCCCTGTTCGTACAATAGAAAAGCGAGTCCGTAGTCTCGTAATCTATCGGTCTTA
>SKEF01000182.1_pt1 | contig 65050 bp, 80 predicted proteins | sample 4826691 | NCBI WGS metagenome assembly SKEF01 (sample SAMN11008816, study PRJNA524170) | human gut metagenome | biome: Human fecal sample; material: Feces; isolation source: fecal sample from pouch patient p23, p27 | host: Homo sapiens | place: Israel: Tel-Aviv | collected 2016-08-24
ACCTTCGACCAGATCACCATCATCGAAGTTCTTGATGGTGGAATCGACTGCCTTGATGAAGTCCTCTTCGGTGCCGATGTCGTTGATGGCGACCTTGGCGACTTCGTTATTGTTCTCTGCCATTAATTTGGTTTCTTACAAATAGTGGGTGGATAAAATCGGTCTTCAATTATGTGCGTGCGATATAACACACGCAAGGCGTAAGTTTACATGGGACCATGCACAAAAAAGGCGTGCCGCAACCCGCGACACGCCCGAAATTACTTCATATTTTCACACACAGAGCGCAATTACAGCTGACGCTCGGCCATCTCGACCACGTTTTCCAGCAGCATGGCGCGGGTCATAGGGCCTACACCGCCTGGATTCGGCGTGTATGCCAAGGCCTTCTCATAACAGGCTTTATCGACATCGCCCTTCACGCGATAACGGCCGACCTCCTCGTCGAACACGCGAGAAACACCGACATCGACCAACACCGCGCCTTCCTTGATATCTTCCGGCTTGACGAAACCGGCGGAGCCCATGGCCGCAACGATGATATCGGCCTCACGCATATGCTTGCGCACGTCCTTGGTGCCGGTATGGCACAGCGTGACCGTGGCATTCACCGCCTTGCGAGTCAGCATGAGACCAATAGTGCGGCCGATGGTGATGCCTCGGCCGAGCACGCAGACCTCTTTGCCGTCCAGGTCAATGTCGTAGGCTTTGAGCAGTTCGATCACGCCTCGCGGAGTGCATGGCAGCGGAGTAGTGATCTCGCCGCGCGCATGCAACACGAGTTCGCCAAGATTATATGGGTGCATACCATCGGCGTCTTTCTTGGGGTCGATCAGATCGATGATGGCGTTCTCGTCGATGCCCTTCGGCAACGGCAACTGCACGATGTAGCCGGTGCAGGCAGGATCGGCGTTAAGCTCCTGTACGACTTCGGCGATTTGTTCGAATGTTGCGTCGGCAGGCAACTCCTTCTTAATGGAGTTCACACCGATTTCAGCGCAATCGGCATGCTTTCCGGCAACATATTTGACGGATCCGGCATCGGAACCAACCAGGATAGTTCCAAGACCGGGGTTAACCCCCTGCTCTTTCAGCGCTGCGACTCGCTCGGCGAGATTCGCTTTGATCTGCGCGGACACCATCTTTCCATCGATTTTCACCGCCATGCCGGCCACTCCCCTTTTCGTTGTCTCATTGTTGTATTGGCATTTGCATGTATCGTAGGCTATCTTGGTTTCAGTCGTAAGTCGCACACGTATTTATGAGATGAACACGATTAGGGCGGTTCAGGAAGAGGGCAATCGACATGCGCTTGCACAAACGTTCTTTGTTACGCGCTTTCGCTGCGGGAATCGCGCTTTGCGTGGCGTTCGGCACGGCAGCATGTTCCGGAGGGTCAACTTCGCAGGAGAATGACGCCTCCGCCGACTCCGAAACCCCAACCGAACAGATCACTCCAATCGAAGTGGTCGCCTCGGTCAATCAATGGGGTTCTCTTGCCGAGCAGATCGGTGGCGTCCATGTGAAGGTCACGTCGGTTCTCTCTTCAACCGATGTCAATGCGCATGATTTCGAGCCGAAAACCGACGATATCGACAAACTTCAGCAGGCACAGGTCGTAGTGTCCAATGGTGCCGGCTATGACACTTGGGCCACCAAGAACCTCAGTAAGACCATGGTTTCCGTTTCCGCAGCACAAATGGTGGGCGCCGTCGAGGGAGACAATCCGCATTTATGGTTCTCCAGTGACGCCCGAAACGCCATGGCCAAGGAATTGGCCGACACATATAGCCGCATCATGCCCGCGCAAAAGAAATATTTCAACAACAAACTCACCGCGTGGAACAGGCGGGAGAAGAAAATAGAAAAGGACATGAAGGCGTTCAGCGACTCGTATAAGAACGTCTCCTACGCCGCCACCGAACCGGTGGCCTACTATCTGCTCAGCGACATGGGGTTCACCGACAACACGCCGGAGGGGTATCTGCAATCGTCCAGCACGAATTCCGAGCCAACCCCCACCGATCTTCAGGAATTTCAGGAATTGCTGGAAAAGCATAAAGTCGAGGTGCTGATCAACGACACACAATCCACAAGCGACGCCACGAACACGCTGACCGGCATTGCTTACAAATCCGACGTTCCCGTGCTTGATGTCAGCGAACAGATGCCCTCCGATTACACCAGCCTGACATCGTGGATCCGCGCTCTTATCCTGTCGTTGACCGATATGTTCGATGAACAATCCGATGCCGACGATCAGGATGCAACAAGTTCCGACAGCACGTCGGAAAACGCGGATTCCTTGGAATCAACCGCAGATTCCTCGACGCAAGACAACGATCAGACAACGAACGGATCGAACGATGCGCCGCAACCAAATCCGGTGAAATGATTGTTCGGCAAAAGCGATTGCCGAACAATCGATCGGTAATCGCTTTTGCCAAGACCATCCTGCGTCCAACTGAATGCGGGATGGTCTTTTTTGTTTGCCTGACGTTTTGCTTTTTACGCAAAGCCTCTCGTCTGATCGTTACGACGGTTTCAACGACAATCCTTATTGAGAATGATTGTCAACACCATTTGCGAGTATGTACGTGCATTCAAATCAAGGAGAAGCCATGCACGACGAGACACCTGCCTGCATCGAATTCGACGACGCCTGCGTCAAACGAGGCGGTCACGTCATCTGGCAACACGGCACGTTCAGCATTCCGCAAGGCTCGGTAACCGCAATCGTCGGTACCAACGGCGCGGGCAAAACCACCATGATGAAGGCCGAGCTGGGATTGATTCCAACCGCGCACGGCAGCATCAAGGTACTCGGACAGCCTGCAGGCTCCGCAAACCGGCGCATCGGCTACGTGCCGCAAAGCTACGCATCCGACATCGAATCGAACATCACCGCGGAACAGTCGGTGCTTCTCGGCTTGACGGGAACTCGATTCGGCATTCATCCCGTCACCAAAACACTTCGCGAGAAAGCCCGCAAGGCCATGGACTTCGTCGAGTTACAAGACAAAGCGAATTATCGCCTATCCGAACTTTCGGGCGGACTGCGCCAAAGGGTCGCCATCGCGCAGGCGCTCGTGGATGACCCGAAACTGCTGATGCTGGACGAGCCTCTCGCCAACCTTGATCTGGCGAGTCAACGCGCCACTGTGCACGTACTCGCCAAACTCAACCGCGAACTCGGCATGACCATCCAAGTGGTGGCGCACGACCTTAATATGCTTCTGCCCATCCTCACTGGAGCCGTCTATCTGCTTGACGGACATCCACACTATGCAGGCATGAACGAGGTGCTGGATTCCCATCTACTCACGCATTTATATGGCACGACCGTACAGGTGGTCACCACTCCGCAAGGAGATATGTTCGTGACGCCAAGCGAGGACGAGTCTGAAAACATGAGCATCGATGCGCATGCTCCAGAAGAAATCGCGCAATTTCACCATCACAGCCACACCACGCAGGAGGACTGAGCATGGACGGTACCGTATTCGCTTTCGACCCGGATTGGGTTTCCACGCTCAACGCCCCATTCATGACGAACGCGTTTCTCGCCGGCCTGTGCATCGCATTGGCAGCCGGCGTGATGGGTTATTTCACCATCGCCAGACATTCCACATTCGCAGCCCACGCCTTGGCACATATCGGACTGCCAGGTGCCACCGGAGCCGTATTGCTCGGCCTGCCTGTTTCCGCAGGTCTTGGCGTGTTCGCTCTCGGCGGAGCACTGGTGATCGGCGCGCTTGGCAAGAAGGCTTCACAGCGTGAGATCGCCACTGGAACCGTACTCGCTTTCGCCACCGGCCTTGGTCTCTTTTTCGCACGCATGTCAAGCTCGGCTTCGCAGCAGATGCAGTCGATTCTGTTCGGCTCGATTCTGACGATCACCGACGGTCAGATCATTGGTTTCGCGATTTTCGACGTGCTGCTTTTGGCTGTTCTGGCAGTGATCTACCGCCCGCTATTGTTCAGTTCGCTTGACGAGCAGGTGGCACAGGCAAAAGGCGTGCCCGTCGGTTTCATGAACATTTGCTTTATGACAATTATGGCCGGCGTCATTACCATTGCCGTTCCCGCAGTCGGCACATTGCTGATCTTCGCGTTGGCGATCACCCCCGCCGCCACCGCCAACATCATCGCCCGCTCACCATTCAAGGCGATGGTCGTCGCCACGGTGATCTGCCTGATTTCGATTTGGGGAGGGCTCGTGATTTCCGCCATGTTCCCCGCTCCCCCGAGCTTTATCATCGTGACAATTTCGACGTTGTTTTGGGCGGTTGCGAAGGCTATTGAATCCTTCAAAAGAAAGTAGCAGAAAGAAGTATCGGAAAGCCGTCAGCGGGCGAAATCAGACTGCCTGACGAGTCGATGGATCAACAGGTTCCACCAAAGCATCGGCAATCGCGGCGACGCCTTCGCCCGAACCAGTGAATCCCATGCCATCCGTTGTGGTGGCGGTCATGGACACCTCACAACCTATGGCTTCAGACAACGCTCGTTCGGCTTCTTCCCTGTGTTTTCCGATTTTCGGCCGATTGGCGATCACGACCACGCTGGCACTCACTGGCTTCATACCACGTTCGTTCAGATAATCGACCGTGGTCCGCAACATTTCGGCGCCATGCTTGCCCGCGCCATCGGACTGCGAGCCGACACCGAACAAGGTGCCGATATCACCAAGACCGGCCGCGGAAAGCAATGCGTCAATCAACGCATGAGCGACGACATCGCCATCCGAATCGCCCTCGATGCCATCGCCCTCCCAACGCAAACAGGCAAGCCATAACGGCTTGCCTGCATCGTGAGATGCGAATCGATGAGCGTCAAAACCCTGACCGATACGCATGAAACGCCTTACCTCTTCTTGGACTTCTTGCTTTCGGCCTCAACTCGGGCCAGCGTATCCATGGCAGCCTCCTCGGGAGCCTCGGTATGATGCTCCTCATCGCCGGGCTGGGCCGGCTCATACCCAAGGTTCACGTCCAGCAAACGCTGGGCCTCGGCTTCATCAAGGTGTTCGGACAGCGAAATCTCGGAAGTCAGAATGCTACGGGCCTTGGTAAGCATGCGCTTCTCACCAGCCGACAGACCATGCTCGTCAACATCACGCTGCGCAAGGTCACGCACCACTTCCGCAATTTTATTGACATCGCCGGTGGCGATCTTCTCGACATTCAGCTTGTAGCGACGAGACCAGTTCATCTCCTTCTCAATGATCGGAGTGCGCAGAATCTCGAACACCTTGGCCACTTCGTTGGCGTCGACGATATCTCGCACACCAACCTTTTTGGCATTATCAACAGGAACGTTGATGACCAGACCGTCAGACGAAAGCACCGACAGCTGCAGATATTCGCGGGTGATTCCCTTGACTGTCCGTTCGGTGATGGCCTCCACCTTCGCAGCGCCGTGACGTGGATAGACGACCATGTCGCCGACCTTGTAACCCATGAATCCTCCGTGAAAAGCTTACACAAAACCCGAATTATTGTGCCATCAGGGGTGGACTTGGACAAAAACACTTGAAAAACGGAAAAATAGGCGCGACACGGGCCACTTTTCTTCCGTTTCATGCTTACACTTTTGCCATGGCTACAGAATCCAAGATCAATGAAGATGTCGTTGCTGTTCCTGTTCCCCAGGGCACACTGGATGCAGTAAGCAACGGTACGTTCTACAATCCTCACGAGGTGCTCGGCGGGCACCTCGGTTCCGGCAAGCATGCGGATGTCGTCACGATCCGAGTCTTGCGTCCGTTGGCAAAATCCGTGACGATTATCACTGAACAAGGTCAAACGCTCGCAATCCATGAATACAATGGCGTCTTCATGGCACTCGTTCCCGCCGCCGCAGCAGAAGAGGGGTACGGCGTGCCAGATTACCGTATTCGCACGGAGTATGAAGACGGTTCCGTTGTGGTGTCTGACGATCCCTATCGTTATCTGCCGACCATCGGCGAGATGGACATGTATCTATTCGGCGAAGGCCGTCACGAGCGCCTGTGGGAGGCACTTGGCGCACATGTGCTCCGCTATGACGATCCGATGGGTTCTTCTGAAGGCGTAGATGGCGAGCAGGTGGTTGGCACCGCGTTCACCGTATGGGCGCCAAACGCGCATGCCGTGCGCGTGGTCGGCGATTTCAATGGCTGGAACGGACGTACCCACGCCATGCGCGAACTTGGTTCTTCCGGCATTTGGGAACTGTTCATCCCAGGCATTGAGGCCGGCGAAATCTACAAGTATGAAATCCTCAACGCCAATAACGAATGGACCATGAAGGCCGATCCGATGGAGCGCTCCCACGAGATTCCGCCGCGCACCGGATCCATCGTGGTCGAATCCACCCATGAATGGGATGATGCCGATTGGATGGCCGAACGCGCGGCCAGCGACCCGCATAACGGACCGGTCAGCATCTATGAGGTGAACGCCTCCAGCTGGCGCAAGGACGTGAACGACTACCGTGAGCTTGCCGACAAGCTGGTTCCCTACGTGCAGAAGGAAGGCTTCACGCACGTGGAGTTCATGCCGTTGGCGGAACATCCGTTCGCAGGATCCTGGGGTTATCAGGTGACCGGCTACTACGCGATCGATTCGCGTTTGGGCGGCCCCGACGATTTCAAGTATCTTGTTGAGAAATTGCACGAGGCCGGCATCGGTGTGATCATGGATTGGGTTCCGGCCCACTTCCCGAAGGATGCGTTCGCACTGGGCCGCTTCGACGGCACGCCGTTGTATGAGGATCCGGATCCGACTCGTGGCGAGCACCCGGATTGGGGCACGTACGTGTTCAATTTCGGACGTCGCGAGGTCCGTAACTTCCTGGTGGCCAACGCCTGCTTCTGGCTGGATGAGTTCCATATCGACGCGCTTCGTGTGGACGCGGTCTCCTCGATGCTGTACCTGGACTACAGCCGTGAGGCCGGCCAGTGGCATCCGAACATCTACGGCGGCCGCGAGAATCTCGAAGCCATCGACTTCCTCAAGGAAGCCAACGCCACGGCATACAAGAACAATCCAGGCATCATGATGATCGCCGAGGAATCCACGGCTTACCCAGGCATCACCGCGCCGACCGACGCCGGCGGTTTGGGATTCGGCCTCAAGTGGAACATGGGTTGGATGCACGACACCCTGCAGTATCTGCATGAGGAGCCGATTAACCGCAAGTGGCACCACAACGAGATCACGTTCTCCATGGTGTACGCCTATTCGGAGCATTATGTGCTGCCGATCAGCCACGATGAGGTTGTGTACGGCAAGGGATCCATGTTCGGCAAGATGCCGGGCAATGATTGGCAGAAGTATGCCGGTGTCCGCGCGCTGTTCGCCTACCAGTGGGCCCACCCGGGCAAGAACCTCACCTTCATGGGCAATGAGATCGCCCAGTACGGCGAGTGGGATCATGATGGTTCCGTGGATTGGGCCGCGCTTGAATGGCCGGACCACCAGGGTGTGCAAAAGCTTGTCGCGGATTTGAACACGCTGTACAAGGCTTCCCCTGCACTTTGGAGCCAAGACTTCGACCCGGCCGGCTTCCAGTGGCTCACCAGCGATGACGCCGATCACAACACGCTCAGCTTCGTGCGTATCGGCAAGGACGGAGAGCAAATGGTGGTTGTGGTGAACTTCTCCGGCGAGGCATGGACCGACTATCAGGTACCGCTCACCAAGGGCGGCAAATGGACCGAAGTGCTGACCACGGATGATGAGATCTACGGCGGTTCCGGCATTCACAATGGCACGGTCGAAGCGATCGAAGGCGAATACCATTCACGTGATTGGTCCGCGAAAATCACCGTTCCGGCACTGGGCGCAGTATTCTTGAAGCCGGAACTCTGAGAAAGGCGGAAAGCTATGCTCAACTCATCAGCACAACCCACAACGGCTCCACGCACCGTTCTGGTGGTCGAAGACGAGCCGACACTGGCCACTGCCATCGCGCAGCGCATCACAGCGGAAGGCTGGACGGCGCGCGTGGCATCCGACGGCGCCAGTGCGGTTCAGGCCGCGACTACGTTGCGTCCGGATCTGGTCATCATGGACATCATGTTGCCCGTGATGGATGGTCTTGAGGCCACGAAACGCATCGTGGCGGAGCGCCCTGTGCCAGTGCTGATCCTGACGGCACGAGACGACGAGGCCGATAAGGTCATCGGCCTCGGTGCCGGAGCCGATGACTACATGACCAAGCCGTTCTCCATGCGCGAACTCATCGCCCGTTGCAAGGCGTTGCTGCGCCGTGTAGATCGTGCCAAGGTCATCGCCAAAAACTCCGAAAACGAGAAGCTTCTCGATTTCGGCTCCTTGGTCATCGATCCCGCGCAACGTATCGTCACCGTCAATGGCAAGCAGGTGCACCTGACCCCTACGGAATTCGATTTGCTGGCCACGCTGGCCCGCAAGCCGAAGTCCGTGCTCACTCGCGAGAAACTGCTCGAGGAAGTGTGGGATTGGGTGGATGCTTCCGGCACTCGCACCGTCGATTCGCACGTCAAGGCATTGCGCCATAAGCTCGGTTCGAAGACCATTCGTACCGTGCATGGCGTCGGTTACGCGTTCGAACCGCCAGAAGTCCAAGACTAATGCGCTAAAATTCGGTGGTATGCGTACTACCGATACAAAACCAGGGCGTTCGGTGAATCCATTGGAAACCGAACGTCCTATTGGTTTGTTCTCATCGCTCAAAATTGAATTGAGCGTTCTGATCACCATCTCCACCGCCATTGCGTTCATCATGGCGTGGTTCCTGCTCAAAGTAGGGCTCAGCGTATGGATCGCCATGCCCATTACCCTCGCCGTGGCTTTAGGAATCACATATTTCTTCTCCAGAGGACTCACCTCTCCCCTGCGCCAAATGCGCGACGCCGCCGAAGCGATGGCAGAAGGCGATTACACCGTGCGCGTCCATGTCGACTCCAATAGTCGCGATGAAGTCGGCCAGCTCGCCCTCACCTTCAACGAAATGGCGGAAGAGCTTCAGCATGCCGACCAGATGCGCCGGGACATGGTAGCCAACGTAAGCCACGAATTACGCACGCCCGTATCAGCGCTTCAAGCCATGGTCGAAAACATGGCGGATGGCGTGATCGACCCTACGCCATCAAATCTGGAAAGCATCCTCAATCAGACGCACCGCCTGTCCGATCTGATCGCGTTCCTTCTTGATCTTTCCCGCATGGAAGCCGGCGCGGCAAGCCTGCAAATCGAAATGTTCAATTTCGCCGATTTTCTTGACGAAACCGTGGAACCTTTGGAAATCGCCGATGCCGGGCATGCGCATGACATCGAAATGCATGTGCCCGACGATATCGAGATGGCAGGCGATCAGGACCGCCTGCGCCAACTGTTCACCAATATCATCGCGAACGCGCTCAAGCATTCCGCGGACAATACCACGGTGCTTATCGAAGCACACGAAAACAAGGATTTCGGCACCATCGTCACCAATGTCGTCAATTTCGGATCGCAGATTCCGCAAGAGGCGCGTTCCGACATTTTCCGCCGTTTCGTCAAAGGAAAAACAGGTCCGGGCACCGAATCGGGCGGAACCGGCTTGGGATTGTCCATCGCACGTTGGGCCGCCCAGTTGCACGGTGGTTCGGTGAGGGTCGTCGATGACCCGCGTGGAGCCGATTTTGAAATCATTCTGCCGAAATACCATGTTACGGATGACGAATAGAGGATTTCTCACGTCACTGCACTTGCGTGCGTGACCATGCTTGCGTTGGGCCAACCTTCTGCGTTCCCGCCGGAGTGTGAGCCAAAGCAAGCACGGTCACGACCGTAGCACCCTCCTTCCGCATCGTTTCGACGCAACTGCGCATGGTCGCACCGGTCGTGACAATATCATCCACCAGAATCACCATCGTATTGCGCAAGGAAACCGAAGGACACACCGAAACATGCCCCTTCAAACGTTGCGACCGTTGCGCCGCACCGCTGGTCTGCACTGATTTCCCTTTGACCCCCCTGTTCTCCAACGCGTCACGCACCGTCACCTCGCAGCCTGTTTCCTCCCGTAGAAAACCTGCCAGATGTTTGGCGATCGGCATCATATGTTTACGTCCGCGACGACGTATTGAAGCGGGAGACGAAGGCGCGGGAACCACAACAACATCATGGCATGAACCATGCCTATCACGAACGAAGTCAATAACGCCAGACGCTTTTGCAAGGGCGCATATCGCATCGGCGAACGCACGGTCACATTCCTCGTCGCCGTGATCCTTCCACGCGAGAACCGCCCTTCTGACCGTGCCATGGTACCATCCGCATGCGAACCAGCGTTGCATCGCCACACCGTCAAACGACTGTGCGGTCGGCTGGGAAAACAATGCCCTGCAAGCTTCGCATAGCACTTCATCCGGTTTGTCGCACCCGGCGCAGCCCCGGGGAAACAGCAGATTAACCACCATCGAGCATGCCCTCGCCATTGAGTTCATGCGAAACCTCCCAACAGGTTCTATCGCGATAGACTGGCGATGATTCCACCGCACAATTTCACGGTATCGTTCGGACAGGTAACCTTCACCGCCCTGGTGCCTGCCTTTGCCGCGGGATAATCGTTACCATCCGGATCCATACGGTCTCCCACAAAAACAATCTGCGCCACCGTAATGCCGAGAATATCGGCCAATTCTCGAACAGCGAACGACTTGTCGACGTTTTTTTCGGAGATATCGACGCTGCTGGCGCCGCCCGGCCGTACCTCCAAATGCGGTAGATCGGCGGCAACCGCTCGTGCCAGACGATTCTTCTTCTCGTTGGTTGGATCCCACGCCTCCTTGGCTTCGATGGGCGCAAGCTGCCCTAATGCGGAGAATGTGATCTGGCTGCCACGATCCTCGATACGTTCACCCCAAACGTGCGTGAGCCAGATACCCTGTTCGCGCGCATTGCGTTCCAACGATTCGTAAGCTTTCGCACGATCATCCGCGCTGAGGTCATGGGCGAAGACCGGCGCCCAATCCGATCCGCCCCAACGGTAGTATCGGGTGCCGCTGGTCGGCATAAGATGCAGATGCGACCGATTGGCTTGACCTGTCAACCGTTCCACCACCTGACTTTTCAGCAATGCATACTTGCCACCGGTGATCACCGCGACATCAATCAACGATGTCAATGCGGAGAAGCATTCGGCCATGTCGTCCTTCATTGGCTTTTTCGACCTTGCCAACGTGTTGTCGAGATCGAAGGCGATAAGGCGTACTCCATTGCACAATTCCTCGATATCCACGTCGTTCCAACAGGGCACGGAAATATCCGTCATGATCGTTTCCTCCTGTGTCGATGCAATGAACAATATGCTATCGCATGATTCGCGCAAGGCCCTGATATGGTAGAAGCCATGTATCAATTGCCTTGGGAATCAACAGTGTATAGAAACCGTCATGGTCGTGGGACCCGCACTCCCATGTTCGGTACCAGACTTCCACGTTATCGTACAAGAAGCGGTATGTTCGACGACATGCTGGTGGCTCAGATCCGTAGGCTCAACGATGCATGGCCCGAACTGGTGGCACCGGTACAGTTTGCGGTCGAGGATGTTCCGCCATCCGACCCGGCACCTTGGGAGGCCACTGCGCACTTGGGCTCGCAGTCTTTCCCCGCGGAACATGGCATTCCGCCGCGCGTCGTGCTGTACCGTATGCCTTTGCAATCGCATGCGCGAAGCCGTATGGACCTGCAATTCGCCATCCGCGACGAAGTGGTGTTGCGCTTGGCGGAACTGTATGGACGCCGTCCCGAAGAGATCGACCCCGATTGGGGTATGTGATCAACGCACGACGGTCATGTTCTGGTTGGCCAGCACCTGCTCGCGGGCTTCCTTCAGATCCGTTGCGCCGATAATCGACACTCCGGCCAGTTTCGCATCCGATACGTCTTTTTGGCTGATACGGATGTTCCACACCATTGATTGGTCCGGATCGGCAAAGCTTACGGCGGCAACGTCTCCATCGTTGATATCCGCCAGATCAACCGTTGTCGAAGCGCCGGATTGGAGAGCAATCTCGCGCTGGTCAACAGTATCTCCGACACTGTTATAGGACGTCAATGTTGCTGTGCGCTCATCGCCCGATATGTTGGTGATGCCCACTTGAGCCGTGGCATGGTCGGGCACGGCCATGGCGGAGACGCTCATCGGCACTGAAGCGTTGACCAAGGCGAAATCAGCCTGGTCATCATCGCCATCATTGGTGATCTTCGCGGCGACGGATACCGGCTCGCTGGCGCTGATGGTAAGTCCGGTCGCCGACTTGGGAACCGAACCCAGGTCGATGACCGAAACGCGATTCGATTCGAGCGTCTGCTGATTGGTTTTCTTCAGACCTTGGTCATCCGTCCAAGATACGGTGACGTCGGCCTGCCGAGACGGATACACATACAGGTTGACGGCATCGCCTTCCGTGAGTCCGTCAATCGCCAATGTTTTTGCGGCAACAGTATTGGGAACCGCATAATCCGATCCTTTTGCAACCAGACCATCCATGGCTATGGTGCGCACCACGGCCGCAACGGGCGTGTCCACGCTGGACACGGTAACGTACAAAGCATCCTGCCCGGAAGCTGCTGCGGCAAGGTTCAGCACAGATTCCTTGCCCGCGCCAACCGTCAACGTCGAACCGGTAGACAATGCCAAAGCACCCGACTTGTCGGATCCCCAAACCTTGATGTTCACCGACGTGGCCTTAGCCGACGGATTGGCCACGACCAGCTGCTGGGTCATGCCTGTTTTGGTGCCCGACACCATCAGCGACTGCTTCAAAGCCGGAACGACGCAGGAAGCAGCGGAAACGCCTTTCAAATCTCCCTCAGTAGCCCAAGACATCACCGAAGAGGCCGCTCCCGTTCCATCGGAAGCCGACAGCAATCGGGTATTCTGCAATTGGGCTCCGTCATCGACCGTGCCGGACGCCATGAAAATATCATCATCCGATCCGGCATCATCCTTGTTCAACACCAATGACGAAGTGGCTTCATCAGCTCCGAGAAGCCCTACGGAAGAGCGGAACACCGAACCGAAGGACGCATAACGCGCCGACGACATGATATTGCCGTTGGACGCTTGATATTCGCTGTCTCCATACGCATCAGTATCAGCTATCGTCATTCGTGCTGGACAATATGTTTCCAGCTGACGCGGACTGACGGTACGGGATACGGATGAACGCTGCGTTACCGGCGAATCCGCATGAATCCAAGTCGGGCGGTAGATTACGGCCACGGTCGCCAGTGCGACAATGACCAACACCGACACTATGGCCAGAATTACACGCCAAACCGTTTTGGAACGGGAATGTTTGCTCATGCTTCCTCCTGACCGTGACGCCTCATGCGCGGAAGCGCAACCAAGCAATACGCTGCGAGAACAATACCCATGCACCACAGCCATGCCTGACGCCACACACTCGATTCAGCCTGTCGATATCCCTTGCGGTCGATATGCTGCTTGGCCGTATCTTGGATGGTGAGACGATAGTATGTTCCCGCATCAGTGCTTACGACATTCTGCGTGCCATCGGAAGCGCTGATATTGGAACTCAACTGATCGGTTATCTCCTTTTGCGCCTTGTCTTCGCCGGAGCGCACCACATAGATGCCTCCGAATCCCAACTCGCTCAAATCGGCGACGGCGTCGGAATCAGCATTCGACAACAGCTGCGCGCAATCCTTGGCGATGGCCTTGTTCGCATCATCGGAACGTCCGAACGCCACTTCGACACGCTGTGCCGGAGAGCTGTCGATCAAATCACCTCGGCGGGTGCGCATCACATTGTAGCTGATGGAACCGGCACTATCCGCGCGTACTGCGAGCACACGCCTCGCCTCATCCTGCGCAAGATAGTCGGAAGCAACAATCGGCAAACCGGAATCACTGGTCGAAACCGTGTTATGGTCTCTGGCGACATAATCAAAACCAGCACTCGCCACAACCGACGCCGCAATCAGCATGACCAGCACGATTCGTGCCGCACGCCCGGCAATAATGCCAGTAGAAGCGCCATTCCTCTCAACTTCGACATCGCCGGTGGGCCTCTGCCACAGCATGACGAAACGTTGCACCGCACCGCCTGCGACCATGCACACGCAAGACAGCAGTCCCATCATCGTGAATGAAACGCCGGGAAGCACGGAACCGGCCACGGCGCCATCCGCATCGACCGCAACCACAACCGCGGCGGAAAGCAGCGACGTGGCAAGACCCGCGATCGCCACGACCCACATCATACGCGACACGCGAAGCACGAATGGCAGGAACAGCGATACCGCGGCAAGAAGCACAATCAATGCCAACATTGCAGCAGCCACATACTGCCAAATCTCGCCGGATACGGCAACGCCGAACGCACGGGAAACAATATCCGAAAGATTTGCGATCATCGGATGCCCATCATGCGCAGACGACGGCAATATCACACTGCCAAAAATCTGACGCCACGTACCTGCTCCTGCGAAACGTACCGTGTTGACCAATGTGGGCGCGCATACGGAAGCGGCCGGCAGCGGAATCAGCAGCAGCGTCGTTCTATGGGAGCGTACAAGCATCAGGAACACAAGGAACGACAACATCAGCGGCAGCAGCAATTGCGGTTCGGCCGCGACGACGGGAATAAAGCACAATGCCGCAAGCGCCGCGGCCTGCACGGAAGCCTGCGGATTGACCAGATCTTCCGTACGGTACATGCCTACGGCTCGGAAAGAAAACGCGAAGGCCGCAGGAAGAAACACCATGACCGTCATCATCGTCACGTCGGCATCGCTGTACACGTTCATCGACAATGCGATGGCGAACCATGCCAACGCGATCACGCAACGCACCGTGTCGGACCGAGTAAAGATTCCAGCCAAAGCCCAGAACGACAGCACCATCAAAGGAGCGGACAAGAAGAACACCACGGCGACTGCGGTCGCAACATGGCCAGCCGTGAATACGGAAACCACCATGAGCACCAGCAGCCAAGGCGCGCTCGGGGCGCTGATTCCAGTTCCCGCGGTATACGCCCACGACGTGGTGGCGGCATGCACCAACTGGCTGAAACTGGCATCGGTCGGCAGCAACGTTTGAGAATATATCGACGCGCCGGAGAATACGCTCCGAAGCACATTCCAATATAGGAAGACGATCCATGCGAAGGCGATCACCGCCGATGCGATGGCAAGCCCCCACCTGCGCATGAGCCTTTTACGCAGATGCGCCTTGGCAAGAGGGCTGAGGATCACAGTGCCACGCTGGTCAAGAAACGCACGCTTGCGATCGTTCCATTGGCCGATCTGCTGACGAGTCGTCTGCAATGCGGCCAATGCCTTCAAGGAGACCCTACTCTGCTCACGCAATCGGGCACGGGCCCTCCATGCGCCCGGCAAGTGGAGCAACGAACGCCAAGGCAGGGCCAATTCGCAACAGGCATGGTATGGCTGTTTGCGCGTCAGGCACAGCACGGCCAGTCCCAACGCCTTCAGTATCGACCAGATCCACAGCAGCGGCCACCAAGAACGATGCACGTCCGTATACGCGTATTTCGTATTCGCCTCGCGTACCGCAAGGTACGGATCGACGCGGCCTTCCTCATCTTCAACAGGTTGGCCGTTTTTGGAACGCACGCCTTCAAATCTTGCCCTCCTATGGGCGATTCGCGCCTGCGGGACCACCACCACACGGCCACCGCCCAGGCAGATGCGCCTGCACAGGTCCGTGGATTCGGCGAACGTGCCGAACCATGGATCGGCACCCTTCCAAGTACGCAAGGTGGCCAATGGAACCAGCGCGCCGGAAAGCGACACAGCCAACACATCCTGCCGGCCATCATACTGTTCCTGATCCGGCTCACCGTCCACCACCAGAGACGTGACATTGTGGTGCCCCGCATACAAACCGACGTTATGCAGGCTTTCCGCCTGCCAATCCAACTGTTTCGCGCCAAGCAAAGACGCAGTCGGCGTGTTTTTCCAAGCATCGAGCAACACCTCAAGGCATGACTCATCGGCCGGCCTGGAATCGTCATGCAATGTCCACAGAGCACCGACCCGGTCGTCAAGATCGATCTGTTGCATTGCACGAGCCACGGCATTCATGAATGAAGAGGCACCCTTCACTCCTACGAGAATGACACGTATGGTCTTGCTTTCGGGAACTTCCGTAAGCACACCGGCAGGCGACGGGATAACGCTAAACGTCATCTGCATAGGCTGCTCAACCTGATTGGTGCAATCCGCAACGATAATAGTGCCTGGAAGCACACGCTGTGCGAGCACCGCGGCAAAAGTGGATGAGAAAAAACGTAGATCGCTTTGCGCGGTAATCACCGCAGCCACGGATGAATCGGCATCCTGCCGATGGGAGTACGGCCTGCTGTTGAGCAGATCGGTCACAATTCCCTGGATATCGCTGCTGGCGTTAGAATTCATAATTTCAAGTGTACGCACAGGGTGTGCCGTGCGTTATGCCCGTTCCTTGTGTTCCTTCTTATACCGACGGCGCTCACGTTCGCTCATGCCACCCCAAATGCCGAAACGCTCATCATGCTCGATGGCCCATTTCAGGCATTGCTCACGAACCTCGCACTGGGCGCACACTCGCTTGGCATCCCTGGTTGATCCGCCCTTTTCAGGAAAGAACGCTTCCGGATCAGTCTGAGAACATAAAGCCCTATGCTGCCAGGAAACATCATCATCGCTTTTGAACAGACCCCACAGTTCCGCAAGCGGATTATCGGAGGACTCGTCGATCACGCCCCACATGCGTCCTCCCCTGCTATACGTATGCGCACTTTTAGTCGTGTTAAATTACACACATGCAATTTCTTTTTGTCAAGTTTTCCGCCGTGTCAATCACTATAATTCGAGAAAAATATGGTACATGGTAACTCCAAGAACGACGGGGGCCTGAAGCAGAATCCGTGAAAATCGGGGAACATCTCTATAATCCCATGACAGAGTAGTGGTATGTTCTAGAACGCGTTGAGATATGGCGTGATCTTTTGTATAAACAGGAAGGCGATACCGTGACCACATCACCAGCCGGCGATAAGCTTCCTAACGTCAATGGACTGCGAGACGCAAAGCCGCGTCACAGCCTTGGCTATCGAGTGCAGCATCGTGCGAGGACGATAGTCGCTTCGGTCATCGCGGCGATGCTGGTGTTCTCGGGAACCGCAGCGGCCGCAACATGGCTGGATGTGAATGGCATCATCAAAGACCATTCGGTCGAAATCATCGGACAAGGCTCACTTGACGCCAACACCTCGATCATCGATCCCAACTCCGGCAAACCCATCGAATTCGTACTCATCGGGCAGGATTCCCGCGATGGCGAAGAGAACCAGTCCGTCGGAGGCAACTTCGACGACGTGGTAGGCAACCATCAGGCCGACACCACAATGGTGGCGCAGATTTCCGCGGACCGCACCAAAATCAATCTCGTTTCCATTCCGCGCGACTCCCTAGTGGACATACCGCAGTGCGAAACGACCAACGGCACGATTCCCGCGCAATACAATGTGATGTTCAACTCGATTTTCGCGAACGCATACCAGACCGGCGGCGATCTCGCTTCAGCCGCAAGCTGCACCCTGAATGCAGTGAACAGCCTCACCGGACTGAACATTCAAAACTTCATCGTCGTGGATTTCGCAGGACTGGTCAAAATGATCAATGCCGTAGGCGGAGTCGACCTGTGCATCCCACAGGACGTCGACGACCCCTACACCAGCCTGCAACTCACCAAGGGCCTGCACCATCTGGACGGACACCAGGCAACGCAGTACGCACGAACCCGCCATGGTCTGGGAGACGGATCCGACACATCACGAACAACCAGACAGCAATACCTCATCAAACAGTTGATGAACGAAGCGCTCAGCAAGAACCTCTTTACTGACACCGCACAGCTCTACCAGCTAGCGAAATCAGCCTTGCAATCACTCTATATCTCGCAAGGCATGGCCGATACCGCAGCGCTTGCAGGTCTTGCCATGAGCCTCAAGGATTTCAATCTGTCCAACCTGTATTCGCAGACCGTTCCGGTAGTATCCGCGCCGTCGGACCCGAATCGTTCGGTCTGGACCGATGAGGCGGAGACGCTATGGGAGAAGATGCGCGCGGACAAGCCGATTTATGGTTCCGACGAATCCGACGCGAACACGGATGCCAATACCGCAGGCAATTCCGACGGTTCTTCCGATAATTCGACGGATGGCACTGACAATACGGATAATATGGGCACTGACAACACGGGTTCCCAGGAAGCCGCACAGACGCCTGATCCGGTCACTGGTCTGATCACGCAAGCCGATGGCACGCTTATCGATCCGAACACCGGTGGCACCGTCGATCCGGAAGATGGCTCCATCCATGACGCTCTTACCGGGCAGTACATCGGACTTGCCGATCGTTACCTCAACGCGACAGTTTGTGCCGTTCCCGCAAAGAACTAGACCGCTTTCACCGAATCCGTTCCTACACGGTGTAAATGGTGTAGGAACGGATTTCTTTTTGGAGGACATTGTATGAGTGAAGAGAACGGCGGCAAGGACCCCATGCCCGCACCACCGAGCTTCATCCCGTCCGCAGGACGGAAGAAGACGGAATCACAGCCTCACAAATCCACAATTCCTTCTCAATCCGGCTCTCCGTCAATTCCGAGTTTTTCGCCTGCCGCACAGCCAGCGCGCTCAAGTGCCCCGCACGCCAGCAGGCGTACAGCGCAACCATCATCCGTAACTCCATCCGGTTCCAGCGCTCCACAGAGTTTCCGTCCTGCCGCAAACTCCACCAGCAGACCACGTAAGTCGGCATCATCGTCTCCTGCATCGTTTGCTCCTGCTTCAGCTCCGAACAATCACCGTGCGTCTCAGCAGGTACGAGGATCCTCCTCCATACCCACTGGCATGCCACGAACAACGCGACAGAACACGCCCAGACAACCTTTGTCCGGCAATAGCACAACAGGATACCAATCCACTGCGAAAGCCGTGCTCCCCCACAGAAAACGACATATGGGGCGGGTCATTCTCGCGTTTTTCCTTGCTGTGATTCTCGCCTTGGGACTGTCGATATTCTCCGCATGGAATTGGGTGGATGGACAGCTCAACAAACAGTCTTGGTTGACGAACAAAGCCGATACCGCTGGCGAAAGCTGGCTGATCCTCGGTTCCGACGAACGCGAAGGCACCATTGGCGATGCGGGAGACGTGACCGGTTTCAGAACAGACACCATTCTGGTACTCACCAAACCGAAATCCGGACCTTCCTCACTGATTTCCATTCCGCGTGATTCCTTGGTGGAAATCGACCAGAGTTACATGAAAATCAACGCCGTCGCCCAACTGTACAACGGCAAACAACTGGTTAACGAAGTCGAAGACATCACCGGGCAAAAAATCAACCACGTGGCAATGGTGCAATTCGGGGGTCTGGTCAAAGTGGTCGACGCTTTAGGAGGCGTCGAATTGTGCTACGACCAGGATGTAAGCGATCCGTACTCCCAGTTGAACTGGACTGCCGGCTGCCATACCGCCGACGGCACCACCGCGCTTGCGTTTTCTCGTATGCGTTACGCGGACGCGCAAGGCGATTTCGGTCGTGCAGCCCGTCAACGTCAGGTCATCAACGCCATAGTGAAAAAGGGCGCGTCCAAGGATACGCTGCTGAACTTCGGCAAGGTCAAAAAAGTTGCGGAGGCTGCGTTGGGCTCCGTAACCGTGGATGAAAAGGCTTCGACCTCATCGCTGATGCGCATGGCTTTGGCGTTCAAAAGCGCTTCTGGGGATCAAGGCATTTCAGGAAGCGTTTATTGGACCGATCCCGACTACTACGTTGATGGTGTCGGCTCAAGCGTGCTCTTGGACGAGGGTAAGAACCTCGAACTGTTCTCCGAATTGGCTAAGGGGACCCATCGGGCTGGCACTGTAGGCACGCTCGCCGAACAGCAAAGTTGAGGGTTGTGGTCAGGATGTGGATAACCATATCCTCCGACCACAACCCTGATTCTCGCTTGCGTCCATCCGCCACTGCTGTTCACAATGACGGCATGAACAGCAAAACCAAGCGCAAGCATACCAATGGATTCAATGAGGATCGGCTGATGCTCATCAGCTGGGCCGCGCCGGTATTATCGCAACTTGTCATGCTTGTCATAATGATCGCGCAACGGCAATGGCTATATGTGGCCATGCTTGCTCCTGGACTCATCAGCAGCGCGTTGTCTCTGGCATCCATGGCGTTGCGTTCCAATCAGAAGCAGCAGCATGACGAACCGGTCTCCACCACCTATGCAAAGGTGGTGGAGACCGCAAGGCAAAACAGCCATTCGCCGTTCGCCGCAATGCCCCATATGTGTTTCGAGCGGTTCTACGCTCTGGACGAGGACGCGCTGCCTTGGCGCACCATCACACGAACATGGCTTTCCTCCACATCATCCTGCCCTATAGGAGTCACGGAGCATGGCTTGTTTCGCACGGATCTGCAACGATCAGGACCGCATGCCATGGTAGCAGGCACCACGGGTTCGGGAAAATCGGAATTGCTCATCAGTTGGTGCTTGTCGCTCGCCATGCAATACAGCCCTGATGATCTGCATTTTGTGTTTTTGGATTTCAAAGGAGGATCGACATTCAACGCTTTGGAACATCTTCCCCACACCGTTGGCAATGTCTGCGATCTTGATTTGTTCCACGCGATTCGCGCGTTGAATGCCATTGAACAGGAATTGGTGCGTCGTGAGGCTCTGGTCAGCGCCGAACGTGTTTCCAGATTCGACCAATTGGTCCGGCCTCCGGCACGACTGGTTGTGGTCATCGATGAATTCCATGCGCTTCGAGACCGTCTGCCCGACTATATGCAACGGCTGAATCGTCTTGCGTCACTTGGCCGTTCCCTTGGCATGCATCTGATCGTCTGCACGCAATATCCCATGGGCCAAGTCCATGCCGACATGAAAGCCAATATCTCGCTGAGCATATGCTTACGGGTTACAGACCAAATGCAGTCGAACGAATTGATCGGCATACGTGACGCAGCGCTGATTCCTCCCAGCATTCCCGGTGCAGCCTATTGCAATGACGGACAACACACCACACCTTTCCTATGCAGCGCGGTCCGCGATGTCAACCGACTTGTCCGCAATATTGGAACGGCCGCACGATTCCACGCCTGCAAACGCCCCGATCTCCTGTTTTCCGAGCCTCTCACGCAACATGCAACGCAATCCGATCTTTCCATCCCATCAAACCAGTCATGGCATAACGTTCCCTTTGCGCTTGCCGACGATGGCGTATTGGTGTATACCGCCATTCTTGACGTGAGCCAACAGAATATCGCCATCATCGGTGCCTACGGCAGCGGCAAAACCAATCTACTGTTGCATTGCGCACGCTGGCTATATGACACGGGTTGCGCCAATATTCGTTTCACACGCAAAACCGAACATGGCATGGTGACGGATGACGGCAAACCCTTACCGTCGCATAAGCGAACCATCTGGATTGTGGATGATGCGAACGAAGCGCTTAATCCCTTTTCCTCTGCGCCTGAAGCGAACGAATTGCGTGAGGCGTTGGTCAATCCCAATATCACAGTGATTGCCGCGGTGGAAAAACCTATTTCCGCACTGCTGGACCGATGTCCGACTCGTGTGGCGTTCCCCTGCGGAGAACGTTCCAACGATCTGATGCTCGGCATTCCCGGCGCAATTCTGGACGGGTTCGCAGCCGACGACTATACCCTCCCAGGTCGTGGCGTGCTCATGCAACAGGCCAAAGCATGCCCTATTCAGTGCGTGGAATTCCAAGGTTTTTAACGATTCGTGGGATTCTTTTCGCGAAGACTCTTGAAAAGTCGCGCGATTCGTGGTTATCTGAGTAACGGACTTACATGCCGTACATGGCAAGAGGAAGGCGATTATATGAGCAGTGCTTTTGACTGGCGCGCCAAGGCCGCATGCCGCGACAAGGATCCGGAGCTGTTTTTCCCGGTCGGCAATACAGGCGCCGCCTATCAGCAGATCGAAGAGGCCAAGGCCGTCTGCCGCACCTGCAAGGTGATTGACGCGTGCCTGAAGTGCGCGCTTGACACCAATCAGGATTACGGTGTTTGGGGCGGTTTGAGCGAAGACGAACGTCGTGCGCTCAAGCGCCGTGCCATGCGTGCCCGCCGCTCCCAAGCCATGCAGATGCAGATCTGAAATTTTCAAAGATCCATCATTGCATACGCTCTGCGAATAGCGACTTACAACGAAAATGTCCGGTTGACTTCCCCTGGTCAACCGGACATTTTCGTATCTTTCCTATCGTTCCTGCGCCGCACGCAGCTTCATATCGAGCACTACTCGGGTGCCACCGCCACGACGGGGCTCCCAACGGACCGTGCCTCCGAAATCGTTGTTGACGAACGTGCTGATGATCTGCGTTCCCAAACCGGATCCGGAGGAACGTGCCATACCATCATGCTCCTCATTGGCCAAGCCCGTGCCATCGTCTTCGACCACAACATTGAGGTTGTTGCCACCGCGTCCCACGGAAATCGTGATATGACCTTCTTTGCGACCTTCGAAGCCATGTTCCACGGAATTGGTGATCAGCTCGGTCAGCACCAATGACAACGGCGTGGCATCCTGCGCCGGCATCATGCCGAATCTGCCGATGAAGTCGATGTCGATATGCTGGTCACGCATGGTGGCCAAATCCACCGCCATCTTCAACAGGCTGGAAATGACCTTGTCGTAATCGACGATTTCATCGGCGGTCTGGCTCAAGCCTTCATGGACCATGGCGATGGTTTGTACACGACGCTGCGCCTCTTTCAGCTCTTTCTTGACCTCTTCGGACTTGGTCTTACGTGCCTGCAGTCGCAGCAATGCGGAAACCGCCTGAAGGTTGTTCTTGACGCGATGGTGGATTTCGGAAATCGTCGCATCCTTGGTCTGCAGTTCCTTTTCACGACGGCGAAGCTCAGTCACGTCGCGACATAGCACAACAGCGCCAACGCGGCCATTGGCATCCATCAACGGCAGCGAACGCATGGACACCGCGGACTTGTTGGCATCGAGTTCGGAATCGACGGCGGCTTTGCCACTGAGCACCAGAGGCAAGGTTTCCAGCACGGGATCGTTCTCGCGCAGCAATTTGGTGCCGATTTCGCTCAGATACTCCCCCTGCATGGTGCTGACCGATCCCAAACGTCGGAAGCAGCTGATGGCATTCGGCGAAGCATATCGCACGATACCTTCGACGGTGAGCACGATGAAGCCGTCCGCCACACGCGCATTGTGACGCTGGTTCATAATCGGATTACGATATGGGAACTGACCGCGAGGAATCATCTCATACAGCTGCTTACCTGCGCTGATGCTTTCGGATTCGTAACGTCCGTTCGACTCCCGGGTGGCCATATTCGTCTCACGTACCACCAAGCCCAGCGTCTTGCCATTATGACGCACCGGCGCGTACACATTGCACACCGTGGACTCGCCCACAGTGCGGAGCACCGTGGAACGGAACACCGATTCGGAAGCCATCGCGGCATCCAATTCAGCGCTCATTTCCTCCTCGACAACGTCGCCGACCACATCGTCGGCCCTCAGGCTCATCACCGTGGATGGACGACACTGTTCGGCAATAATGTATTTGCCCTCGCCATTTTGCAGAATGAGCAGCAGATCAGCAAAACTCAGGTCGGCGATCACCTGCCAGTCGGCGACCAGATGATGCAGCCATTCACGATCTTCGTCATCGAAATCGGGACGGGTCGTCAAGATATGTGAGAAATCAGCCATGCGCTCCATCATACGCATCACACCAGAGGTTTTGCACGACACGACGCATATTGCAGGAAAAGCAATATTGACATATCCATGAGTTACGGTAACGTAGGTTACGGTTCCGTAACTTACAGTGGAGGCACACAGATGGCGAAACCCACAGACGTAGAGATCGAGGAAAAACGAGCGATCATCGCCGAGGCACGCGAACAGGCCCTTCAAGCCAAGGCCGATATTATTCGCGTGAAGGCACGCAACAAGGCCGAGAACATCCGCAAGAAGGCCGACGGCAAGGCGAAAATGGCTATAGCCAAGGGCGAAGCTCGTGCCGCGAAAATAGAAGGCATCACTCCGGCGGAGATCGAACGTAAGATTCGTCTTGACGTGCACGGTCGCCCCAAGCCGGCGATGCGCGGCTGGATTCATGCCGTGGCCACTCCTCTGGCATTGGCGGCCGGCATCGTGCTGATCTGCCTGGCACACGGTACCGGTTTGAAGTGGGCCTGCGCCGTGTTCATGACGTGTTCGCTGGTATTGTTCGGCAATTCCGCCTGCTACCATTTGGGCGATTGGTCACCTCGCGTCACGGATGTGCTACGACGCATCGACCATATGAATATCTTCCTGCTGATCGCAGGCACTTATACGCCGGTCTCCTTTGCACTCGAACCGTTCTGGCGCAATTCAATCATCGCGGGCATGTGGATCTGCACTACCGTGGCGCTCATCATTCACGTCATCTGGATCAGCGCCCCACGCTGGCTTTACGTGATTGTGTATATTATTTTCGGTGTTTCCGGAGTGGCATTCATGGGATTGTTCTGGATTTCGCCATATGCCGGTCCGGCGGTTGTGGTGCTGTTGGCCGCAGGCGGAGCCTGCTATATCGCCGGAGCCATCGTATACGCGCTACGTAAGCCCGATCCATGGCCGAAGGTGTTCGGCTTCCATGAGATTTTCCACTGCGGCACCGTCGCCGGTTACGCATGCCATATGGTGGCGATCTACATGGTGATCGTGCAGCTATGGACGTAAGTTCAGATCATATCTGATTGCAGTTTGACGAAATATACGAAAAGGCTGGTTCATCCGTTGTATTCGATGAACCAGCCTTGTATTTATATCGCTGGAATATCAGATTCAGCTTATGACGAACATCACTCAGGCGAGCGGCTTGGCTTCCTTGATGGTCACGGAAATCTCACGTCCGTTCGGAGCCGTATACGACACCGTGTCTCCCTCGTGAGCGCCGTTGATGGCCGCGCCGATCGGGGATTCCGGGCTGATGACGCTGTAGTCCGTGGCGATGGACAGGTCACGCGTGCCAAGCACGTAGACCATTTCACGTCCGTTGACATCCAGCGTCACCAAAGAACCGTCGCCGACTTCGCCGGCCTTGGGCGCGGTCAGAATCTTCGCGTTGCGCAGCTTGACGGTCAGTTCCTCGATGCGGCCCTGATTTACTCGCTGAGCCTCACGAGCGGCCTGATAGCCGCCGTTTTCGCTCAAATCGCCCTCGGCGCGTGCCGCGGAAACCTTGGAAAGGATTTCGTCGCGATACTCGCCTTCGCGCCAAGCGAGCTCTTCCTTCATCTTGTCATAAGCTTCCTGCGTCAGCAGAAGCGTTTTTTCTTCGGCCATGTTGCCTCCTTGACCTTGGAAATTACTCTATGCCGCTTAGTTTCAGCGGGTGGAGATGATGTCGATCACGAACACCAGGGTGTCTTCGCCGCCGATGCCGGCCTGCGGAACGCCACGGGAACCATAGCCATACTCCGGCGGAATGGATACCACCAAGCGGGAACCGACGTTGTGCCCCGGAACGGTCTGGTCCCAACCCTTGATGACCTGGCCGACACCGATGCCGAAGCTGGCCGGCTGGTGACGGTCGAAGCTGGAATCGAACGGGGTGTCTTTGCCCCAGACCACACCGTGATAGTTAACGGTGACGGTGTCGCCGCGGCGAACCATCGGGCCATTGCCCTCGAGCAGCTCCACAACCTTCAGACCTGCCGGAGCGGTCTCGGACGGGAATTCGATGGTCGGGCGATCGCCGAACTCAACATTGACAACGGGCATTTGAGATGCCATGGTGAACCTCCTTGAAAAGCACAATGCCACCTAGACTAGCACCAACCACCGCTAGCATTCAACGACATTGACCGCCAAACCACCTTTTGAGGTTTCTTTATACTTGGACATCATGTCTTCGCCCGTGTCTTTCATGGTTTTAATGGCCTGATCGAGGGTCACGATATGCGTTCCATCTCCCAGCATGGCCATACGAACCGCGTTGATGGCAGTGTTCGCAGCCATGGCGTTGCGTTCGATGCATGGAATCTGTACCAAACCTCCCACGGGATCACAGGTCAGTCCCAGATTATGCTCGATGCCGATTTCCGCAGCGTTCTCCACTTGCTGTGGAGTACCGCCCATCACCGCGCACAAACCGGCCGCAGCCATCGAACATGCCGTACCGACTTCTCCCTGGCATCCGACTTCCGCACCGGAAATGGAGGCATTGCGTTTAAACAGGTACCCTACCGCGCCTGCAGTGAGCAGGAAGGTAATAACACCCTCTTCGTTCGCATGGTCAACGAAATGCCAGTAATAGTGAAGCACTGCCGGAATGATTCCTGCAGCACCGTTGGTCGGTGCGGTGACGATTCGCCCACCGCCGGCGTTTTCCTCCGACACCGCCAAAGCGAACAAATCCACCCATGCCGCATCCGACGATTCGAGCACCGCATCCGCGCGTTTCTTGTCTCGCGCAAGCACATCACTGTTCGAGGCAAGCCTTGCATACATTTTCGGTGCCCTGCGGGGCGCATTCAAACCGCCGGGCAACACGGTCTGCGACGTATGGCATCCGTGCTGTACGCAACGACGCATCACCCGCCACACGTTATCCAGTTCGCTGCGAACCTGCACCGCCGACTGCATGGCCGTTTCGTTGGCCCACACAATGTCGGCGATACTCATATGTTGCTTCTCGCATAATGCAATGAGATCGTCGCATGACGTGAATGGATATGGCACATCCGAGCCGTCATCAAGTGAGGAATCACTCTGCTGATCGGCGAAAGACGTTCCGATCGGCGGACGCTCATGAATGCCGATCATCAGATCCTCGGCATTGCCTTGCCGTACGAAGCCTCCACCGATGGAATACCAGACCTGTTCGTCAACAAGATTGTTCTGCTGGTCAAATGCCTGGAAACGCATGCCATTAGGGTGCGCGGCCAAGCGATGCCACACGTCCATCACCACATCATGCGCATAGTCGAAATCGATGCGATGCTTACCAGCCAGCAGCAGTTCCCCACTCGACTCGCATTCATGACGAATGATGTTCACATGGTCCGTATCGACGGTTTGCGGCATGTTACCTTCCAGACCTGCCACAGTCGCGCGATCGGTACCGTGCCCCAAACCCGTCAACGCAAGAGATCCATACAGTACCGTACGCACGCGTCTCACACGGCCAAGCGTTCCCGTATGTTCAAGCGATTCGACAAATTTGCATGCCGCCACCATCGGACCAACAGTATGTGAGGAACTTGGTCCAACGCCTATCTTGAACATTTCGAGAATACTGAACATACCAATCGTCGCCTTGCTTCTCAGGTGCCTTGCTCAGGCTGCATACAATGCACGGAACATGAGAATCATAATGATCAAACCAATGATGGCGGCCGTAACTTCCACCACCAGCATGATAATGGCCGTGGTTTTACGATTGCCGAGTTTAACGTCAAGTAACTTGGCGAACAGGAAGGCGACGAAACCAAGCGCTGCGCCATTCAACGCAATCGCACCAATCTGGCCATTGGTGAGCACACTCTCCCCCACCATGGCAAGCACGGAATTGATGGTGGCGGAGAACACCAGCAGGCTCCACGCACCGTAACCGATAAGTCCAACAATCGCATATGCGAACGGTCGGAACCGTTCACGCATTTTGAGCGTGAACGATTCGGCGCACCACAGCAGCGCAAAGCCCACAACGAACGTGAACGCCACTGCCATGAACACCGCTTCCATAGCCCATGGGATCAACGCCAACGACGCCTTCAACAACGAGAAATACAGCGGAGAACAAGCCAGTTCGCCCACAGCCAAAACTCCTGCGACGATAATCGCTTGGGAGAGCATCAGCGGAATTTCCGTATCGGGCTGTTCGATTACTGGCTTGATATCTTTCGACGTCATACTTTTTCCGTTCCAGTCGGCTACTTGGGGTTATCAATGCCGCCAGTGTAATAACGGATTGTTTCGTACGTGCTATCCAGCAATATTTCACAACGTCATTCGGTGCCGCCAGCGGGAATCGAACCCGCAATCGTTCAACGGTCAACCCCCACCGATTCCAACGTTTCCGAAACATTCTCGACGGTCTGCGCCCACATTTTGCCCACATCCTGCGAAAAAAGCAGACCGCCCATGCGCTCCGACAGGTCGTCCAGATCCTCGTCGAACAGGTCGGCGTACACGTCCAACGTCATCGCGGCCGACTTGTGGCCGAGCTGCCGCTGCACGGTCTTGACGTTCGCGCCGGACTGCACCATGAGGCTCGCGGCGGTATGCCGCAGGTCATGGATCGTCATATGCCCGCGCTCGATGCCGGCCCTGCGCAGCGCGACCGCGAACCAGCCATCGCTCCTGGTCGGATTCCAACCGTTCGTCATGGGCTCGTCCAACGGCTTGCCTGGAGCCGTGAAAAGAAAATCCGACTGGCCACGTCCGTTGCATTGCCTGGCAAGCAATGGTCTGAGAATCTGCGGGAACATGACGACGCGCCCCTCATGGGTTTTCGGGTCCGTCTCCACCATTTCGCTGGACAGTCTGGTGATGCTACGCCAGATATGGAGCCTGCATCGTTGCAGGTCAACGTCCTCCACACGCAGGGCGACGAGTTCGCCCCAACGCATGCCGCACAGTCCGAGAGTGAGCACGATAGGCTCACGCCAGCCACAACGCAACGCCACACGCGAGAGTTCGTCGGCTGCCAGATACACGTGGCGTCGACGCTGTTTGCGCGGCAGTTCGATGTTGTCGCATGGGTTGTCGTGGATGCACTTGTCCTCCTTCGCCCTCTCCAAGAGGTTGCGCAGGAGGTTTTCGGCGCGGATGGTCACCGACGCGCTGCGCCTGCCGGCCAGATCGGTGACCCACCGCTGCACCTCGCCCCTTGTGATGGACTGGACTTCGCGTACTCCCCATTGAGGCATGACATGCGCGTGCCAAGCATCCTCCAATGACTTGACGTAGCTTGGCTTGGCCTTGGTCTTCTTCGCGGCCAGCCACGGCACCCAGAAGTCTTCGACCAAGCGTCTTCCGGCCTGTGGGTCGATGTATGCTCCGACGTTTTTCGCGGTGGTGACGTTGGCCGCGCCCCATGCGTCGGCGTCCATCTTGCGGCGGAATCCTCTTTTGCCTGTGGGCGTGCCGTCCGGCTTGCGGTATCTGACTTCGTATCTTTTTCCGGCTTTGGTGGCGTATTGGCGGATGGTGTAGGCCATGCTGGTCTCCTTTTGCTGACATGGCCAATTATAAGAGAGGCGGAGCCTTGCATTGCCCGGCTCCGCCTTGTCCATCGTGTCAGCAAAGGACGTCTTACAGTCTAGCGTGCGACACGCCAAACTTGATTATTACCGCACTTGCGGTAATATAAGAGTGTCAGCAAAGAACAAGCAAGGAACACGAAAATGGCACACTACGACATCACCCACACCTGCGGACACGACGAACGCATCGAACTCTTCGGCAAGACCAGCGAACGCGAACGCCGCATCGAATGGCTCCAAGAGCGCCCCTGCACGGAATGCTGGAAGAAGGAACGCGCAGCCGAGGCCGAAGCCCGCAAGAACAAGGAAGCCGCCATGATCGTCGAAAAGCTCGGCGACGAAGCCGCAGACGCCGTCAACGCCCTCACCAACGCCGCCTGCACCTTGGAAGGCAGCGCAAAGCAGGTCGCATGGGCCGAGGACATTCGCTCCAAGTGCATCGCCCGGGCCCTCGATCGGTTAAGCGACCTTGTGTCACGCCTCCCCGGCGAGGCCACCGCCCAGCAGTCCGCCGCCCTCGCCGCCCGCTGCAATGCCATCGTCTCCGTGATCGCCAACAAAACGTCGGCGGCATGGTGGATCGATAACCGCGACGACATTGACAAGGCGGTTGTGCGCGAAGCCGTCAAGTCACTCGCCTGACCAGAGCGAAATGTGATACGATGGCGTTGTCGCACCGGAATGTTGAGTGTCCGGTTGAAACAGCTTCGGCTCAATCCGAAGCGCGTGGATTGAAATTATGTGCAATATGTGTGGATTGACATCACACATCAGGCATGTTTTGATGTCGCGAGACGCCTCGGCTTCGGTCGGGGCGTTTTGTTTTATCGAACGAATGGACGAAAAAACAACATGGAGGTACACGGATGACTTTGCGTGCGATGCGCGAACATGCCGGATTGTCGCAGCAGGATCTGCGCGCGAAGGTCGGAATCAATTCGGTTTCGTATTTCTGGGCTTTGGAGGCATGGGACTGCACGCCTCGTCCGAAGCGCGCGCGGGATCCGCATACGATGCGTTTGGATACGGCGAAAAGGGTGTCCGAGGCGCTTGGCGTCTCCCTTGACGAGCTGTGGGATGGTTTGGATTGATTTCCGCGACACGCCCGACTTGAAATGATACCAATGGTATCATATACTTGTAATCACAAGACGGGAAGCACAAGGCATCCCCACAGACTCAAGGAGACTGATTCAAATGCGCAAGGCAATCTTCAACAACCGTTTCGGCGACACCATCACCACCGATGAAATACTCGCCCCTGTCCACATCTGCGGCCAACTGAGCTGCGCTATCGACGAGGACGTGGACAACAGCGACGACATCGAAGCCATCTGCGGAGAAGAGGTCGCGGAACAGTACCGCGAAGCCCTCGACGAGGGCGATTGCGACAAGGCACGAGACATCATCGATACCACCGTTTTCACCACGGTCGAAGCCATGACGTTCGACCAGCAGGTCGCGCTTTACGAGAAGGTCTCCTACTCGGCCGTCACCTTCGACCACATCGAGGACGATGACACCAAGCCGGAGCGTCCGAGCGCCGGAATGGCGGAAATCTCAGCCGAGGACGGATTCGTCAAGGTCGAAGCGAAGAACGACGGCGAGGAATATCACGAGATCGCAGCCAACGGCATCCGCGACAGCAGGAACGGTGAGGCCATCTACGATTCGTATCGTTTCAACTGGCCGGAAGGTGAATTCGCAGTCTCCGGACAGTCCTACGAGTACACGAAGGACGAACTCAACAACGTCCGTTTCGATTCCGGCCACGAGGAACGGTGAACACAGGCTCCGGCTGTGGCTGAACTATAGGAAGGAAAGGGAACTCATGACATTATCCAAGGCCCAGTTCCGCGAGATTAGGGAGCGTTGCGGCATCAGCCAGCAGATGCTCGCAAGCAAGGCGGGCGTCAAGGTTTTGAGCGTCAAACGGTGGGAGAAGCCGGGCGAGGCGGAACCACCGGCAGACGTGCAGGCATGGTTGGAACACATGCTCACGCAGCATGTCGAAGCGGTCGAGGCCGCTTTGGATGCGGTTGACGAGATGACGGAAACGCAAGGACACGCACCCAGCCATGTGGACCTGTTGTACTACCGTTCGCAGGAGCACTACGACCGTTATGGCCGTGACAAAGGTGATTACGCGATCGTCAATGCCCGCAGCAGGGAGATCGCCGCGATCCTTGAGGCGCATGGCATCGAAGCTAGATTCAAGTATCCGGAGGATGACGAGACCGGATTCCAGCGACTTGCGAACACGCGCTGAAAAATGCAGAAAAGCCCCTCCCCCAGCAATGCTGAGAGAGGGGCAAACTTGTACAGGACGTACTAGTTGGGCATAGTATTCTTACACTTCTCCAACATGATGTTAGAGAAATGAAAGGTTTCTACTCGGAATACCGTGCCTTCAACTCGCTGGCGCCGATCAATGCGCCAACCAGCACGGCCAGAGCGTTCAACGTGGTCACGATCTGGTCAACGCATGGAAGGTTCCATGCGGGGCCGACCACATGCACGAACACGGCCAAAGCGGGCAACGCGATCAACGCAACCCATTTCAATGCCTTGTATGCCTTGTCCGGCAGGAGGTACTTGTTTTCCTTGCCAGTTTCCTCTTCCGGCTTTTCGCCGTCATTCTGAGTCTCCTTGACTTCATCGACCATAGTTACTCCAATCACCAGTAGAGGGTTTCGCCCGGATAGATCAACGCCGGATTGCCGGAACGATACCCGTGGATGCTGTACATGTTGACCCCGTAATATGCGGCAATGGCGCTGAGGGTGTCGCCGGAACGCACCACGTACCGTCCGCCAGTGGCGACGGTGGCGGTACTGGTCGTGCCGGTGCGACGGCAGACGGTCTCGCCAGCGTAGATGACGTTCGGATTGCCGCTGCGATAACCCGTGTACTGGTTCCACGAACCGCCATTGCGGGCGGCGATGGAACTCAACGTGTCACCGGACTTGACGGTCACGCACACGCTGCCGCAGTTCACCGCAGTGGACGCGCCACCAGAACCGCCGAGACGCTGGTTCACAATCGCCATCACCGTGTCATAGGCACCGCCAAGAGCCTGACGTCGCTCATTGCCGTTGCCGTACACGCCGCGAATGACCTTCGTGGCCATGTCATTGTAGTCGGGCGTGGCAGTGACCTGCGGCCTGACCGGGTCATGCTTCACCTCGGCATGGGTCTTGCCTCGATCACCGTTCGCGATTTTCTGCCATGCGTCACGCTCACCGAAGAACAGGTTCAAATCCAACGGGCCGACCCCGTTCAGGTAGCCGGTGGACGCATACTGCACCATGCCCTCGCCCTTGCTACCGGCATTCCACGGAGTGGACTGCCAGCCGGTCGCGTTCATGGAAGCGTACTGGGCCTTCCACAGCATGCAATGGGCGCGTACGTCGGACGGAATCTGATACACGGCACTGTCCTGCACGTACACGATGGGCCAGACCTTGGTACGCGAATACACCTGGTTGACCCACTGGCGCACCCAGTCGCCGTTGCCCCAAGCTGCGTTGCCGTTGGACTCCCAGTCCAACGCGAGCACGCACTGGCCCACATAGCCGTTGAACTGGTTGAGATAATGGTTGACCTCCGCTGTGACGTTGCCGCCGTCCGCGTAATGGTATCCGCCGCAAGCCTTGCCGGTCTGACGTGCCCAATCGGTCTGGCTGCGCCAAGACGGGTTCACGTAGCCGGAACCCTCCGTGATCTTCACGATGGCCGCGTCGGCGTCCACCACGCGCGTCACGTCGGCGGACTGCCAGCCACTCACGTCGATGACGTTCATGTTCGCGCTGGCGACCGGTGCGACGGCGACGCACAGCACCGCAGCCAACGCGGTTAACGGCTTGCCGATATGCCGACGCAGACGCTTGTGCTTCGGCTTGCCTTTGTTGTTGAGGATGCCCACATCCTCTCCTTCCCGCCCCCAAGTCAAGGGGCAATAGAAAAGCCATCCCGAAGTGGGATGGCTTTGAAGTGTGAAAATCAATGCCTGTGCGCGCCATGATTGAATATGATGACGAGCGCGAGCAACAGCAGCCATATGCCGCCTGCGATCATGAGACGCGTCACTGCCGGTCCTCCAAATATTTCTCGGCGGCGTTGACGATCCAGCATTGCGCGTCGAGTTTTTCGAGTTTGGCGAGCTCGTATCGGACGGCCTCGCTGTGGTCGTGCGACTGGTCGCCGTAGATCAGGCTGATGATCGTGTTTTTGATCGTGTCCCGGCACAACTCGTCCATGCGGTCGTCGATTTTCGCTGTCCGCTCTCCCAATGTCCGTGTTTTCGCGAAATGCTGCGAAAGCGGACTGTCATAGGGCAGGCGTTCCGGTTGCACGTGCGCGTACAATCCGGTCGCCAACGCTTCCAAAGCGCCCGGCCAGACTTTGAGCAGCAGGGTGATGAGGGCGCACGCGCCGCCCACGCCACCGAAACCGGCTAGAAAATTCTGAAACACATTGCATCTCCTTAAGATTTTGTCATTGCAAGGGCATCGTGTCACCGTCGAACCAGTCAAGGCCGTACTGCCGCAAGCGTCGCCAATCGTCCTGCGAATACAGGCCGATACGGTTGACCGTCACCGAAACGCCCTCGCCGTCGCTGCAGTACAGCGAGCAATTGCCGATACCGTAGACGCCAGCCAATGTCGTGTGACCGTTGTATATCGTCTGGCAGTTTTCCAGTTTGAAGGCGTCGCGTCTGCTCGTGCTGAAATCAACAGCAACCACACAGCCATGTGTGACTCCTTTCAATATCGCAGCCCAGTCATGGGCGTTGCCGGTGTAGACGTATTTGCCGTCACTGTTTTTCTTGGTGCCAGCCAACCAAGTGGTGAGTGCCCGCAAGGCTTTCGGATCGGTATACAGGTTGGTGATGCCGCTCATGCCACCACCCCCAAGAGGGTCAGGCGAGCGGCATCGTGTCCCCGAAGAAATATCTGATGCTGTCGAGCAGGGTCTTGTTCGCCTGGTATTCGCTCAGCTTGCACAGGACCATGCCCCACACCTTGACGGTCGGACTGCCGGACACGACCTTGTATCTCATGCTCATCGGATCCGGGGTCGTGGTCGTGAAGGCCCATCCGATGCGTTGACTCTTGCTGAAGTTGCCTGGACAGCCGTCTACCGTGATGGAGCCGCCCGACACGTCCAGCCAGACCGTGCACCAGTATGCGGTGCCAATCTGCTTTCTGATGGTCGAAATCGGCGTGTACTCGTCCGGCTTCAGCGTGACGCTGAGTCTTGGATTGCTTATCAGGTTCGTGACCATCATCGGACATCACCCGCCCGACGAATCGTCTTAATCGCGTGGCATCGTGTCCCCCGAGAAGAAGCCCGGAAGCCCCCCCCCAACGGCAGTGGCGTAAGTGGACTTGGATTCGAGGAGGATTTCGCGAATCAGTATGAATTTGCCGACCGTGGACGGTGGCACGACACGTATCAGCAATATCGTCGCGTTGGCCGGAATCGTGATGTCCGTGTCAATCACCTTCGTCTCATTGTCTGCGATGCCAGTCCCGTACAGGAGGGAGTATCTGTTGCCGTCACCCGCATAGACGCGGAAGAATGCGCCGGAGCCTTGCGTATAGCAGATTGAGTGAATGTGATACACGCCGGCCTGTGGAAGATTGACTCCCGCCAGCTCGTATTGCGCGTACGCATCACCACTGGCACTGGTCTTGGCACGCAGCCACCGGAAGCCGCTGACGGTCGGAAAATCCACAGTGCATCGTATTGGCATGCACTTGAAAATGGTGTTAGCCATATTCGGGTCCGGGAACCAGTTAATCCTCACTGTCATCATCCACCCCCTTGACTGCGTCGAGCACATCCTGCGGGATCAGTTTCATGGCCGCCGCGAGTTGGCTGGACAGGATCGCGTTTTGCTTGTTGAGTGTGCCGATCTGCGCGGAGAGCGTGTCGATGACGTCGTTCGCGTCGGCTGGAATCTGATTGGTCAAAATAAGTCTCCTTATTAATGCGGAACCCCCGCAATCCGATTGGATTGCAGGGGTTGAAAAAATGGGTGAAAAGCAGGGGTTAGTCGGCGGCGGTCATCGTGTCGATGCGCGTAACGGCCTTAAGCCCGTCGAGCGTCAAGGTGCGTCCGAGATTCGTCTTCACGTCCGTCAACGTGACGGACGTGCCGGAATCGTCGAATGTCGCGAGCACGCCACGCTGGTAGTCGCGCCATGACTCCACGCCAGCCACGTCAGTGCTGGAATACTCCAATCCCAATCGGCACAGTTCCGCTCGCATCGACTCCTTCGGCGGACGCAAATCAAGCACGCCGGACGGCTCGGCGGGCGTCACGGTAGGCGCGGTATCGGTAGTGGTCTCAGTGGTCACATCGGCCATGATCAATCTCCTTACTATTATTGGTTTTGTCTTGGCATGAGCGACTCGTAGAAGCATTCCTCGCATTCGTCCAGCATGTTTTTGCTGGATTCGTCATCAAGGAATTCGTCCAATCCGTCGATATTCCGCGTGCAGGCCACGTCGATGCCGCTCGACGCTTCCACGCCGGAACCGTCCGCAGCCAGCGCGGCCACGAGCCTCGCGTCGGTCTCGTTGGACATGACCGGCAATCGCATCCCGGCGCGCGTCTCATTGCGTGCGGCGGTCAGCGGATCGTCCAACACTGTCCCGTCGGCGGCGAGCATGCTCACGTCGGTGGCGGAATCCGCCAAAGCCGATTCCAACGCTTCGAACGCTCCGGTCCACACGCCCCTGCCGGTCTTCGGGTCATATCGGCTCGTGTCCTCCCTGCCCTGCATGATCGCCGCTATCGCCTCACGGGTCGAAGCCAATCCGAGCAGCGCCTTCCACGATGCGAGCACCTCAGGCTGGAAGACGAAACTATCCGACCCGTTCACCGGCGGATCGCAGCGGATGATGCACAATCCGTTCTCATCCCGTTCAAAAGTCGATGACAAGATTTCCTCCAATCATTTGACCAGATAGGCGAGGTATTCGGCGTACACGTCGACCGGACACGGCTGGTCGGCGTTGTAAAGCTTCAGCTGAAAGCCGCTCTGCCCGCCCGTATTGCATGGGTGCGCGATGATGCCCGCCCATTGCGAATCCGCGTTCGCGACCACGTAATAGCGGCCGTATTTCGTCGGGCTGAGCGTGCAGGTGACCTGCGTTGATGCGCCGGTCGCGATGCTCTGGCCGGGATTCGGCCACCACGCCCTCCATGCGGCCGCGCCCTGGAAGGTCTGACGGTTCGTAATGCCGCCAAGATAGCCGCCGAGATACAGGTATCCGGTATTGATGTTCGCTCCGACTCCGACGGTTCCGTTCGCGTCTTTGGCTTCGAGCCAGACATTCGACCCGTTCTGACCGTCACCGGACAGAGTGAGGGACGCGCTGCTTTTTTTGCTCGCGTCCGGCTCGTCGTAGTCCGTGTTGGCCACCGCAAACACCTCGGATTTGATGCCTTGGGCACCAGTGCCGCCACGCTCGCGTGGTTTGGATACCAACCGCATGAAAGCAGCGGGATCGTTCTTCGTGACGTGCCCGCTCCAAAGATTCATGGCGCTCATCGTGCCGACCTCGTTCGACTGGACGACCGATGCGATGGCCGGAAAACTCTTGTATTCGCTGTTCTGGCGGTAGGCTGGGAATTCCAATCCGTCACCGGTAAAAGTCTCCGAACCGCCGATTGTGTACGACTGGTAGTCCGGGCTGATGCGCACCCTATGCCCGCTCGTGCGGGTCTGGAACGTGCCGGTCAGCAGGTTGCTCTTGCCTTCGCCATCCAGATAGACGGTGCGATTATGGTTGGAATCCCACATTTGCAATGCGGTCGAATTGAGCTTCACGCCAGTGTTCGCAGCGTCGCTGGACTGGAATATCGCGCCGGTGAACACGTAGCCTTTGAACTGGCCTGCGGCGACCTTGTCCGTCGTGATGCTGCCCGCCGCGATCTTCACCGCCGTCACCGAATTGGCGGCGAGCTTGTCGGCGGTGATCGCACCGGACACTATCTTCGACGCGTTGACCGAATTAGCAGCCAACTTGTCGGCGTTAACGCTGTTGGAGGCCAGCTTGTCGGTCGTGACCGCGCCAGCCACGATGTCGCCCGCCTGAATCTTATGGACATTCAGGAGCGCCACGGTCATATCCTCCGTCACGCGGAGCTTCGCGGTCGTGACCGAGTTCGCGGCCAACTTGTCGGTGGTGATGGCGAGCGAGACGATGTTGCGCGCCTGCACGCTGTCGGCTGCGAGCTTCGCGGCGGTCACCGCATCAGCCACCAGCTTCTCAGCGGTCACGCTGTTCGCGGCGAGCTTGTCCGCGGTGATCGCACCGGCCTTGACCTTCTCGGCGGTCACGGAGTCCACGGCGAGATGCTTCGCAGCCACCGTGCCAGCAGCGAGGATGTTGTTCGCCACGAGGTCGAATGGCGTGAAGCGGGTGCCGTCCCACGTCAGCACCTCGATAACGCGATCCGACAGCGGCACGAGCACGGAAGGCGAAGCGTTCGGAGCGCCCTGCCAGTAGGTGTAGAAGTCCGCGAGCATGGACGGCGAATTGTTCTTCTCGCCTTTCCACCTCGTCCAATACTTCTGCGTGCGCCACCACATGTCGCCCGGCTTCAAACCATTATGCGAGGGTTCGTCTGGGCCACGGTAGATGAGGTTCTTGCCGTCGGCGGTGGTCTGCGCCTTTTTCGCGGCGGCTTGTGCCTGATTGGCCTGTGACGCGGCGTTGGCGGCGGCGGTCGCGGCCTTGTCGGCGGTGGATTGAGCGGTTTTGGCCGCATCATTCGCCTTGACGGCGGCGTTCGCCGCGTCGGTAGCGGCCTTGTCCGTCACCGCCGCCCAAGCCGACCCATTCCACCGTTTCGGCGTGTTCGCGCCATTCGTCGTGTCAATCCACAAGGTAGTCGGCTTGCGCATCGACGTATCCGGCGCAGTGGACTGGATGAGCACGTCGGCCTTGCCGTTCGCCACGCCAGCCGCGGCGGCAGCGGCCGTATTCGCCTTCCTCGCGGCGGTGGCCGCGTCCGTGGCGGACTGGGCCGCGCTGTCGGCGGTGGCCTTAGCCTGCGTCGCCACGCTCGAAGCGTTCGAGGCGGTGGCCTTCGCATTCGAAGCGTCCGTCTTGGCCGTCGATGCGTCGGACTTGGCGGCATTGGCCGAAGCATTGGCCGTGTTCGCCAGTGTCTCCGCATTGCCTGCGGTCTTCCTGGCGCTTTCGGCGGCGGTCTGCGCGGCATTGGCGGCATCCTTGGCCTGACCTGCGGTGGCGGTCGCGCTCTTCGCGGCGGCGGTAGCCGCGTTGGCGGTATCCTGAGCGGTCTTCGCCGCACCATTGGCCGTATCAGCCGTGCCCTGCGCGTTTTTCGCGGCGGCAGCGGCGTTCTCGGCAGTCTTCTTGGCGTCGGTGGTCTTCGCCGCATTGTCCGCGATATCCGACTTCGCCTTGGAAATTTCGTCCGCGTTCTTCTCGACATCGGCATAGCCGAGATGGTTCCAATTCGAGCCATCCCACACGAGCGTGTCGATCACGCGGTCGGCCAATGGCACGAGCACGGAAGGAGAATTATTCGGAACTCCCTGCCAGTAGGTGTAGAAGTCCGCGAGCATGGACGGCGAATCGTTCTTCTCGCCCTTCCAGCGCGTCCAATACTTCTGCGTCTTGAGCCACAGGTCGCCGACGATGAGATTGTCCTTCGGCTCGTCGGGGCCGCGAAACGTATGGTTCTTGCTATGGGCTTCGGCATACGCCTGCGCCGCCGACTCCTTCGCCTTGCTGATCTCCCCGTTCGCCGTGGTCAGGTCGCTTTTGGTCTGCGCGATGTCCTTCCGCGCCTGAGACAGATCGGCCTTGGCCTGCGAGAGCGTCTGATTCGCCGCATCAAGACCAGTCTTATTCGCCTGAATGTCCTTCTGCGCCTGATCGAGCTTGGCCGTATTATCCTTCAGAACCGTTTTGTTGTCAGCCAAATCCTTCTGGATTTGTTTGACCTCTTCAGGCGACACGGCGGAAGCCACGGTGACCGTGGCGATGGCCGACCATTCGGACCGGTTGCCCGCATGATCGACCGAACGCAAGGCGTAGGAGTGTTGGGAGCCCGCCGTCAGGCCGGTGACGACGTAGTCGCCCTGCCCGGACTGGTTTGCGCTGATGACCTGCATTCCGGCCGCGTTAGCGCCCTCGCCCACCTCGACATGGTCGAAATCCGATTCCATCTGAGCGCCAGTGCTTGTCCTGCCATCCCAATGGATGGTGACCACGCCAAGCTCGGACGACAATACCGGCTTCGACGGTACGGAGCATGGCGTCACGTCCGATTCGACGGTGGCCACGATGACGCCGGACCATTCACCGAGCTTGTCCGAATACGTCGGCACGGCCCTGACGCGCACCTCGATCTGCGTGCCGCAATCCAAGCCGCCGAAACCAAGCTGCGTCTTATCGGTCGTGCCGGCGGAATGCCATGGCGCGCCATCCACGTGCTTGCGCCACTCAATGACGTAATTGCTGATTTCGATGGCGGTGTTATTCGTGGCCTGTGTGACAGCGCTCCACGATGCTGTGGACAGACCGTGGGCGTACCCGTCAGACCCGATATATGCGTCTGTCTGCACCACAAGCCCAAGCGGAGCCTTCGGCACGCGATGGTCACGGTCCGAAGAGGCGGTCGTGCCGCCCTCGCTACCGGCCAACGCGGCACCACCGGTGATGCCCTTGATCTTCTTCGCCTGACGCACGGAAGCGTCATACTTGATGTCATTCAGCGCGATTGAGCAGGATAAGCCCTCGTTCTGGCGCATGCTCAGGTCGATTTCCTGCACGCGCACCTTCTCGCCGTGAGTGACGGTGGGTGCGGTAATCCAGTCGCCGGCGTGGAAGTCGATGAGCGGTAGATTATCCACGCCGGAAGTCACCAGATCACGCGTGTACTGGCCGCGTACCCTAGCCGCATCAGCAAGCGTGGACTGCATGAATGCCTGCGCGGTGTCCTTGTCGGACACGCCACCCTGCGAGCTATAGGATTCCCACTTGCCCCAAGGCGTCGGAGCAGCCGGATTATCCATGCGGAAAAGCAGATTATTGTCACCCTCAACGAGAATCGTCGACGCGAGATCGCTGATGCTCTCCTCGTAGGGTGCCTCGCTGATATCGCGAGCAAGCTGGAGCACGACGCTCTTGCTCAGGTCACGGCTCAACGCCGTGCTGTCGGCGTTCCACAGTTTCAACGTGCGCCCGCTGGTGCGCCAGTCGCAGCCGCCACCATTGACCAGCGAACTGAGAATGGTCTGCAGGTCGGTGCCCAAGGAATAGTAAAGCGTGTACTTCCTCGCCCACGCCGCGCCGCCCGCGTCCCTCGCGGTATCGAAGCCGAGCGACAAGCCGGTGGCCACGCCGCCACGAGCCTTGTTTTCGTCGAGCAGCGTCTTGAGAATCACACCCGGATTCGACGAGTAGAAGGGTCTTTTGCCCTTGTTGTCGCCGTCCGCGAGCAGATGGCTGGAATCATTGTTCTCGGCCTTGCTCAGCAGCCAGCTGATCGACTGGCCGGAATAGGTGACGGTGCGCGTGCGGTCGTCCGTCTTGCCGCTGCGCCCAGTGATGACATAGCGAGCGTTATCCGGCTCCTTGTAGCCGGTTTCGTCCGACACCTCCACGGCCACTTCCAGACCGTCCGTCAGCTCTCGGTCGAACGCCTGCGCGTCACCGGAAAGCATGGAATATTCAATGCTGATTGCGCCGTCATCATCGTGGAGCATTGAAGCGCTGAAGCTCACCGGCTCCGCAAGGACGCCGATACGCGCGCCGAAAGGCCTGTAGGCCACGAGACGAGCATGCAAAGTCTTTGCCATGAATCACTCCCAAGATTGCAAAAACCGGCAGACCACCTTGTCGGTGCCGCCGGTCTGTCTGATATCGAGCCGATAGTCGCCGGAATCGATCGCGGGCCACACCTGCAACGGCTCGGTGGTCCAGTCGACGCCATTCGACGCATCCGTACCACCGGACCATGCGTCGGCATTGTCCGCCGTCCACGCCTTGCGATTGGCTGCATCGACGAAAAGGTAAGGTCGTGAGGCGTCACGTTTGCCGCCCCACATGAGATTCGTGCCACTCACCGGATCTGAAATGGTTACACCAGTGGCGGCACCGAAGCGCAATACCAGCGTGGTGATCGGCGCGTCCGACAGCCACCCCTCCGGCATGATGTCGAAAAGCTCGGACGGGCTGGCGTTAGGCAATCCCTGCCAGCGAGTCCAATAGCCCTTGCCGCTCGGCTTGGAAACCCCGCCCGGCAGCAGCCTGCCGCCCGACGCAGCCAACGTCGCCTCCTGCCACTGCACGCCACGCCAAAACACGTCCGGCAATTGGAACACGGCGGTCATGACGCGCAGGTCGCGGAATGGGCGTTCGTCATCGTCCGGCTCGCAGCTCGTGCACACAACGCGAGTGACCATGCTGCGCGAATAGCCGTCATCCGTTGTCTCCGTCTTACCTATCGTGAGCTTCGCCGCATGCAGGCAACGGGCACGGAAACGCGAGATCAGCGCATCGGAATCCGCACCCCACGCCGCGACCTTGATGGTCAGCTCAGGCGCATCCAGCACCGGAATCGAGGAGCCGACGATAACGCCGCTGCGACCGCTCACCTGCACCGTGTCAACAATCGGCGACAGCGACGTGTAATGCGTAGTGCCGACGATGACGCGCATCCGCTCGGAGTCGAGCGGCTGGCCATTGAGCGAATAGCTGACCTTCATCCGGATTCCTCCCGATTACCATTGCGGCATGGCCGCTGTCTGCAGCTTCTGCTGCGTGCTTATCGACGTCGGCGCGATGGCCGGATAATTAAATGTCTGAGTGATGTTCGTCACGTTCCCACCATTGCCGTAAGCGGCAGCGTTAACGCCACGCGAGGCGTTGGCGACGCCGACGGAATACGAGGCGTCCTGCGACGGCAGGATGCCGGTCAATCGTCCGGCAGCCTTCTTCACCTTCGCCGCGCTCTCGTCGATGCCGACTGCCATGCCCTCGCCGATCATCTCGCCGACCTGATCGCGGAACACTCGAGACGGCGAATGGATGCCAAGCTTGCGTTTCACCCAATCCAACGCGTTCGTGGCCGCGTTGACAGCGGCAGACACGAGCCTGCCTGCCGCGCCAGCGATGCCGCCTGCGATGCCGGTGATGATGTTCCACCCGACCTGCGCCCAGTTGACCGAGGTGAAACCATTCCAGATCTGGCCGACCATGCCGGGGATGGCGCCGATAAGCCGCGGAGCCGACGAAATGAAACCGTTGGCCAGTGCGAAGAGCAGCTGCACGCCAGCCTGCAGGATCTGCGGGAGACGATTGATGATGCCGCCGACAAGCTGGCCGATAAGGATCGGAGCCTTGCCTACCAAGTCGGGCATGGCGTTGATGAGGCCCTGCGCCAGTCCGAGGATGAGCTTCAGGCCGCTGTCGATGATCTGCGGCAGGTTGTTGAGGATGCCTTGCACGAGGTTGAGGACGGCGTTGATGCCGATGGGAATGAGCTGCGGCAATTGGGCGGACAATCCGTCCAGCAGCGTCGTCAGCACGATGACCGCCGTGGACGCGATCTGCGGCAATGCCTGCACGATGCCCTGCAGGAGGTTCGTGACCATCGTCAATCCGGTTTGCAGGAACGACGGCAGGGTCGACGTGACCCACGATTGGAACTGGGCGAGCAGTTGCGGCAGGCTCGACGTAATCCATGTGGTCGCGCTGGTCAGCAGCATCGTGCCGAGCTGTCCCAACGCTCCGAGCACCGGCGGAAGTATCTGCATGACCAATGCCGGCAGCGTGCTGCCCAATGAGGAGAACAGTTGCGGAAGCGCGGCAGTGATGCCGGTGATGATCTGCGCGATGCGCGGACCCACGTTCTTAATGACAGTGCCGACCGAATCTACCAGCTGCTTGGTCAATCCGTTGATGTCGGCATTGTCCTTGCCGAGCTCCGCCAGCCAGTTCTGCCATGCGGCCTTCATCATGCCGACGGAACCCTCGATGGTTGTCGCGGCCTCCTCGGCGGTGGTGCCGCTGATGCCCATCTGCTCCTGCATGATGTGGATCGCCTGCACCACGGCGGAGAACTTGTCGATGGACAGGTCGCCCATCTCACCGTTCGCCTGCTTGACCTTGTTCGCATCCTGGATCAGACGCTCCATCTCGGATTCGGTACCGCCGTATCCGAGCTTCAAGTTGTCGAGCATGGCGTAGTTGCCGCGCGCCAGACTCTGGTAGGTCTGTTGGATGGACTCGATGTCGGTGCCCATCTTGTTGGCGTTGTCCGACATGTCGATCATGGCGGTGTTGCCGAGTTCCGCGGCCTTCGCGGTGTCGCCGCCGAGCGAGCTGATCAGCGAGGCGGAAAAGCTCGTGACCTGCGTCATGTACTCGTTGGCGCTCACTCCGGCTGTCCGGTACGCTTCCGCAGCGTATTTCTGCACAGTGCCGGACGCGCCCTTGAACAGCGTGTCCACACCGCCGACGGCCTGCTCGTATGTCGCGTACGCGTCGAGAGCGCTCTTGCCGACGCCCGCCAAAGCCGCGACGGCGGTGCCAACGCCAGCCAGTCCGACCGTGGCGACGCCCTTCAACGCGCCGACGGCCTTGCCCGACATGGAACTGATCGCATTCCATGCGGTGTCGGCGCCGCTTTCGAGCTTGGAGCCTATCGCCGACGCAGCACTGCCGGCGGCTCCCGGAATCTGCGACAGCACGCCGCCGACCGCGCCGCCGACGTTACCGAGATAGCCGCCGATGGCATTGCTGACGTTCTTGAAAGGTGCTGGCATCCTTGCCGCGATGGCCGAGCTCATCGACTGAAACTTTGCAGACAATGGCGCGGTGAGACGTGTGGCGGTGGATTGCATGGCAGCACCGGCAGCGCTCATGCCGTCGCGGGCTTTCGTGGCGATGCCGGAGAACGCCGACGTTGCCGCGTTTTTGACCCGTCCGAACGCGCCGGAGACCGGCTGGACGATGGTAGAGCCGAGGTTCTTGAACGCCGATCCAAGCGAACCGCTGCTGGAGGCGAGATTGTCCTGCGCGTCCTTGAGCGCCTTCTGCGCATCCTTCAACCGGTTCTCGGCCTGCGTCGCCCGGTCGGTCATGGTGGACAGCTTAAGCCGCGCCTGTTCGAGCCTGATGGTCGCGGCCTCGGCCTGCGTGCTGCCCTCACCATGCTTGGCGATGGCATTGGCGACGCTCTCCTCGGCGGCACGCACCTGATTCGCCGCCGCCCTCTGCTGGAGCATGGCCTGACGGTATGCGGACGTGGATTTCGCCACGTCACGCTCATAGGATTTCAGCACATCCGCGCCGAAATCGTTCGCCGACTGTCTGAACCCGTTTTTGAACGCGCGTCCGAACAGTCCACCGCTTTTGCCGCCGTCCATGCTCGAATCGAAGGTCTTCGACGCGGCCTTGCCGCTCGCGCCGACCTCCCTGTTGACCGCGCTGCGGAAACCCTTCGTGGAAGGGAAAACGCTGATGTGCGCGGAACCGAGTTCGCTGCCGAACGCCATGCGGCACCTCCACTATTCAGTTTTGTCCAAATCAGTCCTCGTAGAGCGTCTGGAATACCGGGCTCATGCCCTTGGTCTGTTCACGCAGCCGTGCGCGTTCGGCCTTTTCCCTGTCAGCCCGCAATCGTTTCGCGAGCGAATCGAAAGGTTTCGGATACTCATCGCTGCCAAGCGCGTAGACGACCGGTATCTCACCCCACCGGGCCGGATAATCCAAGCCGTTGAGCTCCGCGCCCGTATAGGTCGACGGATCGCCGATAATCTGCTCGAGGAACGCTATCGCGTCGCCGTAGCGGAGCCTGCCGCCAAGATCGGCCTGCAGACTCCACCCATGCGTCGTGAAATCGGCTCGGATCACGCTCCCGTGTTCGGCGAGCTGGCGGGAGAACCATTGGATTTTCCCAGTGAGGCACCCTGCGCGCGCACCACCGCGTCGCCATAGTCGGACAGGAGGTTGAACACGACCTGCACCGGTTCGCCGTTCAGCTGCTTCGCCTGCTTGTCTCCGGCGAAAGCGCTCAGAATGCGCTTGAGCTGTTCGACGCTCTCCGTGTCATCGGACGTGTTCGACAGTCTGGTGAAATCGTCGATGCTCATCGACAATGGGAGCTTGTACGTGCGTCCGCCGGGCACGAGCGCCCAATACACATCGCCCTTGATGATGTGGCGCACCCTGTAGTTTTGCGCGATGGAGGCGAACGCCTCCTCATCGTTTTTTTCCGTCCACTGGTCGAAATCCTCGATGGTCGGTTTGAAGTCGGTGGAAGTGGAAGTCATTGTCTTGTCCTATCTGCTTTTCGCCTGCCTGCCGTGGAAAAAGAAGATTCCCGGACCGCGCAGACAGGCGAGATGGGCGGTCCGGGAAGATTTTCGTCCGCCGGTCAGGCGGTGCGTGCGGTGACGGTGACCGTCAGATCGGGTGAGGTCACGCCGTCATAAGTGGCGTTGATCCTCGCGCTCCCGGCCTTGACGGCGGTGAGCGTGCCGCCATCGACGGTCGCCACGCCGGTATCCTTGGATGTGAACGTGGCCTGTCCGGTCACGTCCACGGTGGTCTTGTCCACATGGGTGGCGACGGCCTTGAGCGCGAGCTTCGCGCCTTGGACGACCGACGGCCTCGTATTGCCGTCAGTCGAAGTCACGGCCACCGCCGTCACGCTTTTGGGTCATACCAGCTTTCAATCCAGCGCGTGTTCGGATGCTCCGCATCCACATACAGCGGATCCTTCATCCATTCGACGGTGAGCGCGCGGCCTGTGACCGAACCACGCTCCTGCTGGTCCGGTTCGTTGCCGGTAACCTGCATGACGCCGGCACGACGATGCACACGCCCGGTGTCGAACGTCTCCTCCTCGTACACCATCCATTTCGCATCCTGGATGATGTCGGCCACGTGGTAGACGCCCTGGTGGTCCGGCTCGCCGATGGTGATCTTGCGTGTCAGCGCATTGTTCTCGGCCGGGCTGAAAGTCTGCGTGAGGCTGGTCGCCAACGGCAGCTTCTTGTACCCGTCCTGCAAAAACTCCAGCGGGTCGTCGCCGTCGCGCGAATCCTGGTTGCCGCCGTCGGACTTGACGAGTCCGATGCATGCGGTCGACCGATTGTAGGCGGTCGGAAGTGTCGGCGTTGCCTTGCTGGATGCGATCATCTCCGGCGTGATTTTGTTTTCGGTGGAGTACGGGACGATCATGATGGCTGCGGTGACGAGCGCCTCCACCTGTCCCAGATCCATGCCCTGACTGTCTTTGGCCATGGCGTTTCCTTCCTTATGATTGTCTGATTCCGGCCGTCGAATATTCGACGGTCATGTAGTAGCGGCACCATGCCGCGTCCTCGCCGACCGGGTACGGGCCGTTGCAGCCGTCAGACACGACGGCGCAGATGCGACTGCCTTCGGCGAATCCGATGAGGATGCCGGGCTCGCCGGTCAGCACACCGTACACGCGTGCCGCCAGATCGCGGCATGGTTTCGTGTCGTTGCGTGTCCATCCGAGCACGTTGACGCCTATCGCCCGATCAAAAGTCACACGGTCGGCGGATTGCGTGCCGCCGTCGTCACGCACGACCACGAGCGGATAGGAGCCGTCGTAATCGTCCGGGATGCGGTTTCCGACCTGCAGGCCCGCGACATCCGTGATGTTGGAGCGCAGCCAGCCGGTGAGGAACAGTTCGAGGTCGGGTGGGATGACGCTTGCCATCAGACCCTCGCCTTCTTCAGCGCTTTGGCCAGATTGCCGGTCTGCGCCTCTACGAGCAGGGTCTTCGGGTCGTGGCCGACGACCATGACGGTCGTTCGGTGCTCCCTTTTGACCTCCTCGATTCCAAGTCCGTCGCGGTATGCGCCGGTTTCGACCGGAGCGGACGCCTTCGCGTAGGCGAGTGCCCTGTTCGCGGCCAGCGTGGTGAGCGCCTTGACTCCGGCGCTGTTGAGGATCTCGTCGAAGAACTTCGGATTGAAGTCGACCGATATCCTGCTTTTCGCCATTTGTTCAGCCCTTTCTTTCCGTCAGACGGCATTCCAAGGTCGGACGCCATCCGGTGAACGCGTTCGCGTCCTTCGAGGGGAATCCGTCGACTTCCCACAAGCGTCCGTCGTCGGGGTCGGCGCGGATTCGGTCGCCGGTTTTCACGTCGGCGTCCGGATCTGGGATGGTGAGGTACGCCGTTGATTCGGTCTGCGTGTCGAGCGTGTCCGGCGTGCGGGTGCTGGAGCTGGACGAGAGCGCGCCCATGATGGTGAGCTCCTCCGGAGGCACGCTCCAGTCTGGCTCGTTCTGCGCCGGATTGTACGGGTTGGTCTTGCGTTTGGCGCGCAGTCGCATGAAGCGCGTGGCACCAGCCATGGCGAAAACGCCGCCACCGGCATTCAGATCGTCAAGCAGGCTCATGGCAATCCTCCAAGCCTGTAGGGTTTGAGCTTGTCCTTCTCCGCCTGCATGAGCGACACCACGTCATACGACGCGCTGGAACCGTTCGTGGACTGGGATTTGACCAGTCCGACCGGACTCATGCCCGCTCGCTTCGCGGCACTGATGAGCACCTGCTGCACGTCCGGCACGTCATCATAGCCGGCATGGATCGCGTAGCGGATGGCCGCAACGCCGACCGGGAAGCCACCGGAAAGCGACTCCACAAGCCCGGTTTCGGGGTCGTAGGCGTAAGCCAACGGATTGCCCTGACGGTCGGTCAATGATTCGATGCTCGTCACATGACGGGCTGGCAGTCGAATCACCGTGCCGCCACGCGAGTTGATGACTCCGCTGAGAGCCGCGTTCGGCATGACATGCCAACCACATTCACGGCGGATGGCCGCCTGCGCGGCCCTGATCCGGAACTCGGCGTCATCCTCGAAAGCCGAAGGGTCGGCAATCATGTCAGGAATCACATTCGCGTCAATCATGCCGACCCCCAGACTCACTCGTCCTTGGCCGCGACCCCGGTCGCGACCTTGGCTGCGGCCTTGCCGAGCGTCACCTTGACGAAAGCCTTCGGATACTTCACCTGCAGGGCGAGACGTTCCTTCACGCGGAACGTGATCTTGTCGTTCGTGAAGTCGTTCTCATGGCTGTTGGTGGATTCGACGGTCAGACCGCCCTTGCGGTAGATGGTGCCGCCGGCCTTGAACGCGCCGACGAGCACGGTACCCTTGGTCATCGCCTCGGTCACGACGGTGCGCAGCCCCCACAGCGGCGGATTCTGCATGATGCCGCCATTGCCGTACTGTCCGGAGAAGAAACCGCCACCGAAATACTGGCCGTTCGCATCCTTGGACAGGCGGATCGCCTGATAGTCCGCAGGATTGATGACCACCGCATCGGCGGAAAAGCCTGTCGCGGTGGCGATATCCGTGGTGGCCGCGAAGATACGGTCCGGATCGGAATCAGCGGCCTGACCCTTGGACTGGATTTCACGGTTCAAAATGCCATTGAGATTCGGGTCGGTGCCATCGCCGGACAGAAGCTGGATCTCCTCCTGCAGCTTCAAATTGTACTGGGCGTGCTGGTTGATTTCGGATACGACGAACGGCAGGTCGTCGGCCATGTCGTCGGTGATCTTCCACCATGCGGCTACCTCATGCAGGCTGTCGGACACCCAAGTCGGATCCGGAAGATGGAGCTGCGGTTTCTGGCCACCCTCGGCGACGGTGGTGGCATTGCCTTCGAGGGAGCCGTAGACCGGGTATTTGATGGTGGTGCCGCTCATGGTGCCGGACGCGAAAAGGTCGGCGATGACGAGCGGACGTTCGTAAGGCCATACGCCGTTCTGGTCGGTTTCGGTAAGGAACGGCGCGTAGGCTCCGGACGCTCCGCCTGTGGCATGAGTGCTAGAAGACGCCTTGAATTCCGGAGTGGAGAACAAGCCTCCCTTGGTGGCGAGCACGCTCAAGCCCTTTTCCTGCAGGGACTTGACGTAGAAGTCGCCGAGGGTCTTCGCCTCGGCGGTCTTGTGCTCGGTCTTGGACGTGCCGGCGAGCTTGTCGAGTCCTTCGCCGGCCTCCTTGAACAGGTCGATGCGCTCCTGCAGCTTCTTCGCCTCGGCGTAATGCTGCTTGAGTTCCTCCTGCTCGTTTTCGGTGATGTTATCCATTCCCTTGGCGAGGATGGCCTGTGCCGCCTTCTTCTCGGCGGCGAGATTGTCCATGAGGTTCATGGCGCTCCTTTCGGTTAATTTTGCAGCGAGAAGAAGTCGCTGATGGTCTTGTATTCCTCAGCCCACTGCGGGTCAAAGCTTTTCTGGTCTTTCCTCTTCGAATCGTCCGAATCATCGGTGGAAGTGTCTGTGGGGTCGGAGTCATCCGTGTCATCGTCCGGCTTCTTGTCGGCGGAATCGATGCCGTCCAAGACCTCATGCAGACTGTCGAGCGCCGCACGGAGCTTGCTTTCGTTCGAAGCGCCGATCGCGCATCCGCTCTTGACCTCAAGCACCTCCGCGCCCTGATTCGCGGCCACCTGCACAAGCGAAATCTCGAACAGTTTCACTTGGCGAATCTCACGGTATCCGTCCCACGCGCTCTTGCCGTCCTGCACGAACGCGGTCTCCTCGGCGATGAAGCCGATGCTCATCTGATGGATGAGCCCGCGTTTCAGCAGGTCGTATGCGCGCTTGCCTTCCGGCAGGTCAAGGTCGAGGCGGGCCGTGACCAGCAGGCCATGCTCGTCCTCCACCGCGCCCAGCGTCTCGCCGATGATGTCGGTCGGCTTGTCGTCCTTGTGCTGCCAGTGGATCGGGATGCCCGCGCCGGAACCTTGGAAATCGTTCTGCAAAGTATCGGCGAAAGCGCCCTTGACGATCACGTCATCGTACAGGTCCTTGTCCCATGTCGAGGCGTATCCGCTGAACACGCCCTCGCCTTGACTGTCATCAAGGGATTTCAGCTCGAAGCCCTTGAAATCAAGCCTCATGATGTTTCCTCCTTGGTGAGCGCGTCCCACTCGGCGTGGAACTGCGCGTCATACCGGTAAAGCCGTTTGAATTCGGCGAGCATCGCCTTAGCGTCCTCGCCGTTGACCGGATTGTTCTCCTGCGCGTTCTGCGTCCGACCGCCGTCCTGCGGACTGGGCTGGCCACCCTCGCTGACGTTCAACGGCGTTATGAGCTGGTCGCCTCCCGGCACGCGAGGCATGTCAAGAATCTGACGAGCCTGATTCGTCGTCATGAAAGGCCTGCCGGTAGCAGTGCTGAGCGCCTGATACTGTTCGGCCGTGGTGCCGCGGAGCTTCGCGTCAACGTTCGCCCTGATATAGCAGTCCGGCTCACCCACAGCCTCCGGAAGGCTGAGATTCAAGGCTTCTTCGAGAGCGACGATGTACGGCATGAGCTCCACGTTCCAGAGCTTCTCCTTGTAGGCGCTGATATTGGAATTCGTACCGGTACGGAAGCCGATGTTCTCCGGCGAGATTTGGAAGGCGTTGCATACGGCGATGTTGATGCGGTCGCGTGCCTCCAAATCGTTCACATCCACCGGCTTGAAGACATTGTCCAACGGGCGCATCTCCATGCCGTCCTTCAGGACCGGCCAGCCACCCTCACGGCCACCATTCTGGATGAAATTACGCAATCCGTTCATAAAATCGTCGTAATCCTCCTGCGACAGCCACGGCATCTCCTTCGGACGGTAGACGTAGCCTCCGGCCTGCATGCCGTTCTTGGCGATGCCACGCCGGTAGGACGCCATGGCCTTCGCCTCGGCCAATAATGGCCGGAGCACGTTGGTCACGCTGTCACCGAACTGGAGGCCGGAAATAAAGCCGACATCCAAATGCACGCGAGGATCAGGCAGATCAAAATGCATGGCCTGCTGGCTGTCCATCGTCAGCAGATTCACGCCGGTTATCTCACCGAAAGCGTTACCCGACAGTTGATAGCAGTCAGAGGGGATGCGCCTGAGTGTGAAACGACCACCGTTCACGCCCAGGAGCATGAGCCACCGGTCGTCGAGCAGCATGTCACGGAGCAGCACGCTGATGAACCGGTAGCGGGTCATTCCAGGAAGAGGAGAAGGACGCTTCATCAGGTCGGCCAATGCGCCACTGGTGACCTCCTCGGAGTCACCATCGGCGTTCTTCTGATACACCTTGAATGGCAGCGAGGCTATATTGCGGGTGATGAAGTCCACCACGACGCGCACCGCATACTCCCTGCAGTAGGCGCCGGAGGCGTACCCGTAGAAGTCAGCGTCTGACGGCCAGCTATCGCCATTGGCGAGCGGGATGCTGGTCGCCGGCATCGGGCGCTCGTCGGCTTCGGCCATTTTCATGCCGACGGTTGCGGCGTTATTGTGGAGGAGCCGGTCAAGGAATCCCATCGATACTCCCCTCTTTGTGAAGAATCTAGAATCTGACCCTCACGCCTTGCGAGGGCTCGTATTTCGGTTTAAGCGTTTCAGCCTGCATGGTCTCCAAGGCGTATAGCGCCTGCGATTCGGCAACCAAGCCGGAAATCTGCAATGCTGATTTCGTCCTGTCCCACACCTCGACCTCGCCAAGACGCCGGGACACGGCCACACTCACCTGCTGTTCGATGGCGGGCTGCGGAAGATGCCGCAGCTTGCCCTCACGCACACGGTCGTGGAGACGACCGCAGCACGCGCCCAGACGGAAGCCCTCGATGAGATGCACCGTCCACCCTTTTTCGGTCAAAGGGTCGATGAAGTCCACGGCAGGACAGCCCTTGCCCTGCACGGCGATCTCCGTGACATGCGGCCAACGCTCCTGCAAAAGGTCGAGATAATGCGGCACCCACAGCATGCCGTCACGACGGGCGATCAGCTCAACATGCGGCAACCCGTCCGCACGCATTCCGGCGGCGGCTACATACGTGGTCTTACGGTCCGCGCTCGTGTCCACGGACAGGACAACGCGATTACCGTCAGGAATCGTGGAACGCGAGTCGATGCCACCAGCCCACATTTTCGGACTGATGAAAGGAATGATGTCAGCCGTGACCCACTGGCACAGGACCTCGGTACGGAACGCGGCCTCGGTCATGCCATCAATATCGGATCTGACGCTCATGACGGTCATCGGCCCATAGCCGAGCGACGGATTCGCCTGCCGGATCGCGTCGGCATCATCCACCGGACACTTGTCAGGCGCAGACCACTCGAAATACCCGAAGCTGCCGTCTTGTTCGCCAGACAGGAACACGTCGGCCGGATTGCCACCGTCGACGCTCAGACGCGCCCACTCGTCAACAAGCTTACGGCCTTTGTCCACCTGCTTGCGCAACGCGACGGAACGATAGTCGCCCGCGTTCGAAATGCCCCACAACTGGCTCGACCAGACTGCCTTCGTGGTCTGGCTGACAGCATTCCAGCCATCATCATTATGCTGCTCACGAAGCTCGTCGAACACGACACGCGCGGCGCTCTTCGCGCGAATATTCTTATCCGCGCGGACGATATAGCGGGCCTTCGAGCGGGTGATGATCGCCTCCTCGCCGTTAGTATTAACGAATTTCTGCGTCATCGCGGCGAGATCCGGAATCACCAGATCCGCTTCCTCATCAGTCGCCGGAGCAGGATTGCACCATTCCTTGACCTGATTGTACGGGCCCTTGGCATTGTCCAACGTCTGCGCGGCACCAACCACAAGAAACTTCACGGGCGGCACCCTATCCGGATGCTTGTTGGAATCGACGAACAGCCACCACGCGGCCAAAACGCCCATCAGCGTGGTCTTGCCATTCTGACGGGCGACAAGCACAATCACCTTGCGAAAACGATACGAACCATCCTCCAACAGTTCGAGCGCATGGACGAGCAGCCACTGCTGCCACGGATACAAATGCACATGCAGCATGATCTCCGCGAACGCGATCACGGCAAAACCATTGCTTGTCTTCTTCGTCAACGGCCTGAGCGGCGGCGTGAAGATACGCGGCAAGGTCACGCCATGATGCTCATCGTCGATGGCACCGAAAACCGTAAGATTCTCAGACGCCATCGGACACCACCTCTCAGCCGAAACGCTTCATAAACTCGTCCATCGCGATGACCTTGCCGCTCTTTGACTCCTCGGCCTTCGGCTCAGGCTTCGCCTTCGCGGGACGCCCAACCTTGGCGGGCTCCACCAACGTCAAACCAAGCGACTGGCAGTATTTCAAAAACGTCGGAACCGACACATTGTCCAATTTCCCGTTCTCGTCGATGAAACCAGTCTCGCAAATCGAATCAATCCGAGCGGCAAGGATGCGCGCAGCGGCAACGACAGCCGCATTCTCGGCACGCAACGACTTCGCATTACGCAAAGACCTTTCCAACGCGTCAGCCACGGACTCATGCGGAAAACGACGCTCGGAAACACCCTTCTTCACCGTCATAGAGCCTCCTTCGCGCGCGACCCATCAACAAAAAACATCATCGGGGAGAGGAAGAGCAACCACGCGGGCAGTGTTGCGTGGTTGCTCTGTTTTCAGGATTTCACCGCCCCTACCCCTTTTGGTGGTTGATGTTTTAGTTGCTTGTGTTGATCCATTGTCGGCTTAGTGTTCCGATTGGTGTTGGTGGGTCTTGGTTGCTTCTGAGTCGGTTGCAGCTGGTGTGGCTTGGCTTGAAGCCTGCCGGGTCGAACTGCAGCTCGGGATGCTTCGAGACTGGGTAGAGGTGATCGAGATTGAATGAATCATCGGTGGTGTTCTTCGTCGCCTCGTAGTCTATCGGCATTCCGCAGAGCCAGCAGACCGCATGGCTTGCCTTGCACTTTGTGAAGAATGCGGCTTTGTCTTTTTCGAATTGGCGTGTGGTCTTGCGGATTCTTGGCATGTGTCACCGCCTTGTGGTGCTTCGCGCCGGAGTCGGACCGGCTTTGGTGGAATGCGTTGTTGTCATCATGGTTATGTGTGCAGTATGGCGCCATGGTTGGTTTGGGGTCCGACCGTTGGTATTTGCGCTTTCCGCCTGCTCTGACCGTTGAGCTATCGAAGCTGGATATGAATAATGGTCCAACCATTTTCTGGCTGAACCATTCTACGAACATACGACAGTATAGCATTTCAACGGTGACAGTCAAGTAGTGCGGCCAGCTCGCCGAGGTTGAACGTGTACTGCCGCTTGTGTTCCGTCGGCGTGGCGTGCGACAGTTTGCCGCGTTTGAGCCATTGGCTGATGAGGTTGCGTGATACGGTCAGGCCGTATCGTTTCAGTTCTTTGGCCGCGTCGCTGGGTGTGCCGGTGATTCGCACTTGCCATAGTCTTTCGTCTCGGGCTGCTTTGATTGCTGGCGCGGCCCATTCACGGTGGCAGCCTTGGCATGTGACCGATTCGGCTTCTGGCGTGCCGGTGAGGAGCGTGTGGCAGTTGGGGCAGGTGCCGATGATTATCAATTCGTCTTCTGGGGTTAAGGCTGTCTCGTTGCGTCGGCTGATGTGTTCCAGGGCTGCGTAATCGTCTGCTGCGGTTGGCATGTTCAATATGGTGTGCCGGTTGCTGATGATGGCGCACCATGCTTTCCGCCAGTCGTATCCGGCGTATGCAGCGCGTATTTTGCCTGCCTGTTCGGCCAGCCATGCTTCCGATTCTGCGATGAGGTCTTGCGCGTGGACGTCGATGGGCAGTGGCGCGTTGCCTTTGTTTGGCGTGTGGCCTGTGGGTCCGATGTGCGCCTGACGGAGCATGATGCTTCGCAGGGCTGGCAGTTGGACGTGTCCGAGCTGGTGAATCAGCTGCCAGTAGTCCGTGCGGCATGATGTGCAGAGCATGTTCTCCATCGCCGGTTTCATCGGCTTGTGGCAGTGCTGGCAGTCGGTCAAAGTCGAGTCTCCTTGTCGTATCGTGTGATGATCGCGGCGACTTCCGCTTTCGGCACCTGCGGCACGAGCGGCGCGATCTCGTCGAGCGAATATCCGGCCTGATGCCACTTGATGATCATGTTTTCGAGTATTTTCTTCATTTGTATTCCTCCACCGTGTCGCAGCCGATGGTCGTGCCGTGGTCGGTGAGGCAGACCCATGTCACGTCGCCGGTCTTGACCGTCGTCATGCCGTAATCGGGATGCGTGGCTGTATGCCAGTGCGCATAGATGTTTAATCCCATCAGGACCACCAGCGCGACGATCAGAATTGTCTTGACCTTGTCCAAGTCGCCCATCACTCACCTTCCTTTTCGATTTCGTTGATCTTGTTCTTGATGGCCGTTAGAATGTCTTTGTTCGAACAGTTGTTCGCGAATGCCCGCCAAAGGTCTTTAAGCCCTGCCCAATCGGTGTCCGCGAGAGCGCCGAACAGCGAATGGCAAAAGATAAAATAGCGCTTGTCAAACAAGCCGGTGGCTGCATAGAGCGGTATGCCGTGTATCACCGCGTCGTTCGCGTACCAGAGCGCCTTCCTCAAGTCTTCGACGCCGTTCTTCGACTGCCAGCGGTAGCAGTATTTGACCACGTTGCCCCAGTCGAAACTCAACAGGCGGGTCAGTTCGATGCATTCGAACGGGCCGTTCTTGTAATGCTTTGGGTGGTTGACGTTGTCACTCATTTTTGGACTCCTTAATCGAGGATGAATATGATGATCGGGGCGACGCATAGGCAGACCGTCAATACGATGCCGAACGCGATTTCAAACGGGTTGTGTTTCATTCGATGGTCTCCGGGTATGGATTTTCGGTGGTGTGTGGCGGGAAATCACATTCCTGGTCTTTCCATCCGGCCGCGTAGCCTTCCTGCCATGCCTTGCGGCGTTCGTGTTCCAACCATTCCAAGCTGCACATGGTTACATGTTCGTCGTGTTTCATGATTTCTCCTTGTTGAGTTTGTCGGCTAATTCGCAGGCCTTTTCGTCTGCCTGTGCGGTTTCTTCGTCGCGTCCGAGCGCTTCGAGCACGTGGCGGCATTTCCATGTGTGCACGTGGCGTTTCGACGGTGGTATGCCGCTCATGTTGGCGCGGCGTTGGCACCAGCCTTTCCACAGGCGCGTCCACTCGTTTATGGTGCGTGTTTCGCCGTAATGCCGTGAATTGAATGCGTTCCATGCGTCCGATAGGTCGAGTTTCGGATAGTTTCGGATGATGTCGGCGTTGGCGTGCGCCTTCTCCTCCACTAGCTCGAAGTCGCTTACTCCGATTTCTTTGGAGAAAGAAGAAGAATATTCTTCTTTCTCTTTCTTTTGGGTTCTGGTGTTCTGGTGTTCTGGTGTTTGTCCCGATGTAACAGCGTTACAGTTCCGATGTAACGGCGTTACATCCGATTCGTTGCGATGCTTGGCCACGCGCTCGGCGCTTTTCTTCCGGGCGTGCAATACCTGCTCTTTGGTGCGGTTATGCTCGGCGTAGTCGTGGATCAGCCATCCTTCCTCCACCTCTTCAAGCATTCCCTCGTCAACGAGCGCCTGCACTTGTTCCGGTGTCGCTCCGATGTTGGACAGCATGGCGGTGGTATCAGCCCTGCTCATTCCGTATCCTCCTTAATGAAGACGATCCAATGTGTTCCGGTGCGGTTCGGCTGTTTGTTGCCGAAGATCGTGATAACGGTCTCTCCGGCCATCACTCGGCCTCCTTCGCGTCGGCTTCGGCATCCTCCGGCGTATCCGCTTCCATGACTTCGGCGGTCACGTCATCGGCTTCGTCGGCGCTATCGTCATCGAGCACCGGTTGGAACACGTCGCCGTAGTCAGGCGTGGTGTCGTCATTGGCGGCGGCGGTCTGCGCCTGCACGGTCAAAGGCAGGTACGGGGCGGCGCGACGGATGGCGGTCTTCTTCGCCATGGCCTCGTAATCGGTCTTCCACGGGCCGAAATTGCCGCTCTTGCTGCGTGCCCTCGCCTGCTCGATCTCCTGACGGTTAAGGACGAGGAAGTAGTGGCCGCCGTCCTTGAAATGCGCGACCATGTACACGTGGGTCAGTTCGCCGGGGTTGGCGCATGGCACGTGGTGCAGCTCCTCGTCGAGACCATAGCTGTATGAGAATTCGTCTCCCTGGTGTACGGCTCGGGCGCTGATGTCCACGAGCTGGCCGCTACGTCGCGCCAAGTCGATCATGCCACGGTAGCCCATGATGAATGTGGCTTCCATTCCGCCGGATTTCTTGTTGTAGAAGGGAAGCACGTAGGCTCGTCCCAATCCGTCCACGTTGGACGGTTCCAATCCGAGCGCGCTGCAGGTCATGAAGCATGAGAGCACGCTTTGCGGCGAGCATTCGGCGAGTTTCGGTGTCTTGTTGATGGCGGACACGCACATCTGGTAGAGGCGGTCTGGGCTGATGTTGTTGCCGACGACGCTGGCGATGCGCGGCCAGCTTTTCCGCATCAGCATCTGGAGGTTCTTTTTCGGCGTCATTTCGACCATCTGCCGGCCTTGCGCTTGCTGTGCGATTGCTCCCATGATTATTGCTCCTTTTCTTCGATGGCTTTGAAATCGAATTTGCGGTATGTGGTGGCTTTGACGGTGTATTCCTTGCGGGTCGTCGGCTTGTAGGTGGCTTGGAGGTTGCCGCAGCGGACGCCAGTGTGCGGGCCGATGCGTAGAATGATCTGCTCCTGAAGTTCCTTCTGAGTGGCCTTCAGGTCATGCAGCATTCTGATGGCGCTCTCGTATCGTGCGAGCAGGTTGTAGAGGTAGTCATCGTCGCTTTCGTCCACGATGTCCGGCGTTGGCTCGGGGAACGCCTTCTGCACGTCACTGCCGGTCAGTTGCGGTGGAGTGCCGGAAGTGACGAAACGCCAGAAGTCGGCTGCGGCCTTGTCTATCGCGGCCATGTCCTCCACGTCGGCCTGGAACGGGATTTCTACCGGCTCGTCGTCTCCGATGGCCGCGTACACGTAGCCCCACGTCCATCCGGTGACGAGCGCATAGAACTCGACTTGAGCGAGATAGTAAGGTGGAATTCGGAGGTTGCCGTCCTCGTCATGCCAGTCCCCCGCTCGACGGCTGCTCGCCGTCTTGATTTCGAGGATTCCAAAATCGCCGTTCTCTTTCTGCAGGATGCCGTCAAGGGAAGCCCTCAGATAGGGCTTTTCGCGGCTGATGAATTGCTTGTCGGTGCCGTCAGTGACGAGCATTTCCGGATGATTCGAGCGGAATCGTTTCCTAAGCTCGTTCTCCAAGGCATTGCCTTTGACGATTGCCCACTTGTCGGAGATGTCCTCCGGTTCCACGCGTCCGGTCTTCTCAAGCCACAGATCGTAAGGCGTTTTGAAAGCGTTAAGGCCGAGTATCGTGCTCATGTCAGACCCGCCGACACCCGCCTTGCGGCTTTTCAGCCAGGCAAGATGCCGTTCGGCCTGCTTGCACTGCTTGAAGCGCTCGATCTGATAGCGTTCCGTGTCCTTGAGTGGGATGCGTTTCATTCCTTCGCCACCTTCATTTCCTGGACTTCACCGTTAAAAAAATCGATGATGAGATCGCAGATGGCAGGTGCCGACGTTTTGAGCGCGGTTTTTTCCTCTTCGCTTTCGGCTTTGATGGCGAAAACGCCATCCTTGCTGTTGAAATTGAGTCTCATTTCGCCACGTCCTTCGAGTAGTTGGCTTTGATGTCCATAAGTTCGCCGTTCATGAGTTTTGTGGCGAATCCGTAGATGACTTTGTCGTTGGTTTGGAACGCGGTTTTCTGCAATGCGCTGATGGCGTCGAAAATGCCGGTCAATGCGTTGGAGATGATGGTGCGCGGGTCGGCTATGGCTTGTGGCCTGACGTCGGTGGTTCCGGTGGTGACGTCGTTTACCGTGAGCTTCGATTCGGTGACGTCGGCTGCAGTGATTTTCGATGTGGTGGTCATGGTTTCTTTCTTCTTTCCGGTTGTGGTTGTTTTCCGTGTCTTGCGGGGTGAATGCTTGTCGAAGGCCGGAAGCAGTCCCTCCTTGCGGAGCTGGCCGAGAATGTTGCCGACGGTTTTCTGGCTCAGGCCGAGCGCTTCGGCTGTTTCCTTGCCGTCGAACGTTTGGCCTTGGTCGATGCGTTTCTTGCAGTGCGCGAGGATGAGGTCGCGTTTCGACGGTTCTTCCGGTTTCGCCGGTAGGCCCTGCGTGAGGAGTCCGGCCTTGCGCAACGCCCGCATTTCGCCGATCTGGAGTCCGGCTTCGCCCGATTCGTCGTAGATTCTCTTCAGTTCGGCGAGTTCCTCGAACGTGTATTCGTGTTTCACTGTGTTCCCTTTCCTTAAGTCTTCGATGAACGTTCCGTTTTTCATCTCGCCACCGTCCTTCGGTATTCGTGCGCGGAAGCCCACCGTTCGGCCACGGCGCGTTGGTATCTGACTTTGCGCCTGTCCTGATGGCCTTCCGGCGGTTCCACGCCGATTTTCAGATATGGCGGGCCTTTGCCTGTGCTCCTCCAGTTGGCGAGCGTGCGCACGCTCATGCCGAGCATGACGGCCAGTTCGGATGGCGTGAGCAGGTCGGTCATGGCCTGCCGTCCCGAATGTCGCCCATCGGGTCGATGTGGAGGCCGGTGAGCATTTCCGGAGTGTCGCCGCCGCCGCCGCCGCGTTCGATATGCCTTTTGAGTGCAACGTCGATGGCCTGGCATGCGATTCGGGCGGCGAGTGCGGTTGTTTCGCCGAGTCTGTCGCCGGGCAGGTGGACGCTGTATACCGGTTCGTCGGATGCGCCTAGTGGCATGATGAATGTGCCGATGGTCGAGTGGGTGTCGTTCTCGTTTCCGATGCATTCGGCCGAGAGTGTGAATCTCAGCGTCACGCTTTTCTTGCCGTTCATTGTTTTTCCTTTGCTTGTTTGGTGTTGTGTGCCCCGTCCTGACGAGTGGATGGGGCTGAGTGGCTGGCGTCGGAGTCGAACCGATGCCGTCCGTGGATTCCCGAACGCCCCTGACTGTTGGAACAACGACCTGAACGTGTTCGCGATCGGTGGCGTGGCCGACTGTGATTGAAGCAGTCAGGCATAGTAAGAAAGGACCCGCAGGCACCGGAGTGCCTGCCTATATTTAGAAAGGAGAAGAGGATTGGAATCCGTGGACGGGCGAACCGTCGCCCAACCGAAGCCACGACAGAATGGTTGTGTATGTAAACGCCGTGGCGGATTTGTTGTTTGTCGATATTCAGTTATTGTTCCCGCCAGCCGACTGGTGAACGTGGATGTCCGCGAAAACATCCCTAATTGGTTTGTTTCGTTGGACTGTCGGATGGTGGGAAGTCTTTAGTCGCGTGGGGCGAACCGCACGGTTAGCCACAGGCCGGTCAACAGGTAGACGACGCTCACGAGGACGGTCGTGGATTGCGAGTCCGCCGTCCGCCACGTGAACAGTAGTGTCACGCTGCTCACGAATCCGATGACGGCGGCTGCGAACTTCAGACGGCGGAGCGTGTAGTTCGGCTTCGTGTTTCCCACCTGTCCGACTTCGGGCTTGCTGTCGTGGCTGGTCATTTGGTTTCCTCCAGTTCCTTGAGGATTCGATTGCATTCGCGGCGGACGCGCTGCACCTCGGTCTTGGTGAGGATGAAGCAGGTTGGGCCTGTCGATGTGCAGAAGACCATTCGCGCCATCGGCCTGCCTTCCTGGGCGGTGAATGCCTGCATCTCGAATCCACCGTCATCCATCCAGCTCATCTTGTGTTTCCCACCTTGCGGTTGAGCTGGTAGGCGATGTCCTCGATCTCCGCCGAGGTGAAGTCCGCGAGGGTGATGTTTTGGATGCCGTCCACGAGACTGGCGCTGCCGTCCTCATGGAGGCGGACATAGAAGCCGCTTGACGCGAGCAGTAGGCATCCGGTCTCGTGGAGTGTCGGCGGTTTTGGCGGATTCAACAGTTGTTGCTGGCTCATGTTCGGTTTCCTTAGACTTTGAATTGTTTGATGCTGTCGATTGGCTGGAGCAGCACCGTAGTGAGTTGGAAGAGGGTCATTCCAAATATGTCGGCGATTTTTTCCAGATCGCTTACGGTGAGGTCTTTCTTGCCGGTGAGTTTTTTGTTCGCCAGCGGCCTTTCGCATCCAATCGCTTTGGCTATGTCTTCTTGCGTCATGCCCCTTCGAGCCATCTCCCCTCGGATGTTGGCTCTCATGAGTTCCGTTTCGCTTGTCACCCAACCTCCTTTCTCGTTTCGTTGCTGATTACAGATAGTACTTATTTGGATACTCTTACGAGAGTACTTAATTGATTACTTTACAAAAAGTACACAATTGGGTATTATGGAGCCATGGGAACAAGAGCTAACACTGACGTTACCGCCGGAGCGCGGAGCGTCATGGAATACTGCAAAGCACTGCAATCCAGGAGCGGTATGACCGCTACGGATTTCGCCGCGAAATGTGGATTCAGCCGCAACTATTGGTTTGTCCGCGCCCGGTTCGACGCACCCTTGACGGTATCGGACTGCGAGCGAATCGCCAAGACATGCGGGATGACATTGCGTCAGCTATTCGCAAACGCGCTGGCAGCACAGGAAGAAAAAAGAACCGCCGAAACCCTCAACAAGCTGCAGAGGGGCGACGTGGCCCTTGCGGCGTATCGGGCCGCTGGCAAGCAGGAGGCCATCAATGGAGAGGCTGGGCCGGATTACGACGAGCCTGCCTGACCTGCCAATCAGCCGCGACATGACCTACGGGGCCATGCGCCGCGCGATCATCGGCCTGCCAGTCACCGTGTCCAGCGCCATACTGCCGGACGGACTATGGGGCTGCTACGACAACGAGAATCATGTAATCCTCATAGACCGCAGGCTCACATATACGGCCAAACGCTGCACCCTCGTACATGAATTGCTGCATTGGCGGCATGGCGACACCGGTTGTTCGAACAATAGTTCGAAGCAGGAGCAACGCACCAGAACGCAGACCGCGCACCTGCTCATCGACCCAGCAGAACTAGCCTTGGCGGAACGCATGTACGACGATGACCTATGGTCGATAGCCGATGAACTGAACGTGACAACGCAGGTGCTCACGGACTACCAAGCAATGCTCAACACATCTAGAATCAAAGAAAGGTTTTCCATCAATGCGTAAGAAAATCATTGCCATCACAGCGGCGACGCTTCTCCTGGCGACGGCCTGTGGCTGCGGAAGCCAGCAGGAGCCGGATCCCACGCCAGCCAAGACGCCGGACGTCAGCGCACAGCAGGAGAAGCCACAACCACAGGCGGCCAAGAAGACGGCGCAGAGCTTTGTGGACGAGTTCAACGCGAACTCATCCACGCCGATAACCGACGTAGAGAAATTCACGCCGGACGATCCGAACGGCCCTTATTATCGGACGGAGTATCGCACCGGCGCTTTCTCCACCGCAGACGCTCTCCACGGAAAGCTAGGTCAATCGTCGGTGGACGTATTGGTCTATGGGGCAGTGCTCGGATACGGGGAGAACGATATGATCCGCGTCTACGTCGATGGGCCGCATGATGAGATCGACAGCGTATTTCCCATCATGGCGAAGATTCTTGACCCGTCGCTCTCCGATCAGGACATCCAAAGTCAGTTAGCAAAGGAGTATTCATCCGGTAATCTTATTTACGCCGAGACGCATAAGTTAATCGAGGGCTCTTATGTCGATGGCGATCATGCGTTTCTCGATGCAAAAATCGACTAGCGGTTTATAAGTCTTTATAAGTCTTTATAAAGCTTATATTCGCTTCAGGCATTCGAAAATTTGCGCGGTCTGTGCGGCATCGTCGGCGGCCCTATGACGCTCGGTCTTGGCGATGCCGAAATAGCGGATGAGGTCGAGCAGCCGATGGCGGTCAAGCTGCGGCAAGAGTGTCTGAGAGATTTCCAAGGTGTCGTAGAAGCTCACGTCAGGCATGCCGACGCCCGCTCTTTCGGCTTCGCGGGCGATGACCGGCAGGTCGAAGCGGCGAATATTGTGCCCTATCCACGTATCACGCCCGCAGAAAGCGTAGAACTTGGGTAGCGCTTTGTCGATGGTGGGTTTGCCTTTGACGTCCCGGTCGGTGATGCCGGTGATCTGCGTGACCTTGGCCGGTATCGGAATCTGCGGGTTGACGAGCTGGCTGTATGACGCGACCTTGCGCCCATGGCGCATGCGCACCGCACCAAGCTCGATGATTCGAGCGCTTCTGCCCAATCCCGTGGTCTCGATGTCGATGGCCACGTAATCGTCCTCCACGCCATCATTCGTGTCGGCATGAGTGATTGGTGCCGTTTCCACTGCTGGAGCGTCTGAGGTGGCTTCCGGCGATGATTCAGGCGCATTCGTCGCTTGATGCTTATGGCGTGGCTCAGGCTTGAGGAAGAGATGCATGAAGAACCATGAGAGGAAGGCGAAGAGCAGGTCTGTCAAAATACTGGCCAACAAAGCATTATGGCCTGTGATTGTGAGATAGATTCCACAAATCGTCTCCACAGCGCAGAACACCGACATGGCGAGGTAAATCAGTTTCTTCATCGTCTCCCCTTCTCATCTCTGCTTCAAGCTACCGCAGATTGGGATTGGACGTGCCGATTCTTTCTTTTTCGGCGCATATTGAAAAAGAATGTTAAAGATTGTATATATTGTCTAATTATACATTAAAACACAATGTCGCATTTATCTAAATCTAACAGACGCTCGTTTTTAATCTATAGTGTGTGTTATAGTTCATATCAGCAAAAAGAAAAGCCCCCGAAGCTGGTCTGGAGCTCCGAGGGCAAACGGAAAACCTAGCATGATTCTCCATGCACCATTCTAAGGCAAGGCATGGAGGGGAAGAGATGGAACCGATGGGCTACCGCAACACCAAGCTGGTCGAAGAACTGGCGGCGCAAGGACGAATCACCACCAAGCGCAGCGAATCGCAGAGCTTCGACCCAATGCAATTCACCTTGCTCTACAAGATGGCGTCCAGCACCTACGACTGGCCGCTGGACGCCGCAGCGGCAAAGAACGGGGCACTCCCCCGCACCTACAAGCATGGATGGCTGGCAATGGCCCGCGACCTCGGCATGACGCTCCCCGGTGCCTTGGATGAGATCGAGGTCATCGGCGACGAGCCACGTGCCCCGAAGAAGGAGCTCAAGGCCATGCAGCGTCTGAGCCTCACCGCCAAGAAACTCGAAGCAGCCGGACTTATCAAATGCCTGCGCAAAGGTAGCCCGCAGAAGCGCAATAACGCCATCTGGCTGCTGACTATCGGCACGCCGGAGGAAAACGCCGAGGTCGAAGCCTACGTGCGACAGCACATGTATCTCTGATTCCGTGCCCACATTTTGCCCACGTTCTTCCGGTAATTGCAGTGAATTGCAGTGAATTGGAGTGAATTGCAAACCATGCGGAAACCCTTGGAAAACAAGAAAAACCGGCATTCAAGCCGGGTTTCCAAAAGTGCCGCCAGCGGGAATCGAACCCGCAATCCGAAGAGACCGATTTTAAGTCGGTTGCGTATACCAGTTTCGCCATGGCGGCAAGGCATCGAACAAGCCGACGCCCAAGCTATTATGCCACGTTAACGTTCGGCAAGCAATCGCGTGCCGTAATCCAACACAATGCCATCAAGCAAACCGTGTTCGCTGGCCATGAAGGAGTCGATATGCTGACCATGGTCGGCATAGGCCGCCTCACTGACTTTGGCGAGCACACGATTCCACACCAGTGCACCGCCGCCGACCACGTCAACACGACCCGGGTGAATGGTTTTATAGGTCAGGCGCTCTTCGCGCGGCATCTTAAGGAACTTGTTATCGACCGCATAAGCGTCTTCCAGCGAGCAGCTGGCACCATCCACCGCGGAGTGGTCGTATTCGGTCAATCCCATGGCCAGAGCGGTCATGGTAGTCACTGTG
>SKEF01000196.1_pt1 | contig 63297 bp, 50 predicted proteins | sample 4826691 | NCBI WGS metagenome assembly SKEF01 (sample SAMN11008816, study PRJNA524170) | human gut metagenome | biome: Human fecal sample; material: Feces; isolation source: fecal sample from pouch patient p23, p27 | host: Homo sapiens | place: Israel: Tel-Aviv | collected 2016-08-24
CAGCATCATCAGGGGATTCTCGACCATTTCATTCTCACTGACCTGACAATTCAGAATCATGTACATTAGTGTTGAAAAGTTCTGCTCGCTGGCGGGCGCTTCGTACATGAGATAGAGAATCAGCGCGGAAATCAGCAGCACCGAGGAATCATCCCAAAACTTATCACCGCCGCTGGGGGCATCCTTGGGTTTGGTGTTGTTGACAATGGCGAACGCCAGCTTGATGGCGTCCTCATCGGTTTCGAGATAGGCCATCGGATTGTAATGGCCTTGAAAATGCACAAGGTCAAGCACTGTCACGCTGATACCTTTCGTTTCCATGATTCTGCCGAGGGTGCGCGTCAATTCCCCTTTGGGGTCCAGAAATAGATATGAGCCAATCAGTTGCAGCGCGTTGGGCTTCACATAAAAGCGTGTCTTGCCGCTGCCAGATCCGCCGATTACGATAATGTTGAGATTATGTTTATGCGCATGGCTGTCGGTGCTGAAGCGTACATTCTCGGTCAAGATGTAATTTTCTTTGGTGTCTTTGGTATTGCGGTACTTGATGTTTAGTCTGTGGGCGCTGCCCCACTTGGCCGTGCCATGTTCCGCGCCGGGGTGGCGGTCTGCTTGGTCGAGCACATAGCAGTAGACGGCCAACGGATAAAGCACCAGCACCGCCAGCAGAAATTTTGGAGTGCTGGCGCACCAGCGCAGCATGGATGGGGTGTGCAGAATTTCGGACAACACTGCGGTGATTTCTGCCAGCCCCTGTGCCTGTTCAGTTGCCTGTGCCAGTGCTGCGGCAGCAAACAGCAGCGGTATCAGCAACAGTCCATACAGAATGATTTCTGTGCGGTGGTCTTTATTCGGACGCATGGATTAACGGGCCTCATCCCGCTGCGGTGCGCTCTGGCCGCGCTGCAGGCCAAGTCCCCTTTCTACAGTGTCTCCAATAGTCACAGACAGTTCCCGAATTTCTTCCAGTGTTTTGCGTTCCTCGCCGGGTGGAATGTGGGTATCCATCCCGTCCAAAACAGCGGCAGCGGTATCGGGTATCGGCAGAGAAAACCGACCACAAAATTCCACCGATACTGCCATCGCCGTTTTTCGTAGATAGGGAGCTTGGGAGATACCCGGCCTGTGCTGCTCTGCGGTTGCAATGACGATTTCGGCGGGCAGTCGTGCCAGCACTTCACGCTGCGGCATGGCCGTTGGGAACACAATCGCGTGTTGCTCGGCATCGTACCCGACAACGCCCTCATTTTGAAAAATGATGTTGACCGGAGAAAGGCGCTCCAGTTCCTTGATGGCCTTGTCCATCTGCTCCGGCTTGATTTCAGGAATCGGATACGGCTTATTGCCGTAGGTCATGGACACATCGAAAATTGAGCCGACATTATAATAACCATTGACGCGCACAAGCTGCGGGATGCCTTTTGCCCCTTTGTTTACGCGCCGCCCGAATTTATCCCAGTCTTTGGCGGTCAATACGGCCCGCGCTTGCGGCAGGGTTTGCAGCACAAGTGCTGCATTGCCGGATGTGATATGACTACCAAGCCGCCCCCTGCCGTACAGATAGTCGGCAAGGCGCTGGCCATCCTGCACAACTTCCTGCAATACGGATTTTTGCGCCGCAATGGTTTCTTTAAGTTCGGCTTGCTTTTTGGCTTTCCACTCCTCGATGGGCAATCGCTGTTCGTACATTTATCGTTCCTCCTTCGCAGTAATATCCTGCACTTTTTCCTGCACCTGTTCTGCCTTCCGCGCTGCATTTTTCAGTGCCATAATTGTGGCCCGTACAGATGGGCGCGGGTCAATATCCAAAGGATTCTTCCCGCGCGTCAAGGAGTTGCTGTCGGATTGACGGCGGGTTGGGTCTTTTTTTCGGTCTGCCGTAGTGACCTTGGGAATGGCATATCCCAACTGCTCATAGATGCGGTTCAGTTTGGCGACATCTTCAGCTTTGAACATGACGTCAACTTTTTCGTTCTGTGCCTTATCCTTGATGACCGCGAATAAAACGCCGTACTGCTTGGCCAATTCCTTAAACTGTCCCACGTCTTTGCTTTGCAGGGCAATAATTTTTAGTTCCTTGCCCTCCCGCAACAGACGGTCAAGGCTGGTTTTGCCTTTCACTTTAGGATTTTCCTTGGCGTAGGCCAGCGATAAGGCCAGTGCGTTTTTAATGCCCAGCGCAGACAGCTTAATGGCTACTTCGGTAACCTGTAAGGCTTCCCGCACCATCTGATCGGCTGCTTCGCCTCCGTTGTTCATCCTGTTTCACCTCATTTCGTTCTTCCTGTGCGGCAAGTTCTGCTTGCCGTAGTTTTTCCTGCACCTCGGCAGCATCTGTTTCGATGTCGGAACAGATGTAAACCTCATGGCGCAGGGCTTTCATTTGCTGGGTCAGTGATTTGATTTTTTCTTCCCGCGCGGCACGTTCCGGCTCACGTTTTTGGCGATACAGAACTTTGCGCTGGCGGGCAAGCTGTTGGATTTGGACTTCTGCATTTTCCTTGTAGGCCAGCAATTCATCCATAGTTTCAATATGGTTTTCCCATAGGAATTTTGTCTGCTGCTGGTATCGGCTGAACAGCAGAAAATCCTCACGCAGCAAAAAGTAGCAGCGCTTTGTGCTCTTGCCGTGGTAGGCTTTCCGCAGCAGGGCGCAGTAGTGATAGTAGCAAGCCATAAAGCCGGACACTTTGGGATACCGGCGCGGCAGCTTGCCGAGATACCGCGCTCGCCGCACAGTGGGCTGTAATTCTGTGGGCTGCCATTTCGGTTTTGCCGGGGCGTTTTCCTGCCGGTATTCCTGCTGCATTTCGGTGGGCATACGGTGCAGTTGGCGGTAATACTCCCGCAGCGCTGTCTCGGAAAAGCGCGGGTCGAGCCGGTCAATGCGGATATTTCGTTGAGCGTCTTTATGGCGCACCGCTATGTGTTCCACACGCGGGCCATATTTGACCGTGTAGCCCATGTTCTGCAATTCCGTGATAAAGCCATCAAAGCTGTCGGCGGCAGCAATAGCCTGTTCCACATCTTTGCGTACCATACCACGAATGGTAGGCTTGCCGGCCTGACCGCTTAGCCACTCGTCATAAGATTTTCCCTTGCCGTCCGTTTCGATTACGGACAGCCGATTCTCTCTGCAAAGTTCATCCGATACCTGTCGGATTCCGTGGTAGTAGGTGTCAAAGTTGTTGCGGAACATTTTGCCATCCGCATAGGATACCGAATTGACGACTATATGATTGTGCAGGTGGCCTTTGTCCAAATGGGTGCTGACCGTACACTCAAACCGATCCGCAAGAAACCGCCGTGCAAATTCACAGCCAATCTCGTGTACTTGGTCGGGCGTGGCTTCACCGGGGCTGAAACTTTGAATGATGTGGTAGGCCAAAACTCCCTTATCCGTGGGTTGCTCCCACAATCGTTTGGTTAATTCCATGCTCATACAGGCTGTCTCCGGGTCACAATGAAAGCCTGTCACATACAGTTGATGCTCTGTTTTATCTTGGTTCTGCGTATAGGATAAGAGCCGCCTTAAATCATCATCAGCAAATTTTTCAGTTTTGTTTGGATTGCTGGTATAATCCAGACATCGTTGCAGATGATGCTTTACTGCTTTGATTTTTGTATAAGCTATTGGACCCCACCTCCCTTAATGTACCTCCATATTTGCTCCATGATTTGTTTTGCAGTCAGCAAGTCGGTATTACTTACTTTTCCGCTGGCGTTGGCAATGTGGGCAAGCTGGTTTAGATTGTTGCCAAGGGCTGCAATTTGGCGTGACATTTTTATGTAGTCGGCTGTCGGACGCTCCAGAAGTGGAGCGTCCATCAACACTTTGCGCAGCACTTGCTCTTGATTTAGCCCTGTGCTTTTACTTAAATACCGCAGTCGTTCCTGCTCGTCTTGATTGAGCCGTAGGAGTTTTTTATAGGTTCTTGCTTTCATAATTCACCATCCGATGCAGGGGTTTTAGGGGTATTCCCCTAACAAGTGGGCGATGTGATATCACATTGCCGTGCTTGCTCGTACTGTGCCATAGGCACAGTACGCCGCCCGCTGACAATCACCACGGCAGCCGCAGACCTTTTCTGGTCGCATAACGTTCGACACGACGAGCCAGCCGAAACATATTAACCCGGTCACGCAAGCTGTACTCGGTGGCCGTGACCTGTACCCCATGCTGCATAAGCCGCTTGAAAAAAGAGTGCAAGTGGCGCTCCTTGCCGCTGATCTGCCGCATACGGCAGATATAAACGCGGTCAACTTTTCCGGCCCTAATTTGCCGCAGCATATCACGGTAGCCGGGACGCAGCAGCCAGCCGCCGCGTTCGTCGATGCTCCCACCGACAATATCACAGCCGTCATGCAGCGCCTGCATTGAGCAAACTTTATAGCTGTTCATTGTGCCATCGTAGTCGCCGGGAATTCTCGCGTACACCCACGCGCGGGGTCTTTTCTGTTCGTCCATTGTTCACCGTTCCTCATAAAAACTTAGTTGTTCGCCCTCCTGCCGAAAGCGTTCGTCTATCTCACGAAAAGTGCGCCGCCAACTAAAACGTTCGGTGGGTTTATTCGGCACGTCCTGTAATTCAAGCAAAAGCTGCCAGAGTTCGGGGTGGTATCTGTAGAGATGCCGCAGTTCGCTGATTGATGCGTTCGGGCAAAACCAACAACCCCCGCGTTTAGTGAAGTCATACAGCGGGGACAGCAGCCCCTCAGCTGCGCACATAGACCTCGCTTCTGGTTCGGCCACATGGTACTTGTCCAGCAAAGAAATCTGACCGGGCTTTAATCGTGCCAGTCGCTTGGGTTCATCTGCGGCGATGCCGATGTACTGCACCGTGTCCGGGGGCAATGCCTTCTGATATGCCTTGATCGGCGGCAGCTTGCAATCCCGCTGAATTGTACAGCGCCCACTCAGAGGGAATCCCGAAAGCATCCCCTTGGTTTTTCCTCGTGTGACAACATGGTAAAAGCAGGATAGATAGGTCTTTTCGGAGCGCAAAACCCGTGTTGGGATGCCGCGCTGTTCAAAATACGGGATTGCCGTTTCGTGGATAAATCGGTTGTGTTCGGGCAGCTCGCCGGATATTTCCTCGTTGAACATGACCTCGCAATACACAAGTTCGTCCAGCGGTTCACCATGCTGCAAGGCCAGCAACGCGGTGGCGATACTGTCTTTTCCGAAACTGCAACTTAAAATATGTTTCATGTTTTTTCTCCAATAAAAAGCGGGCGGTCCGCGTGGACCGTCCGTCTGATAAGTGTACTTCATTTTTGATTATTCCTCGGTGTCATTATCCTCATCGGTGCGGGGAGCCAATTCCTTGCTGCGGGCACTCTTATAGATCAAAATTGCCAACCCTACAAGAGAGATTCCCGCAATCGCCAGCAGCAACCCCAGCGGAGAATTATCGCCGGTCTTAGGAATCGTCAGCAGCGGCGTGGGGGGTGCAGTGGGTGCAGCGGGCGCTGGGGTCGTGTTCGGCGTGGGCTGCGGGGTATGGTCCGGGGTCGGCGTGTTGTCGGGGGTAGGTGTCGGTGTGTCCTCGCGGGCATCTTTCATTACCACGGTCTGAATCTCGCCGGTGGGCAGAACGGTAAAGTCGATGCTTTCTGCAACCTTGTAGCCGCTGGGTGCGGTGATTTCCGTCAGTGTATAATCTCCTGCGGGCATCTTTTCCACATAATGTGGTCCGTTTGTGGAAATCCAACGGTCAATCTCGGTGCCGTCCTTGTCCTTGATAACCAGTTCTGCGCCGGGAAGTTCTTCGTTGGTGGTGATGTCTAGCTTGGAAATCTTCACCTTGATGGTATCATCAAACATTTCAAAGGTCTGCACCTCACCTGTGGGCAGCACCTCAAACTCCACGCGCTCCGCAATGGCATAACCGTCCGGGGCAGTCACCTCGGTCAAGGTATACTTGCCAGCAGGCAGCCTTTCCATGTAGTGCGGTGCATCGGTAGAAACCCAGCGGTCAATTTCGTTGCCTTTTTCATCGGTAAGCGTAAGTTCTGCGCCGGGAAGTTCTTCGTTGGTGGTAAGGTCTTTCTTGGAAATCTGCACCTTGGTAATATCATCCTGCATAATAACGGTGGCATCGTCCAGCAGTTTCCAGTCATCCCACTTCCAGAACAAAATGTACTTGGTGGTCAGATAGTAAACTTCGCACTCCTCCAGAGGATTGCCGTCCTCATCGGATTTCTGAATCAGGCGGAACGTAATATTATCGGCCAGTGCGTACCCATCAGCGGCGCGGATCTCCGTCAGTGTGTAAGATTCACCGAAATGCAGCCCGGTCACGCGATGCGGCTCATCGGTGGACACCCATGTGGTTACGGTATTGCCGTCCGTATCCTTGATAGCAAGGGTGGCGCCGGGCAGTTCCTCGTCGTTGGCAAGGTCACGTTTACTTACCCACATTTCCGTAGGCTTGTTGGCACAGGTGTTATCCAGCACCATAATAGCTTGTCCATCATAGGTGAAAGTGACTTCCATCGGCTCCTCGTTGACGTAATAGCCGAGAGGGGCGCGGAGTTCCTTGACGATGTAATTACCGCTGTTGGTGGTGGCGTCCTTGCGGATGCTGCTGCCGTAATACTCGCCGCGAATAGGAATATCGCAGTCAAAATAGGTGTAGCCGTCTGCGCCAGTTTCGGGGCTGGTGGCGACCAGTTCGCCCGCTGCAAACAGCAGCTTTCCGTCCACGCTGTAAATATCGTCGGCAGCGTACAGGTTGAATACCGCACCCGCAAGGTATTTGCCGGTTTCGCGGTCAACTTTGTAAACACCTACTTTGGCCTTTTCACGGTCATTGTGAAATTTTAAGGTCTGCTGCTCGGTGAAATCTGCGTTGGCATCCTTGCTGCGCACGATCTCAAAACTCTGGGAAGATGCAGCGCCGTCAACCTTGGCAATGCTCGTGGCCATAACCACATCGTTCAGTTCGTTATCCCATGCAAAGGTGACATCATAGCTTTCAGTGGTGCCGATATAGCCGTAAGGCGGTTTGGTTTCCTCGATATGGTAGCTGCCCAGCGGCAGGGTCACGCTGACTTCGCCAATCGTGCCGTCATGGATTACGGACAGGAAATCGTAGGTGGCCTTGGTGCGGGCAGGGGCAAAGGCGGCAATGTCTGCGCTGCCGTCGCCGGTGGTGACTACGGCGACCACATCACCCTTGGCATACCAGAGCGTGCGGTTGCCATAATTGTCGGTCTGCCGATCCTGCGTATAAATATCCTCGGCGGCGGTGATGGTGTATTCCGCACCGGCCAGCGGGCGGGTTTCATACACGAAATTGCCGTCCTCGGCCTCGCCGGTCATCCACGGGTCAAGTGCGCCAACTTCTGTTTTCCAGCCAGCTAAGACCTCGCCTGTTTTGCGGATCGTCAATTTGCCCAGCGTCTCATGGTTAGAGTAGTTTTCACCAATTACAAGGGTATCCATGCCGTTCTCGTTTTTGTCGCCGGTGGCTGCATAAATGCGGTCTGTGGTGATTTCAAAATCCACATAGTAGCTGCCATCGGCATCATCGGCAAGGACCCCGTTTTCGTACCCGGCAGAATCCAGCCATTCGTTGTAGAATCCGTTCGGGCCGGTGACTTCTACAATGCGATACTTGCCCAATGGCAGCTTTTCGGGCAAGGTCAGAATGCCCTCGCCGTTGGTATGAAAAGTGTTTACATCTTTTGTCAGATGGCCGTTGACAGTATCGGTCATTGTGACGAGCTTCGGGTTGCCGTTGCTGTCATAACGGTAATGCCCCTGCTCGTCCAGCCAGTAGATTTGGAAAGCGGTGTCGGGCAGCAGTACCGGTTTGCCGGTTTCCTCGTCAATTTTTGTGATGCGAAGATAAACTTCGATTTCCTCGTCCAGTACCGTAAATTTCTGATAACTGTCAGAGCCTGTCATTACGCTGTCCTTGGGGGTAGCCATAGCGCCCCACGGATTATTGTCCTGTTCGGGGTCAATGCTCACGAGGAACGGCTCAGCTTGGAACAGGTCATGCGGCACAGTGGTTTCGACTACGAGATATGTACCATAGGGCAAGCCCTGCACACGGATATTCCCGGTGTCATTGCTGAAGATTTCGGCAAGCTGGTATTCATTGGCGCTGCCGGTGGGCTGCCAGCCGTTGCCCTTGCCGTTCTTGTTCTCACCTGCCGCCGTCAGAGTTTTGTTGTACGCGGCAATTTCGTCGGCGTTGACTTCATAGGTCTTTGCGATGGCCTGCGTTTCCGCAGAAAAATCCCACTTCGGATGCTCGTTATCGTAGGTCTTATCAATGTAGGCATCCAGAATGCTTTGCAGGGTGTAGCTGCCGCTGCGGGTCTGCTCAAACTGTTCTGCTTTGGACAGGTCGGACACAAGGAAGAATGTAAAGCCCGCGCCCTCCAGTTCCAGTCCGTTGCTTTGGCCGCTGGAGGATACGATTTTACTGATTTCCACATTGCCTTTGGCAACTTGGTCTTGGCTCTCGGCCAGTGCATTGTCAGCATGGATGTGGTAATTGGCGCTGTAGCTGGTCTTATCGATCTGTTCACCGGCTGCCTGTCGATTGTCGGCAAAGGTGGTCTTTTCTACATACCAACCCTCATCAGAATAGGCAGGCGTGATGTAGTAGTTATGCTCATCGCAGAGGTAGCCGTCTGCAAAGGACAGGTAATAGGCATCGTAGGTCCAAGAGCCATCCAACGCTTTACCTTTAGAGACTGTAGAAAACTGGTTCTTGTACACCCAATCCGTGTACTGGCCGCTGCCGTTCTTGGCAAGCGCGGCGGTCCGCCCGGTGGCTGCCTTGGTGCGGCTGTCCACGGTGGGATAGGTGCCGGAAACAGCAAGAGCGCCGTCACGCAGCGGGATAACCACGCCGGTGGAGCGTTCTACGACATAATATTTGCCGAGGTACAAATTGCTGAAGCACAGCCAGCCGTTCTCAATTTTGGCGCTGGCAATAAGATGGTCTTTCTTCAGCACAGGCAGATAGTCAGATACCCACTGCCCGCTGTTGTTGCGGATTGTGGTATGCCAGATGGGATTGCCGTTCGCATCCACAATTTTGGAGTAGTCCACCACGCCGGTCACGCCATCGGGGTGCGTAATATCTTCGGCGGCGTAAAGGTCGTACACCGCGCCGTCCCGCGTGGCATCGCCGTGGGCTTGCCCGCTGGCAAGAGCTGTGCCGTGGGTGGTGCTGCCGCCCACATACCGCACGGCATCAAGGTCAACCTTGGAGATGCTGATTTCGCCCAAGGTGCGGTCATTTTTCATAACGCCGTCTGTTGGCGTGATTGTGTAGCTGTCCTCATTGGCCGCCTTGCCGCTATTGTCGGTGTTATAAGTACGACGGGGATCCTTGGCAGTGTCGTAAATGGTAACGGTGGTTTCTACGCCTGTACTGGTGACAAGTTTGGTGCCGCCTTTGTCGGCAGCGGCAACGTCGGCATTATAGTCAGCATTGTCCAGCCAGATTACAGAATTGTCCTTATCCTTGGTGATTTCGATATAGTAACCGCGCTTGCCCAGCGGAGTGTTGGCCATGCCGGGATGATTGATGTCTGTCCAATCGCCAAAATAGCCTGTGGGCGCTTTGGTTTCCACGATGATAAACTTGCCCGCATTACGTTGTGTGTAGTAGAGGGTGTGGCGCATAGAATCCGTGGTCGCATAGGCCGCACTGTTGATGACCGCATAAGTGCCATCGCCTTGGCGCTGCACACTGTAAGTGTTGTAACCGCCGGTGGGCTGGTATTTGCCTGTTACAGTATCCCACTGGAAAATCTCATATTGCGCGTCGGCAGCAATCTGATTGCCGGTTTCGCTGTCGGTTTTCTTGAGGTTGACCTGCAAGGACCATTCATTGTTTTTCATCAGATAGGCATTGTTTGAATTGGCCGATACAGAAATAGTCTGTTTGCTACCATTGCTGCCCCAATACATTGCAAAACCGTAAGGAACACCCACTTCCTCATAGCGGAATTTGATGTTCGCCAGTTCTGCCTTTGCAGATGCAACCGCATTGTCCACCATGCGCTGGGCTTCGCCCTGCAACTCAGCAATCGCAGCATCGCGGGCGCTGTCGGCGGCTGCATCGGCTTCGTCCTGCGTGGTGTAGGGGCCTACTCGTCCGTTGCGGCTGTCGGTGGTTTTGCTTACGGAGTAGTGCAGCGTCCAACTTGCGGATGCAGCACCGCCATTGTTTTGAAAATTGTCATCGTTGGTGTGGCCAGCAGTGGTGACGGTCTGCTTATCCGCGGGAGAAATATTCCATGTGCCGCCGTCAATAGTACCGCTTTTGGTGATGGGTTCAATCTCGATGGTCGCGCCGTCCACTTTCTCGGTGGTTTTAAGCTGCACCTTGTTGGTGATGATACCGTAGTCAAAATCAAAGCTGCCGCTGGCGGTCTGCGCCGGGGCTTGCCAGTTGGCGTAAATTTCCTGCACGATGGGTTTGGGGTTCGGTTCGTCATCGGAAATTTCAGGGCCAATCACGGCTACAGTCTGCCAGCCCGCGCGGCCCGGCTGATAGATATAGGTATAGTAGCCGCGGGCGGATGCGTAGGCATCTGTGCCCTCCAACAGCGCCTGCGCGGACCCCATAAGAATTTTAGCGGCAGTGCTGTCGGGATAATTCTCGATAATCTGCATCTGCGCATCTGTATAGATCGTGCGGCAGGAATCCAGCAAACTCGGCACTTCTGCGGAGAGTGCAACCGGAGGGAGCTCCTGCATACCGAGCGAAAGCTGGGTCAAACCGCCCCAGATTCTGTACTGGTTGCCATAGTGGTCGCCGGGTACATACTGGTCTGCGCCAACCATAGAAGTATCGACGTAAGTGTACAGCGGGCAGTTCTTGGGCTGGCCGTCTGCGCCGGGGGTGCAGCAGTAGGCGGGTTCGCCGTTGAACCAGATCAGCCAAGTGCCGTTGACCTTGGCAACCTTGGTGATCTTGCCACTTGTCACCGCAGGGGTGGGGCGCTCGGCAAAGGCGGCAATTTCACTGTCGGGGAAAGGATACTCAGCAGTCGCATTGGGGTCAATGGTCACCTGTAAAGTTTTGGTCAGGGCGCTGCCATCCGGCGCGGTGTAAACCAGCTGCGCGGTAAAATTCGCATTTGCCTGTACATATACACCCAGCACCGCAGCGGAAGTTTCACTGTATTCACTATGCAGCAGACTTTCGGCATCCGCGGCGGGTGCGCCGTAGTAGTCCAGCAGGGTCACGCTGTCCGGCAGAACCAGATCGAGCGTGCTGCCGTCGGCGGGGTATTCGACCTGTGCCATAATAGGAACAATGGCATAGTCTGCGCCGTCCAGCAGGGGCGCGGCCATGGTAAGACCGTCATTGTCCAGTGCAGCGGCGGTCAGATAGCTGCCGCTGGTTTCTTCCAGTTGGCTTTCGGGCCACTCGGAAATACCGATTTTGGTTTCACCGGTGGCAACCGGCAGACCCTCGCTGCCGATATAGGAACCAATGGGTGCGTCGGGGAGATCGGTGTACAGTTCCGCACCGACAACGGCAGCAGGGATTTCTTCTTCAGCGGGCTGCTCTTCTGCCGTTTCCGGGGTGGCTTCGGTTACATCCTCGCCGGGGCCGGGGCTGCTCTCGTCGGTCTGGCCGTTGTCTGTTTCAGACGGCTCGGTCTGCTGCTCCATCTGCGCGGTTTCCTCGGTGGGCTGCGGTGTGGGTTCCTCCGCAAACGCTGCACCGGGCAGCATGGAGCAGAGCATTACCGCCGCCGCAAACAGCGCGGTAACGCGATGCTTCAATTTATAATGTGTTTCTTTCATTGTGAAATCCTTTCAAAACAGAGATTTTTTCACGAAAAAAAGCGCCTGCAAAATGCAGACGCTGCGGTTACCTTTCGGGAGTATCCTGAGCGGGCTGGGCTTTGGCTTTTTCAAATTTTCGCACTTGGTTTACAAAACCGTCCAATAGGCAGGTATGCGCTTGTAGGTCAGCGTAGTAACAGGAACGGTCAAATCCACGGCGATCCATATCTTTGATCGTGCGAATGGAATCTGCCCATTCTCTATTTGTGCGAGAAATACGACCATCTCCATCACGGGTTTGAATGGCCGCTGCCAACACATATTTTGTGCGCTCCAAACCATATTCCGCCACTACCTGTTCAACAGCGCCAGCGCCCAGCCGCATACCATCAAAGCGCTGTGCAAGCGCTGCGTCAATTTCGTCCCGACACCTTTCATTCAAGTGGCAAGACGCATGGTACTGCTGCAATTCGCTGTGTTCGCGGGCATAAGTGACGGACTGTCGATATACTTTGGGTGGGTTCTGCTGCTGCTCCTTTTTCAGCAAGTCATCTGCACGGTCTTCCACGCACTGAGCCACAATGCTCATATAATCGGTTTCCAGCTTGGAAAAATCCTTATACACATCCGCCAGCGGCGCGGGAGATTTCAGCAGCGCCCGCACCCGTGCAGGGGAGAGGTTCATTTCTTCCGTTGCAAGAATAATGTCCTCACGGACGCTGTACTCGTAGGCGTGATGTAGAATTTCTTCTGTCGGCTGTGCGGTCAGCCATAGGCAATAGGCGCTCTGCTCCACCCGCATTTTTTCGCAGAGCTGCTCCTGCAGGGTCATTCTTTTACCTCGCACACCAAAGAATTGGTTTCCAGCACATGACGCCAAAAATCGACCTGCCTGTCATAAGACATATTTTCATAGCAGACATCAATCAGCGTTGCATACAGCTTTTCCTCATCTTCAGGGGAAATGGCAAGAGAAATATTGTTTTGCGAACAATAGCACAGGTAATCAACAAGGTCGCCCATAGTATCTGCACCGCTGTTCTCCAACAATTCTTCCCACTCGTGCGGAAAATCGAGATCTTCCAGCACAATATCCACCGTGTCGTCACACATAGGAATGCTTACGGTTACTTCCTCTCCCGGATGCGGGCTGAAACAGTCCAAAATAGGTAAACAGCCAGCGTGTCCGGCTGCATCTGCCAATGTGTTGGCTAACAGACTCATCATTTCATCGTGCGTCATAAAATCCTCCGAAGCAGATAAGATTCCACAAAAATTACGACTGCATACTGAATAAATCACTTCGTGTATGCAAATCATTCAACATCTCTCCATTCCAAGGAGTTGTTTTCAAGCATATCTTCCCAAAATACCATCTTGCCGTCCATGTCCATATTTTCATAGCAGATTTTGAGCAATGCAGTAGAAAGAACATCATCGGCACTTGAATTTTCGGATTCGTTTTTGTTCAGATAATCGGCAACGTCTCCGATCGTTTCAGCACCGATTTTTTTCAGCAATGGTTCGCACTCTTCCGGCCAGATTTCGCTGCCCACCGGCATGATGCGCATAACAGCGTCAACAGGATACTCTATGCGAGTTTTATCTTCCTCGCACTGTGAGAAACCGTCTATAACGCTAATACAGCCCTCATACCTTGCCTTTGTAAGCAGGGTCAACGCTAATTCTTCAATAAGTTCGTCATAAATCATGTTTTCCTCCAATAGAAAAAGCGCCCACAAAAGTGAGCGCCCAGATAAAATATTCGGTTATGAGAACACCGGCAAACTTCCGTTTGCTGCATCCGTTTTCAGAATGGTGATCCAGTTGCTTTTGCCGTAGAGAAACCGCACGATATGCACGGTTTGCGTGGCATCGTCCACCGTGTAAAACGCAAGGTAATTCATAACGATGGTGAAGCGGATTCCCCATAGGGAAAGCAGTTTGTCGGAAACGACTTCAAATTTGTGCGGGAATTCTGCCAGTGCTCCGATTTTTTCGTCGGCCACATCCAACAGCTTGTCGGCGGCAGTTGGATTTTTCAGTACAAGGTCGATATAGTCGTAGGCGTTCGCCATATCGCGCTCGGCGGCTTGGGTGACATGAATGTTGTATTTCATCTGCGCTCCCTGCGGTGGCGCAAATCAGCCATAACATCGGCAAAGGGGCGCGTGTTCCCGGCTTCCACGTCGGCAAGGCCCTCTTGCAGCTTGCTGTACAGTTCAATGCGGCCCGCCATTTCCTCATAGGTTTCCATGCTCATAACGGCAAGGTCGCCCTTACCGTTTTTGGTAATAAAGACCGGTTCGTTGTAGGCATGGCAGTAAGAGGAAATGTCATTATAGTTGTTCCTTAAATCTGCGCTGGAACGAATGTTCGGCATAGATAGCACCTCTCTTTCATACAGAAATTATATCATAATTTGTGTATGAAAACAAGTAGGAGTTTTAGTTGAATGTGACAGTCCAGTAGGTATACTGCCCCTCGGCGGTGGAGCAAAACCAACAGGCCACACCCATGCTCGTAAAGCTGGCGTTGGTGATGTTGGCATAGTGGGCAGGACTGTTCTGCCAATAGCTGCATACGCTGCTGGCCGAGCCGATAGGACCGGCTGCGCAGATTTCGCTGCGGGTGGTCATGCCGCTGTGGTCGAACGCACCGCCCGCGACAAAGCTCTCGCAGCGGGCATCTGCCGCCGCGCTCAGCCCGCCGTCCATTGCCAGCGGGGAAAGTCCCGACGCCGCACGGATGGCGTTGATGTTCTCCTGCACGGCCCAGTATGCGCTGTCGCTGCTGTCGATGCTCCACCATTGCTCCGTACCGGCTGCAAGGTCGAACGGCACCGCACCATAACTCATACTAACCTGTGCCGGAGTGGCGGCTACGGTTTCCTCCACCGGGGCTTGCGTGGGTTCTGCGGTGGGGACTGCCGTAGGCTCTGCTGTCGGCGCGGGCGTGGGGGCCTGTGTCGGTTCGGGTGTCGGCGCAGGGGTTGCAGTCTGCGCAGGTTCGGCGGTTGCAGCAGCTTCCACCGGCTGCGCATTTTCTTCGGTGGCCGGTGAGATTTCCACCAGTGCAGCCGGTTCAGCCGCAAGAGTTTCATCCGCTGCCGCTGCACACCCGGATAGCGCCAATACTATGCCCAATGCAACAATAGATTTTTTCATAAAAACTACTCCTTTCATCCTTGGGGTGGTCGCGTATACGATTTGTCTTTCTGCCTTTAATCATAGAATTTATCGTTCCTCCTGTCCACGCTGTCGATTGTCGGTCTGACACTGTTGTTCCGGCTCGGTGTCGGTCACAATGTCTTTGTCGTTCATGTTCAGCAGTCCCTCCAGCACCGCAAGACGCTTACTCTTTTCAGTCAGTTCCGTTGCCTGTGGAAATGGCCGCTTGACTTCTTCCTCGGCGCTGGCAAGCTGCTGTTCCAACTGGATTTGCATATTGCGGGTCTTTTCAATGCTCGGCTCAATACCATTTGCCAAATTGGAAAGGCGTGTCAGATTGCCTAGCACATCAGCTCCCAGCTGAGTGCTATATGTACCAGAGCCAACCAACCTTGCATGGTACTCGTTGCCAAAAGGCAGATGTTGGATTTGCAGTTCCATACCCTTGAAATACCCGATAGGTACGGGCTTTTCGCTATTCAGTGCCAAGCCCAGCAGACCTAACAGGGCTTTCCCCGCAGGTTCTTTTTCGTAGTAAACTTCCTTTTCCAACTGGATACAGAAAACATCTTTGCCGTCCGCATCCACTGCGGAGTGTTCCTTTACGGTGGCGGCGTCTACCGTGGCATTTTCAATCTGTTCTTTGCATTTTCGGATTTCAGCCGGGAAGCCGATGGCAATTTTATTTTCCAGTTCATAACGCTGGCTGTCATGGGCAGCTTTCAGTGTTTTAAGACGGGTCAACTGCACGTCCAAGTCCATCTTTTCCTTGATAAGCGGATTGCCAGCCGCCAATGCCTTTACCTCGGCGTAGGACAGTGCAGCCTCGTCCATATCATTGCAGCTGCGAGCCGGAGATTTTGAGGTCATAATCTGTCCGATGAATTTTTGCTTATTTTCGATAAGCTGCCATGAGTAGGCATCAAATGTTCCCTCCGTTACATAACGGAAAACATAGACCTGCTTATTTTCATTGCCCTGTCGTAATATTCTGCCCTCACGCTGCTCAATATCAGATGGCCGCCACGGTACATCCAGATGGTGCAACGCAATCAACCGCTTTTGGACATTGGTTCCGGCTCCCATTTTGGCGGTGCTGCCCATCAGCACGCGAACTGCACCGCTGCGAACTTTTCCGAAAAGTTCCGTCTTGCGGGCATCGGTGTTCGCTTCATGGATGAAGGCAATTTCTGTTTCGGGGATTCCGCGTTCGATCAGCTTTGCTTTCATGTCATCGTAGACATTGAAAACGCCCGCCTTGGGCGTGGACAGATCGCAGAAAACAAGCTGCGCACTGCGTTGAGGCATGGTCTGCTCCCATATCTCAAAAATTTTGCCCACACAGATATTGACCTTGCTGTCAGGATCATCGGGCAAGTCGGGGTCGATCAAGCGCTGATCCAGCGCCAATTTGCGTCCGTCGTTGGTGATTTTCAGCATATTGTCCTCATAGGGCTTTACCATTTTATTGCGGATTTTGTCGGCTCGTTCGCCCAATTCCGTCACCATCTGCTTTTGTATTTCGGAGGGCTTTAGCTGGATGTTGGTCGGCTTGCCGCCCACAAGGGCAGGGACAGGCAGTTTCAGCATATCTGCTGTTTGAATGTCAGCGCATTCTTTGAACATTGCCATAAGTTCCGGCAGATTGAAAAAACGAGCAAAGCGTGTTTTTGTGCGGTAGCCGGTTCCCTCCGGCGCAAGTTCGATGGCTGTGACGGTTTCGCCAAAGGTGGCCGCCCAACTGTCAAAGTTTGCAAGGCCGTTGCGTTCCAAGGTGTACTGCTGCAAATAGCGCTGCATGGTATACAGCTCGGTCATACTGTTGGAAATGGGGGTGCCTGTGGCAAACGTTACGCCCCGCGCCCCGGTGATTTCATCAAGGTACTGGCACTTCATAAACAGGTCACTGGCCTTTTGGCTCTCGGTGGTGCTGATACCCGCGATGTTGTGCATCTTAGTAACGGTCATGAGGTTCTTGAAATTGTGTGCTTCATCGACCATGAGGGAGTCTGCGCCCAGTTCCTCAAAAGTCACCACATCATCCCGTTTCGGGGCGTCCAGTAAATTTGACAGCTTGGTTTTCAACTGCTTTTTCTTACTTTCCAACTGCTTGACGGTCAGACGGCTGTCGCTGTTGTCCATGCTCTCCAACTGCATCTCCAGTTCGTCAATTTGCTTGCGGATAAACTCGGCTTTTCTGGCATCGGAAAGGGGAATCTTTTCAAACTGGCTGTGACCGATTACCACAATGTCATAGTTGCCGGTGGCGATTTTGGCACAAAACCGTTTACGGTTTGACTTTTCAAAATCGCGCTGCGTTGTCACCAAAATGTTTGCATTGGGGTATAGCTTCAGCGCTTCACTGGCAAATTGGCCTGTCAGATGATTTGGCACGGCAACAAGCGTTTTACTGCACAGGCCCAGCCGCTTTTTTTCCATTGCGGCGGCAACCATTTCGTAAGTTTTACCCGCGCCAACCACATGGGCCAGCAAGGTGTTGTGGCCGTACAGGATGTGGGCAATGGCATTGCGCTGGTGGGGCCGCAGTGCGATTTCCGGGTTCATACCGAAAAACTGGATGTGGCTGCCGTCGTACTCACGGGGGCGGATGCAGTTGAACTTTTCATTGTACAGCGCCACCAAGCTTTCCCGGCGCTCACGGTCCTTGAAAATCCAGTCTTTAAAAGCATCTTCTATCATCCGTTGCTTGGCCTGTGCTTCTTCGGTGGCAGGACCATTGAGTTTATGCTGCTCCTTGCCGTTTTCGTCATAGATTGTATCGTAAATTTTGGTGGTCCGCAGATTGAGTGCGTTCTCCAACAAATGATAGCCGTTGATACGTTTTGTGCCGTAGGTGTTCGTGACGCGGATATTATCGTTGCCCTGGTTCTTGTTGGAAATATACCAGTTATTCAGATATTCATTGTAACGGACAGCTATTTTCTGTTCGCGGTAGGTTGACTGAAAAAGTTCATCGGCAAACCGCTTGATGATTTCCGGCCCGATCCATGTGACACCCAACCGAACCGTTATTTCGCCCGCCGTCAAGTCCTTGGGCTGCACCTGTTCCAACGCTTCTACATTGATGCGGAACGCTGGGTCTTGGTCGGCTGCAACATGAGCAATACGCAGCTTTTCGCGCACATTGCCGGATAAATACTCGTCCGCCATAAGGTAAACAGGGCTGCCGTCCTCCTGTTTGCGGAAAGGCTCTACAAAAATAACGCCCGCCAGTTCCTTAGCAAGCGTTGCTTCATCTTTCCCGGTAAGGTGCATCATGTAAGGCATATCGACCTTGGCACGTTCCCCGATGCTCAGTGCCAGAGCGTCCGATGCCGTGTCGGCGTGGTCTGGTATCTGTGCAGAGCGGATAGTCCTTTTGGTGAACATATCCGACTTGCTGATAAAGTTTCCTTTTTCATCGACATTTTCAAGTGAACACAGCAAATAGTAGCTGCTGTCATCCCGGAAAGACAACTCCGCGCTGCGGCTGTTGATTAGGCCGTGCTTGCCGCGGAAGGCATCATACTGGCGGTTAAGCTGGGCTTGCAGACGGCGGATTTCCTCGTCCGGCAAGTCCTGCAACTGCGCATCGATCAGAGCGCGGGTGGTATCGCGCAGTTCCACCAGTTTGCGGATACGCTCGGCAGATGCTGCGTTGGGATTACACTCCCGCATGACTGCGCCTTCGCGGTAATAGATTTTATCGTCCTTTACCGTGTAGCTGAAATTACGCACAAAGGGGTCGGCATCAATGTACTTGGTGTCCTCGCCGCTTTCTTCCTGCACAGAGATTTCGGCTTTTGTCAGCGTGGCGGTCAAGTGCTGCATGGCAGTGTCGATTTGCGTTTCCAGCAACGGCTTTCCGAAACGATCCACCGCATCGGGATCTATCGGCTGACAGGTGGAAGTCGGGCCATACGGACCGGAGACTATCTCCATTCTGCCGCAAATCATTTCGGGGTGCTCCACAAAGTAGCGGTTCATGGTAATGCCGTTGGCATCTTCTGCAAGGTGCAGCCAAGGCTCGTCCTGCTGGCGCAGCGTATCGCGCTTTTGCAGAAAAATTACATCCGTCATGATCTTTGTGCCGCTGCCCTTGAACGCATTGTTGGGCAAGCGCACCGCACCGATGAGGTCGCAGCGCTCGGCGATGTACTTGCGGGCGCGGTCATCCTTTTTGTCCAATGTGCCGCTGGAGGTGATGAACGCCATGATGCTGCCGGTGCGCAGCTTGTCGATGCTCTTGGCAAAGAAATAGTCGTGAATGGGAAAATGCAGCCGGTTATACTGCGGGTCATTGACTTGAAAATTACCGAAAGGGACATTGCCAATAACGCAGTCAAAATAGTTGTCGGGGAGAAGCGCATTTTCATAGCCGGTCACTTGGATATTGGCCTTTTGATACAACTGCTTTGAGATGCGGCCTGTGATGCTGTCCAATTCTACGCCGTAGAATTTGGCATCACTGCTGCCAAAATGTCCGTGTGCGAGAAATGCGCCTGTGCCCATGCTGGGTTCTAGGATTTTGCCGCCCTTTACGCCGAAGCGCTCCAGTGCGCGGTAGATGGGGTGGATAACGGTGGCGGGGGTATAAAACGCCGTCAGGGTGCTGCTGCGGGCAGCTTCATACTCAGATTCAGACAATGCTGCTTTCAGCTGGCTGTACTCGTTCGACCATGCACTTTTGTTCGGGTCGAACGCATCCGAAAGCCCGCCCCAGCCCGTGTACTGCGCTAAAATTTTCTGCTCATCCTCAAAAGCAGGGCTGCCACCGTTCGCTACGCGCTGCTCAATTTCTTTCAGCTTTTGGATAGCGGCAATGTTGGCTGCAAACTTTTCGCGCGGTGCTGTCGGCAGGTTGTCCAGATAAGGGGCTTCATAGGTAATGGGTTCACGGTGGTAAGGTTCATCTTCTGCCGAAAGCCGTTCTGCGTCCGCCATAACCTGTGCCACAAAGGGGCTGGGTTCTTCGATGACTTCGCCCACGATGGGTTCGGCAGTTTCTTCCGGCTGCTCTTGGCGGCTTGGAACTTCCGGGGCGGATAGTGCTGCATTTTTGGGGTTGGCCGCAAGCAGCCGCGCAAACTCCTCGTGGCTGACGGCACGGCCTACCAGCGGGAAACTTTCATCCCGCAGATGAATGTTTTCTCTGCCGATTTCCTCGACGGTAAAGGGTCTGTCATCTTCCAGATAAACCGTGCTGCCGATAGTTACAGGTGATTTTTCGACTTTTCTTGTAGTCGGATGATGCTTTTCAAACTCTGCTTCGGCGGTATTGATAAAATCCGAGAAGGCGCTGTTTTCAATGCCCTGCGCAGCAAGCTCGTGGTTATCTTGGAAGTAGTCGATATGGACAATGTTACCGTCAACCTCATAGCGGATTTCGTTCCGCAGAAGATTGGCATACACTTGGATCTCGTGCTCATCGTCCTCGGTGGTAGAGTAAGCAAACTCCACGCGGGTCAAGTCGGAGAAATTCGGCTCGTTTAGCCCCTCATTCTCGCAGAAATCCGCGATGGCGTGTTTTGCATGGTCGAGGGCGGCATCGTTCGCTGCGCGGGCGGCTTGCTGTTCTGCTGCCCATGCCTGATAGGTAGCTTTTTCGGCATCGGTCAGATACTGGTCGTTGTAAACCAAAAGCCGCAGGCGTTGGGCAACCTCTTTCCACTTCAAAACGCGGCGATACTCGCCGTCCTCTGTACGTCGGGTGATTTCAAGATTTTTGCCCATGTGGTCAAGAAAGCCATGCCCACCATCACGGAAGATCCATGTGCCGCCGCCGATGCCGTATTCTTTTTTCAGCCAGCGGGCTTGATCTTCCTCGATAGGAAGTACCTGTGCAGAGAGATATTGCTGAATGCGAAATTTGCTATCTTCAAACCCGCCGCCTTTGCACAGTGCATCGGTAATGTCCTGCTCCGTAACGTACTTGCCGGATGCGTCAATGATGGGCTTGTTCCACTTTTTGGCTTCTGCTGCAAGGTCGATATTTTTTGCTTGCTGCTCATGGCTCGGAAGTCCTGCCTTTTCAGAATCTTCGGGAGTAAGAGTAAGCTGCTCCATCTGCTGCTGCACGGGTGCTGCCTTGATGGGAACCATCAGACGCCCTTGCTCGATAAGGTCAGCAATCTTTGCGGCAACAGCATCCCATGTCAGATTGACCTGTGCTGTTTTGGTAAGATAGTTGCCCTCCCAAAGTTCAAGGTACATATCATGCCGGATAAAACCCACGGTATGGTCATCCACGAACAAATATGTATAAATTTGCTTGTAACAGTGCTTGCAAAAGGCGCTGCGCTCGGCAAGGTCGGGATGCTCATTGAAATATTCCAGAATAGCCGCATTGTCGGCACGGCTGGAGGATTCTTTCGCCAGTAAGCCTAGAATCAGTTCATCGCTCAGCGGCGGCAAATCAGAAATGGGCACAGAAAAAGCGGAGGGCGTGGTATCGCTCTCCGCTTGGGGTTCTTGTATTACAGGCTGTAAATCTGCTGCATCGCCAGTTCCTCGGCTTGGCTCTGCAAGGCGTTCATCCACTGCGTCCAGCCCATCGGGTCTGTCTGCCGGTTCGGGGCGGTGCTCTGCTGCATCAGCGTCTGCATCGTCTGCTCGATTTGCCGGTGTACCGCGTTGTCCATCTCCGCCAGATGCGGGTACAGCGTTCCCTCCAACAGCATCTCGTCGAACACCACCGGCGCGTTCTCTCGCAAGAATTTCCGCCGCAGGCTGCCGTACTTGCCGATTTCCGGCATCGGCGGCTCGTTCAGCGTCAGCGCCGGGATTTGGTAGCCGTTCACCATCATGTACTCCATTGTTGACCTCCTTGGTGTTATTGGTTTCTTCCTGTTTGTCACCATAATAGCGGACTTTTTCGGCGCGTGCAACACTGTCGATTTCTCTCGTGATGCTACCGATCTGCTGCATGAGAGGCCGTGCCGCCTGTTGGCAAGCGCTGCCCAAACACAGAGTGATGCGGTTTGTATCAAACTGGTTCACGGACTCAAGGGCAGACAGGTCCAGCCGCGCAGTATCCACGCCGCACCGCAGCGCGGCCATATACAGACAGCTTTGGGTGATAAGCTGTAAAAATAGCTGCCGCTGTTCGTCCGGCTTGGCCCACTGTAAGCTGCTGCCGTCTATGGCATTTCCCAGTGCGGTTGTGAACATGGCGCTGCGCTGGGCAACGCAGGATGTAGAGAGCATGAGGAGGGCGCTCTGGATGCTGTCGGCGTGATTATCCGCTACGATTTTATCCCAAACAGGCCGCCAGTTCTGGTCTGTAATGACCCACGGCAGCGCGTCGGGGACCTCCGCATGGGGGATGGTATCGGAAATGTCAAACAGATACCGCAGCCGGGAAGAATTGGCGCGAGTGTCAAATACCGCGATACCGTGCGCGCCGCGCTTGACCCAGCGGCCCGCATTATTATTCCAGTAAGCTATGTCGGCCACGGCTGTGGCGGTGGGGCTTTGCTCGTGAATCAAAAGCTGGTTCGGGAAACTATAATTATAAGCAATGGCCGCTGTCCGCAAAAATGCTTTCCAGCGGTCACTGCTCTCCGTGACGGCTTGCAGTTGCTTTTTGGCAAGCGCACGGATATTTTCGTATTTTGCCATTTGCTACTCCTCATCGTTCATAAGGTTCCGGTTCTGATTGTTTCAAATTCTCTAACTCCGGCAATAGATAATTAACCTGACGATAACCATATTCATCTACATAGAAAGCCTGTGTTTCGCTCCTGTTGTGGATCACAATAATATCACTGATAGAAACAGAACGCATCTTTTGAGCATTGGGACGGTTGCTTTGGTTATGCGCTATATAAATATCTTCAGGCTCATCCCAGCGTTCCATCTGTCCACTATAAACGAGTTTATAATCCGCAGCCTTCATACGGGTTTTCGCATAAGCATAGTTTCTGAAAACGAAATTACGGTTATTGGTTTGGTAAATCTCATAAGGGTAAGTATGTCTCTTTTCTTTACGAAAGCCGCCCGGCCAATAGATGTCCCGCGGCAATCCTAATGACTTGTCCAACTTATCCGGGAACACAACCGGGGTAATCGGCATACCAACCTCAGTGGCTTTCAAGATTTCCTTTCTAAACTTGTCTACATCTGTAAAGGGAGTAACATATCCGACTATTTTTCCATCATCACTAAGATATTCGATGTAGCCAATTACGTTATCAGAATTTCCCATTTGGTTTACCTCAATAAAAAAGACCCTGTACAAATTTGTACAGAGCCTTGTGTGAATACTAATTCGGTTTTATGCGGGACGATTATTGCTGCGTTCGCTGCGCTTGATGCCCATGAACGGAGGAACCGAGGAACGGGTCAAGCCTTGTTCACGCGCCTTTTGCAGTTGGTATTCATGCAGTGCAATCGTATCCAAGAGATCCCGCATTTCCTGCGTCGCACGATAGTAATTGATGCCGTATCGCTTGCATACAGCACTTAAATTGTTCAGCATTTCGATGCTTTCTTTGGACATACGCTTCACTTCAATGTCAATATGCTCGTTCATACGTGACCTCCTTTTATGAAAGATAAGTGTTAAATATTGTAAGTGCAGCATTATCCGCGATCATCAACATAATAGGACCGCCAGACTGCTTTGAGAAAATGCGGACCGCACCAAAATCACTTATATAATGTCTGGCCAATTCATCAGTTTTTGCTTCAAAGGTTACAACGCCATTTTTTCCACTGTCGATAGAAAGCTGAATGCCAAAAGCAATCATCATCCGCCCAATATCGACATATTTTCGATGCGAAACCAGTGTGGGATTGCTGTCGGGGTGGCTTTCAATATATTCGATATAAACAAACATGCTCTCCGGCGTTTCACGATATGCACCCAAAGCAACGATTTCTCCATCCTCGGTTTTGGCTGCGTATTTCTCTAAATCCGGGTCACCGATAAATTCGCTTGTCCAATCCGTTTGCCAGCAGGATTTTGTACCGGCAAGGTCAGCGTCTGTGGCACGATCTATTTCAATGGGGATTTTTCGTTCGGTTGCTGTTTCTGTAACAAAATATTGCAGTATCATTTTCTCACCCCTGATTGTATTATATCGAATTGTCATGGAAAAATCAATAAATGATTATTGCCCACTCTTTTCCAAACAGCTAATTATCTCCATCATTTTGTATTCTGACGGAGATTTTAAGATAAATGATGGAGATGATCATCATCGTTCAAGTCTTTCCCAAAAAGACAATTTACCTCCATAGCGCTCGTCCTGTGGTCGCACTTTGGCAGCGGGCAGTTCACCGCTTGCCATATCCGCGACTTGCGGGAGAAAAAGTAGTCGGCTGTATCGGTCTGCCTGATCCTTGGATAGCCCTATGACCTTATCGCCATTTAGTCCGCAAACGAGAAAGCGCCCACGAACAGTCACGCCCTCATCATTGACCTGCCTGTTATATTTCAGCTGGCTTTGCGATTTACTACATATCAGCCCGATGCGTGGAGTCCCGAACGGTTTTAGGATTTGGCTCTCGCCCTCAACAACTTCGGAAGCAGCCGCCATCGCGCTGGGAAAACCAGCTTGATAAGGGCAGTAGCCGGGTTCAACAACTAATAATCTTGTCATCGGTGCCCCCTCATCTGCTGCCGTGCTGGTGGGCGCGGGCGTAGTTTTCCAGCAGTTTTACGATAACCTGCTGCATCTGGTCGCTTGTAAAGCCTTTCGGAAAGTATCGTTCAACTTTTGCAACGGGAATCATAAGCTGCGGGTCACGCGGCTTTACACTTGGCGGCTTAGCGGCCATAATATGCTGGATTTTTTCTGGTGTCAGTACGCTTTCCTTGCTGGCCTCCTTGAGTTTTTGTGCTTGTGACAGTGAGGGAGTACAGCCCTCGGATTCCATATAGGACAGGAAGTCCTCTTGTTCTTCTGGAGTAAGGTAGCTAAGTTCCACGGCGGGTGTGGTTTTTAGCTTGCCATCATCCACCATTTTCATAAGTTCGGGGGTGAGTTTGTTCAGACGGATAAAGCGCTGGACTTGCTTAACACTTTCACCGGCTTCATCCGCGACAATTTGGTTTGAACGACGCTCATCAAAATTCGGGCCAAGTTGGCCCGAATTTATTTTTGACGGTCTGCCGCTCTTTCGCTTTATAGCTTCCAGCTTCATCTGATACGCTTTCGCCTTTTCACTCGGTAGAATATGCTCTCGCTGGCAGTTGGAATCTACCATCAGAATAATAGCAGTATCATCGTCCATATCCCGCACGATGCAGGGCATAGTCTCCACGCCAGCCCGCTGGCTGGCATGGCAGCGGCGGTGGCCCGCTACAATTTCATACCCACTATCTTTCCGGGGGCGGACAATGGCAGGGGTCATAACGCCGTATTCTTTTATACTGTCCACCATTTTGTCCATCTCGTCATCGTCACGGACTTGATAAGGGTGATTTCGAAAGGGATGTAGTTCCGCCAGCGGCAAAATTTGGATTTTCTCTAATTTTGCGTCCTGCCGCTCCTGCTCACTCGAAAAGAGATTATCGAGTGAGGGCAGATTGATGTTGCTGCCGTACTCTCTCATTCTCCGTCACCTCCTTGGCAAGCGCTTTGTATGCCAAACTGGCCGGGCCGTTGGCATCGTAAGTCAGCACGCTATGTGTACTGGCAGCGCTTTCTGCTGTGCGCGTACTGACCGGGATTTCTGCACGGTAAATTTTCAGCGCGTGACCGTAGGCGCTGCGCAAGGCAGCACATACATCTTTGGATAGGTTGGTGCGCTTGTCCACCATCGTCAGCACAATGCCGTCAATATCCAGCCGGGGATTGATACGGCGCTTCACTTGGTTGACAGATTTGAACAGGGATACCAGACCTTTGAGGGCGAAATGCTGCGCCTGCACAGGAATCAGCACTCGATCCGCCGCAACAAGCGATGCCACGGTGATGATGCCCAGCGAGGGCATACAGTCGATCAAGCAGTAGTCATATTTATCCTTAAACGGCTCCAGTGCCTGTTCCATGATTTTCTCGTGCGCCATAACATTTACAAGGCTCACTTCCATATCGGACAGACCAATGTCGGAAGGAATGAAATCCACCTTTTCTTCATGGTGAATTACCACTTCTGGCGGCTTTTCGTCCTTGATAACAGATTCCATTAGGTCGCTGATTGTTGCGCCGTTTTCGGTGCCCTCATAGCCGAGATAGCTGCTCAAATCGCCCTGCGGGTCGGCGTCCACCAACAGCACCTTGTAGCCCATAGCCGCCAGTGCTGTGCCGAGGTTTACTGTGGTGGTCGTTTTGCCCACACCGCCTTTTTGGTTTGCAACTGCAATAGTTTTCATGTTCCGCTCCTTTACCGTTCCATGCTGATAAGTCTACGAGCCGCCAGCAGATAGTCGTTATAATCCTTGCCTATGGCCGGGGGCGCGTCCTGTACGATATATCCGCGTTCTGCAAGCTGTTTCGCAACAATTTTTGTGAAGTTTCGTCCGGGGTCGTCACGGTCAAAGCAAAGCGACACGCGCTTTACTTCGGGATGCTGCTGCAAAAAGTAGTCAATCGGCTGATGGTTCAACCCGCCCAGCGCCAAGTAGTGGACGCTGCGCCACGGGGAATCGTGTTTGTACTGCCGCAGCGTTGCGCCGGACATGGCATCAATGGGGGCTTCGTAGATTTCCACGGTATCGCAGTTTTCTGATTCGGCGGGAATCAGAAAGCCATACTGTTTTTGGCTGCCCGCGACATCTCCGCGAAAGCTGCCTTGACAGCCGCGCTGAAAAGCAGAGCGCGGTACGCCGTTTTCATCTTTGCCCACAAAAACGCAGTTGCGGTAGTTGCCGCGCGTAGTTTGGTATAGGATTCCACTACCCACACAGTAGCGCAGCACTTTCGGGCTGATGCCACGGTGCATCAGATAGGCCGTTGCAGCTTCGGCGTTCCTGTCCGCAGGCGGCAGCACAAAGGGGCGGGATGTCTGCTGCTGCACAGGTGCTGCCTTAGCCGTCTGAACAGAGACCGGCATCGGTGTCATTTCGTTCAGCAACCGTACCGCTGAGACAAAATCCATGCCCTCGACCTTTACCAGATAGTCGAGTGCATTGTTGCCACCCTTGCTCTGCGAAAACCAGTGAAACAGCCCATTTGCGGGCGTGATAACAAGGCTGCTGTGCGTCTTGGTGCAATACTCCTTGTCCGTTTTGCGAACCAGTTCGCCGGGGTGATAGGTTTGAAGATACTGCATCACGCTGATACGCCGCGCAGCCTCGATGTTCTTTTGATATTTGCCCATGATGACCTCCGATTTTTGAAATTAAAAAAGCACCTTGCCTGTGGACAGGTAAGATGCTTATAAGAGCCGATATTCTCTTTTTCAGTTGGCTGTTTCTTCAGCCAGCTGGAGAGGGGGTGTGGGGGAGAGGAACGCGCCGCAGCCCATTCCTATAAAAAGATACAGTTTCCCCTTGGATAGTTTTGACAAGTGTAACAAAGTGGCAGAATGACAGTTTTTGAATAATAGCGGGTCGCCAAACCGTTAGATAGTAGAAAAATGTCCGCTATTGGGTACTGCCGTTTTTTATGTGCTTTTATTTTCCGAATGCAATAGTTTTTGGTCTGCCATTTTTGAAAGATTGTCCACAATGTAAGAACAATTTTCGATTCCGTTGGGTCTGCCAGCTTTTCAATCGAGAGTGCGTTCGAAAATTGAAAATTATGCCGTAATGCGGCATCTTTTCGTTGAAGAAGAGCAGAAAATAAGTTCCTTGAAATTCCTAAAAACACCGCATATTTCCGCTCATTTGGGGCGACTCAAAATCCGTTGGTGGTGACACCGTATGGGTTCGACCCCCATCACCGGCATTCCTTTTACCTAAGCCTTTTAATGGCTTAGGTATTTTTTTGTGTGGCAGACAAAGCAAATTTATTTTCCGACACGCTGAGTTCCTATGCTGACGATACTGTGCCTGTTTCGCGTAAAAGTCAATACGCCAAACAGTTTTACAGAGCCCCCTCCGGAACAAATTTGTGATGCAGGAACGGGACGTTTGCTTATGTGCGATAAAGAAGTAATAGAAGTGTAAAAAATTTTGCCGTTCCTATCAGACACTTGCGCAGGGTGTCGGATAGGTCGGGCTTATTCTTCGGGCAAGTCAATCTTGCCGACAAAGCTGTAATAAATATCAATGCGCTGGCGGCGTACTTCGTTCTCGTCATATTCACATTCATAGACAACGATTTTCTCCACCATTTCACGCAAGAGGGTGTGGGTCAGTTCCTCGATAGAAAGGTACTTGCGGACAACGTTCATAAACTTTTCAGCGTTTACCGTGGCTTCCTGTGCCTTGTCCAGTTCGCCCTGCAATGCGGCGGCTTTCTCTTTCAGTTCCCGCTGCTCGGCTTCGTAGTCTGCGGACATTTCCATGAAACGCTCATCACTGATTTTCCCGTTTACATTGTCCTCATACAGACGCTTGATGTAGCGGGAAAGTTCTGCAATCCGGCGCTGCACCTGTTCAAGCTGCTTCGTGGCTGCCGCCTGTTTCCTCTTGCCGCCCATTTCATTCTGCTGGATAAGCAGCTTCACGAACCGGGCTTCATGCTTCTGTGCATAGGCGGTCACTTTCCGCAGATTGTCCAGCACACCCGCCGTCAAAAGGTCGGTACGGATGAAGTGCGCCGTACAGTCGGCGGTGCGCTTCTTATAGCTGCCGCAGATGTAGCAATCCTGCTTTCTCTTGTCGGTCTGATACCGCTGCTGGTACATCACAGGAAATCCCCCCTTCCCTCCGCAAAGAGTTGTGGCTGGTTGATAGTTGCTTTTTATGATGACAAAGGGCGGCAGCACTTTTTGCTGTCGCCCCTTGATTACCCATTTGCGAAACCGGGCGGGGCTGTCAACGGCGGGCTTTAGCCCGTTCATCTTGACCGTTGACTGCTCCGGCTGGGTTTGCTATTTGTGTTTTAATCACTTACCTAAAGAAATTATTTTTCTTTCCACGACTTTTCAAGAAAATCTGTTAATTCTGGGATTTCCATCTGTTTTAGACCAGTTATATTTCCATTTCTATCTCTTTCTGTAATAATGCCAATATCACCGTTTGCAGAGTGTACCTCAGTTCCTTCAAAAGTTCCATCGGTAGCCCGGTTATCAGCAAAATAGCAGACTGACTTACCATTAAAAAACAGCTGGTTTTCGTCAGAATTATAGGTTAAACCGTATTGCTCATACTGTTCTAAGTTATTAGCAGTTTCTTCGTAAATCTGTTTGTTGATTAGTTCATTAAATGCCTTTTGTTCTTCCGTAAGCCCTTTTTCATAGTCTTGGTCAGTGGTATCCCGAACATTTTCAGCTTTGCTTTTTTCAGGTTGAGTTGAAGAAAAAACAGTATATACGCCACCAACCATCAAAAGCATTACGGCAAGAGTGAGAATAGGAACAATTATTTTTTTCTGTTTCATCATAATATTAAATCCCTTCTTTTTGCAAGTTGATAAGTATAGTATAGTGTTTTCCTCCTTTCACCCATAAGAGCAGCACCATCACAGAATGTTACACATGATTTGCAGTTTTTTAAGCTCTAAAGTATAAAGAGTAGCTACCTCACACAAAGATAGCTACCCTCAAATTTTATGCAGCTTTACTCGAAAATATCTTTTGGTGCAGTAGGTAATAAATCGCCTTTCTTCCAAATAAGCTCACAATTATTAGGTGTACCATAATATACAGCAATGTAGTCCTTTTTTTCATGGTTAAACCCATAATTCATTATTTCGGTTTCTCCATCGGATAATTCTTCTTTGATAACCGTTCTTAATACAGAAATATACAAGTTTCTATTTTCGTCTGTGTAAGTCTTAATTGTTCCTCCACAGTATCCGTCAAGTAGTTCTAATCTAAAAGTAATCTGTTCATCGGTCAGTGAATATGCCGAGATTGAAATTTGCTCTGGGCTTACCATGCTATTTTGTCTTATAAACAAGGCATAATATGTTCCAAATATCGCTGTAAGGACGATAGTCGTTATTACAATTCCTATGATAAATGACCTTAATAGTGAACGTTTCCATGAATGTGCCATCTTCCCCATGACACTGCTTTGTATGCTTTCAGCATTTTCCTTTGTATCAACCACACATTCTGTTTTTAGCTTCTGAAAAATATTGGAACACTTTTCACATTCCTGCAAATGCTCCTCAATCATTTTTCTGCTGTCTGCTGAACAAACTTCATCATAATACAGCGGCAACATATCTTGAATGATGTCGCATGAAATTTTACTCATAACTTTCCTCCTTTACTTGTTCAATGATTTTTAATTTAGCTCTATGAAAGGTTACTCTTGCCCAACTTTCTGTTTTACCAAAAAGTTTTGCTATATCCTGATAACTTAATTCTCCTAACACCCGTAAAGAAAAGACTTCCTTATATGGCTCTGGTAAATTGTGTAGCAGTTTATGTATTCCAAACGCCTGCTCTCTTTGTCCTAACAAAATCTCTATGGAATTAGTATCAACTATTTCATTCTCTACAGAATTAAGGTCGATATTTCTTTTCCTGTGCTTCTCATACAAGAAAAATGAATGCTTCGCAATTTGGCACAGCCAAGTCGTTATTTTACAGTCACCTCGAAAGTTCTCATAGCTTTTCATAGCCTTAAAAAAAGTATCTTGCGCTAATTCTTCTGCAAGTTCTTCATCGTGGCAAAGAGCTAACAGATATTTATATACATCTTCAAAATATAAGGTATATATGTCACTAAAATTAGGGGTATTCAATTATGCACACCTCCTTTCAGCAATAAGAGTAGGCAAGTAACATTTTGTTACAAAAAATATTTGAAGATAACATCAACAAAATATATTATAGCGTGACCGTGTTTGATTTTCAATTTCTGTAAATGCAGAAACATGGAGTGTTCCCCAAATTATACGGAATAGCAGGGGTACTGTCATATCTAATTTATTGTTGCTTCTTTACCAACCATGAGCATTTGTTGACGGTTTCTCACAAATGTGCTATCATTATAATGGAGTAAAGTGACATTAAATGGAAGGACGGCAAATTGTTAGGGGCTTACATGGAAAGAAACAATCGCAAACGCGGGTTCACATTGGTTGAGCTTATTGTTGTGCTGGTAATTCTGGCGGTTTTAGCAGCTCTGCTTGTACCATCGCTTACCGGATATATAGACAAAGCAAAAAAGAAAGCTGTGATAACGGAGGCAAGAGATGTGTGGACAGCGTCGCAGGCTGCCTTGTCGGAGTGCTATGCCCTGTACCCGGAGAGTTTTACCGCCAACTCTGCAAACAATAAAAGCAACTGCAGGTTTTCTGTCTACATAAACAATAAATGGGTAGACAATGTAGGCAAAATTTCTAACGCCGCGCTGAATGCATTGCAAAAGAACCCAAAGGATACGGTGGAAGCGGGGACGGCAAGCCGCAGAGTTTCCGCCATGGTATTGGCGTATTTGGACAGTGCAAACAAAAACAATGCGCGCTATACATTTTACGATGGCAAGGTAATCACCAAAGATACAAAGCCAAGTACGTATTTTGATAAAACACCAAAGTCCACGGACATAATCATACAGCTTTTTCATACGGTTGATGGCAAAGTCATTGCGCTGAATTTCGGAAAAGATGGCTATATGGTAACAATCGTTCCCGGACAGGAAATTATCTGTGAGTATGATGGGAAATGTCTGGATTTCAAAGGATGATCCGGCGTCTGTCGGCCCGCGGGTAACCCTTTTACCACAAGAATCGTCAAATTCGCGCAAAATAAAAAACAATCGCCGCATAATTATAGACAAAACGACCAAACGATGCTACAATATTCCTATTCCGGGGTGAAACGGCCCCGTCAAGAAGGAGCATTGCCGTGAAGCTGAACAACCGTCGCACGATTCTGGTGGGCCTGGCGTTTTTGTCGATCTGTACGTTCTGGCAGATGTACGACAGCGTGATGACCCTGATCCTGACCGACACCTTTAAACTGAACGAGACCTTCGCCGGGGCCATTATGGCGGCAGATAACGTACTGGCGCTGTTTTTGCTGCCGTTCTTTGGCGCGCTGTCCGATAAGACCAGCACTCGCATCGGGCGGCGGATGCCGTTCATTGTGGGCGGCACTGCATTGGCGGCCATTTTGATGAACCTGATCCCGCTGCTGGATGACCGCTATGCGGCAAACCCCAGCACCGGCACGCTGGTGCTGTTCATTATAGTGCTGGGTCTGCTGCTGGTTTCCATGGGCACCTATCGCTCGCCCGCGGTGGCGCTGATGCCCGACGTGACCCCTAAGCCGCTGCGCAGCCGTGCAAATGCCATCATCAACCTGATGGGGGCCGTGGGCGGCATTTTGTATCTGGGGCTGGCGGCGCTGATGTATCCGGTGTCCAAAACCAAGGGGGTCGGGCATGTCAGCTACCGCCCGCTGTTCTTCATCGTTTCGATGATCATGGTCGCGGCGGTGGCAATTTTGTACCTGACCATCCGGGAGCCGAAGCTCGGGGAGGAAAACCGGAAGCTCGAGGCTGCCCACCCCGAGTGGAATCTGGCCGCCGACGACGGCGCCGGCCATGAGGTCCTGCCTGCGCCGGTCAAGCGGAGCCTTGCGTTTCTGCTGCTCTCCATTTCGCTGTGGTTCATCGGATATAACGGCGTTACGACGTGGTTTACCAAGTACGTGGAGGCCGTCATGGGCGAGGGCCTGGGCGGCGCGTCCACATGCCTGCTGGTGGCAACGGCGGGTGCCATTGTCTCGTACATTCCCATCGGTGCGCTGGCTGCAAAAATTGGCCGCAAGCGCACGATCCAGTGCGGCATTGTGCTGCTGGCGACCTGCTTTATGCTGGGCTACCTGCTGACGACGATGTACACCTCGATCCAGCCGATTATGTACGTGGTGTTTGCGCTGGTCGGTCTGGCCTGGGCGGCCATCAACGTGAACTCGCTGCCGATGGTCGTCGAGATGTGCCGCGGCAGTGACATCGGCAAGTTCACCGGCTATTACTATACCTTCTCGATGGCGGCGCAGGTCGTCACGCCCATCGTGGCGGGCTCCCTGATGCGGGCCATCGACTACCGCGTGCTGTTCCCGTATGCCGCGCTGTTTGTGGCGCTGAGCTTTGTGACGATGTGCTTCGTCAAACACGGCGACGCCAGAGCCGAGGCGAAGAAGGGGCTGGCAGCCTTTGAGGACATGGACAACTGACCCGTTGAAAAGTTGAAAAAGCGCTGCCGCACGGAAGAACTTTCCGTGCGGCAGCGCTTATTTTGTTGGTTATTTGCTTTTCGGGTGGCCGTTCTCGACCTCGCTTGTGCCCTGCTCCATCAGATAGGTGGCGGTAAGGTCGGCGATATGCAGCTTGACGGCGAGGGGATAGGTGTTGTAGGCGTCGCTGACGGCAAAGCTGCCGCCGCGCACGGCATCGTCAAAGCCGCCCATGTGCCAGCGGATGGCGATGGCCTCGGCGGTTTTCAGCCGCATGAAATGCTCAATTAAATACACGCTTTTCTCGCCGTGGCCGTAGGGCAGCTGGTCAGCCACCTGATAAAACGGAACCTTCTCCCACTGACCGGTAACGTCGTTCTTGACGTTGCGGGTGCCGACCTTGTAAAAGTTCGCCTTGCACAGGTCGTGCAGCAGGCCGCAGATGGCGTAGCTCTCGGCGCTTTCACCCTCGGTGAAAAAATGCTGCATCATCGCATTGTAGACGTTGATGCTGTGCATGACCAGGCCGCACTCGCACGCGCCGTGAAAGCGGGTGGACGCGGGCGCAGTGAAAAAATCCGTCGTTTCCAGCCAGTTCAGCAGGCGGTCAGCGCCGGGGCGGGTGATGTTTTTGTTGTAGATCTCCACAAATTCGGCGTGATAGTCCTGCATACGAACCTCACAGCTCCATGTCGTCCAGAATGCCCTTCAGGGTCTTCAGCTCCTCCTCGGTCAGGCTGATGCCCTTGGCCATGCGGCTGCCGTCGGGGGACCAGTCGCGGATGTCGTACTTCGGAGGGTTGCCGTTCCAGCTGACCATGTTCAGCTGGCGCTCCCAGCCGCGGGCGTTGGTGGAAAGAACGGCGATGCGTTCGGTAACTTCATAGGTGAATTCTGCCATGATTACAGACTCCTTTTATCAATAATACTGGGTCAAGCAACATCATAGCCGATTCTGCCGGAAAATGCAAGAGCAAAATCAATCGATCCGCACGGCCAGCAGGGCAAAGCGGGCGTCGGTGTCGGGGTGGGTGTCGCCGCAGGTCGAGAGCGTCAGCAGCTGCGCGCCGTACTCCGGCATGACGCCGGTGTCATACAGTGCCTTTTCGGTGATGGCCCTGACGCGGTGCTGCCAGTCCAGCTTGGTGTCGGCGTCAAAAAAGGTGTAGTAGGGCAGCGCGTCCGCGCCGAGCGCGGTATCCACCGCGGCCACGACCTGCCAGGTGCCGCCCTCGTACAGTGTGTCAAACGTGAAGGTCGGGTGGGCTTTGTAAAAATCTTCGTCACGGTAGCGCACGAGCTGGCCGAACATCGAACCATCGTGCATATTGTGGCCGTAGATCAGCCAGTTGGCCGTCGGCGCGTCGGCGCTGACCGAGCAGCGCTCATCCAGAAACAGCGTGCCGCCCACGGCGTAGAAACGGTCAAAGCCGCGGCGCAGGTAGTATTCGTTGTCGCCGGGCGTCTGCACGACGGGCAGGTCGATGTCCGTCCCGTCGATGCGCAGCCAGCCGATGAGGTCGGGGTTTTTCTCGTAGAGTGCCCGGTACCGGGGCAGAATTTCGCCTGCGGCTGCGGCAGGGACTGCTGCGGTCTCGGGCGTGGTGTGGGCGCTTGCGTCGGCGCGCTGGGTGTCGGCCAGGGCGTCCCGCGTCGCGGCCAGCGGCTGCACGGTCACATGGGTAGGGGCGGGCAGGGCCGTGACTGCCGGGGCGGTGGGCACCGCCGCGGGGGCGTCCGGCTGCCCGCCGCGGAAAACCGTCTGCCGCACCAGCAGCACGGCGGCCAGGGCCAGCGCCGCCAGGCCCGCACCGCGCAGCACCCGCACATGGCGGCGCTGGCGCGCGCGCAGCCCCGTGCGGGCTGCAAAGGGGTAGTAGGCGGTATCCCCGCGCAGCTTGCGGTAGCGCTTGGGCATGGCGGCGGCTCCTTTCGTAGTTTCCTGGCCCCCCAGAGGGAGAGAGGACGTCAAAAAATTGCGTTCCTGCCTTATTGCGTGTGTAGGGGCGACCATTGGTCGCCCGTCAGCTTACCGCAGCAACGCATTTTCCGGGACAGTTTGTTTACAAGGCAAACAGGTGCGGGCGAGCAATGCTCGCCCCTACAAGAGTTTTTCGACAGTTTGACCTCCCAGAGGGAGGCAAGGGGGCGGACAACTTCTTTTTTAAAAACAAAAAAACGCCCCGCAGGGCGTTCACAGCTCAAATTTTACGCAGCATCAAAAGACCGGCAGAGCAGATCAAAATCAGCCCGACGACACCGGCCAGATACATAACGGGAAAATCGCCCGTGGCCGGGGTCTCGGCAGGGGCAGGAGCCGCGGTGGCGCTGGGCGTCGCGCTGCTCTGCGCGGTTACGACCTCGACCTTGGCGGCGGTCTCATTCACCTTGACGGTGGAGTCGGACTTCTGGGTGCGGGAAGTGGAGCTGGTGGGGGTGGCCGTGGCCTGTGCTGCGGCAGAGGATGTATTCAGCGCGCCGCAGGCAGCCAGCAGCGCGACGACGACCACAAAAAAGGCCGCACAAAAAAAGCGCTTCATCGAGAAAACGCCTCCTTAATTTCAGCTTTTTATCTGTATGGAAAACGATGCAGTAACGTGCCATCGTGATTTGTTCTTTTTGTATTGTAGCACAGCGCAGGAGGTTCGTCAAGCTATTGCAAAGAAATAGTAACAAAATGGCAACAATTTGGGCACGCAAAAAGGCTTCTCCCTCGGGAGAAGCTCAGACTGTCGAAAAACTCTTGTAGGGGCGAGCATTGCTCGCCCGTGCCCGTTTGTCTTGCAAGAAACTGTCCCGAACAATGCGTTTCTGCGGTAAGTTGGCGGGCGACCAATGGTCGCCCCTACATACGCAATAAGGCAGGAATGCAATTTTTTGACAGTCTGCGCCTTCCCCCGAAGAAGAAGGCTTAAACCGCTCTATTTCCCCTCTTGCGTGCGGCCCCGAAATGCGGTATAATGCTTTTAATCGTATTGTGTGAGATTATGCCCCAATGGGATGGGCGGCGCGCACGGCACCGAGAATAAAAAAGGAGTTGTAAACGATGAAAGGTATTATCCTGGCCGGCGGCGCCGGCACCCGACTTTACCCGCTGACGATGGTCACATCCAAACAGCTGCTGCCCGTCTATGACAAGCCGATGATCTACTATCCGCTGTCTACCCTGATGCTGGCGGGCATTCAGGACATTCTGATCATCTCCACCCCCACCGACACCCCGCGCTTTGAGGCACTGCTGGGTGACGGCAGCCAGTACGGCCTGCATCTGCAGTACAAGGTCCAGCCCAGCCCCGACGGCCTGGCCCAGGCGTTTATCCTGGGCGAGGAGTTCATTGGCGACGACTGCTGCGCCATGGTCCTGGGCGACAACATCTTCTACGGCGCGGGCTTCTCCAAGCGTCTGAAAAATGCCGCCGCCAACGCTGCCAATGGCCGCAGCACCGTCTTTGGCTACTACGTCAACGACCCTGAGCGTTTCGGCGTCGTCGCGTTCGACAAGGACGGCCACGCCACCGACATTGAGGAAAAGCCCGCCAACCCCAAGAGCAACTACGCGGTCACGGGCCTGTACTTCTACAACAGCGACGTTGTCAAAATGGCCAAGCAGGTCAAGCCCAGCGCCCGCGGGGAGCTGGAGATCACGACGCTGAACCAGATGTATCTCGACCAGGGCAAGCTGGACGTCCAGCTGCTGGGCCGCGGCTACGCCTGGCTCGACACCGGCACGATGGACTCCCTCGTCGAGGCGGCTACCTTTGTGCAGACCGTCGAGCAGCGCCAGGGCATCAAGATTTCCGCCCCCGAGGAGATCGCCTACAAGTACGGCTGGATCACCAAGGAAAAGCTGCTGGAAAGTGCCGCCCGCTACGGAAAATCCCCCTACGGCCAGCATCTGAAGAATGTCGCCGACGACAAGCTGCAATACTGATAGAGTAGGGGAATACGCATGAAAATTCTGATTACCGGCTGCCGCGGGCAGTTGGGCACCGAGCTGCAGCACCAGCTTTCCGCGGAGGGCTGCGCCATCGGCCCGCTGCCCGAGCGCCTGCGCAAGGCCACCGTTATCCCGGTGGATGTCGATGAGCTGGACATCACGGACCGTGAGGCCACCATCAACTACATCCGCCGCCACCAGCCCGACACCGTCATCAACTGCGCCGCCTTCACGAACGTGGACGGCTGCGAGACCGCCCGCGACGCGGCCTTTAAGGTCAACGCCATCGGCCCGCGCAATCTGGCGCTGGCGTGTGAGAAGGTCAACGCGCGCCTGATCCACATTTCCACCGACTATGTGTTCCCCGGCACCGCCAACGGCGGCGTCGCACTGGACGAGTGCGCCGTGCCCGCGCCGATTTCGGCCTATGGCCAGACGAAGCTGCTGGGAGAACAGTATGTCGAGCGCTTCTGCCGCCGGCACTTCATTGTGCGCACGGCATGGCTCTACAGCAGCTATGGCAAAAACTTCGTCAAGACGATGATCCGTCTGGGCCGGACCCACGATAAGATCACCGTCGTCAATGACCAGCTGGGCAACCCGACGAACGCCGTTGACCTGGCCTACCACATTCTCAAGCTGGCTGTCAGCCACGATTACGGCATCTACCACTGCACCGGCAACGGCATTTGCAGCTGGTACGACTTTGCCTGTGCCATCATGCAGGGCGCAGGGCTTAACTGCAAGGTCGAGCCTGTGACCAGCGCCGAGTATGCCGCCGCCAACCCCGCCAGCGCCAGCCGCCCGGCGTGGAGCGCACTGGAAAACCGGATGCTGCGCTGCACCGTCGGCGACGAGATGCGCGACTGGCAGGACGCCCTCAAGGACTTTTTTGCAAACTGGAATGGAGAACTTTAATATATGAAAACCTATCTTGTGACCGGCTGCGCCGGTTTCATCGGCTCGAACTTTGTCCACTACATGCTGGAAAAGTATGAGGACATCCGCCTTGTCAACCTCGACAAGCTGACCTACGCCGGCAACCTCGAGAACCTGCAGGACATCGAGGACGATGCCCGCCACATCTTTGTGCAGGGCGACATCTGCGACAAGGCGCTTGTGACCGACCTGATCGCAAAGTACGACCCCGACTACGTCATCAACTTTGCGGCCGAGAGCCACGTGGACCGCAGCATCAAGAACCCCGAGATCTTCGTCGAGAGCAACGTGCTGGGCACGGTCAACCTGCTGCAGTGCTGCAAGGATGCCTGGTATGACGCCGCCGCCAAGACCTGGAAGGAAGGCAAAAAATACCTGCAGGTTTCCACCGACGAGGTCTACGGCGCACTGGGCGCCGAGGGCTATTTCATGGAGACGACCCCGCTGTGCCCCCACAGCCCGTACTCTGCCTCCAAGGCCAGCGCCGATATGTTCGTCAAGGCGTTCCACGACACCTACGGCATGCCGATGAACATTACCCGCTGCTCCAACAACTACGGCCCCTACCAGTTCCCCGAGAAGCTGATCCCGCTGCTCATCAACAACGCCAAGCAGCACAAGACGCTGCCCGTCTACGGCGACGGTATGCAGATCCGCGACTGGCTGTATGTTATGGACCACTGCAAGGCCATCGACATGGTCGCCAATGGCGGCAAGGACGGCGAGGTCTACAACGTCGGCGGCCACAACGAGCGCCCGAACATCTTCATCGTCAAGACCGTCATTGCCCAGCTGCATGACCGCCTGAAGGACGAGGGCATCAGCGAGGAGCTGATCACCCACGTTGCAGACCGCCTCGGCCATGACCGCCGCTACGGTATCGACCCCACCAAGATCAAGGAGGATCTGGGCTGGTACCCCGAGACCCCGTTTGAGAAGGGCATCGTCCTGACCATCGACTGGTATCTGGCGCACCCCGACTGGATGGCCCACGTCACCAGCGGCGATTACCAGAAATATTACGAGCAGATGTATAAGAATAAGTAAGCACACGCAGCCTTCCCCCTTGCAGAGAATGTAGGGGCGAGCAGTGCTCGCCCGTGCCCGTTTGCGGCAGCGGAAACCTCCGCGGGCGGATATGGAATCCGCCCCTACGTGTAGGGGACGATGCTCGTCATCGCCCCGGGAGCCTTGCGGCTGCCGCTCGGCCCCTCACCCGGCCCTGCGGGCCACCCTCCTCTCGGGGAGGGCTTTTTCACTCAATCCCCCAAAAGGAGCAACACATCCACAATGGCAAATTACAGAGAAGAACATATCCGCAATAACCGCCGTCTGGCACGGCAGGTCGTGGGCGCGGTGGCACTGCTGCTGGCACTTATCGGCCTATTCACCGTGCTGGGCTGGATCGTCGGGCTTGTGCGCGCAGCGCTGGACGACACGGACCTGCGCAATGAATACCGTGACCGCCTGTACGGCATGGTCATGCTGGACCCCGTCGCTTTTGACGACGTGAACAGCGTGGACGAGGGCATTTTCAAACAGGCCGCCATCTGGGGCACTGTCTATCAGGTGCAGAACAGCGGCGGCAGCCTGGACCAGTACGAGCGCGACCCCGACACCGGCTCGGCCCTGATCCCGGCGCTGGAGATCGACACCTACATCTCCAACCTGCTCGGGCCGGACTACCAGGTGACGGAGGGCACGTTCAGCACGGCGGAGTTCGTCTACCAGTACGACGAAGAAAAGCAGGCCTATCTGGTGCCCGTCACCAGTTCGGTGGCGCTGTACACGCCGACGGTGGAAAAGATCACCAAGAAGGACGGTCAGCGCATCGTGACCGTCGGCTATGTGCCGACGTCGTCGAACAACGCCACCGGTGAGCTGTCCCTGACCGCGCCCACTGAGCCAACGAAGTATATGGACTATGTCTTTACCCGCGGCGAGAACCGCCAGTGGTACCTGACCGCTCTGCGCGACAGCGATATGCAGATTGAGGTCACGCCGATCCCCGCCCCGACGGATGCCGTTGTGGATAACATGCAGAACGAGGAAATGGGCACGTCGGATGCCGCGAGCACCGAGCCAGCGCCCGTCCCCGAGGAAGGCGCTGAGGCCGCCCCGGATGCCGAAAACCTCGACGATACCGGCGACACCCCGGCAGAGGGGTAACCCTGAATTTGAAAAGTGCCCGCTTGTGCCATGCGCATGAGCGGGCGCTTTTTTTGCGGCAATGTTGTAGGGGCCGGGCATGCCCGGCCCGCGGCCATCCCATAAGAGGTCATCTATGGCAAGGTTGCGGGCCGCACATGTGCGGCCCCTACAGCTCGACTGCAAAAATCCGCCGGACACTAGTGCAATCCGCTGCGGAATATGCTATAATACATCTATATATACTTGAGTGAGGTGTACCTACTATGGAAGAACTGCTTCGCATTCTGGAAAAGAACGCCCGTATGCCGATCGAGGACATCGCGGCGATGCTGGATAAAACGCCTGAAGAAATCGCCGCCATGATGGATGAGGCCGCCGCAAAGGGCTATATCCGCGGCTATGAGACGCTCGTGGACTGGGAACAGGCCGGTGTCAACCTCGTCGAGGCTGTCATTGAACTGCGCGTGACCCCCCATAAGGCCCGTGGCTTTGACGACATCGGCATGACGATTGCTCAGTTTGATGAGGTCGACACCGTGCTGCTGATGAGCGGCAGCTATGATTTGCAGGTCATCATCAAGGGCCGCAGCTTCCAGGAAATCGCCATCTTCGTGGCCAAGCGCCTTTCCCCGCTGGACGACGTGCTCTCCACCGCGACCAGCTTTGTGCTGCGCCCCTACAAGCGCGGCGGCCGCCTGTACCTGGCCGAAGAACCCGATGAAAGAGAGTGTACCGTCCTGTGATGAACTACGATGAGCTGCTTGCCCCTGCCGCCAAGGCCATGCGCCCGTCCGGCATCCGCAAGTTCTTTGATCTGGCAGCCGATATGCCCCACTGCATCTCGCTGGGCGTCGGGGAGCCGGACTTTAAAACGCCGTGGAGCGTCCGCGACGCGGGCATCCGCAGCCTGGAGCTGGGCCGCACCAAGTATACGGCCAACTCCGGCTTAAAGGAGCTGCGCGGCGAGATCTGCAATTACTTACAGCGCCGCTTTGATTTGCACTATAAAGAGGAAAACATCCTGGTCACCGTCGGCGGCAGCGAGGCCATCGACCTGACCATCCGTGCGGTGGTCCAGCCTGGGGATGAGGTCATCATCCCGGAACCGTGCTTTGTCTGCTATGAGCCGATCACCCAGCTGACCGGCGGCGTGCCCGTGCATATTGCCACCCGCGCCGAGGATCAGTTCCGCCTGACTGCCGACCAGCTGCGCGCGGCCATCACGCCCAGGACGAAGCTGCTGATCTTCCCGTATCCCAACAACCCCACGGGCGCAGTCATGAGTGCCGCCGAGATGGAGGAGATCGCCGCCGTCCTGCGCGAGACGAATGTGCTGGTGCTGTCCGACGAAATTTACTCCGAGCTGACCTACGGCCTGGACCGCCACGTTTCGATTGCGTCGCTGCCCGGCATGGCGGAGCGCACGATTGTGGTCAACGGCTTCTCTAAGTCCTACGCCATGACCGGCTGGCGGCTTGGCTACGCCGCCGGTCCGGCACCGCTTGTCAAAGTCATGACGAAGATCCACCAGAGCTGCATCATGTCCGCACCGACCACGAGCCAGTACGCGGCCATCACGGCGCTGCGCCAGTGCGACGACCAGATCGAGATGATGCGCGATGAGTACAACCGCCGCCGCCGCTACGTCGTCAAGGCGCTGAACGAGATGGGCCTGACCTGCTTTGAGCCGCGGGGCGCATTCTACGTGTTCCCGTCTATCCAGATCAGCGGCCTGACCAGCAGCGAGTTCTGCGAGCAGCTGCTGCGGGAAAAGGAGGTCGCCATCATCCCCGGCTCTGCGTTCGGTGCCTCCGGCGAGGGCTATGCCCGCATCAGCTACGCCTACAGCGTAGACCACTTGCAGACCGCGATGAAGCGCATCCGCGAATTTTTGACCGAACACGGCTGGATAAAAAAGTAAAAACAGGAGTGACCCCTATGCAATACCGCTCGGTAACGGTGCTGGCCCCGGCCAAGCTGAATCTGTCGCTGGACGTTGTGGGCACGCTGCCCAACGGCTACCATGATTTGGATATGGTCATGCAGACGATTGATCTGTATGAAAAAATCACGCTGCGCCGCAGCAATGATCTGTCCCTGACACTGCCCGGCAGCTTTGTGCCGGTCAACGACAAGAACACCGCCGTCAAGGCGGCGCTGGCCTTTTTTGACTACACGGGCCTGCTGGCCGGTGTGGATATGACGATTTACAAACGCGTGCCGGTCCGCGCGGGCATGGCGGGCGGCAGTGCCGACGCCGCCGGCGTGCTCGTCGGCCTGAATGAGCTGTACGGTGCGCACCTGTCCATGAGCGAACTGTGTGCCATCGGTGCGGGCATCGGCGCGGACGTGCCGTTTGCACTGCTGGGTGGCACCTGCCGCGTGCGCGGCGTGGGCGACCTGATGAAGGCCCTGCCGCCCTGCCCGGACTGCCGGTTCGTGGTGGCAATGCCCAGTGTCGGTGTCTCGACGCCTGAGGCGTTCGCCCGGTATGACACGATGGGCAGCCCTGTCCACCCCGACTGCGAGGCGCAGGAGCAGGCCATCCGCGACTGCAATTTGGCCGGGGTCTGCGCCGCGGGCGGCAACGCGCTGGAGCACTGCTCCGGTGCGGTGGAGACGCCCGCTATCTGCAAGACGCTGCGGGAGCATGGGGCCGTCATGGCCCAGATGACCGGCAGCGGTGCGGCGGTGTTCGGCATTTTTGACGACGAGAACGCCGCCCGCAGCGCTGTAGCCGCCTTGAAAAACGGCTACAAGCAGGTCTATCTCTGCAAGCCGACCCACGGCGGCCCCCACGTGACGCTCCGCCGCCTGTTTGGGGCAAAAAAATAATGCTTAGAGTTTCCCCTTTCATCCCATACTCCGGTTGAAAGGGGAAATGTGTTATGACGAGCCATACCCGCCGTGTGCTGGAGCTGGGCGTTGGCCTGGGGCTGGCGCTGACGCTTGTACTTACCGCGCTGGCCGACTGGCACCAGCGCACCGCCGCCCGGGTGCGGGCTGATACGATCCGGCTGCATATCCTGGCCAACAGCGATACCTGGGACGACCAGCTGCTGAAATTGCAGGTGCGGGACGCCGTGCTGGCGGCCATCCCGGAAGCAGTGACCCGGGCCGACACCCCGCAGCAGGCCGCGGCGGCGCTGCAAACCGCTTTGCCCGCGCTGCAAAACGCCGCGGACAATGCCCTGCACCGCGCCCACAGTGCCCAGCCCGCCCGCCTGCGGCTGGAGCGGTTTGCCTTTGCTGCCCGGAATTACGGCAGCTTTGCCCTGCCCGGCGGGGAGTACACCGCCCTGCGCATTGAACTGGGCGCTGCCCGGGGCCGCAACTGGTTCTGCGTCCTCTACCCGGCTCTCTGCCTCTCCGGCGCACAGTCTGACTACCCCACGAAAGCGGAAAACGCGCTGGTGTTTGGAAGGTATGAGGTGAGGTTCGCGCTCGCAGAGCTTGTGGGTCGAATGGCTTCCCCCTCGGGGGAAGCTGACAGCGGCCCCGCCCGCTGACTGATGAGGGCAAGCCCGATATGGTTGCCTGTTGACGGTCTGCCGCGGCAAACTCGCCCCTCATCCGGCCTCGGGCGGGGCCTCAGCCACCTTCCCCCAAAGGGGAAGGCTTATTTAAAAGGAACCACCATGTTACATTTTATCCTCGGCCCCTCCGGGTCCGGTAAATCCTATCAAATGCTGGCAGAGCTGCGCACCCGCGCGGAGCGGGGAGAGCGCAGCATCCTGATCGTGCCGGAGCAGTTTACCTCCTCCACGGAAGGCGTGCTCTACCGCACGCTCGGCGACAGCCTGTCCGCCTATGTGGATAGCTACTCCTTCACCTCACTGTCGGAGGCGCTGCTGCGCCGCTACGGCGGGGCGGCAGTGCCGACGCTGACCGAGGCGGGCCGCGCGCTGCTGCTGCGCCGCGCGGCGGACTCGCTGCTGGACAAGGTCGTCTACTACAGCCGCCAGCGCCGCAGCGCGGCCTTCTGCGAGAAGGCCGCCCAGACGATCAGCGAGCTGAAAAGCGCCGGTGTCACGCCGGAAATGCTGGCGGAATACGCCAAAACGCCCGGCGCGGACCGCGAAAAGCTCGACGAGCTGGCACTCATTTACAACGCCTACGAGGGGCTGTTGGCCCAGAGCGCTATGGACCCGGGGGACCGCCAGCAGCGCGCGGCGGAGCGGCTGGACGCGGAATTTTTCGCGGGCCGGGCCGTTTTCATCGACGAGTTCGACACCTTCAACGCGCCCAAGCGTGCCCTGCTGGCGGCCATGCTGCCGGTGGCCGACGTGACGGTCTGCCTGTGCTGCGACGGTGAGCAGGATTCAGACGGCGGCATGGGGCTGTTCAGCGGCGCGAAGCATGTCATCCACACGTTAAAGCGGATGGCGAACGATGCGAACATCCCCACCCACACCGAGGTCCTGACCGCGGACCGCCGCCACGCAGACGCCCCCGCGCTGGCTGAGCTGAACCTGCTGCTGGCCGACCCGGCCTACACGCCGGAGCTTACCGTTGACCCCGCGCACCCGGCCATCACCTACCACGCCGCAGCGTCCCGTCAGGCCGAGGCCAAGGCCGTCGCCGCCGAGATCGCCGCCCGCGCGCGGCAGGGCACGCCCTACAGCCGCATGGCGGTCATCTGCCGCAATGCCGACCAGTACTTAGCGCCGCTGCGGTATGAGTTCCGCCTGCAGAACATCCCGCTTTTCTGCGACGAGGCAACCAGCCCCGAGAATACCGCCCCGGCCCGCGCCGTGCACGCCGCGCTGGATCTGCTGCGCGGTGTGTCGAGCCGCAGCGTGCTGCGTCTGCTGAAAACCGGCCTTGTTGACCTGCCTGACACCCAGCAGTGCGCACTGGAAAACTACGCCTACACCTGGCCGCTGACCGCCGCCGACTGGCGCGGGACCTTCACCCGCAGCGCGGCGGGCTATGCCGGGCGCGACACAGAGCAGGACGTGCAGACGCTTGCCGACGCCGAAGCCGCCCGCGTGTTTTTGATGGAGCGCGTCGCCGCCTTTGTGAAAAAAGCCGCCGGTGCGCCCGCCGCCGCGCTGACAAAGCAGCTTTACCTGTTCTTGCAGTCCCTCGGAGCCGAGGATGCGCTGAACCGTCTGGCCGCCGCGCTGCGTGACCGGGGCCGTCTGCCCGACGCAGATGAGGTATTGCGGGAGTGGAACGTTGTCATGGGTCTGCTGGACCAGCTGGCGCGGCTGCTGGGGGATGAGGTCTTTGCCCCCGCGGACTACGCCGAGCTGTTCACGCTGTTGCTGCGCACGACGGATATGGGACACATACCGCAGAGCCTTGACAGCGTCATTGTGACGACGGCGGGCCGTATGCGCCTGCCCGAGACCGATGCCGTGTTTGTGGTGGGCCTTTTGGAGGGCGAGTTCCCACAGACGCCCGGCGACCAGGGGCTCTTGACCCACGCGGACCGCGACCTGATGATGGCGCAGGGGGCCGAGCTGCCCGACTGCTTTGCCAATAAAGTCCTGCGTGAAGGCATCTGCTTTTATAAGGCGCTGACCGTCGCACGGAAGTATCTCTGGTTGAGCTGGCCTACCGCCGCCCATGCCGGGGACACGGCCCCCGCCAGCGCCGCGCTGGCCCCGGTGCTGCAATACCTGAACGTGCCGCCCTGTGCGCCCACCGCGGTGCAGCTGGCGGCGGCCCCCGCCGCCGCGCTGGATATGCTCGGCACGCTGACGCAGGACCCCGGGCAGGGCGCTTCCGGTGCCGCCGTCCGCGCCGTGCTGGACGAAAGCCCGAATCTGGCTCCCGGCTATGAGGCCGTCCGCCGCGCCGCCGACACCGCCGGTGCGGAGCAGCGCGTCGAGGACACCGCTGCGCTGGAAGCCCTGCTCGGCCCGGGGCTGCACATCAGCCCGACCCGGTTCGAAAAATACCAATACTGCCCGTTCGGCTACTTTTTGCAGTACATTTTAAAGGCTACGCCGCGCCAGAAGGCCGAGCTGGCCCCCAACATCAGCGGCACGCTGACCCACTGGGTACTGGAAAACGCCCTGCGCCGCCAGGGTGAGGCGTTTAAGGACCTGACACCGGAGGAATTGGAGACGCTCGTCAACGATCTGGTGGACGAGTACACCGCAGCCAACCTGCCCGGCATGACACTGCGGATGGAGTACCTTGTCGGGCGCATCCGCCGCAATCTGGTGGGGCTGCTGGGGTTCATCCAGCGCGATTTGCGGCAGTCGGGCTTTCAGCCCGTCGCGTTTGAGCTGCGCATTGATGACCGTCCCGACGCCGACGACCCCGACGCGCCCCGCGTTGACCCGGTGGAGCTGGACGACGGCGCGGGCCATACCGTGCGCATCGTCGGCACGGTGGACCGCGTCGATGCCATGCCGCTGGAAAAGCTGGGCCGCACCTACCTGCGCGTCGTCGATTACAAGACCGGCGGCAAGGAGTTTAAGCTGAAGGAGGTCTACTGCGGCCTCGACTGTCAGATGCTTTTGTATCTTTTCACGTTGGAGCGCAACGCCAAGCGGCAGTTCCCGGGCGCGACGGCGGCGGGCGTCGAATACCTGCTGGCCGACCCCGCGCCCAAGAGCGTGGACCGCAGCGAGCTGGGCGACGATGCCGACCCTGCCCCGACCTACCCGATGAACGGCCTGCTGCTGGACGAGGAGAGCATCTACCGCGCCATGGACACGAAGGGCACCGGCGAGTTTGTACCGCTGTCCTTCAGCGCCAAGACCGGCAAGCCGCTGAACGCCAAAAGCACGCTGGCCGACACGGCCAAGCTGGGCCGCATCCGCGACCATCTGGACGGACTTCTCATCGATATGGCGAAGAATCTGTACAGCGGCCGCATTGACGCCGAGCCGCTCTGCACCGGCAGCAGATCCCCCTGCACCTACTGTGAGTTCCGCTGCGCCTGCACCCACCGCGACGGTGAGCACGAGCGCACGATCAACATCAAGGATGACCCGTTTGCGGAATGAGAACGCCTCCCCACCTTGGGGAAAGGTGTCTGCGGCCCCGACCACAGACGGGGGCGGCGCGGCCATTGCAGCCCGTGAATGGGAGGCTGCGGCAAGGCTGCCCCTCATCCGTCGCCTGCGGCGACAGCTTCCCCCGCAGGGGAAGCCTTTTCATATAAAGGAGACACCCCCATGCCCGAACAACCCAAAATTCAATTTACCCCGGCGCAGGCAGCGGCCATCTCCGCGCGGGGCGGCAGTCTGCTGGTCTCAGCGGCTGCCGGCTCCGGCAAGACCCGCGTGTTGGTCGAGCGCGTCGTCGGGCTTATCACCGACCCGGTCCACCCGGTGGACGCGAACCAGCTGCTCATTATGACCTTCACGAATGCCGCTGCGGCCAAGCTGCGCGCCGACATCACGACCCGCCTGGCGCAGGAGGTCCGCGCCCACCCCGGCGATCTGCATCTGCGCAGCCAGCAGCTGCTGTTGCAGCGTGCGTCCATCGGCACGGTGGATGCGTTCTGCCTGCATTTTGTGCAGCAGCACTTTGCGATGCTCGATGTACCGCCGGATTTTGAGACGGCGGACGAGGCCGATCTGGCCCGTATTGAGCAGGAGACGCTGGCTGCGACGCTGGAGACTGCCTATCAGGACCCTGACTTTCGCGCCTTTGCCGACCTGTATGACCGGGGCCGCACCGACAACACGGCGGGGGACGCGATCCTCGACCTCTACCACTTTACCCGCGCGCTGCCCCACCCGGCGGCATCGCTGGCGGCCTTTGCCGCAATGTGGCAGCAGGACGCCCCGCCGAAGGATACGCTCTGGGGCAAAGAACTGCTGGGCATTGCGCTGGCCCGTGCACAGGGTGCCAAAACGCTGCTGGAAAGCGGCGCAGCCATTGCGGCCCGCGACGAGGCTGCAGACCGGGCCTACACCGCCGTCATGCAGGACGACGCCGCGCGGGTGAAAAACCTCTGCTACTATCTAAAAGAAGGCAACTGGGACAAGAGCCTGGCCGCGCTGGACGCCGTCCTGACCGGCTGGCGGCGCGCGGGCAGCGTCAAGGGCGGCAAGGATGCCAACCAGTGTGCGTCCGCCGCATCCCAGCTGCGGGACCGTGCCAAGGACCAGATGACGAGCCTGCAAAAGGACGTGCTGCTCTGCACGGCGGAGGAGTTCGCCGCAGACCGCCGCCGCGCCGCGCCGCTGGTGGCCGCGCTGGTGCGGGCGACCCAGGCGTTTGCCGACAGCTGCTTTGCGGCCAAGTGCGCCGAAAAGGTGCTGGACTACGCGGATTATGAGCACCTGACGCTGGACCTGCTGCTGACCGAGACCAACGAGCGCACACCGCTCTGCGCCACGGTCAGCGCACGGTACGCCGCCGTGCTGGTGGACGAGTACCAGGACACAAATGCACTGCAGGACGCGATTTATTTTGCGCTGGCGCGGCCCGAGGCCGACAATCTGTTCTTTGTCGGCGACATCAAGCAGAGCATCTACCGCTTCCGATTGGCCGACCCCGGCATCTTTGTGGACAAGCAGCAGCGCTGGCAGCCCCACCCGCAGCCCGCGCCGCTGCCGTCCACGCTGGCGCTGGACGCGAACTTCCGCAGTGCGCCCGGCGTCATTGCGGGCATCAACTATCTGTTTGAGACCTTCTTCTCCCGGGGGCTGGGCGGCGTCGATTACGGCGACGGCCAGCGGCTTGTGGTGGGCGGCGATAAGGACGCGGCCTATCAGGGCATGTGCGAGATCGACGTCATCGACGGCGCAGACGTGGACGGCGACGCCGCCGTCATTGCCCGCCGTATTGCCGAGATGGTCGGGCAGGGCTTCCCCGTGCGCGGCAAGGACGGCCCGCGGCCCTGCCGGTACGATGACTTCTGCATTCTGCTGCGCGGGCGCAAGGGCTTTGCGGCCTACGAGGGTGCGCTGCGTACCGCGGGCATCCCGGTGTTTGCGGACTCCGCCACCGACCTGCTGGACGAGCCGCACATCCGCCCATTTGCAGCGCTGCTGCGCGTCATCGACAACCCCGCGCAGGACATCCCGCTGGCGGCGGTGCTGTTAAGCCCGATGTTCCCCTACACGGCGGACGACCTTGTGGCGCTGCGCCGCGCCCGGCCCACAGGCAGTTTGTACGGCGCGGTGCTCTACAGCGAGCCGCAGCGGTTTGCGCTGTTCACCGACGCTCTGACCGAATACCGCCGCCTGGCCCGCACGCTGCCGGTGGACGAGCTGATCGAGGAGTTGCTGGCCCGCACCGGCTATCTGGCCGCGGTGGGCGCACTGCCCGACGGCCCGCGCTGCCGCGAGGACCTGTTGAGCTTTACGGCCTGGGCTGCCGGTGCAGGCCGGGCGGGTCTGCCGTCGCTCATCCGCGCCATGGACGCCGCCGCGGCCAACGGCGGTTTGAGCCAGAGCGCAGGCGGCCAGACCCGGCCCGGGTGCGTCTCGATCATGACGGTGCACCGCTCCAAGGGGCTGGAATTTCCCGTGGTGTTCGTGGCCGACACCGACCACAAATTCAACCAGAGCGACGCCATCCGCCCGGTGCTGACCCATAGCCGGCTGGGCGTCGGCGTCATGCTGCGCGCGCCCCGTGCGGCCAAGCGGTTCAAAACGCTGCCTTACGCGGCGCTGGCACAGGCCATCCGCACCGAGACATTGAGCGAGGAAATGCGCGTTTTGTATGTGGCGCTGACCCGCGCACAGGACGCTTTAATTATCACGGTGCCGCTGAAAAAGACGGCGTCCTCCCTCAAGCTCCCGGCGCTCTGCGCTGCCGCCGAGGCCACCGGCCCCGAGGCCATGCGCAGCATGACGAGCTGGGCGGGCTGGATCTTGACCGCGGCGCTGCTCCACCCGGACAGCAGCGCACTGTGGGAGTACACGAGCTTTCTGCCGCATTACGGGCTGCACCGCGCGCCGCTGGCCATCCGCGTGCTGCCCCTGCCGGAGGAAACCGAACAGCCGCCCGCACCGCCCGCCCCCGCGGCAGACCCGGCAGTGGTGGAAATGCTGAAGGCCAGCTTTGCCTGGCGCAGTCCGCGCGAGGCGCTGGAAAAGGTGCCCGCCAAGGTCAGCGTCAGCGCCGTGGCCCACGCGGCGCGGCCCGTAGCGCTGGAGCGCCCCGCGTTCTTGCAGAAAACCGGCATGACCGGGGCCGAGCGCGGCACAGCCATCCACGCCTTTATGCAGAGCGTGCCGTTTGACGGCCCCGCGCCCGATCTGGACGCCGAGGTCAGGCGGCAGACTGACTTGCAGCTGCTTGACCCTGCGCTGGCGGACAAGCTCGATTTGGACGCCGTGCGGCCCTTCTTTGCAAGTGCGGTCTGGCGGCGCATCCGGCTGGCAAAGCAGATTTTGCGGGAGGAGCCGTTCATCACGGCCCTGCCCGCCGCCGAGGTCACGCCCGACGCAGGGCAGGGGAGCGCCGCCGCGGCGGAGGTGCTGGTGCAGGGCATTGCCGATCTGGTGCTGGTCTTTGACGAGCACGCGGAGATCCTTGACTACAAGACGGACCGCAGCCGCGATGCCCAATATTACATTGATGAGTACGCCGCGCAGTTAAGGCTCTACCGCCGCGCATTTGCCCAGCGGCTGGCCGTACCGGTGACAAAGCTGACGATCTACAGCTTTGCCATCGAGGATGAGATCGACGTGCCGCTGGGGTGAACCGGGAACGGCTGCCTCCCGGGAAGTTGTTCTTTCTTTTGGCAGCAAAAGAAAGAACCAAAGAAAACTGCCGCTGTTTCGACGCAGCGGACCCGCGACTTAGGGGCTGCACGCCCCTAAGAACCCCAAAAAGGAAGTCGGAAGGCCCACAGGCTACGCGAACGCAGTATTACTGTTCGCGCTTAACGCCTGTGGGCCTTCCTCCACCTTAAACGCGGGAGTTCCCCCGAACCCCCGCAGGGTTAAACGGCTGCTGATTTTGGGATGGACTCTGCTTTAAATCATTGCTCTGTAGGGGCGGCATATATGCCGCCCGCGGCCTTGCCATTACTGCCCCGTATCTTTTGCATCGTAGCGAGGGATCTTGACCGCTTGACGGCGCACAACAAGCGCCGTCAGCCAGCAAAGCTGGCCCGCTCATGCGGTTGTTTGCCCTGCAGGGGCAAACATTGTTCGCTCCCCGATTTCGCTCCGCTCAACCGTGGGCCCACGCTCACAACTCCGCACCTCCGCGGGGCGTCGGGGACGCCGCCCCCTACAACGGCAATACGGAAACTTTTCCACAACCGCAAACGGGCGCGGCGGCCTGAGGGCAGGCCGCCCTACGTCCTCCCGCTTACGGAATTTGCAGGGAAAAATTCCTCCCTCCCGGGCCGTATCCCAATATCACAAACAAAAAAGGTCGTGCCGACAATCCATCGTCAGCACGACCTTTCGTATTTATACCAATTTACGCCTGCCGGAACCGGCTCAGAAACTCCACGGTCTTTGCATTCTGCGGGTGCTCAAAAATGTCGGCGGGGGTGCCTTCCTCGCAGATGACGCCGTCGGCCATGTAGACGACGTGGCTCGAAACGTCGCGGGCAAAGGCCATCTCGTGGGTGACGACGATCATCGTCAGGCCCTCTTTGGCCAGCTGGCGCATGACGGCCAACACTTCACCGACCATCTGCGGGTCAAGGGCGGACGTCGGCTCGTCGAAAAGCAGCACCTCGGGCTGCATCGCCAGGGCGCGGGCAATCGCAACGCGCTGCTTCTGGCCGCCGGAAAGCTGGCGCGGCTTGGCGTGGATGTAGGGGGCCATGCCGACCTTCTCCAGATTCTCGAGTGCGGTCTTTTTGGCGGTCTCTTTGTCCTGGTGCAGCACGTAGCGCAGGCCCGCGGTGCAGTTGTCCAGCACGGTCATGTTATTGAAAAGGTTGAAGCTCTGGAACACCATGCCCACCTTGGCGCGGTAGGCGCAGGGATCGCTCCCCTTGGCCGTGATGTCACTGCCGTGGAACAGCACCTTGCCGTTCGTGGGCGTCTCCAACAGATTGATGCAGCGCAGCAGCGTGGATTTGCCGCTGCCGGACGCGCCGATGATGCAGGTCACGTCGCCCGCGTTGACGGTAAAGTCCACGTCACGCAAAACAACATGGGTGCCGAAGCTCTTGGAGAGGTGACGCACCTCGATAACAGGCTCAGACATGGGCTGCGCCTCCCTTCATATCCAGATTCTGGGACTCATGGTTCGGGTCCGGGGCATTGTACATGCCGCTGGTGTAGGCCAGCGAGTCAGTCGTGTTCAGGTCGTAGTTCTGCGGGCCGTCCAGCGCTTTTTCCCACAGGCGCAGCAGGTAGCTGGCGAACAGCGTCATCGTCAGGTAGATGACCATGACGATGGCCGCACTCTCAAAGTAGGTGTACAGCGCACCGACAACGCTCTTGTGTACAAAGAACAGATCGGTGATCGAGATAACGCTCAAAACAGACGTGTCCTTGATGTTGATGATGAAGTTGTTGCCGATCTGCGGGATGATATTGCGCAGCGCCTGCGGCATGATGACGTGCAGCATCGTCTGCCAGTGGTTCATGCCGATGGCCTTCGCGCCCTCGGTCTGGCCCGGGTCGATGGAGACAATGCCGCCGCGGACCGTTTCGGCCATGTACGCGCCGGTGTTGATGGACACGATGAAGAAGCCGGCCTGCCACATGCCCATCTTGATGCCGAACACCTGCAAAAGGCCGTAGTAGATGAACACGGCTTGCACGATCATGGGTGTGCCGCGGAACAGCTCCACATAGCAGCGCAGGAAGATGTGCAGGATCTTCAGCAGCACGCGCTTCCACACGGGGTCACGCTGCTTGTCAACGGGGATGGTCTGCAAAGCGCCCACCGCAAAGCCGATCAGGCAGCCGAAAAACGTGCCGACCAGCGCCAGCAGCAGGGTCGTGCCCGCGCCGCGCAGGTACGAGAAGCCGTACTTTTGCAGCACTGTGGCACAGTTTGCGAAAAAGTCTTGCATGAGATTCTCCTTTATGATTCCTCAGCTTCACCAACACCAAGGCCCCTGCCGCGCAAAACGGCAGGGGCAGGCGGGCAAAATTACTCGCTCAGGGGCTGTACGCTGATGGCTTCGTCCATCATGGTGTTGTAGTCGTCGGTGGTCATGGTGGCCAGCACCTTATTGATGGCGTCCTTCAGGGCGGTGTTGCCCTTCTTCATCGAGATGCCGATGTTGATGTCCTCGTCGCTGACCTGGAAGTCACCGTCGCCGCCGCCAAAGTCCAGCATGACCAGGTCGGGATAGGCGGTCAGAGCAGCCTGGCCGGTGGGGTGGTCGGTGACGACGATGTCGCACGCACCGCTGTTCAGGGCTACCAGCATGGCGGGGGCCGTCTCCTGCGCGGGCAGAATGTTGGCGTTCTCGATCTGCGGCAGGCAGGCATCATACCAGATGGTGCCCAGCTGGCTCGTGGCGGTGGCACCGGCCAGGTCAGCCACGCTTGCAGCATTGGCATAAGCGCTGTCCTTCTTCGTCAGGGTGACGATGGAGGCATAGTAGTACGGGTCGCTGAAATCGACCTGCGCGGCGCGCTCCGCCGTGATGGACTGACCGGCAATGACGCAGTCCACGTCGCCGCTCATGACGGCGGGGATCAGGCTGTCCCAGTCCAGCTTGACGATCTGGACCTTCTGGCCCAGCGCCTCGCCGATCTTCTTGGCCATCATGACGTCGTAGCCGTAGGCGTAGTCGCTGGAGCCGCGGATCTCCACAGCGCCGTTGGCATCATCGTTCTGGGTCCAGTTGTAGGGGGCGTAGGCGCACTCCATGGCAACGGTCAGAGTGGTGGGGGCACCGTCGCCGTCCGGGGCGGCGGTGGTGTCAGCGGCGGCCTCGGTGCTCTCGGCTGCGGTGGAATCCGTAGCAGGGGAAGCGGTGTCGGCGCCGGAGCCGCAGGCGGTCAGACCGGCGGCCATCACAGCGGCAAGGCTCAGGGCCAGCGTGTTTTTAAGCTTCATGGTTCATGGTCTCCTTTATAAATTTCCCTCATTTTCATGCAAAAAGCCCCGGTGTTCCACTGTGCGGATCACGGGGGCCAAATGCCTTATGACTGCCGAATGGTGCAGTGTAATGCCGCGCCATTGCGGCCGAATAAATATTACCTCAATACGGTATATTTGTCAAGTGCTGTTTGGATTAAACAGCAGCCTTTTCGCTGTTCTTTTCGCTGGCCTTGTAGCTCTTGACACTGTGGAACACAATGTTCAGGCCCAGGACGATCAGCAGGATCGCAAGGATCAGCTGCAGACCGTTGGCGATAAAGACGGCACCCCAGGTGGTCTCACCGGCGGGGATGGCAGTGGCGGCAGCGGCAGAGATGGCCTTGACCATTGCAATCAGGCGCTGCACCAGTGCAGTGAAGGTGACGCAGAGCATGATGACCAGCGGCGGGAACAGCATCTTGTTGTTGCGGCCCGTGACCTTGAGGAAGACGCACAGGGTAGCCAGGACCAGAGCGCTGAGCAGCTGGTTGGCGGAACCGAACAGAGGCCAGATATTGGCATAGCCGATCTGGGTCAGCAGGAAGCCGAACGCCAGCGTGACAAAGGTGGAGAAGTAGACGTTGCAGAACAGCTTGCGCCAGCCTTCGGCGTGCTCCATATCGTCCACGCTGAACAGCTCCTGGAAGCTCATGCGGCCGATACGGGCCACGGCGTCCAGACTGGTCAGGGCCAGGGCGGAAACGCACATCGTCATAAAGACGGTAGCGATGGAAACAGGCACGCCGAACATCTCAAAGAAGCCTGCGACGCCGCGGCTGAAGATCTGGAACGGGGTACCGGCGGCGGGGGTGCCGTCCGCAGCAGCGGCAGCACCGGCAACGCAGAGGGCCAGGACAGCCAGCAGGCTCTCGAGCACCATGGCACCGTAGCCGACCTTCAGCATGTCCTTCTCGTTCTCAACGGTCTTGGAAGAAGTACCGGAGGAAACCAGGCTGTGGAAGCCGGAGACCGCACCGCAGGCAACCGTGACGAACAGGATGGGGAACATGGTGCCGAGCTTCTCATTGTTGAAGCCGGTGAAAACGGGCAGGTTCATGGTGGGGTGGGCGACCAGCAGGCCGACAATCGCACCGGCGATCATAGCGCCGAACATGAAGGTGGTCATGTAGTCACGGGGCTGTTTCAGCAGCCACATGGGCAGAACCGCCGCAAAGAAGATGTAGATGAAGGTGATGTAGCTCCAGGCAGCCTTGCCCAGGATGATGGGGCAGTTCATGCCGACCACGAAGGACAGCACGATAAAGGCGATGCCGACGACGGCCTCTTTCCAGCCGGAGAAGTTGAACTTCTTCTGGATCAGGCCGAAGATGACGGCGAACACCATGAACATGATGGAGACCATGCCTGCAGAGCCGTTGGTGAAGGCGGCCTCGACCTGTGCGCCGTCGGCGTCAAAGGCGTTGAAGGTGCCGGCAACCATGTCTGCAAAAGCAGCAATGACGATGCCGCAGAACAGCCAGCAGAACAGCAGGAACAGCTTGCGGCCCGTCTTGCCGATGTACTTCTCAATCAGCAGGCCCATGGACTTGCCGTCATTCTTGACGGAGGCGTACAGCGCACCGAAGTCGGTGACAGCGCCGAAGAAAACGCCGCCGATCAGGACCCACAGCAGGACAGGCAGCCAGCCGAACGCGGCAGCCTGGATGGCACCGGTGACAGGGCCAGCACCTGCGATGGAGGAGAACTGGTGGGCGAACACCGTCCAGCCGTTGGTGGGAACGTAGTCTTTGCCATCCTCCAGCCGCACAGCAGGAGTTTTGGCGTTGGGGTCGACACCCCAGGTCTTGGCGAGCCAGCGGCCATATCCGGCGTACGCACATACCAGGACAACCGCGGCAATCAGAACGATTACAAGCGTATTCATTTGAATGAATCCCTCTTTCCTATTAAATTTTACAATCGCTTGTGCCTACTACTTTACCGCGATGTTCGTAATTTGTCAATGAAATGTTCACAATCTAGCAATATGTCGGTTTTTGATGCAAAATGTAGAAAATTTGTGGTTTATTTTGTCTGCTTTGCTGCGTTGACAAAGGGAGAAGAAGGGGATAGTATAGGGGTAGAAACGAATGAAACGTTTCCATACTCATGAAGCGGCAAACTGACAGGGAGCGCCGCAGGGGCGGATTTCCTATCCGCCCGTGGCCGTGCGCGGCGGGGAAAACCTCCCGAGCGCACAGGAAATGCGCCCCCTGCGGGCTGCCGTGGATATTCTATCTGTCTATTATAGTAAAGGAGACATCTCATGAAACAGTGGCTGAAAGACGCAGTGTTCTATGAAATCTACCCCCAGAGCTTCTATGATACCAACGGCGACGGCATCGGTGATTTGCAGGGCATTATTGCCAAACTCGACTATATCAGGGACCTTGGCTGCAATGCCCTGTGGATCAACCCCTGCTTTGATTCGCCGTTCAAGGATGCGGGCTACGATGTGCGCGACTATAAAAAGATCGCCCCCCGCTACGGCACGAACGACGACGCCAAGGCACTGTTTGAGGCAGCGCACGCCCGCGGGATGCACGTGCTGTTCGACCTCGTGCCCGGCCACACCAGCGAGGAGCACGCTTGGTTCAAGGAAAGCTGCAAGCCCGAACACAACGACTACAGCGACCGCTTTATCTGGACGGACTCCTGCTTTGCCTCCGGCGACGGGATGCCGTTCATCGGCGGCGAGACCGAACGCAACGGCACATATATCCTGAACTTCTTCAAGTGCCAGCCTGCGCTGAACTACGGCTATGGAAAGATCAACCAGAAGTGGCAGAAGCCCACCGACGACCCCGCCTGCGTGGCGACGGTGGAGGCCATGAAGGACGTCATGCGATTCTGGCTGGACATGGGCTGCGACGGCTTCCGCGTCGATATGGCGTCGAGCCTTGTAAAGAATGACACTAAGAACAAAAAGTACACCTGCAAAATCTGGCGCAATATCCGGGATATGCTGGACGTCGAGTATCCCGAGGCCGCGCTCATCGCCGAGTGGAACGGCCCGCGTATGTCGCTGAAAAACGGCTTTGACATGGACTTTTATCTCAATTGGCAGGGCAACGGCTACAACTGGCTCATGCGCCACTATGACGGTGCGATGGACTCGAACCCGCACAACATCGGCAAGGCATACTTCTGCAAGAACTCCGGCACCGGCATTGACAAATTCCTGGACGATTACCTGCCGGCCTACAAGGCCACCCACAAGGACGGTCTGTGGTGCTTCATCACCTGCAACCATGACACGATCCGCCCCTCCGCGGGCCTGACGACTGACGAGCTGCGGCTGGCCTACGCGACAATTTTCACGCTGCCCGGTGCACCCTTCGTCTACTACGGTGACGAGATCGGTATGCGCTATCTGCCGCTGCCCACCAAGGAGGGCGGCTACTTCCGCACGGGCTCCCGCACGCCGATGCAGTGGGACGACACGGCCAACCACGGCTTCTCCACCGCCGACGCGCAGGATATCTATCTGCCTGTGGACACTGCCGCCGATGCGCCCACTGTGGCCGCTCAGGCGGACGACCCCGACAGCCTGCTGAACAGCGTGAAGTCGCTGCTGGCTTTCCGTCATGCACACGCCGACCTGAACGCAGACGCGCCGTTCAAGGTGCTGTACGCACCCAAGGCGAAGGACGACTACCGCCCGTTCGTCTGGCAGCGCGGCGATCTGATCTGCGCCGTCAACCCGGCGGGTGTCTCCATCGAGCTGCCGCTGGAGCTGGCCGAGGATCTGAAAATTCAGTACACCATCGGCAAGGCGGAGATCGTCAACGACATGCTTTCCCTGGGCGCACAGAGCTTTGCTATTTTGGGATAAGGCTGAAAGACGCCGCTTCTGACGGATAAAAAAATCGCAGCCCCGATTTCATCATCGGGACTGCGATTTTTACTTTTACAGCGTTTTCAGCAGCACCTCGTCCATGCTGCGCTTCGGCACGCAGTAGCCGCGGTTTTCATCGAGATAATACTTGACGCTGCCGTCCTGCATTTCGACCAGCTTGCTCGCGTGCGTCGGGTAGCCCAGTGCGACCATGTAGCACAGGCGCACGCCATCGGGCAGGGCCAGCAGCCTGGTCAGGGCCGGACGGTCAATCGCGCCCATGATGCAGCTGCCCACACCGTGTGCCCAAGCTGCGGCGGTCAGGCTGCCCAGTGCCAGACCGACGTCCACATCGGACGCGCCGGGCAGGTTGTCGTCCTGCAAAACCGCAATGAACGCGGTGGGCAGCTCGTCGGGCTTCGGCTGGCCCTGCTCGGGCGGCAGGTAGGCGGCCCAGTGTACCAGCGGCTGCACGGCGGCCACGGCGTCGGCACTCTGCACAACGATGTACCGCACGGTCTGGCGGTTGGCACCGCAGCTGGCTATCCGTGCCGCATCGACGGCCTCGGTCAGGATCTCCGGCGCAACAGGGCGCTGTTCAAAGCGGCGGTAGGTGCGGCGGGTGCGCAAAAACTCCAGCATACCCATGTGGGAACACTTCCTTATATAATATAGTGCATAGTGCAGCTCCTTGGCCCCCTCTGGGAGGGGGCTCCGCCCGCAGGCGGTGGGGGAGAGAACCTCGCGGTTATCCGAAATGCTTTGGGCACAGTCGAAGTTCTCTCCCTCCGGCTCTGCGGGGCCACCTCCCTCCCGAAGGGAGGCAAGTTTATTATACCAGCAGATAAATCAAGAATCAATAACCGTCGCCGTTTTGCCGATCCCCACCGTCGCTTCGGCGATCTTTTTCCAGCTGGCGCAGCCGCATACGCCGTCGGCAGTCAGGCCGAACCGCCGCTGGCACGCCTTGAGCGCGTTCTCCGTCGCATGGCCGAAGATGCCGTCCAGCGTGTTCGTCGTATAACCCAGCGCGTTCAGCGCGTCCTGCAAAATCAGCACGTAGGTGCTGCGGCTGCCGCGCCGCACGGTGGGGTAGCCTGCCGTCGTGCTGCGGCACGCGGGCTTGCCGTACCGTCGGTCAAAGTGTACCCAGGTGGGTGTCATCGACAGCGGCTCCACGTAACCCCACGCCCCGGTCCGCACAGCGGCGTTGTAAATTTTGCGGCGCTTTGCGGCAGTGCTGCTTTGCCCCACGTCGAACGCCACGCCCGCATAGTGCTGGCTCGTCGTGCCGTGGCCGCCCTCCCAGATGCGCTTGAAGGCGTACCCCACCGGGATACCGCTGCCGTAGGTGCGGCGGGTCAGGTTCCACGCCTCCATGGCAGCGGTGGTCGTCCAGAGCACGTTGCTCTTGCTGGACCCGCGGAACTCCCGCACCCGCAGCGTTGTATCGGTGCTGTAGGGCATCGGGTCGTTCTCACGCAGAGTATAGCGGAAAAACTTGTTGTCATAGGAGTCGTACACGTAGACCTTTGGCATAGCTTATCCCTCCTGACATTCGCGGCAGAGCCCCTGCGCGGCCAGACGCAGGCTCTCCCATGTGTCGGCGTCCACGACGCCCAGCGTTTCCAGCCCGGCGGTCAGCTGGTAGCTTTCCAGCGCGGCCTGGGTCTCGGTGTCGAACAGGCCGGTCTCGGGCACAAAATCGGCGGTCTGGTCCGCAGCGGCAATAATGTTCAGCCACTTCTGCACCTGCAGGACCGCGGGCCCGGCGCTGCCCGGTGCCAGCGCACTGGCGGGCCAGACGCCGCCCGGTTTGGGGCTGGGCCCGGCAGGGTTCGCGGCTAACAGCTGCTCGGCGGCATCGCGGAACACCTTCCAGTCCGCCGCCGTCACCGCGCCGGTCTCGGTCAGCCCGAAGTACCGCTGCGCACTGCGCACGGCAGTTTCCAACTCGAGGTCAAAGGTACTGTCGGGCGTGTCACTGGCCGTAAAGTTGATTTCCGGTATCCACTGACTCAAAAAGAGCAGCAGCCGATTCAGCCGCAGCACCGCCGCGCCGGTGTCGCCGGGGCGCAGCGTGGCGGCGGGCGCGGGCAGGCTGACCGTGCGCACAACGGGGCCGCTGGCTTCGAGTGCCTGCGCGGCATCGTACAGGCTTTGGAACGTCAGCCGCCCGACGACGCCGTCCACCGTCAGTCCGGCGCGGGACTGCCACGCCTTAACGGCCCGCGTCGTCGCCGCACCGAATTTTCCGTCCACGGCCACGCGCGGCACATCGCTGTAGTAGGCCGCCAGGCGCCGCAGGTAGTATTGCACGGCCCGCACGGCGGTGCCGCTGCTGCCCGCCCGCGTGGTGGTCGTGAACTGCCCGGGCGCGACGTTGGCGGCCACAATTTTGTTTGCCACGGCCAGCCCGACCTCCTTCAGCTTGTTCCACGTGCTGCGCCCGACGACGCCGTCCGACGTCAGCCCAAACAGCGTTTGAAATGCCTCCACCGCGCTGACCGTCGCCGCGCCGTAGCTGCCGTCCACGGTCACGGTGCGCAGTGCGCTGTAGTTGTCCGCCGCCAGCCGCAGCCAGAACTGCACAAGCCGCACCTCCATGCCGACAGCGCCCCGCCGCAGCGCCGTGCCAGGCCACGCTGTACCGCCCAGGTCGCTCTGCGCGTCGACCCACGCGGCGTACAGCGCGTTCCATGTGCGCTGCCCGACCACGCCGTCCGCCGTCAGGCTTTGCTTCTGCTGGAACGCCCGCACGGCCCGCTCGGTTGCCGCGCCGTAGCTGCCGTCCACCGTCACGCGCACCAGCGACGAATCAAACTGCGCTAAATCCGAGAGCCAGAACTGCACCTGCTCCACGCTGCTGCCCGTGCTGCCGCGCCGCAGAACAGTCCCCGGCCAGCCGCCCGTGCTCTGGGTGCCCTCGGCAGTCTCGCCCTCGCTCGTCAGCTCAGCCAGGTCCTTGACGCTGACATAAATAAGGCTCACCTTGTTCCACGTTGCCCTGCCGACCACGCCGTCCGCCGTCAGGCTGAACTGCTTCTGGAATTTCTTCACGCTGTTCTCGGTGGCCTCGTCGAAGGTGCCGGTCACGACGGGCTTGCCGAAGGACGGGTAATCCTTGGCAATGCGGGAAAGCTGCTTTTGCAGGATGCGCACATTCGTCCCGGTGCTGCCGCGCCGCAGCGGGCTGCCCGGATAACTGGACGGGATGGCGGCAATGTTGTCGGTTGTAACCAGCTGCACGCGGTTTCCGTAGTAGTACCGCAGGATTTGCAGCGCGTTCATGCCCTCCCGCGCGCGGTCCACCGTGCCCCACTGCTTCATGCCGGGGCAGGTCACGGTCTTGCCGTCGCAGTATTCGGTAAAGTACGGTTCGGCGTCGCCGCTGCGCTGGACAAAGGTGTTGAACAGTTCGGCGGTCAGCCGCTCCATGACCGCAAACACCGTGCGCCCGTTGACATAGGCCTGGTCGTACCCCGGCGACCCCGTGATGTTGAAGCTGTACCCGCGGCTGGGGTACCACTCGGTCCAGATGCGGTTCAGCGCCAGACTGACCTGCGCGATAATGTTGGCGCGCAGGGCCTCTTCCGGCCAGGAAAGCGCGCCCACCCCATTGCAAGCCGCCGCGAAAAATGGTATACTGATTTCATATTGGTTTAAGCACAGGAAAAGGGGAATGTTGATGAAGATCGGATTTGATAACGACAAATATCTTGCGATGCAGTCCGCCCACATCCGGGAGCGTATCGCCCAGTTTGACAACAAGCTCTATCTGGAATTTGGCGGCAAGCTGTTTGACGACTACCATGCGTCCCGCGTGCTGCCGGGCTTTCAGCCTGATTCCAAGCTGCAGATGCTTTTGCAGCTCAAGGAGCAGGCCGAGGTCGTCATCGTCATCAGCGCCGAGGACATCGTCGCCAACAAGATGCGCGGTGACTACGGCATCACCTACGATGTGGACGTGCTGCGCCTGATCGATGCCTTCCAGGGCGTCGGCCTGTTTGTGGGCAGCGTCTGCGTGACGAAGTACACCGATGCGCCCGAGGTCACGGCGTTTGAGCAGAAACTCAACGGCCTGGGCATCCGCACCTTCCGCCACTACAAGATTCCCGGCTACCCCAACGACGTGGCCCACATTGTCAGCGATGACGGCTACGGCAAGAACGATTACATCGAGACCGAGCGCCCGCTGGTGGTCATCACGGCCCCCGGCCCCGGCAGCGGCAAGATGGCGGTCTGCCTGTCCCAGCTCTACCATGAGTACAAGCGCGGTGTCAAGGCGGGCTACGCCAAGTTCGAGACCTTCCCCATCTGGAATCTGCCCCTCAAGCATCCCGTCAACCTGGCCTACGAGGCCGCCACCGCCGATCTGAACGACGTCAACATGATCGACCCGTTCCATCTGGAAGCCTACGGTAAGACGACGGTCAACTACAACCGCGATGTGGAGATTTTCCCTGTCGTCAATGCAATGTTTGAGCTGATCGCAGGCAAGAGCCCTTATCGCTCTCCGACAGATATGGGCGTCAACATGGCAGGCAACTGCATCATCGATGACGATGTCTGCCGTGAAGCGTCGCTGAATGAGATCGTGCGCCGGTATTTCAAGTGCCTCTGCGACCAGAAGGCCAGCGGTGTTACCAAGCCGGAACGTTTCAAGCTCGAGCTTCTCATGAACCAGGCGGGCATTGCCCTGGGTGAGCGTGAGGTCGAAAAGCGCGCCCATGCCATGTCCGAAGCCACTGCCGGTCAGCCTGCCGCTGCGATTGAACTGGCCGACGGCACGATTGTCACAGGCAAGACCGGCCCGCTGCTGGGTGCGGCATCCTCGGCCCTGCTGAACGCTCTGAAAAAGCTGGCCGGCATCGATCAGGAGATCGATCTGGTCTCCGCCCGCGCCATCGAACCGATCCAGACGCTCAAGACGAACTACCTCGGCAGCAGGAACCCGCGCCTGCACACCGACGAGATTCTGATCGCCCTGTCCAGCTCGGTTTCCGAAAATGAATACGCCGCCAAGGCCATGGAGCAGATCCCCAACCTGAAGGGCTGCGACATCCATTCCACCGTCATCCTCTCCAGCGTGGATGCTGACACTTTAAAGAAACTCGGCATGTACCTGACCTGCGAACCGACCTATGAGGAAGACGACAGGATGTACCATAAAAAGTAAGCTATATAAATAAGTAGAGGAGAGGCCCGCCTCTCCTCTTTTATTGTAGTGGGAAAATTCACCTCTCCCAGCAAGCACCCGCTTCCCCCTCCGCCCCCGTAGGGGCCGGGCATGCCCGGCCCGCGCGCTTTCCGCCGCCGCCCGTTACTGCTTTACACACCCCGTCTCACC